>Ga0190269_10000133_pt1 | contig 36791 bp, 35 predicted proteins | sample Popmic249IS_FD_133749 | JGI IMG/M metagenome (GOLD analysis project Ga0190269, IMG submission 133749) | Populus adjacent soil microbial communities from riparian zone of Blue River, Arizona, USA - 249 IS | ecosystem: Environmental > Terrestrial > Soil > Riparian zone | place: USA: Arizona... | reverse complement strand
GATCGCCTGGCCGGTGATGTCGGCGACGTAGTAGGTGCGGGCGGCGGAGGCGCCGCCGAAGGCGCGGGTGCCGAGTTTCCCATCCTCGTTGCGGTGGAAGGTGACGCCGAGGTGCTCGAGGTGGAGGATTTCCTCCGGAGCCTCGCGGGTCATGATTTCGACCGCGTCCTGGTCGCCGAGGTAGTCGGAGCCCTTGATCGTGTCGAAGGCGTGTGACTCCCAGGAGTCGCCCGGGTTCAGCGCCGCGTTGATGCCGCCCTGGGCGGCGTTGGAATGGGAGCGGACCGGGTGAACCTTGGAGATGATTCCGACCGACACGCCTTCCTCGGCGGCGGCGAGGGCGGCCCGCTGGCCGGCGAGCCCGGCCCCGATTACGAGAACGTCATAGGATGGCACGGGCGCGGATGCTATAGCGGAGAATCCCGATTGCGTAGTCGGGATTCATCACTTTGCAATTCGTCGCGTTTGGAGGTGGGGGAGGTGGGGGTGCCCCCCTCCAGACACATCTCGCTATGGCTCGATGTTGAGTGTCTGGAGGAGGGCACCCCCACCTCCCATCTACAGCCAGTGTTGTCCGAGGCGGCGGACGAGCGTGTCCGACAAGGCAATCGCTCTTTGGAGAGTGGAGAAGTCGACGTTTTCCGCGGTGTCGTTGGGCCAGTGGTAGCGGCCGGGCTGCTTGTGGTCGGTGCAGCTGCAGAGGGCGACGGTTTCGTAGCCGGCGGCTGCAGACTCGAGGCCGTCGGTGCCGTTGTAGGTGCGGAGGTTGGGGTAGAGCCAGATGCCCAGCTCACCGGCGACGCGCTCGACGAAGGCCAGCGCCCGCGGCGGGTAGTCGCGCATCTTCAGGAAGCCCTCTCCGCGCAGCGCCAGCAGGTGGGTGGCGCCGAGCGTCTCCAGGCAGAGGAAGAAGGTGCTCTCCCGCGGCAGCGAGTCGAAGTGGCGCTCGCCGAAGGCTTTGATCCCCTCGCTGAAGGACTCCTCCGAGCCGGTGGAGAGGAGGACGACGCGGATCCCCTGCGGCCGCTCGTCGAGGAAGCGGCGGGCGAGCTCGAGTAGGGCGACCACCGCGGTCCCGTTATCGTTTGCCGCCGGGACCGACTTGCGCAGGCCGATGTCGGCCATCGCCGCGACCGAGCCGAGGCCGAGAAAGAGGCCGATCTTGGCGAGCAGCCGGCTGCCGCTGAGCGCGCCCAGCGCCGCCAGCACCGGGCCGCCGACCACCGGCGCCATCAGCGGCGGGCTGGTGTCGGTTTTCTCGGTCAGGCCGAGGCGGGCGGCGAGGTCGGGTATCGCGGGATGGAAGACGAGACCCGAGTGGGCGGCGTCGTGGTGGGCGATGAGGACGACGGTCCGCTCGGCGGCCGGGTCGCCGAGCTCGCAGACGACGTTGTAGGTGGTGTGTCTGGGGAGGACCCGCCGCAGGCGCCGCTTCCCCGGCGGGAAGTCGTCGGCGATGCCGGCGGCGCCGATGGCGCCGAGGAGCGCTCCGAGCAGCCGCCGGCCACGCAGCGCCGCGACAGCGCCGAGGGCGCCGAGCCCGGCGCCGATCCCGAGTGGCCACCAGTAGGTCCCGTGCGCGTCCTCGGCCTCGATCCGCGCCTCCGCCCCCAGCTCGTCGAGCTGCGCGACGATCCACTCGGCTGCCTGCCGCTCGCCGTCGGAGGCCGAGGGGCGCTCGACTTGCTCGAGTTCCTCGAGTCGCTCTCGCAGCCAGTGAGCCTCGCCTTGCATCGGGGAAGAAGCTAGCCGCTTACCATGGGCAGATGCTCGGCGGTGGGTCGATCACCCTCTTCCATTTCCGCGGGATCAAGGTCACGGTCGACTGGTCGTGGTTCATCGTCCTCTTCCTGGTCATCCTCTTCATGGCGGGTTTCTTCGAAGACCTGCTGGGTGAAGGGGGGACCACGCCGTTCCTGCTGGCGCTGCTCAGCGCCGTCGGCTTCTTCGGTTCGATCCTGCTGCACGAGTTCGGGCACGCGGTGGTGGCGATGCGAAATGGGATCGGCATCACCAGCATCCAGCTCTGGATCTTCGGCGGCATGGCGCGGATGGACCGCGAAGCCGACTCGCCGGGGACCGAGTTGAAGGTGGCCTTGGCGGGCCCGGCGGTGACGGCGGTAATCGCGATCGTGCTGGCGGGAGTGGGGACGCTGGCGGCGGGACCCTCGGGCTTCTGGGAGGCGGTGGTGCTCGAATCCCGCTCTGACGTCTCCGGCCTGATGGCGCTGGTGGCCTGGTTGGTGACGATCAACATCCTCGTCCTCGTCTTCAACATGCTTCCGGCCTACCCGATGGACGGCGGCCGCGTCGCCAAAGCGCTCGCCTGGTACCGCTCGGGCAATCGCAACTCGGCTACTCGCTTCGCCGCCAACCTCGGCCGTATCTTCGGCTACCTCTTCATCGGCGGCGGCATCGCCCTCGCCTTCAGCGGCAACGCCTTCGGAGGCATCTGGCTGGCGCTGATCGGCATGGTGATCAACGGCTCCGCCCGCGGCGCGGCGATGCAGACGGCGCTGACCGACCGCATCGGCGACGTCCGCGTCGCCGACGTGATGGACCGCGAACCGGTGACGATCCCAGGCGAGCTGAGCGTCGAGCGGGCGCTCGACGAATACTTCCTCCGTTACCGCTGGCCCTGGTTTCCCGTCGTCGACGCCGGCCGCCGCTTCCTCGGCCTGATCGAGCGCGACCGCGCCGACGAGGTCCCGGAGACCTCCCGCGCCAACTCCCACGTCTCCGAATACGTCGACCACGACATCGGCCTCTTCGTCCGTGACGACACCCCCCTCGATTCACTCCTGGCGAACCAGAACCTCCGCCGCCTCGGCGCCCTGATAGCCGTCGACGCCGACGGCCGCCTCAGCGGTGTCGTCACGATCGAGCAGGTGGGTCGAGCCCTACGAGACGCCACTGGCGCACGAACCTCCGCGTAGTCCGCAACGAAGTTCCTCTCCGGGGGGAGAAACCCGACGCGGCAGAGCTTTTCCCTACCGCTTCGAACGGGAACCGCGAAAGGTCATGGAACGGGTCAGCCGCCTTCTCAACCAGCGCTACGAGCAACTTGGGGCCGGGGTCTGGTGAGGCGAATCGGAGCGCTACGCAGCCGCGCGGTGCCGCTCGATGATGCGGCCGAAATCGGTCCCGGCTGGGAGGGTGCCGAAGGCCTGGCCCCAGTCGCCGGAGAGGCGGGAGGCGCAGAAGGCGTCGGCGGTCGCCTCGTCGCCGTAGCGGACTAGGAGGGAGGCCTGTAGGGCGAGGGCCATCTTCTCGACCAGGCGGCGGGCGCGGGACTCGATCGTCTCCAGGTCGCCGGGGAGCTCCTCGCGGAGGGAAGCGGTGAAGGACTGCAGGCGGGGCTCGGCGACGGCTCCCTCGGAGACCTCGGCGAAGAAGGCCTCGACCGAGACCGGGCTCTTCACCATCGCTCGCAGGACGTCGAGGCACTGGACGTTGCCGGACCCCTCCCAGATCGAGTTGAGCGGGCTCTCGCGGAAGAGCCGGGGCATCCCCGACTCCTCGACGTAGCCGTTGCCGCCGAGGCACTCGAGCGCCTCGCCCGCGTGGGCGACGGCGCGCTTGCAGATCCAGTACTTGAGGACGGCGTTGGCGATCCGCTTCAGGTTCTGCGCCTCCTCGTCGCCGGCGATGGCTTCGTCGTAGGCGCGCGCCAGGCGCAGCGCCGAGATCGTCGCCGCTTCGGACTCGATCGCGAGGTCGGCGAGGACGTTCCGCATCAGCGGTTGCTCGACCAGCTCGCGGCCGAAGACCGAGCGGTGGGTCGTGTGGTGGATGGCCTGGGCGACGCCCGCGCGCATCCCGGTCGCGCCGCCGAGGACGCAGTCGAGGCGGGTGTGGTTGACCATCTCGATGATCGTCCGCACCCCCGCGCCCTCCTCGCCGACGAGCCAGGCCGAGGCGGCGTCGAACTCGATCTCGCTGGAGGCGTTGGAGCGGTTGCCGAGCTTGTCCTTGAAGCGCTGCAGGCGGAAGCGGTTGCGCTCGCCGTCAGGCGTCCAGCGCGGGAAGAGGAAGCAGGAGATGCCTCCGTCGGCCTGTGCGAGGACCAGGAAGGCGTCGCATTGCGGCGCCGACATGAACCACTTGTGGCCGGTCAGCTCGTACTCGGCGCCGGGCCCACCGCCGTTCACCGGCCGGGCGAGGGTGGTGTTGGCGCGGACGTCGGTGCCGCCCTGCTTCTCGGTCATCCCCATCCCGGCCAGCGCGCCCGCCTTCTCCGGCGCCGGAGCGTTGGCGGGGTCGTAGGTGGAGGAGAGGAAACGCGGCTCCCACTCGGCGGCAAGCTCCGGTTGGGTGCGCAGGGCCGGGATCACCGAGTAGGTCATCGAGATCGGGCAGCCGATCCCAGCCTCGGCCTGCGACATGCACATGAAGGCGGCGCCGCGAGCGACGTGGGCGCCGGGCCGGGGGTCCTTCCAGGGCGAGCAGTGCAGTTCGTTCGCCACCGCCACTCCCATCAGCTCGTGCCAGGCGGGATGGAACTCCGGAACGTCGACGCGGTTGCCGTAGCGGTCGTGGGTGCGCAGCTCCGGACCGTTCTCGTTCGCCAGCCGTCCCAGCTCCTGCGCCTGGGCGGAGCCGGCGTACTGGCCGACCGCGGCGATCCGTTCGCGCGCCCAGTCGGCGCCCTCGCGCGCCACCGCCTCGACCAGCGGCCGGTCGCTCTCGAAGACGTTGTAGTCGACCAGCGGCGGCGGCTGGTTGACCACCTGGTGGTTGCCGAAAGCCGGTCGTTCGACGGTTGCCATCCGGCGCTGATTGTCGCATGCCCTGGCCGGTCAGCCAGACCGCGGGCCAGATAGCATCGCGCCTCGTGGCCAAGATCAAGGTTCTGAAGCCGGTCGTCGAGCTCGACGGCGACGAGATGACCCGGATCATCTGGTCGTTCATCAAGGAGCAGCTGATCCTGCCCTACCTCGACGTCGAGCTGGAGTACTACGACCTCGGGATAGAGAGCCGCGACGCGACCGAGGACCGGATCACGGTTGAAGCCGCGGAAGCGATCAAGCGCCACGGCGTCGGCGTCAAGTGCGCGACGATCACGCCCGACGAGGCGCGGGTGGAGGAGTTCGGCTTGAAGGAAATGTACCGCTCGCCGAACGGGACGATCCGCAACATCCTCGGTGGCGTCATCTTCCGCGAGCCGATCGTGATTTCCAACATCCCGCGCCTGGTGCCGGGTTGGACGAAGCCGATCGTGATCGGCCGCCACGCCTTCGGCGACCAGTACCGCGCCACCGACCTGGTGGTCCCGGGCGAGGGCTCGCTGACCCTTACCTACACGCCGAAGGACGGCTCCGAGCCCGTAGAGCTCGACGTCTACGACTTCCCCGGCGGCGGCATCTCGATGGCGATGTACAACCTCGACGACTCGATCCGCGAGTTCGCCCGCGCGTCCCTGCGGTACGGCCTCGACCGCGGTTTCCCCGTCTACATGTCGACCAAGAACACGATCCTCAAGCGCTACGACGGACGCTTCAAGGACCTCTTCGCCGAGATCTACGAGTCCGAGTTCAAGGAGGCGTTCGAGGCGGCCGGGCTCACCTACGAACACCGCCTGATCGACGACATGGTCGCGGCCGCGCTGAAGTGGGAGGGCGGGTACGTGTGGGCGTGCAAAAACTACGACGGCGACGTGCAGTCCGACACCGTCGCCCAGGGCTTCGGTTCGCTGGGGCTGATGACGAGCGTGTTGATGAGCGCCGATGGGAAAACCGTCGAGGCGGAGGCCGCCCACGGCACCGTCACCCGTCACTACCGCCAGCACCAGCAGGGCAACCCGACCTCCACCAACCCGATCGCATCGATCTTCGCCTGGACCCGCGGCCTCGCCGCCCGCGGTCGCATGGACCAGACCCCGGAGGTGTCGCAGTTCGCCGAGACGCTGGAGCGGGTCTGCGTCGAGACCGTCGAAAGCGGGAAGATGACCAAAGACCTGGCGCTGCTGGTCGGCGGCGGCCAGGAGTACCAGACCACGCAGGAGTTCCTCGCCTCGATCGACGAGAACCTCCAGCGGGCGATGGCGTAACGCCTTCTCCCATCCTTCAATCCTTCCAACCCCCGACTCGAGGAGAGATTAGTGAGCACCACCCCCGTCAAGGTCACCGTCACCGGCGCCGCCGGGCAGATCGGCTACGCGCTCCTGTTCCGCATCGCCAGCGGTCAGATGCTCGGCCCCGACACTCCCGTCGAGCTGAGCCTGCTGGAGATACCCCAGGCGATCAAAGCGGCCGAGGGCACCGCGATGGAGCTCGACGACTGCGCCTTCCCGCTGCTGCGCAAGATCGACATCAGCGATGACCCCAAGCAGGCCTTCGACGGCTGCAACGTCGGTCTCCTCGTCGGCGCCCGCCCGCGCGGGCCCGGGATGGAGCGCTCGGACCTGCTCGAGGCCAACGGCGGCATCTTCAAGCCGCAGGGCGAAGCGATCAACGCCGGTGCCGCCGACGACGTCAAGGTGCTGGTGGTCGGCAACCCGGCCAACACCAACTGCCTGATTGCGATGTCGAACGCGCCCGACGTCCCGCGCGAGCGCTTCACCGCGATGATGCGGCTCGACCACAACCGGGCGATCTCGCAGGTCGCGAACAAGCTCGGCAAGCCGGTCTCGGCGGTCACCAACATGACCGCCTGGGGCAACCACTCGCCGACCCAGTACCCCGACCTCGTCAATGCGAAAGTCGAGGGGCGGAGCGCCTGGGACGCGGTCGACGACGAAGCCTGGATCGCCGACGAGTACATCCCGCGGGTGGCGAAACGCGGCGCTGAGATTATCGACGCCCGCGGCGCCTCCAGCGCCGCTTCGGCCGCGAACGCGGCGATCGACCACGTCCACGATTGGGTGCTCGGAACCCCCGACGGCGACTGGGTCTCGATGGCCGTCCCCGCCGACGGTTCCTACGGGATCGGCGAGGGGATCGTCTGTGGCATGCCCTGCACCTGCAGCGGCGGCGAGTGGAACATCGTCCAGGGACTCGAGGTCCCCGAGTTCTCGCGCGAGCGGATCGACCGCAGCGTGATGGAGCTGCAGGAGGAGCGCGACGCCGTCAGCCAGCTCGGGCTGGTCTAGCCGTACCTCTCAGGAACTAAAAAAGAGGCCGGCGCGAGCCGGCCTCTTTCAGTTCGGTAACGGTGGGTACCGATCAGTTGCCAGTGGGGTGGTACTGGCGCCCGTCCTTTTTGACGCGACCCTCTTTCTCGAGGTCGCCGAGGACGCGGTACAAATAGTTCGGCTTGATTTTCATCTGCTTCGCGACGTCGGAAGCGCCGATGCCCGGGTTCTCCTCGATCAGTTTCACCGCCTGATCGGCACGGGTGCCGCCGCGGCGTTTGCGGCGGCGACGCGGGGCGCTGGTGGAGCTTCCACTCGATTTTTTGGCGCTGCCGCGGGGGCGACCGGGGCCGCGACGGGCGGCTTTGCCGCCGAGCGCGGCGAGCGCCTGCTCAGCTTGCTTGAGCTGATCCTCCAGCTCGCGTACGGTCCTCTCGAGCGCCTCTCGGGCAACATCGAGGTGGTTCGTGGTGGGGGGCATCTAATTCCTTTCCATCCAAAGTTAAGACTGACCCTGGCGGGGAGTCTTTCAGAGTCACACACACTGTGACAGTGACATGGAGGAAGTCAAAGAGATATTTCAGCGGGGGCGGACGGTCGGCATCTCTACCGGGAAGCGCTCTGGATTGTTGAAGAAGCGGAGGCACTGGATCGCACCGTCGCCGATCTCGACCGCGACGATGCTGAGGAAACCCTCGGCCTCGCTGTCCATCCGCACCCCCGGGTCGCCGTTGACGAGGACGGGGGTGAAGACGGGGTCCTCGGGGTACGCGTCTTTGCGCTGGACGCCGACCATGAAGCGGGAGATCTTGTCGGCACCGTAGATCGGCTTGCGGGCAGCGTTGACGACACCGCCGCCGTCCGTGTACATGATCGCGTCGGCGGCGAGCAGCTCGCGGATCTGCTCGACGTCGCCGGAGACCGCGGCGAAGAGGAAGGCGTTGGCGAGTCGCTGGCGCTCCTCCTCGTCGACCGGGCGCCGGCGGGTGGCGTCGCCGGCGTGATCGCGGGCGCGCTTGACGATCTGCCGCACGGCCGCCGGCGTGCGCTCGAGGATGTCGGCGATCTCGGCGTACTCGAGGTCGAAGACGTCGCGGAGGACGAGGACGGCGCGCTCAACCGGGTTCAGCCGCTCCAGCGCACCCAGCAGCGCCAGGCTCAGCCGATCGGCTTCGATCGCCTTCGTCTCCGGCGTCTCCATTTCCGTGACGAGCGGCTCCGGCAGCCAGGGGCCGACGTAGACCTCGCGCCGGGCCCGCGCCGAGCGCAGCCGGTCCAGCGCCAACCGGGTGGTGATCGTGACGAGGAAGGCTTCCGGGTTGCGGACGGCGTCGCCGTCGGCCCCGTCCCAGCGCAGCCACGCGTCCTGGACGACGTCTTCGGCCTCGGTCAGCTCGCCGAGCAGCCCGTAGGCGATCCCCAGCAGACGCGGGCGGCAGGCGAGGAAGGCGTCGCCGCTCATGCCGTGACTGGCGCCCGCGAGCGCAGCGCGGCCGCCGCCGCGGCGCTGCCGCTGGCGATCGCCGAGTCGACCAGCCATCCCTCCGGCCCGATCCAGTCGCCGGCCAGGTAGAGACCGTCGCCCTGATCGACGGCGGGCCGGCCGCCGAGACCCCCGCTCTCCGGCGTCGAGATCGCGGAGACGGCAACCATGCGGGGGAGGAAGCGGTCGAAGATGACATGCTCGCGCCAGCCGGGCTGCACCGTGTCCGCCAGCTCCTCCAGCGCCGCCCGCGGTTCGCGCGCGTAGCTGGCGAGGCTGAGGAGGACGCCACCGGGGTGATTTGGAGGAGAGTGCCTGGAGAGGTAGGTCGGCTTGTCCACCCCGAGCGCGAAGCGCCGGGAACGGCGCGGCAGCTTCCGCAGGGCCAGGTCGAGGACGCTGAGCTCAGCAGCCGGGCCGGGGGCCGCCGGCGCTCTCTCGCCCAGCAGCTTCGCGACCGCATCGGGACCGCCGGCAGCGACGACCAGGACGTCGGCGCGAACGGTCTCGCCGTCGAGCGCCACCGCCCACCCGTCGGCCTCGCGCTCCACGTCGCGAACGCCGGCACGCGTCCGCAGGGCGGCGCCGCTCGCCTCGGCCTTCGCGGCCAGCGCGTCGACAAGCGACTGCCAGCCGCCGCGCAGGTACCGGACCCCCGGTACGAGGACGGTCTTGAGCTGGGTGACGGCGGCGTCGGCGCTGAAGCTCTCGTGGTCGGCGACGAACGTCGCCACCCGCACCAACGCCCCGGCGCTCTCCCGCGCCTTCTCCGAGCGCAGGCTGCGCCGCAGCCACTCGGCCACGGAGATCTCCGCCAGCTCTTCCGGATCGGTTCGCTGTAGCCCGAGGAACCATCGCCCGAGCTGAGCCTCCCCTCCGAGCGTGCGCTTCGCCTTTCCCTCCCGCGGAAACACCGAAGCCGGCGAGGCCGGCTGCCACCAGTCCAGCTCGACCCCCATCGCCCGCAGCTCCCGCCGCGCCGGCCCGCCGACGTAAAGCGCATGCGGGCCCTGGTTCAAAACGAACCCGTCCCGCACCTCCGAGGCAGCCCTCCCTCCGAGGTGCGAGCTGCCCTCCAGCAACAGCGTCTCGATCCCACCGGCAGCCAGCCGCCCCGCAGCCACCAGCCCCGCGGGTCCGCCACCGACCACCACAGCTTTTCTTTTCGTGTCCATGCTTCCTAGACGAAACAGCATGACCGTTTGTGACAGGAGGGTCCGGTGGGGGTCGTGAGGTACTCAGCATGGAGCCGCGCCACCAACGTCTGAGGCGTCAGCAGGCGGCGACCGACGCGGCGGAGGTGCTCCGAACGACCCCCACCGGACCCTCCTCCCAACGCCTCGGACTACCCCCTGTACTTGCTGCGCTTCTTCGGATAGGTCCGGAACACGTGGTCCCAGATCGGCGAGGAAACGCCGTAGCCGTAGCCGTGGTCCTGGAAGTGGTGGCGCATGTGGTGTTCGCGCAGGCGCTTGGCGAAGTCCGTCTTCGGGACGAAATGGTGCACGTAGTAGTGCGTGTAGTCGTAGAAGAGGTAGCCGAGGATGAAGCCGGCGAAGAGGGGGTAGGCGGCGTCGCCAAGAAGGGCCCGGAAGCCGAGGAAGAAGAGGGCCGCGAGCGGGATCGAGACCGACGGCGGCATAACCAGCCGCATCTTGTCGTTGGGGTGGTCGTGGTGGACGCCGTGGATGATGAAGTGCATGCGGCGGCCGAAGGCGTTGTCGGGCTCCCAGTGGAAGACGAGCCGGTGCAGCCAGTACTCGGTCAGGGTCCAGACGCCGACTCCGGCCAGCGTCAGCAGCGCCAGCTGCCAGGCGGCGTAGCCGCGATCCACCCCGATCCACTCCATCGCCACCACCACCGGCACGAACACGATCGCCGGCACCGCAGGGTGGACGCGGGAGAAGAAGTTGAGGAAGTCGCTCTTGAAAAGTGGGGGAGAAGCGGAGAGCTTCTCGGTCCGGGAATGACCCTCCATCGCCCCCGATACTAGCGCCGGCCGCCCGGGTTCCCGCAAGACGCAGGGAAGCTGTGACGAAGCTGTTTCAAAGAGGTGCCGATTTGCGGAAACGGCCCTCGCGATTACCCGGCCCGGATGCAAACATGCCCGCCGTGCCGCGCAAGCCAAAGCCCCCGACCTGCGAGGACTGCTATTTCCGGAAAAATCTCCTCTGCGCCCTCGAGCTGAACGAGGCCTGCACCACCTTCCGGCCGAACCGACCAGAGGGGCTCGTCCCACCACGTCAGCCGGTGCTGCTGATGCGGGCCCCGCGCTGGGCCTCGCGCACCGCCTGATCGAATCACTCGCGGCCGGGGTAAGTTTCCCTCGATGCCTCAGCGCGACCTCTTCGCCGATTTCGCCCGCATGCGCCGCGAGATGGACCAGGTGATGGGCGACACCTGGAGCCGCACCCGCTACGTCACCCGCCGCGCCAGCGGGTTCTCACCCAACGTCGACGTCTACTACTGCGGCGAACCGCAACGGGCGATCGTCAAGGTCGACCTCGCCGGCGTCGAGCTCTCCGAGGTGGGGATCGAGGTCAGCGGCCGCCACCTGGCGATCGTCGGCGAACGCCAGGTGCAGGAGTCCGAGGGCCGCGTCTACCAGCAGATCGAGATCCCCTCCGGCCACTTCCGCCGCGTCGTCGAGCTGCAGGTCGAGGTCGACGCCGAGCGCGCCACCGCCACCTACGAGGAGGGCATCCTGCGGATCGACCTGCCCCTGCGCGACCCCAACGAGAGCACCCGCCGGGTGCCGATCGACCGCAAGTGATGGAGGGGGCGCCGGTCCTCGAAGTGGTCGACTCGCCGCTCGACGCGGAGGACGCGATCCGCGCCAACCAGCCGCTGCCCGAGGCGCTGCCGGTCCTGCCGCTGCGGGACACCGTCACCTTCCCGGAAACGCTGGCGCCGCTGGCGGTCGGGCAGGAGCGCTCGATCCACCTGATCGACGACGTCCTCGGCACCAACCGGATGCTGGCGATGGTCACCGCCCGCGACCCCGAGAACGAGGTGCCCGGGCCGGAGGACCTCTACGACGTCGGCGTGGTCGGCGCCGTTGCCCGGATGATGAAAGTACCCGACGGCAGCCTGCGGATCCTCGTCCAGGGGATGCAGCGGGTGAAGCTCGGCGATTTCATCGCCGAGCAGCCCTACATGGTCGCCCGGATCAGCGCGATGCCGGACCTGATCGAGCCGAGCGCCGAGCTGGAGGCGCTCAGCCGCAACGTCCAGCGGACCTTCTCGGAGATCGTCGAGCAGATCCCCTACCTGCCCGAGGAGCTGCAGATGGCGATCGCCAACATCGACGACCCGGCCGCGCTCGCCCACCTGATCGCCGGGGCGCTGCGGATCGGCACCGAGGAGAAGCAGAAACTGCTGGAAGAGATCGACGTCGCCAAGCGGCTGCGCCACCTCTCGCGAATCCTCGCCCGCGAGCTCGAGGTCGTCCAGCTCGGCAGCCAGATCCAGTCGCAGGTGCAGTCGGAGATCGACAAAGGGCAGCGCGAGTTCTTCCTCCGCCAGCAGCTGAAAGCGATCCAGGAGGAGCTCGGCGAAGAGGACGAGCAGCAGGCCGAAGCAAACGAACTGCGGGAGAGAATCGCAGCGGCGGAACTGCCCGAGCACGCCCTGAAAGCAGCCGAGCGCGAGCTCTCGCGGCTGGAGAAACTGCCGCCCGCCGCAGCCGAGCACGGGGTCATCCGCACCTACCTCGAGTGGCTGGTCGAGCTGCCGTGGGCGAAGGAGACCGAGGACAACCTCGATCTGAAGCACGCCCGCGAGGTCCTTGACGCCGACCACTATGACCTGGAGAAGATCAAGGACCGGATCCTCGAGTACCTGGCGGTGCGCAAGCTCAATCCGGAGTCGCCCGGGCCGATCCTCTGCTTCGTCGGCCCGCCCGGGGTCGGCAAGACCAGCCTCGGCAAATCGATCGCGAAGGCGCTCGGCCGCGAGTTCGAGCGAATCTCGGTGGGCGGCGTCCGCGACGAGGCCGAGATCCGCGGCCACCGCCGCACCTACATCGGCGCCATGCCCGGCACCATCGTCCGCGCCCTCCGCGACGCCGGCTCCCGCAACCCCGTCTTCATGATCGACGAGATCGACAAGATGGGGGCTGACTTCCGCGGCGACCCCGCCTCGGCGATGCTCGAGGTCCTCGACCCGGCCCAGAACGACAGCTTCCGCGACCACTACCTCGACCTGGAGTTCGACCTCTCCGACGTCGTCTTCATCGCCACCGCCAACGTCCTCGACACGATCCCGGGGCCGCTGCTCGACCGGATGGAGACGATCGAGCTGGCCGGCTACACGCTGGAGGAGAAGCGCCACATCGCCCGCCGCTACCTGGTCCGCCGCCAGATCGAGGCGAACGGGTTGAAGCCCTCGCAGATCGAGTTCGCCGACGCGGCGCTGACCGCGATCATCGAGGAGTACACCCGCGAGGCCGGCGTCCGCAACCTCGAGCGCCAGATCGGCACCGTCTGCCGCAAAGTTGCCCGCGAAGTCGCCGAGGGAAGGACGAAGCGCAAGGTGACGATCTCCGGGAAAAAGGCGCGCGAGCTGCTGGGGCGGCGCCGCGTCTTCGCCGAGCAGCGGCGGCGGACCAAGGACCCGGGCGTCGCCACCGGCCTAGCCTGGACGCCGACCGGCGGCGACGTCCTCTTCATCGAGGCGACGGCGATGCCGGGCTCGGGCAAGCTGACGATCACCGGCCAGCTCGGCGAGGTGATGAAGGAGTCGGCGCAGGCGGCGCTCTCCTTCGTGCGCGGGCACTGCGGCGAGATCGCGCCGAACGTAGAGGGCGACTGGTTCGCCGGCCACGACGTCCACGTCCACGTCCCGGCGGGAGCGGTGCCGAAGGACGGTCCCTCGGCGGGGGTGGCGATGACGGTCGCTCTCTCCTCGCTGGTCAGCGGTCGTCCGGTCCGCAACGACGTCGCGATGACCGGCGAGGTGACGCTGACGGGCCAGGTCCTACCGATCGGGGGCCTCAAGGAGAAGTCGCTGGCGGCGCAGCGGGCAGGGATCAAGCAGGTGATCGTCCCCGGCCGCAACGAGGGGGACGTGGCGGAGATCCCCGAGCACGAGCTCGGCAACCTCGAGTTTGTCTACGTCGACGAGGTGCGCCAGGCCCTCGACGTCGCCCTCTCCTAGATGGAGGCGGCGAGCATCGGCCGCGGGCGGCCGGCCTCGGCCGCCCGCTTCCTGGGGGAGGCGGTGCGGGCCCGCTCCCGCACCTTCTGGATCGTCGCCGGCCTGACCGTCCTCGGCGCGGTCCTCCGCTTCGCCACCCTCGGCGCTCAGGCCTACCACCACGACGAGATCGTCACCGCCAGCCGGGTGCTGCGGGTCGGCTTCGGCCACGCGATGGACGCGGTCGGGTTCTCGGAGTCGGCGCCGCCGCTGTACTACGCGCTCGCCTGGCTCTGGACGCAGGTGACCGGCAACGGCGAGTGGGGGCTGCGCTTCCTCTCGGCGCTGGCCGGGGTGGCGACGATCCCGGTCGCCTACCTGGTCGCCCGCGAGCTGCGCGGCGCCCGCGCCGGCGTCATCGCCGCCGCCCTGGTCGCAACCAACCCGATGCTGGTCTGGTACTCGCAGGAGGCGCGCGCCTACGCGCTGCTCGGCTTCTTCTGCGCGCTCTCGCTGCTGTATTGCGTGCGGGCGCTGCGGGACGGCGAGCGCCGGGACTTCACCTGGTGGGGCGTCTTCTCCTTCCTCGCCCTAGCCACCCACTACTTCGCGGTCTTCCCGCTCGTCGCCGAGGTGATTCTGCTCGCCCGACGCCGCGGCCGCGCGATCCTCAGCGGCCTCTGGATCGTCGGCCTCGCGGTCGTCCTCCTGGCGCCGCTCGCGATCCACCAGATGTCCTACGGACACGCCGAATGGATCGGCAAATTCACCCTCGGCCACCGCCTGGGCGAAGCCGCGATCACCTTCATGGTCGGCGAGACCGGGGACATCATCGGCCGCGCCGAGGCGGTGGGGCCGGCGCTGCTGCCGCTGGCGCTCGTCGTCGCCGCCTTCGCGCTCCTGCTCTGGCGCGGCAGCCGCGCCGAGCGCCGCGCCGCCTTCGTCCCGTTTGCGGTCGCCGCGGTGACCGTCGGAATCCCGCTGCTGTTGGCGCTCCTCTCCGCGGGCAAGGACTTCGTCCTCGCCCGCAACCTGCTGCCGGCCCTGGTGCCGCTGCTGGTCGCGGTGGCGGTGGCGCTGAGCGCCGAGCGGGCGCGCCGGTTCGGCACCGCGATCGCCGCCGTCCTCGTCGCCTACTCCCTCGCCTTCTGCATCTGGGCGAGTGCCGACCCGGCGCTGCAGCGGCCCGACTGGCGGGCGGTGGCCGACCACCTCGGCGAGCCGGACGGGCCGCGGGCGACGGTGACCTGGGTCCTCGGCGAGGCGCCGCTGCGCTTCTACCTCTCGACCGGGGCGATCCAGCTGAAAGCGTCTGAAGGCTACGACTGGCTGGTCCGCGAAGTCACCTTCGTCTCGATGGGGGAGGCGCCCCCGCCGCCACGCCGCCTGCTCGGGCCCGGCTTCCGCGAAACCGGTGCCGAGGACGTCGGCCCGCTGTTCATCCGCCGCTACCGGCTGCGCGGCCCGGAACTGGCGCCGCTGCGCCTGCGCCTGCTGCGCCACGCCCGGACGAACTTTCGAAACAACGGCGTCCTATTGGACGGTGTTGGCCCGGGGTGAGCCGGGGTAGGGTTATCCTGGTATCGGCCACGGAATCCAGCGAGGAGAAGGCATGAGCAAGACCAAGGCGGCACGCGCCGGCGACATCTACGAGACGGCCCGTGAGAATCCCTACGTGCAGCGACTGATCGAAGACGAAGAGCTGCGGGATAGCTTGAAGGACGCCTTCGAAAGCGCGAAGAGCGCCTACGGTCGCGCGACCGGCAACGGCAAGGGCACCGTGCAGGCGGTGACCAGCGACAAGAAGGTCCAGAAGGACCTGCGCAAGGCCGCCGAGAGCCTGCAGGAAGCTTCCGAGTCCCTGCGCAGCAAGCCGAAGAAGCGCAAGGGCGGCCTCGGCCGGCTGCTGCTGATCGCCATCGTCGGCGCTGTGATCGCGCTCGCCGTCAGCGAGGGTGCGCGCAAGGCCGTGCTCGACGCCCTCTTCGGGGCCGAAGAGGAGTTCGAGTACACCTCCACGACGAGCATCAACGGTTCCTAAGAGCCGCCGGATGGAGGCGGCCACGAAAGAGCGGGAGCTGAGCGGCGACAAGGCGCAGCGGATAGTCGACGCGATGCGGGACTCCGTGGCCCGGCGCGGGGCCGCCGGCTCCACCTTCGAGCACGTCGCCCGCGAGGCGGGCGTCAGCCGGGGCCTCCTCCACTACTACTTCGGGACCAAGGAGCGGCTGCTGGTCGAGGTCGTCCGCCGCGACTCCGAGCTGCGGGTCGAACGCCTCGACGAGCGGCTGGCGCCGGCGAAGAGCGTCGACGACGTGATCGAGGCGCTGGTCAGCAGCCTGACCGAGGTGATCGACAACGAACCCGGCTTCTTCCTCCTCCTCTACGAGCTGTTCAGCGCCGGTCGCCGCAACCCCGACATCCAGCGCGAGGTCGGCCAGCTCTTCGAGCGCACCCGCTCCCACGTGGCGGAGGTGCTCGACAGCAAGAACGAGGAGGGGGTGCTCAGCCTCCGCCACCCGGCCGAGGACGTCGTCTCCTACCTCTTCGCGCTCGGCGACGGCTTCGCCCTGCAGGCGCTCTCGGATCCCTCCCGCGACACCACCGGCGCCTTCTCCGTCGGCGTCACCTCGGCGCGGTACCTGCTCGGCGCCGTCGACTAGCCGGCGCTCTACAACCAGCCGGCGCGCTTGAATCGCCAGTAGAGGAAGAGGCAGACCGCGAGGACGATGGCGACCACGGTGGGGTAGCCGTAGCGCCACTGCAGCTCCGGCATGGTCTCGAAATTCATGCCGTAGATCCCGGCCACCATCGTCGGCACCGCCGCGATCGCCACCCAGGCGGAGATCTTCCGCATGTCTTCGTTCTGGCGCATCGAGACCTGGGTCAGGTTCGCTTCCAGGGCGCTGTCGAGCAGCTGGCGGAAGTTCTCGATCCGGGTCGAGACGCGAGCCAGGTGGTCTTCGACGTCGCGAAAGTACTCGTGCAGGGTGGCCGGCACCACCGCGTAGTTGTTGCTGCAGAGCTCTTCCAGCGCTTCGGCCAGTGGCGCCGTCGCCGCCTGGAACTCGAGCACCTCGCGCTCCAGCTTGTAGATCCGCTCGGTCGGGTTCTGACCTTCGCCGAAGACCTGCAGCTCGACTTCGCGCACGTCCTGGTCGAACCCGTGCGCAGCTTCGATGTAGCTGTCGACGACGTGGTCGAGAATCGCGTAGAGGACGGCGCCCGGCCCCTTCTCGAGCAGGTCGGGTCGCTGCTCGAGCCGCTCCCGAACCGGTGCCAGGTCAGCCTTGCCGTGCCGCACGGTGATCACGAAGTTGGGGGCGATGAAGATCGAGAGCTCGCCAAGCTCGATCACCTCCTTCGGGTCGACGTAGCGCGCGGTCTTCACCACCACGTGGATGGTCTCCCCGTACTCCTCGACCTTCGGCCGCTGATGCGCCCGCACCGCGTCCTCGACCGCCAGCTCGTGCAACCCGAACTCGGAGGCGACAGCCTTGAACTCCTCCTCGCTCGGCTCGACCACCCCGAGCCAGACGAATGCCCCGTCCTTGCCCGCCGCCTCGCTGGCCCGCTCCACCGGCAGCTCCCCCTGCCGCCGCTGTCCCCCCTCGTACGCCGCGCAGTCGACGATCATCGGGTCAGAGTATGGCGGCGAGTGATGCGGCTCACGCCTATCCCTTCTATGTAGAAGCGATTTCGGTCCCTGAGCCTGCCTAGCTTCCTGCGCCACAACAGACAAACGGCCGGGGCACCGCGTGAACGGCCCCCGGCCTGGCACAGGAAGGTGGTGCTTCCCATGCAGGACAAGGCTAAGTCAGCGGACCCCGCGGGCGAGGATCGGAAGTACGAGCGGGCGGTTCTGACCCAGATCATCGCGGCGCATCCCAGAACGCTGCGACTCTCGGACCTGATCCGTGAGTTCGGGGCCTCGGACGAGTTCAGCGAGCGCGATGCCGTGGAAAGGGCGGCTCGCGATCTGGTCAAAGGCGGGCTGCTGTTCAGGTGCGAAGGCGCGCTGCTGCCGACCCGAGCCACCCTCTACCTCTCCGAATTGGGGCTGGCCTGATGGAGGGAGAGTCGGCCATTCCTTCCCTGCCTGACGGCATCACGTTCTCGACCATCGCCGAGCGGTTCGGCTGGAACCTTCGCATCGCTCGGAAGCGGGCGGGGCTCACGCAGCGTGCGCTCGCAGCCCGCATGGGCAGAACTCAGGAGCGAATCGCAAAGTGGGAGAGCGGCAGATGCCTCGCTCGGACCGATGCGGTTGTGCGGCTCGCAGAGGCGCTTGAAGTCGAACCCGGAGAGTTGCTCCGGGAGACCAAGGGCCTAGCCAGCTAGCGCCTAGGCGGGCTTCTGGATGTGGATGAGAGGAACCGGCGGCGAGGTGGGCTTAAGCTTCATGCGGACTTGCCGATTCCGGCGAGTGGACGCAGAGGGTGAACGGCAGCAAGCTTCACGCGCAGAAGCCTACCCCGCCTGAGCCACGGGGTTAGCCTTCGGGTGTGGCCAAGAAGCAGAAGACCGACAAAGGGCTGGAGATCCCGGTCCCGACCAAAGGTGACTTCGCCGCCGCTATGCGGAAGGTCGCTCCCCCAGCAGGTCGTAAACGCCCTGACGAGAAAGACCGGCCTCAGAAGCGATCAACGTGATGGGAACGCCTGCTTCGCGGGCTGCCCGACACTGACGACGCAGATCCTCGGTCGCCTCTCGTTTCGCCTCGTCGGCTTTGGCGCGCTTCCGCGCCGCCGCTTTAATCTTGCGGATCGCCGCTGCCTCGGTCACTGGTTCGCCGCCTCTCTGACGAGGGCGTGGAACATGGAGCGCTGGCCGGTGCGGCGGTGGTTGTGCCGCCAGGCGTACTCGTCCAGGTAGGACTGGAGCCACTTGCGGGAGACGAACTTGTAGGTGCCGCGCATCCCGGTCTTGAGGTTCCCGAAGAAGCCCTCGATCGTGTTCGTGTAGATGTGGTCCTCGACGTAGGAGCCGGCCGAATGGTTGATCACCCGGTGGTCGGCGAACTCCCGCGCCAGCGGCTTGTAGGACATCCAGTCGTCGGTATAGAGGATCGCTTCCGGGTTCACATTGACCCGCACGGCTCGACTAAGCGGCTCGCCTCGCCGCGACTCGATGACGCGAGCGCGGACGATGCCTCCCCGCTCGACCATCCCTAGGACGGTGGGCTTCGCTTCGCGGAAGGCGACCGACTCCTGGCGGGTCTTGAACTTCCGGCGCGGCCGACCTCCCCAGGAGGTCTCGTCTACCTCGACCTCGCCGCGAAGCTGTTTGGCCGGATCGCCCTCGCCCATCAGCTCGTTTCGGATCCGGTTGAACATGCGCCAGGCGGTCTTGTAGTGGACGCCCAGCTCGCGCTCTAGCTGTTTCGCGGAGATCCCACAGCGAGTGCTCGTCATCAGATACATCGCGTGGAACCAAAGCCGCAGCGAGGTTGAGGAGCGGTGGAAGATCGTCCCGGCCGTGGGATGCAGGTGGTGCCCGCAGGCGGTGCAGGTCCAAGACTGGCGCTGCTGCTTGGTCGCGTAGCGCTTGAAGACCTTGACCGCATCGCACTTCGGGCAGTGGGCGTGCTCGCCATCGGGCGCGTGGCGCGTGCGCCAGAGATGCTCCAGGCAGGCGGCGTCGTCCGGGAACTCGGCTAGAAACTCGGTGACCGAGTAGTCGGACGTAGATGACTTCGCCCTGCGCGGTTCGTGGCGGTTGGCCGGTGGCATGCTGTAAAGCTACTTGACAAGTAGGACCGATGTCAAGGGGGTTGACATGTTCCAGCTCCGTCCCTGGCTATTGTTTATAGGACGAATGGCGATCAAGACCAACCTTGACCCGGAGAAGGAGGCTCAGGATCTCCTGAATGCGACCTGGGCGAAGGGATCACTTGAGACGCCGTTGCCAGTCGATCCAAACCTGATCGCCGACAGACTCGGGATCAAGGTTTTCACTGCCGGTCTCAATGAGGGTGTGTCGGGAATCCTTTGGAAGCGGGCGGGCAGAGACCCCGAGATTCATTTACAGATGAGTGATAGCTCGAATCGGCGACGCTTCACGTGTGCCCACGAGTTAGGGCACTATGTCGCCAAGGCAGCTTCCGACGGCGGGGATAACTGGGAATACGTTGAGCATCGAGCCCTTCTGGCATCGCAGGGCTCCGATCCAGATGAGATCTTCGCGAATGAATTCGCGGCCAACTTGCTGATGCCACGCGCCGACGTTGAACGGCTTCGACGGCGTCACCAGAGCCCTGCAACCCTCGCTGCGATTTTCGGCGTTTCGGAGGATGCAATGAACTTTCGGCTCGTCAACCTGCAGCGGAAATGACGCCTCCGGACTCTGATTCAGAGTCCGGCAATGAGGAGCTTCCCAAAGCGGAAGAGGGTGTCGCGAACGCCGATCCTCCCCCAGCCCCCGTTGATCTTTCTGACGAGCAGCAGAGCCGCGTCAACGAGGCAGCCGTGCGGAGCGCGGAGGCCGCTGCAAAAGAGCGGGAGGCCGAAGTCGAACTCGCCCAAATCCGGGCCAAACAGGCAGACAGCGACCGAAAGCAGCGCAAAGAAATCGCGGACAAGGTCATGGACGCGACCTTCAAGCAGATCGTGATTGCGGACCTCGTCTTCGTGCTTTACGGGTTTTGGCGAGGGTGGGACATTGGAAGCGCCATCAATGTCTGGCTCGCCGCCGCGGTCGCCAACGTGATCTCCGTGGCGCTGGTCATTGTTAGGTCGCTGTTCCCTGGTCGACGCGAATAGGTTCCTCTTCCCCGATCAAGCCATACCCGTGAATCGCCGCCGCACGTGTGTCTTCTGCAAAGCCACGGATCGCAAAATCTCTAAGGAGCACGTGTTCCCCAAATGGCTCCGTAAAGTCATCGAAGGGGGCGAAGGAGGACTTACTACGCACGGGCGGGTCATCAAGACCCGTGACGGAGAGACGCTCTGGCACGACTCCTGGGAAGACATCCCGATCAACTACCAAGTGGCTGTCCCCTGCAAAATCTGCAACGAAGGCTGGATGGAGGACATCGAGGACGAAACCCGGCCGATTCTCACTCCGCTCCAGCACGAGAACGCTGAACTCGGCCCGCTGAAGAAGGAGACGCTGGCAAGGTGGGCAACGCTCCGCGTGATGATGGCCCAGTACCTCGATCCAGCCGAGAGGCCGAAAGCGATCAGGCCAGAGCGCTACCACCGCTTCTACGAAGCGCGGGAACTGCCGCCTAAAGCCCAGATCTGGATGGCGCGGCGAAACGGAGAGGGAGCTTGGCCGATTGATGGCTCGCGCAAGGAGCTATTCATCGGGGAGACGCGGCCTCCATATCCGAACGCGTACATCTCGGCCTTCGCTGTCGGTCACGTGGCCTTTGTCTATTGGGGTCATGAGGTCGAGGACGGGGCGATCGTCAACCTCGGGGAGGGGATGAAGCCCTACTTGCTCCCCATCTGGCCTGACATCAACCTCGCCTCTTGGCCTCCACCCGGGCTTCTTGGCAGGCGGGGACTCGACACCGTCGTCAACAACCTCATCCGCATGTCCTAAATCCCGCTCATCAGCCATGGGCTAGAGCACTGCTTTCGCTTCTACATAGAAGGGATAGGCGTGATGCGGCTCACGAAGTGACGCGCCTCACAGACCCGGTTCCCGGTCTCGGGGGAGGCTCTTGGCAACACGACCCGGCGACGAGGGAGATGGCATGAAAGACGCGATGAGTTCACTGGCGGGGTTCCTCGGGCGGCGACGCCGCTGGGTCGTCGCGGGTTGGGCCCTGATCGTCCTTCTTGCGCTTCCCTTCGCCTCCAATCAGACCGACCACCTGACCGGCGGCGGCTTCGACGTGCCTGGCAGCCAGTCGATGAAGGTGAGCGAATCGCTGCAGGACGAGTTCGGCGACCAGGCCGACGGGATCGCGGTGGTGCTGAAGGCGGAGCCGGGCGCGAGCGCGGCCGAGCGCGATGCCGCCGTGGCGCGGGTCGAGAAGGAGGTGGCGACTCTCGACGACGTCGTCGTGCCGCCGCCGGTGGCGCGGCAGGCACGGCGGCAGTTGCAGGGCAGCGACGTGGTGCTGGTGCCGCTGCGCAGCGACCTCTCCTCGGACGAGCTGATCGACCCGGCCGCGACCCTGCGCGAAGACCTAGAACCGGGCAGCGCCGAGGCCGGCGTCACTCCCTACCTCGTCGGACAGCCGACGATCTGGGCGGGGATGCAGGAAATCTCCAAGGAAGACCTGGCCAAGGCCGAGGGGACCGGGTTCCCGATCGTCGCGATCATCCTCCTCGTCGTCTTCGGCTCGCTCGCGGCGGCGGCGCTGCCGCTGGCGCTCGGCTTCGTCAGCGTCTTGGTGACCGGCGCGCTCATCTACTTCTTCTCGCTGCAGATCGAGACCTCGGTCTTCGTCACCAACATGGCCTCGATGATCGGGATCGGCGTCGCCGTCGACTACTCGCTCTTCATCCTCGCCCGTCATCGCGAGGAGCGGGAAGCGGGACACGAGCCGGCTGACGCGCGGGCGCTCTCGCTCTCCACCTCCGGCCTCGCGGTCACCTTCTCCGGCATCGCGGTGATCGTCTCGCTGGCCGGGCTCTGGATGGTCGACAACCAGGCGCTGCGCTCGATGGCGCTGGGGGCGATGACCGTGGTCGCGGTCTCGATCCTGACCGCGACGACGCTGCTGCCGGCGCTGATCGCGATGCTCGGCGACCGGGTCCTGCCCGGCGGGGTCGTCGGCCGGGTCGAGCGCTTCTTCCAGCGCCGCTTCTACCGGCGCCGGACCGCGGCCGAGCACGCGAGCGAGAAAAACCGCTTCTGGCGCGCCTGGACCGAGCGGGTGATGTCGCGGCCGTGGACGGCGATCGTCGGCGTCTCGGCGGTGCTGCTCCTGCTCGCGAGCCCGCTGCTCTCGCTCGAGACCGGGACCGAAGCGCTGACCCAGTTCCCGAAGGACAGCGACGTCCGCGTCGGCACCGAACTCGCGTCCGACCAGCTCGGCGGCGGCACCGACCCGATCCAGATCGTCGCCTCTTTCGACGCCCCGATCGACGGAAAAGACAGAGCCGCCGTTTTCGGCTTCAGGCAGGAGGTCAAAGAAACCGCGGGTGTTGCCGCCATCGGGCTCCCCGCCTACGCGGACGAGGCGGTCCTTCTCCAGGCGACCCCGAGCGCGTCGAGCGAGTCCGACGCCGCGACCGCGCTGGTCGACCGCCTCCGCGACACCGTCGTCCCCGCCTCGGCGCTGGCGCAGCAGGCCGAAGTGAACGTCGGCGGCGAGACCGCCCGCAACCACGACGTCCGCGACCAGATCGGCGGCTCGATGTGGAAGATCATCCTCTTCGTCCTCTCGCTCAGCTTCCTGGTCCTGATGGTGATGCTGCGCTCTCTGATCCTGCCGCTGAAGGCGGTGCTGATGAACCTGCTCTCGATCGGGGCCGCGTTCGGCGTCCTCGTCGCGATCTTCCAGTGGGGCTGGTTCGACGGCTTCCTCGGCTTCGAAAGCCAGGGCGCCCTGGACACGATCAACATCCCGCTGATCTTCGCCATCGTCTTCGGCCTCTCGATGGACTACGAGGTCTTCCTGATGTCGCGGATCCGCGAGCGCTACATGGTCCACGGGGACAACGAGCGTGCCGTTGCCGAGGGCCTCTCGACCAGCGCCCGGACGATCTCCTCGGCGGCGCTGATCATGACCTCGGTCTTCGCCGTCTTCGTCCTCACCGGCGTCCCCTCGATCAAGGAGCTCGGCCTCGGCTCGGCGGTGGCGATCGCCCTCGACGCGACCCTGGTCCGCCTGATCCTCGTCCCGGCGGCGATGAAGCTGATGGGCAGCTGGAACTGGTGGATGCCGAGCTGGCTCGACCGCCTGCTCCCCGACCTCAGCTTCGAGGGTGGGGAGGCGGAGCCCGAGCCGGCCAAGGCTTAGAGGGAGTCGGGTGGGGGTGCCTGGGAGCACCTCCGCCGCGAGTTGCCGATCCGGCTGGCGCCCCAATGGCTGGTGGCGCGGCTCCATGCTGAGTACCCAGTCACCCCCACCCGACTCCCTCCGATGAGGCTTGGCTGAGTAGCCAATAGGATGGACTCCATGGGTGGAGATGAGATCGCCTTCGCGGGGGCTGCGAAACAAGCGGAGATGGTGCGGGCGGGGGATGTCTCGCCGAAGGAGCTGGTGCAGCTCAGCCTCGACCGGATCGCTCGGCTCGACCCAGACCTGAACGCGTTCCGCAAGGTCTTCGCCGAGAAGGCGCTGCTGGAAGCCGAGCAGGCGGAGGCCCGGGTGCGGGCGGGGGAGGAGCGGCCGCTGCTGGGGGTACCGGTGGCGATCAAGGACGAAGTCGACGTCGCCGGCGAGGTCAACACCCACGGCACCGACGGTTTCACGGAGCCGGCCAAGGCGGACTCCGAGATGGTGCGCCGCCTGCGCGAGGCGGGCGCCATCGTCATCGGCCTCACCCTGCTGCCGGAGATGGCGATCTGCGGCTTCAGCGAGTCGGCGACTTATGGCGTCACCCGCAACCCCTGGAACCCGCAGCGCACCCCCGGCGGCTCGAGCGGCGGCTCGGGCTCGGCGGTGGCGGCGGGCCTCGTCCCGATTGCCTCAGCCGGGGACGGCGCCGGCTCGATCCGGATCCCCGCCGCCTCCTGCGGGCTCTTCGGCCTGAAGCCGAGCCGCGGCCGCGTCCCGCTCGACCCACAGCTCGAAGGCTGGGGTGGGCTCGCGGTCGAAGGCTGCCTCAGCCGCTCGGTGCTCGACACCGCGCTCTGGCTCGACGTCGTCTCCGGCGGCTCGCGCGAGCCCGAGGCGCCGCCCCCGCCTGAGCGGCCGTTCGTCGAGGCCGCCAAGTCCTCCCCGGGGAAGCTGAGGATCGCCTGGTCGACCCTGGCGCCTCGGGCGGCGCTGCCGCCGACCGTCGACGAGGTGGCCAAGGGCGCGGTGGTCGACGCCGTGCCGTTGCTGAGCGAGCTCGGGCACGAGGTCTCCCAGCGGGACCCCGACTGGGGCTACATCGGCAACAACATCACCGCCCGCTTCCTCGGCGGTGTCGCCGAGACCGTCAGGGAAGTGCCGCACCCCGAGCGGCTCGAAAGCCGCACCCGCGGCTTCGGCCGCCTCGGCGCGATCCTGCCGCCCAGCCTCTACGAGAAGGCACGCGGCGAGGGGCGGGCCGCCGACGCCGCCCGCGTCAATGCGATCTTCGACGACTTCGACCTGCTGGTGACGCCGGTGATGGGCGGAACCGCCCTGCCGGTCCGCCGCTGGGAGGGGAAGGGGGCGCTGCGGACGGTTCTCGGGATGAGCCGCTTCTATCCCTACTGCGTCCCCTGGAACCATCTCGGCAACCCGGCGATGGCGGTGCCGGCCGGATTCTCGTCCGAGGGGATGCCGCTCTCCTTCCAGGTAATCGCCCGCCCCGGCGACGAGGCGACGCTGCTCTCGCTCGCCGCCCAGCTCGAGGCCGAGCGGCCCTGGGCGGACCGCCGCCCTCCGATCTCCTAGTTCGCGGCCCGCTCGGTCAGCAACCCGTTTTTGCCGTTGGGGAGGCGGAGGGCCTCGCAGGCGCTGACGAAGTCTTCCACGCCCCGGTTCACGTCCCAGCCCTCACCGCAGTCGATCCGATCGCGTTTCCCGCCGCCGACGGCCTGGTCGCCGCCGTCCCCCAGCTTGATTGCATCGACATCCGGACCTCCGTAGGCGCGGTCGTTGCCGGCGCCCCCGATCAACACGTCCGGGTGCAGGCCGCCGTAGAGGGCGTCGGCGCCTGACCCGCCAAGGATTTCGTCGTAGTTGTATTCCCCGCGGATTACGTCGTCACCGGGCCCGCCGCGGATGAAGTTTTCGGCTTCATCACCCCGCAAGAAGTCGTCGCCAATGCCGCCGACCACGTTTTCGACGCCGTTCAGCTTGTCGCCCTCGCCTTCGACGACGCCCTTGAAGCCGTTCCAGCTGACCGGGGTGGAGCGCTTGCTGTAGTCGACTTCGTCGGCGCCGTAGCGGGACGGGTTGTAGACGTCGTCCCCGAGGTCGTAGACGTCGGGCCCGTCGGGGAAGCGCGTCGCATCGATGTGGTCCTGGCCCCATTCGCTGTGAACCCTGTCGAAACCGGGTCCGGGATCGATCGTGTCGTCGCCGCCACCGGTCTTGATCCAATCGTCCCCGGGCCCTGCCGTGACCGACATCTCGAAAGCGCGATCGAGGATGCCGGTCAAATGCCCGGCGTGGAAGACGTCGTCGCGGTCGCCGAGCACGATCTCCATCGAGTCCACGGCCCCGGTCCCTGGGATCGGGATGACGCAGTATTTGGGGGCGCAGGGTTCGCCTTCGACCTGGCGAGGTTCGCGGATCGCGCAGTGAGCCGGGCTGCCCGCGGCCCCTCCCCCGGTGCACCCCGCCCCGGCTTGGAGCGGCGCCCCTCTGTCGACAACCCGCAAGTCGAGCATTCGCTCATGACTCGCGGCGATCTCGATCTTCACTCGATTGCTCTCGTCCCCTCCGGCCGTGAAGCGAAGCATGGCGCGAGTGGCAGCGGTCGATTCGATCTCAATTGCTTCTTCGCTGACTTCCACCACGGCGGCGGCTGCTCTGTCTACGAAGGCAAGCAAAACGATGCAGGCCAGGACGCCTGCGGTCATCTGTCTGAATAGAGCGTGAGTGACCAAGTCGCTTCTTCAACCCCGCGTCAGGAGCGGGGTTGCGAAGCGCTAGCCGAAGACCTTGCGCAGGCGGGCGATGTCGCGGACCTTGCCGCGGGGGCGGATGCGGCGCTGCAGCATCATCTTCAGTCGGTCGGCATCCGGTTTGCCGGAGGCGATCCAGTCGGCCCAGCTCGCCTCGATGGTGACGTTAGGGCTGGGGGCTTCGCCGGCCTCGGCCCGGGTCGAGCCGTTGTCGAGGACCAGGTGCCACGGTTCGGCGTCGGTGAAGCGCCACTGTAGGACGAAGGGCGAGCCGTTGGCGGCGTTGGGGTTGGCGACCCGGGTGATGATGTCGAAGTGCAGGCGCTGCAGCTCGGGTGAGGCTTCCGGCGTCTTGGCGCCGGGGTTGCCGACTATGCCGCCCATCAGCATCTGCACTTGCTCGGCCGCGATCTCCTCCTCCGATTTGTCCGGGTCGAAGGGGAAGACGCCGGGGGGCATCTCCTCGGTTGGGTAGCCGATCGTGCGCCAGCGCTGGCGCACCAGTTTGAACCCGAAGGCGAGGATGTCCTCGATCGAGAAGCCGTAGCAATCGGTGTAGGAGCGGTCGAGGTTCGGCGGCGAGAAGACCCCCGGCATGTAGGGGAGGACTTCTTTCAGCAGCTCGATCACCGCGGCGCGGTTCTCCTGCCAGCCGGGCGCGCCTTCCTCGAGCAGCTCGGAGAGGACCTTGACGCCGAAACCGATGTGCCGCTGCTCGTCGCGGGAGACGTTCGCCATCCCGGCGCTGAAGCCGGGCATCGTCTCCTCGGAGGCGAAGAAGTCCTCGATGAAGTGCTGGCCGGGCTGGGCCAGGCTGCCCTCGACGATCAAGTGGTAGAGAGTGATCGCCTGCGCGAACTTCGGCACCGAGCGGTCCTTCGTCAGTTCCGCGGCCATGCGGTCGAGGCGGTCGAAGATCCCGCGGTAGCCCCAGTTCAGCTGCGGCAGGGTGGAGGAGAGCGTCTGCTCGATCGACTCGCCGCCGACGCCGATCACCTCCTTGAAGAAGCGATGGAAGAAGACCGAGTGGCGGACCTCGTCGACCTGCTGGGTCGCAAGGAAGTAGGACTGCTCCTCGGTCGGGGCGGCGGTGACGTAGGGGGCGAGGGTGTCGGCGACCCGGTCCTCGCCGTAATAGAACATCGAGTAGATCCACATCGCCGAGCGGCGCTGGATGTCGGTCAGCGCCTCCCAACCGGCACGGTCAGCGGAGAAGTCGATCTCGATCGCGCTCCAGTTCCCCTGCTCCCAACGGTGGTAGAGGTCCTCGTAGGTGATGTTGTCCATCAGGCGCTGGGAGGCGACGCTCATCCTGTCTCCTTTTGATGTCGCATGCGGGCACCGGGAGACTAGCGCGATCCTGGCCACCTAGCCAGGATCGCGCCGTGGACTTCAGTTTCGCGCCCGCTATTTGATGAATTCGCGGACCTGTTTGTAGACCGTTTCGTCGCTGACCAGGGCGAGATGCGAGATGCACGCGGTTTTCGTGTTCGTCGCGCCGCTCAGGATGACGCTTTCGGCGGGGTTGATGAATTCGTCGCAGGGCGACCACCAGGTTCCGTAGTTGACGGCCCCGGGCGTCTCGTCGCCGGCGTTGAGTTCGTTCAGGAACGTCGAGTTCTGCCTCATCTCGATGCACGGGGTGGTGAAGCAGATGTTGGCCTGTTTGGTGCCGTGGTTCGGGCCGCCGAAGGAGACCCAGTCGTCGACCTTGCTTTCGCCGCCGAGAAACTTGATGTACCAGCGGCTGTTGAGGCTGCCCATCGAGTGGGCGAGGATGTCGACCTTGGTCGCGCCGGTCGCTTTCAGCAGGGCTTCCACCCGAGGCTTCACGTCGTCTTCGGCGATTGTCCGGTTCGACCTCGAGCTGCTTTCGTAGGTGTAGGTGCTCAAATACGATTTCGGGTAGCCGTCTTTTTCGAACCGGGAGACCATCGTGCTCCAGTTCGAGGCGCTCCCGTTCCAGCCGTGGACGAAGAGGATCGGGTCGAGGGCCAGGGAGCTGGCGGGCGAGAAGGCCGCGCCGCTGATACAGAGAGCGATCGCGGTGACGAACGCCGTAAGTCGCTTGCGAGCCATGTACTTCCTCCTTTGAGAAAGCGGGGCCCTGGGTCGTGGCCAGAGCCCCGCTGAGCTACCTGTCTATTTGATGAATTCCCGCACCTGTCCGTAGACGGTGGAGTCACTCATCAGTGCGGAGTGCGAGATGCACGCCGTTTTCGTGTTGGTGGCGCCGCTGAGGGCGACGCTCGAGTCGGGGTTGATGATTTCGTCGCAAGGCGACCACCAGGTGCCGTAGTTGACGGCGCCGGGGGTCTCGTCGCCGGCGTTCAGTTCGGCGAGGAATTTGGAGCCGATGCGCATCTCCACGCACGAGGTGCTGAAGCACCAGTTGGCAAAGTCGGTTCCGTGGTTGGGGCCGCCCAGCGAGACCCAGTCGTCGACCTTGCTTTCGCCGCCGAGGTTCTTGATGTAGTAGCGGCTGTTGAGGCTGCCCATCGAGTGGGCGATGATGTCCACCTTGGTTGCGCCGGTGTTTTTCAGCAGCGCTTCGACCCGTGGTTTCACCTCTTTTTCGGCGTCGACGATGTTCGACTGTGAGGTGTTGTAGCTGTAGGCGCTCAAATACGATTTCGGATAGCCGTCTTTTTCGAAGCGGCCGACCATCGTGTTCCAGACCGAGGCGCTCTCGGTGTAGCCGTGGACGAACAGGATCGGGTCCTGTGCGGAGCCAATCGCGGGCGACAACGCCGATCCGGCGATGCAGAGGGCAACTGCGGACAGGAACGTCGCAAGACGCTTCTTCCCCATTGGTAACTCCCTTGTCTATGTGCGCGGGCGCCTCCCTAGCGACCGCTATCGGGGCGAGAGTTTACTTGAACTGGGCTGAGCGTTTAAGAATCGCTTCGCGCGGCTGACGGCGTCTCGATCTCGCGCTTGAGGATCTTCCCCGTCGGCCCCTTCGGGAGGTCGTCCATGAACCAGACCAGCCGCGGGTACTTGTACGCCGCGATCCGCTCCTTCACGTACTCGCTGACCTCCTCGGGCGCCAGCTCCTCGCCCTCGTGGAGGACGACGGCGGCGCCGATCTCCTCGCCCCACTGGTCGTGCGGGACGCCGAGCACGGCGGCTTCGCGGATCTTCGGATGCTCGTAGAGGACCTCCTCGACCTCGCGCGGATAGACGTTGTAGCCGCCGCGGATGATCAGGTCCTTCTTGCGGTCGACGATGAAGAAGTAGCCCTCCTCGTCGACCCGCGCCATGTCGCCGGTGTGGAACCAGCCGCCGCGCATCGCCTCCTCGGTCGCCTCCGGTTTTTCCCAGTAGCCCTTCATCACGTTGTGTCCGCGGATCACGATCTCGCCGACCTCGCCCTGCGGCACCTCGTTGTCGTCCTCGTCGACGACCTTCATCTCGACCTCCCGCAGCGGCGTCCCGATGGAGCCCGGCTTGCGCGGCCGCCCCGGATGGTTGGTGCTGGCGACGGGAGAGGTCTCGGAGAGGCCGTAGCCCTCGAGCAGTTCGCACTCGAACGCCTCCTCGAACCCGCGCAGGACCTCGACCGGCATCGAGGCCCCGCCGGTGATGCAGATCCGCAGCGAGGTCTCGTAGTCCTCGCGCCCGGGGTGGTGGAGGAGCGCCCCGTACATCGTCGGCACCCCGTAGAAGTGGGTGACCCCCTCGCGCTGCATGATCTCCAAGGCCTCGCCGGGATCGAATTTGGGCAGCAGGGTGAGGGTCGCGCCTACTCGGATCGAGGCGTTCATGCTGACCGTCTGGCCGAAGGAGTGGAAGAGCGGGAGCGAGCCGAGGACGACGTCGCCCGCCTTGATCCCGCAGGTGGTCTCCGAAGCGATCTCCGCGTTGCGGTGGAGGTTGAAGTGGGTCAGCTCGGCGCCCTTGGGCTTGCCGGTGGTGCCGGAGGTGTAGAGGATTACCGCCGTATCGTTCTCGTCGGTCGCGGCCGGCTCGCCGGTCGGCTCGCGGTCCCCGAGCAGCTCGGCGAAGGATTCGGGCTCGACCTCGATCAGCTCGGCGCCGGCTTCCTCCGCGCCGGCCCGCGCCTCCTCCCCGAAGCCGTGCCAGGCGAGCAGCAGCTCGGCGCCTGAGTCTTCGAGGTAGAAGGCGATCTCCCGCCGCTTCAGCAGCACGTTCATCGGCACCACCACGCCGCCCGCGCGGAGGACGCCGTAGTAGGAGATCGGGAACTCGAGGACGTTCGGCAGCATCACCCCGACGCGGTCGCCCTGCTCGAGACCCTCGCGCAGCAGCGTCGCCAGGCGGGCGCTGCGCTCGTCGAGTTCGGCGTAGGTCAGCTCGAGCCCGCCGAGGCGCACGGCCACGGCCGCCGGTTCCCTGCCGGCACTCTCGGTGACGATCGAAGCGAGGTTCAGGCCCATCTCTTCCTCTCCGGACGAAGTTGCTCCCGGCGGCCAGTCTAGAGCGCCGAATCGGGTTCGCTAGGCTCGCCCGCGATGGACGACCTCGGCCACCCCGTCTCCTACCTGGTGGCGAAGCGGGGGATCCCGGTCTTCTCCAGCGACGGCGAGAAGCTGGGCCGCGTCGTCCGCGTCTTCGCCGCCCCCGAGGCGAACATGTTCGATGGCGTCCTCTTCGACACGAGCCGGGGGCCGGGCGGGCGGCGGTTCGTCGACGCTCCCGAGGTGGGCGAGATCTACGAGCGCGGGATCGTCCTCAAGATCGACGCCGCCGCCGCCACGGAGCTGCCAAAGCGACGGCCTTGACTCCATTGCATAAGATGCCGTCGATGCAAAGACTGTTCCTGATCGGTTTTGCGATTCTGATGCTCGCCATCGCCGGCTGCGGCGGCGACGACTCCACGACGACCTCGTCGTCGCCCGCGGAAGAAAGCACCGCCGCGGAACAGGCCGAAGCGCCGGAGGAAAAGACGAAACCGCAGGTGAAGCCGCCGCAGGGGCCGCCGCCGAAGAAGGTCGAGACCAAGGACCTCGAAGAAGGCACCGGGCCGGCCGCCAAGCCGGGGGACCAGGTCACGGTCCAGTACGTCGGCGTCAACTACAGGACCGGCTCGGAATTCGACGCCTCGTGGGATCGCGGCGAACCATTCACCTTCACGCTCGGCAAACACGAAGTGATCTCCGGCTGGGACATGGGGATCAAAGGCATGAAGGTCGGGGGTCGGCGCGAGTTGATCATCCCGCCCGGCAACGCCTACGGCTCGACCGGGTCGCCGCCGGCTATTCCGCCGAGCGAAACGCTGATCTTCGTCGTCGACCTCGAAGCGATCAACTAGAGCGTCGTCGGGCTAGGCCTCGGCCGGCTCGGCGGTGGTGCCCTCGGCTCCCGCGTTGCGGCGGCTCATCGTCCAGGCGAAAGTGCCGCCGGTGAAGAGCATGAAGCTGGCGTAGACCGCGGCGGGGATGGCCGTCTCCTCGGAGAGCGAGGCCCCGACCGCCACCGCCAGGGCCGAGTTGTGGATGCCAAGCTCGAGCGCGATCGCCGTCGACTGGCGTTCGCCGAGGCGGGCGAGCTTGGCGATCGTGAAGCTGACGGCCATCGCGGCGACGTTGAGGGCGAAGGCGGCGGCGGCGACCTCGGCCAGGTTCTCGCCGACGGTGTCGTACTCGCTGGCGATCGCCCCGAGTACGACCAGGCCGAAGAGCGCGAGGGAGAGGCGGCGGATCCGGGAATGGTTGGTCGCGACCCAGGCGGGTCGGCGCCGCCGTATCTCCATCCCCAGGGTCACCGGCACGATCGTGATCGCGAAGACTCGGGCGACGATCCCGAGCATGCTCGGGTCTCCCGTATCGGCGGCGTCAAAGTGGCTCGTCGCCAGGCCGAGATAGAGCGGCACCGTCACCACCGCCGCGACGCTGCTGATCGCCGTTATGGTCACCGACAGCGCCGTGTCGCCGCGCGCCAGGTGCGTCAGCATGTTGGCCATCATCCCGCCGGGGGAGGCGCCGAGCAGGACCAGGCCGACTGCCAGCTCCGGCGCCAGGCCGAAGGCCTCGGCGGCGGCGAAGGCGAGCAGCGGGGAGATCAGCGCCAGGTTCAGCATCCCGATTCCGACCCCGCGCGGAGCCGTCAGCACGCGCCGGAAATCGTCCCGGTTCAGCTCCAGCCCGAGGCTGAACATGATCACCGCGATCGCCGCCGGCAGCAGGAGGGTAGTCAGCAGCGGGCTGTCCATTCCCGCAGCCTAGACTCGCGCGATGGATGGGACCGCACCGCTTGCCGAACGCCTGACCGCCCAGGCCCTCTCGGGCGAGCCGCTGCGCACGCCGGAGGCGGTGGCGGAGCGGCTGCTGGCGGTGCAGGGACAGGACCCCCGCGGGGCGCGGCTGGCGGTGCGAGCGCGCACCGAAGGGGTCACGGCCGCCGACGTCGATCGGGCGCTGAGCGAGGAACGCTCGCTGCTGATCACCTGGCTCAACCGCGGAACCCTCCACCTCGTCCGCAGCGAGGACTACCCGTGGCTGCACGCGCTGACGGCACCGACCCACTTCGCCAGCTGCAGGCGGCGGCTGCAGCAGGAGGGGATCTCCGGGGGCGCTGGGGAGAAGGCGATGAAGACGATCGCGTCGGCGCTCGCCGAAGAGGGGCCGCTGAGTGGGAAAGACCTGCGGGTGCGCCTCGACGCCGCCGGTGTCCGGACCGAGGGGCAGGCCTTCATCCACCTGATGTTCCTCGCCGCCGCCCGCGGCATCCTCGTCCGGGGGCCGATGTTCGGCAGGCAGCACGCCTACGTCCTCGTCCGCGACTGGCTCGGCGAGCAGCAGCCGGTCGACCGTGAGAAGGCGGTGGCGCAGCTGGCCCGCCGCTACCTCGTCGGCCACGCTCCCGCCGACGATCGCGACCTCGCGCGCTGGGCGGGGTTGCCGCTGCGTGACGCCCGGGCGGGGCTGACCGCAATTGCCTCCGAGCTGGAGCAGCGCGAGGATGGGCTCGTCGAGCTGAAGGGCAGCCCCGAGGCCGCGCCGCTGCCGTCGCCGCGGCTGCTCGGTGCCTTCGACCCGCTGCTCCTGGGCTGGACCTCACGCGAGGAAGTCGTCGGCGCTCACGAAGTGCTGGTGACGACGAACGGCATCTTCCGGCCCTTCGCCCTGGTCGGAGGCCGGGCGGTCGCGCGCTGGGGGCTCGCCAACGGCAAGGTGACGATCGAGCACCTCGACGAGGTGCGACCGAAGGACGCCGCCGCGCTCGAGAAGGACGCGCAGCGGGTCCTCGAGTACCTCGGGTACTAGGCCCGGTCGTCGATGCGGGGCGGCATCGCGTCGCTGGGCGCCGGCGGGGCTGCCTGGCCTGGCAGCGGCTCGGCCTCCTGCTCCCAGACCTCGTTCAGCGAGCTCTGCAGGTAGAACCACATGCCGGGGGCGAGCAGCAGGTAGAGGACCAGCACGATCCAGCCGTTGACCGGCTCGCGGTCGGCGATTTTCGAGGCCCCCTGGACGCGCTTGGTGCCGCGGTAGTAGCTGACCAGAGGAGGGACGATGATGAGGAAGCCCGGGATCAGGGCGAGGAGCGAGTTGGTCGGGTTCTGGCCGAGGTCGTACCCCTTGGCTTCGCCGTAGGCCTTCAGCTCCTTGTTGACCTTGTACCACCAGACGAAGTGGTAGATGCCGATGGTGACGATCGGCAGCAGGGCCACGGCCCACGGGTTGCGCACCTTCACCTCGTGCTCGGTGCCGCGAATCTTCATCTCGTAGGCCATGGATCTCCGTTCCTAATTCGGGGGGGCTGGGGCGGTTTCGGTAGCCGGAGCCTCCCGCTTTAGTCGGACGAGCGCAATCAGGCCGATCAGCCCGACCAGGGCCGAGAGCCCGCCCGCGTAGAGGAGGGTGCCCCGAGGGCCGATCGCGGCGACGAGGAAGCCGCCGGCGGCGAAGGCGCCGAGCTCGGCGGTGTTGCGGATCGCGTTGTAGGCGGCGAAGGCGCGGCCGTGCAGGTTCTCGGGGACGCGGACGTGGACGAGGCTGCGGTACATCACGTTCTTGACCCCGTGGGCGGTGCCGCCGACGAAGGCGCAGGCGAGGTAGAAGGCGAAGCTGAGCCAGAGGGCGGGAACGGCCAGGGAGGCGCCCTGAATCGTCGCCGCGACCAGGCCGGCGACCGCCAGCGCCGTTGCCGGCACGCGCCGCGAGAGCAGCATCGCGCCCAGCGCCATTCCCACCGTCCAGACGGAGAACATCGAGGCGTAGGCGACATCGCCCATCTCCAGCACGTCTTCGACGAAGAAGAGCTCGCCGACCCAGACCGCCGACATGAAGAAGAGCGACCCGAAGGCGACGGTCATCACCAGGGAGAGGGTCGAGTCGCGGTAGAGGCAGGCGATGCCGTCGCGGGCACGGGGAGCGGTCTCATCCTCGTTCAGCTCGCCAGGCGGGCGCTTGATCCGCAGCGAGCGGGCGGCGAGCGCCACCGCCCCGAAGGTGGCGGCGTCGACCAGCATCGCCAGCTCCAGCCCGCCCCAGGAGTAGAGGAAGCCGCCGACCAGGGGCCCGACGCCGAAGCCGACGTAGCGGGCGGTCTCTACGTGCCCGTTTGCCTCCTGCACCCGCTCGCCCGCCAGCGGCGGCACCAGTGCGAACTCGGCCGGCTGCGAGACCGCGAAGACGACCCCGAGACAGGCGGTAAGGAGGAGGGCCGGCGCTACCGCCGAGGTGAAGGCGAGGGCGACGGCGACGAGCGCGCCGACCGCCGAGACCAGCCCGAGCAGGCGCGTCGTCTCTACCCGGTCGACCAGCGCCCCGGCGAACCCGGCGACCAGCACCGAGGGCCCGAAGAGGCAGATCCACAGCAGCGCGACGAGGAAGCCGCTGTCGGTCTGATCGCCGATGAACAGCCCCAGCGCGACGATCGCCACCCAGTCGCCGAGCGCCGACAGCCCGACCGAGCCCGCGACCAGCCGGAAGTCCCGGTCGCGGTAGAGGCTGAGCTGCATGGGGCCAGCCTAAACCGCCGTTTCAGGGAGACGATTCGGCCTGGTTGCCCAGGCCGAATCGTCTCCCTTCCTAGATCACTCGTGAGGGCGTTCGCTCTGGCTCGGCGGCGGCATCTCACCCGGCGCTGGGGCCTGGGGAGCCGGCGGAGCCGGAGGCGCGCCACTCAGGTCGCTCCTGTCGTCGGGCCCCTGCCCGTACTTGTTGGGCGGTCCGGAGTCGAGGCAGGCGAAGACGATCAGGACGATGACGCCGATCAGCGGGATCAGCCCGATCAGCACCCACCAGCCGGTGCGGTCCGTGTCGTGCAGGCGGCGCACCAGAACGGCGAGGTTCGGGAGGAAGAACCCCAGCCAGACGAGAATCGTGATTGCCGCGATCCCGATGGCCGAATCGAGGATCGAAGCGCCGATGGCGACGAGGACGTAGAAGAGGATCCACCACCAGTAGGCCGACCGCGAGGACCGGCCGCTGAAAGTCGCGTATTTGTTGAAGCCGTCGCGTATCGCTTCGCCGAAGCTCATGTGTCTGTCGCTCCTGTGGTTCGGGGGCTGGGTCAGGCGCTGAGGGAACTCTCGCCGCTCGGGCGGACGCTCCGGTGCATCGGCGAGCGCAGCTAGCCCAGCTTCGGGCTGCGCCAGGGCGCTTCCAGGCGCCCGACCAGCTCGTCGCCCAGACCCTCGATCGGGACGCGGACCTGCTCGAGGGAGTCGCGGTCGCGGAGGGTGACGGTGTCGTCGTCCATCGTCTGGTGGTCGACGGTGATGCCCCAGGGGGTGCCGATCTCGTCCTGGCGGCGGTAGCGCTTGCCGATCGAGCCGCCTTCGTCGAACTCGGTGGGGAGGCGGCGGCGGAGGCCGCCGAAGATCTCGCGCGCCTTCTCCGGCAGCCCGTCCTTGGAGACGAGGGGGAGGACGGCGACCTTGACCGGAGCGAGGCGCGGGTGCAGGCGCAGGACGGTGCGCTGGCGGCCCTCGACCTCCTCGACCTCGTAGGAGTCGACGAGGAAGGCGAGGGTGGCGCGGTCGGCGCCGGCGGCGGGCTCGATCACGTGCGGGACGTAGCGTTCTTTCGTCTGCTGGTCGAAGTACTCGAGCTTCTCGCCGGAGAACTTGGCGTGCTGGGTGAGGTCGAAGTCGCCGCGGTCGGCGATCCCCTCCAGCTCCGACCAGCCGATCGGGAAGAGGTACTCGATGTCGCTGGTCGCCGAGGAGTAGTGGGAGAGCTCGTCCTCGCCGTGGGCACGGACGCGCAGGTGGTCGGGGCGGATGCCGAGCTCGGTGTACCAGCGCTCGCGCTCGGCCATCCAGTGCTGATGCCACTTCTGCGCTTCGGCGGGGGGCACGAAATACTCCATCTCCATCTGCTCGAACTCGCGGGTGCGGAAGATGAAGTTGCCGGGGGTGATCTCGTTGCGGAAGGACTTGCCGACCTGGGCGATCCCGAACGGCGGCTTCTTGCGGGCGAAGCCGAGGACGTTCTTGAAGTTGATGAAGATCCCCTG
>Ga0190269_10000132_pt1 | contig 37276 bp, 32 predicted proteins | sample Popmic249IS_FD_133749 | JGI IMG/M metagenome (GOLD analysis project Ga0190269, IMG submission 133749) | Populus adjacent soil microbial communities from riparian zone of Blue River, Arizona, USA - 249 IS | ecosystem: Environmental > Terrestrial > Soil > Riparian zone | place: USA: Arizona... | reverse complement strand
GCCGACGCCCAGGACATCCCCCTCCAGTTCCTCGAGCACATCCTGCTCGAGCTCAAGCACCACGGCATCGTCCGCGCCCGCCGCGGCGCCAAGGGCGGCTACTGGCTCGCCCGCCCCGCCGACGAGGTCACCGTGGCCGAGATCGTCCGCGCCGTCGAGGGGCCGATCGCCCACGTGCAGTCGACCCCGCCCGAGGACATCGAGTACCGGGGCAACGCCGAGCACCTGCAGGCGGTCTGGATCGCCGTTCGCGCCAGCCTCCGCACCGTGCTCGAGGAGGTCACCCTCGCCGACCTCGTCTCCGGCGAGCTCCCCAGCGTCGTCGGCGACCTCACGTCCTCGCCCGACGCCTGGGTGGCGCGGTAGCGGGTCCGCCTCCCGACTCGGCCTCTGAGGCTGCCAGCGGCAAGGCGGCGCGCGGCTCGGTGCCCCGGCGCGCGCACGGGGAACTGGCGGCCTGGTCGCGGGATCCCGTGCGGATCCTGGGGGAGCAGGACGAGAGCCGCGTGTCCGAGCTGGTCCCGATCCGCTATGAGCGAATGCTCACGTCGTCGTTCGCCTTCTTCCGCGGTGCCGCGGCGCTGATGGCCGCCGACCTGGCGCAGGCGCCGGCGGTCGGGCTGGAGGCGCAGCTGTGCGGCGACGCGCACCTGTCGAACTTCGGGGTCTTCTCTGCCCCGGACCGGCGCCTCGTCTTCGACTGCAACGACTTCGACGAGACCTGCCGGGGACCGTTCGAGTGGGACGTGAAGCGGCTCGCCGCGAGCATCGTCGTCGCCGGCCGGGAGCGCGGCTTCGGCAAGTCGGAGCGGCGGCGGACGACGCTCGCCGCTGTCGGCGCCTACCGGCGCTCGATGCGGAAGTTCGCCGCGATGCGCAATCTCGACGTCTGGTACTCGCGCCTCGACGTGGACCCGGCGGTCGAGGCGCTGCGCGGCCAGCTCGACGGCCGCCGCCTGCGCCGGCTCGAGCGCAACCTCGCCAAGGCCCAGTCAAAGGACAGCCTCCGCGCCCTCGGCAAGCTCACCCACGAGCGCGACGGCGCGGTCAGGATCGTCAGCGACCCGCCCCTGATCACGCCGCTGGCGGAGCTGACCGACGCCGCCGACGCCGAGCAGCAGCTGCAGGCGGTCCTGGACGCCTACCGCGAGACGCTGACCCCGGACCTCCAGCGCCTCGTCAACTCCTACCGCTACGTCGACGCCGCGCGGAAGGTCGTCGGCGTCGGCAGCGTCGGCACCCGCGCCTGGATCGTGCTGCTGCTCGGCAGGGACGCGGGCGATCCCCTCTTCCTGCAGGCCAAGGAAGCGCAGGCCTCGGTGCTGGAGCCCTACCTGGAAGCAGACGCTTCTCCCGACCACGGCCGCCGCGTCGTCGAAGGGCAGCGGCTGATGCAGGCGGCGGGCGACGCCTTCCTCGGCTGGGTCACCGCCCGGGGGGTCGACGGCGAGGAGCGCTGCTTCTACGTGCGCCAGCTCTGGGACGGGAAGGGGTCGGCGGAGGTCGAGCGGATGTCGGCGCCGAGCCTCGCCGCCTACGGCGCTCTCTGCGGGGAAGCGCTGGCGCGCGCCCACGCCCGCTCCGGCGAGCGGGTCGCGATCGCCTCCTACCTCGGCAAGGGAGACCGCTTCGAGCAGGCCCTCGCCCGCTTCGCCGAGGCCTACGCGGACCGCAACGAAGACGACTTCGAGCGCCTGCGCGAGGCCGCCCGCAGCGGCGAGATCGCGGTCGCGGGGCCGCCGGCATGAGCCTGGCGACGCTGCGGCGGGGCGTCTTCGTCCTCCTGCTCGACGCCGTCATCCTCCTCCTGCTCTCGGAGCTGCTGGACGGGTTCGTCCTCGACGGCGCCGCGACCGCGTTGGGGGCCGCCGCCCTGATCGGCCTCCTCAACGCCCTCGTCTGGCCGACGCTCGCCCGGCTCGCCCTGCCGCTGACCGTGCTGACCCTCGGCCTCGCCGGTCTCGTCCTCAACGGCATCTTCGTCACCTTCGCGATCGACCTCCTGCCCGGGGCCGAGATCGCGACCATCTGGGAGGGGACCCTGGTCACGGTCCTGCTCGCCGGCCTCACCGCCGCGATCTACTCGCTGCTGGCGATCGACGAAGACGATGCCTGGTACCGCAACGTCGTCCGCCGCCAGGCGCGTCGCCGCAAGCAGGCAGTCGAGAGCGACGTCCCCGGCGTCCTCTTCCTCGAGATCGACGGCCTCGCCCACGACGTCCTGCTGCGGGCGCTGCAGGACGGCAGCGCCCCGACCCTGGCGGCCTGGGTCCGCGGCGGCTCGCACCGCCTGCGGTGCTGGGAGACCGACTGGTCCTCGCAGACCGGCGCCTGCCAGGCCGGCCTCCTGCACGGCTCCAACGAGGACATGCCGGCCTTCCGCTGGTGGGAGAAGGAGCGGGGCGCGGCGATCGTCACCAACCACCCCCGCGACGCGGAGGAGATCGAGCGCCGCCACTCCGACGGGCGCGGTCTGCTGCACGCCGACGGAGCCAGCCGGGCGAACATCCTCTCCGGCGACGCGCCGCACTCGATGCTGACGATGAGCACGGCGCTGCGCCGGCGCCGCCCGATCGGCAAGGACTACGCCGCCTACTTCGCCCGCCCCTACGCCGCGGCGCGGACCCTCGCCCTCGTCATCGCCGACATCGTCCGCGAGCGCCGCGCGGCGCGCAGCCAGGTGCGCGACGACGTCCGCCCGCGCATCCACCGCGGCCGCGGCTACGTCTTCGCCCGCGCCTGGGGGACCGTGGTCCAGCGTGACCTCCAGGTCGCGACGGTGATCGGCGACGTCCTCGCCGGGCGGCCGGTTATCTACACGACCTTCCTCGCCTACGACGAGGTCGCCCACCACTCGGGCATCGAGCGGCACGACGCGCTGGCCGTCCTCCACGACCTCGACCGCCAGATCGCCCGGATCGCGACCGCCTGCGCCGAGGCGCCGCGGCCCTACCGTCTGGTCGTCCTCTCCGACCACGGCCAGTCGCAGGGCGAAACCTTCCGCGACCGCTACGGGCAGACGCTCGAGGAGCTGGTCCGCGAAGCCTGCGACACCGAGAGCGTGGTCGCGGCCGAAGCCGGCGACGACGACGCCCTTTCATACCTGAGCGCCGGCCTGACCGAGGTGGCGCGGGACGAGACGCTGGCTGCGCGCACGGTGCGGGCGGCGACGCGCGAGCGTCGCGCCGACGGCGCCGTCGCCCTCGACCCCGCCTCCCGCCGCGAAGTCGCGGAGACCCACCACGGGGGCGAGCTGCCCGAGCTCTCGGTGATGGCCTCGGGGTGCCTGGGCCTGATCAGCTTCCCGCGCGAGCCGGGACGCCTCAGCCTGGAGCGGATCGAGGCGCTCTACCCCCTGCTCGTCCCGACCTTGCGCGAGCACCCGGGGATCGGCTTCCTGCTGGTCCGCTCCGAGCGGCACGGGGCCCTGGCGCTCGGTCCGGCCGGCATCCACTTCCTCGACGAGGACCGGGTGGAGGGGGAGGACCCGCTGGCGCCCTTCGGCCCCAACGCCGCCGACCACCTGCGCCGGACCGACGGCTTCCCCCACTGCGCCGACCTGATGCTCAACAGCACCTACTGGCCCGAGTTCGGCGAGGTCGCCGCCTTCGAGGAGCTGGTCGGCTCCCACGGCGGCATGGGCGGGACCCAGAGCTTTCCCTTCGTGCTCCATCCCGCCGAGCTCGAGTGGCCGGCAGAGGGGGTTGTCGGCGCCGAGCGGGTCCACCGCGTCTTCCGCGGCTGGCTCGCCGGGCTCGGTCAGACCGCCTACGCCAGCGAGGCCGATTCGCCGGGGGAGAGGACGCGGGTAACCACCTGAGGCGCCAGCCGGCGCGCCTCGGCGGCGAACTCCTCCGCCGGCAAGAGCAGCCGCCCGGGACGCAGGCGACCCAGTCCGAGCGGGTAGAGCGTGCCCCAGTGGATCGGCACGGCGAGGCGGGGAGAGAGCAGCGCCGCCGCCTTGGCCGCCCCCGCCGGGTCGAGGTGGCCGGGACCGAGCGTCGGCCCCCAGCCCCAGACCGGCAGCAGCGCCAGGTCGAGCCCAGTTAGATCGCTCATGCCGTCGAAGAGGTCGGTGTCGCCGGCGAAGTAGACGCGGCGGCTGCCGGAGATCGTGAACCCGACCGGCTCGACCTCGGGAGCGCCCCGGCGCCGGCCGCCGTCGTGGTCGGCCTCGACCGCGGTCACGGTCAGGGGGCCGACCGCGCATGAGCCCCCGGGGGTCAGCTCCGTGACGTCGGTAAAGCCGTGGCGCTCGAAGAAGCGCCGCGACCCCGGCGGGACCAGCAGCCGCGTCCCGCGGCCGAGCCGCCGCAGCGAGGCGAGGTCGGCGTGGTCGCGGTGGAGGTGGGAGATCAGCACCGCGTCGAGGCCGGCGCTGAGGTGGGGAGCGGGCAGGGGGCCGTGCCGGACCAGGGGCCCGATCCTCGGGCGCAGGACCGGGTCGGTGAGCAGGCGGACCCCGTCCAGCTGGACCAGGACGGTCGCGTGTCCGACGTAGGTGAAATCGTCCGAATTGCTCATGCCCCGTCGAGTATGGCCGCGTCGAGAGAAGCAAGGGAGCGAGGACGAAGTCCTCTCGCTCGATCCCGCTGAGCTGAGCGGGCTCTTCTCCGCTCCCCAATGGCTGCGCGACCTCGGTTTCTCCTCCTGGCTGCTGGTCGGCGTCGGCGCCGCCCTGGTGGCGGCGATCTGGCTGCTCTCGCTGACGGAGACGATCGTGATGCCGGTGATCACCGCCGGGATCATCGCCGCCGTCGCCAGCCCGCTGGTCGATCGGCTGCGCCGGATTGGCCTCCCTCGTGCCCTCGGCGCCGGCCTCGTCCTGCTGGCTATCGCCGCCCTCGCCTTCGGCGTGGGGTTGATCGTCCTCACGGGCATCGCCAGCCAGGCCGACAGCCTCTCGGCCCGCCTTCACGAAGGCGCCAGCGAGATCGAGTCGTGGGCGAAGAGCCTCGGCATCGAGGCTCCGACCGCGGCCGACGCCAACTCGGAGGCGAGCGCCTCGATCAGCGGCGGCTTCCAGGCGCTGACCCAGGGCGTGCTCGGCGGCATCGACAGGCTCGCCGGCCTCGCCGTCTTCCTCTCCTTCACCGCCCTCAGCCTTTTCTTCCTGCTCAAGGACGGACCGCAAATCGGCGCCTTCGTCGAGCGCCACCTCGGCGTTCCGGCCCCGGTCGGCCACTCGATCCTCGGACGGGTCGCGGGCAGCATGCGCGGCTACTTTCTCGGGGTGACGATCGTCGCCGCCTGGAGCGCCCTCCTTGTCGGGATCGGGTCGCTAGTCCTCGGCGTCCCGCTGGCGGGCACGATCGCCGTGGTCACCTTCCTCGGCGGCTACGTCCCCTACATCGGCGCCTGGACCGCGGGCGGCTTCGCCGTCCTCATCGCCCTCGGCGGCTCCGGCCCCGAGGCGGCGGGGGCGATGGCGGTGATCGTCCTCCTCGCCAACGGCGTCCTCCAGCAGCTGGTCCAGCCGATCGCCTACGGCGCGGCGCTGCAGCTGCACCCGCTGGCGGTGCTGATCGCGACGATCGCCGGCGGCTGTCTGTTCGGGACGGTGGGGCTGGTCCTGGCGGCCCCGCTCCTCTCGGCCGCGGTGAAGATCGCCGCCGATCTCACCGCGGCCGCGGAGGGCGGCCAGGAAGCGGGTTCTACTCCTCCCAGCGCGCCGTCAGCTGGTAGATGATCGTGACGTCGAGGAGGATCATCAGGAACGCCCACAACGGCGCGGCGGGGAACCAGACGATCTGAGCTATGGCGTTGATCGCGACGAAGAAGATCGCCGCCATGCGTGCCCAGTTGGCGCCGGCGAAGAGGCCGAGGCCGGTCGAGGCGACGATCGAGCCGAGGATCAGGTGGATCCAGCCCCAGGTGGTGACGTCGGCGATGATCACTCCCTGACCGCCGACGAAGACGATTTCGTCGTTGAGGATCCCGGCCAGACCCCAAAGTGCGTCGAGCGATCCGACTATGAACAGGAGGACCCCGGCGAAAACGGTCCATCCCGTCGGCTGCCTTTCCTCGATCCTGCGCCGGTCGTGCCCGGCAGCGCTGCTGCTCTCCATGTGCCTCTCCTCTATTTGATGGTTTGCGATCGGTTCGCAGACAGCGCCCCTACCGACAACTCACTGAGTGCACGACCGACCATACCGGTGCGTTCGGAAAGCAACAGAAGGTTGACCATGACCGTACTGAGGGACTCCTTGCTGGTCATAGGCTGAGGGGTCCCGCTGCGGTCCTTTAGGCGGAAGAAGCCGTCACTACCGTCCACGAGCGCCCAGCGTCAGGACCGGCGCCACTATGGTGGGATCAGCGACGAGCTCGCGGCAACGCCATTCCCCGCTGCTCTGCCTTCGCGAGGGCGGTGCCCACCTCGCCCCTCTCCTCCGCTTCGGCAAATCCCTCTCGCGTCATCACGCCCCAATCCTTGTTCCCCCGCAGGTACTTGACGAGGCCCCGGAGGCGCCAGAAGGTCATGAGCTGCCGGTACCCGAACGACTCCAGCACCGCCCACAGCATCATCAGGAGGCGGTCGCGCATCGGCACCGTCCCTTGGCTGGTGAACTCGTCGAAAAGAAGCGTGATCATGCTGAGCAGCACCCCGAACCCGTAGGCGACGAGGAAGAACAGAAGCGCGAACGATCTGTCCACCGCCCCCAGCGGCAGGCCGACCGCGAGCCCGACGAGCCCGAGGGCCTCGACAACCGGCGCCAGCAGCTCGATGACGATGAAGTATGGGAGCGCGACTAGCCCTAGCGTCCCGTAGCGCGGCTTCATCGCCACGTCTCGGTAACGCCAGGCGACGTCGGCAAGGCCGCGCTGCCAGCGGTCGCGCTGGCGCCCGAGCACCCGCAGGGACTCCGGCACTTGGGTCCAGGCGACCGGATCGGGGATGAACTCGACCCGATGGGGCGTTCCCCGCTCGACGCCCTGGCGCCGCAGCCTCGCCACCAGCTCCATGTCCTCGCCGACAGTGCCGTACATGTACCCCCCGGCCGAGATCACGGTCTCGCGGCGAAAGAGCCCGAAGGCGCCGGAGATGATCAGGTTGCCGCCCAGCCGGTTCCAGCCGAGGCGGCCGAAGAGGAAGGCGCGCAGGTACTCGACGGCCTGGATGCCGGCCAACGGCCGGCGCGGGGCGCGGGCGAGCTGAACCCTTCCTCCCTTGACGTCGGAGCCGTTGGCCACGCGGATCGTTCCCCCTGCCGCGACGACGCCCTCGCCCTGCAGAAAGGGGCGGGCCATGCGGAGCAACCCATCGGGCTCGATCAGCGTGTCGGCGTCGATCGCGCAGACCAGCTCGCCCGTCGCCGAATTGAGGGCGGCGTTCAGCGCGTCCGCCTTGCCGCCGTTCAGCTTGTCGACGACGACCAGATCGGTGTAGGCGCTCGACCTGTACATCCCCCGGACCTCGCGGTGCTCCAGACGCCGGTGATAGATCGGGTGGACCGCGACCAGCTCGAAGGCCCGCTCCAGGATCGCGAGCGTCTCGTCGGTGGAGCCGTCGTTGACGACAACCACCTCGAGGTTCGGGTAGTGCAGGGTTAGCAGCGCGCGGACGCTGTCCACGACCGTCGCGGCCTCGTCGTGCGCCGGTACGAGCATGCTCACCGTTGGAGCCGCGCGAGAGCGATGCACCCGCCAGCGCGTCTCCTCGCGAATCCTGAGTAGGTGGCGGCGCATCTCCAGCGTCGCGCAACCGAGCAGCACCAGGTAGAAGCCGTTGACCACCAGGAAGTAGCCGAGCACCGCCCACTCGAAGCTGTTGAGCACGTCCTTCATGCGGCAAGAGCCACTTCCGGCACAGGATCGGGGGCAACGGCAGAGGCATCCTTCGGCGGGGGGAACGCGAGCGCGCCGTCGCCGGGGAGCTCAAGCACCTGACAGGCCATGTCGCGCGCGAACGGATCGCTGTCGGTCAGCGCCTGCCTGAGCACCAGGATGCCGGCTGCGCCAAGGCCCCTCAAGCCGACCCCGGCGGCCAGGCGAACGTCCCAGACCGGGTCGCGCAGGCATCCGCGCAGGGCGCCGGCCGCCGGCCAGTGACGAAGCCGCCCGAGCGCCGCGGCCGCGGCGGACCTCACCTCGGGGGCGTCGTCCCGGAGGAGCCCGGTGAGGACTCCGGTTGCCTCCGAGCCGCCGATCGCTCCGGCAAGCGTCGCGGCCTTCGACCGGGTCTGCACGTGGGAGGCGCGGCAATGTGTGAGGGCCGGCCGGAGGAAGCGAGAATCGGCAATTCCGGCTGCCAGCTCGAGCGCCTCCGCGGCCGGATCCCCGTCGACCTCGGTGAGGTGTCGCAGCAACGGCTCGATCGCCGGCCGCCCGGCTCGCAGGAGGGCGTCCTTGACCGTGAACCGGCAGAGCGTCTCCCGGTCGCTGAGCATCGTCAGCAGGCGATCTATCGAGTCGGAGTCGGGATGCGCGCCCGCCCACTGGGCAGCCTGGGCTCGCACCTCCGCCCGCGGATCGTCGAGGAGGAGAGGAACCACATCGGCTCCGCCCTCCAAGAGAGTGAGCAGGCGGGCGCCGCGCAGTCGCTGACCCCACCGCCTCGCCGTGCACCACGCTTCGGCCTTCTCGATCAGGCCTACCTGCCCGGCGATCCGGCACACTGCCCGCTTCTGCGTGCCGATCAGATTGTCGCCGAGCTGCCCGAAGGCGGAGATTTGAGCGGCCCTGGGCAGCCGGGCCAAATCGGCGACTGCGGCTCGATCGGCCGCCCGCCCCTCGGCAGCGGCCACGATGGTCCGCGTGGCACGGGCCAGGCGCGGCTCCTGCATCCGCCGTCTCGTGCTGAGCAAACAGCCACGGCCGACAAGGACCGCGACCACGAGGAGAACGAGAAGAGCCTCGGCGGCGACGAGACCGAAGGCGAGGCTTTCGTTCATCAGCGCTTCAGGGAGCGTCGGATCCGCTGGATGAGGATCGGTACGGAGAAGGGCTTGGACACGTGGTCGCAGGCGCCGAGCTCCAGCGCCTCGATCACCTCCGCCTCCCCGGAGTGCGCCGTCAACATGATCACCCGGGTGCGCTTCAATACGCCGTCCCTGGCCAATCGACGCAGGACCGCGAGGCCATCCAGTCCTGGCAGATCGACGTCGAGCAGGATCAGCGCCGGAGATATCTGCGGGGATGGGCCCGAGAGAGCGTCGGCAGCCTGCTGCCCGTCCTCGAACCGCTGCGTTCGGTAGCCGCGGGTCTTCAAGGAGTCGACCAGGACGCCGGCCAGAACATCGTCGTCGTCTACCACGACGACGTCGGGCCGGTCCGCCTCACTGCCCGTATCGGGGTTGACCGGGAGGACGTGATCTCCTCCCTGTTTCTTGGAGCGGGAAAGCGCTTGGTCCGCGGACCGGAAGAGGGTCCGGAGGTCGGACCCGTCTCGGGGGTACTCGGCTACCCCGGCGCTGAACGAGATTCGCGCGGGTCGGCCATCGGGGCTCGTGTGCCTCTGTTCGCGAAAGGATTCCAGCATCTCGGCGACACGTTGCACGCCGTCGTCGCTCGTCATGCCGAAGGCCCCGATCACGAACTCGTCGTCGCCCCAGCGACCGACGACGTCTTCGCCGCGGAAGGTGTCAGCGGCCAGCTCGCCGAGCCCGCGCAAGGCAGCGTCCCCGGTCGCGTCCCCGTGGAGGTCGTTGAAGCGCCTGAAGTCGTCGAGGTCGAGCAGCGCCAGCGCAACCGGTTGCCCCCGACCGTCGGCATGGGCGAGGAGGGCTTCGAGCGTCCCGCCCGACCGCCGCCGGCTCGCGGTGCCGGTCAGGTGGTCCTTCTCGGTCAGCTCTCGCTGGGCACGCACACGCTCGAACCGGTTCCGAACCCGCGTCAGCAGCTCTTGACCGACGATCGGCTTGCCCACGTAGTCGTCGGCCCCGGCCGCGAAGATTTCCCGCACTCGCTCGGAATCGGAGTAGGAAGTCAGGAACATGATCGGAAGCTGGCCGAAGTGGCCATCGGCTCGCACGGCCCGACAGAGATCGATGCCGTTGAGGCCGGGCATGTCCAGATCCAGGAGCAGCAGATCCGGAGTGGTCGTCGTCAGTGCCTCCCAGAAGCCATAAGGCTCCGCGCAGGTGCTGACGTCGAGGCCGCTTGGCCCGAGCAGTGCCGAGATGGCCTCGAGGATCGCCGGGTCGTCGTCGACGGCAAGCACCTTGAAATCGGTCGGGGCAGCCCGATCGAGCAGGTCGTTCAACGCTTCGATCACATCGGTTGCCGATTGCGTGCGCTGCATGAATGCACCGCCGCCGCGGCGGGCCACCTCGACGCGGTCGACCAGCGCCTCGCTTGCGGTCAGGACTAGCACCGGAACCGCCGGCTCGCGGCTGCTGAGCTGCTCGAGAAAATCGAGCGATTCGGTGCCAGGCTCGGCGAAGGCAACGTCGAGAATCACCGCGTCGGGCAGTTGCTCGGCCGCGAGCCGTGTCGCCCCGGCGCACGTGACCGCGCTGCGAAAGAGGATGTTGCGCCCCGTCGCCACCACCATCAGGCGGTCGCTGAGCTCAGGGTCGGGACTGACGAAGAGGACCGCGGGGCTCGCGGCCGACGAGGCCTGGCCGTCCGGCGGCTCGTCCACCGCGGCGTGCTCGAGCAGTCCGAGAAGCTGAGTCTGGAGATCGAGGACGAGCTCGGCGAGTCGGGGTAGCTCTGCCGGGTCCGGTCCGCCCGCAACGGCCAGGGACCGCTCCAGCTCAGCCGCGAGTTCGGAGCCCTGCGGCAGCCCGAACATCCCGAGCGACCCGGCGAGCTTGTGGGCATCGCGCTCGGCCCTCGCCCGCAGATTCTCGTCGAGGTCGGTCGCGGCCAAAGCGGCAACGGCCTCCTCGACGGTGGCGGCGCGTTGCTCGAGCGCTCCCCGATGTTGGTCGAGAACCGCCTGGACAGCGGCCGGGACCGAACTCACAGCTTCTCCGATGCACCTGCCGGTTGGGGAGCGAGGAGCGCGTCGACCTGATCGGAAAGCGCCATCGGGTCGAAGGGCTTGGGCAGTACTCCGGCGACGCCGAGCTGCGCGAAGCGGAGGCGATCCGCCCGCTGGACCCTCGCAGTCAGCAGGATCACCGGGATTTCCCGCGTCTGGGGGTTCCCTTGAAGGCGCTTGAAGGTGGCGGGCCCGTCGATGCCGGGCATCATCACGTCGCAGAGGATCGCGTCGGGCTTCTCGGCGACGGCCATAGCGATGCCCTCCTCACCGCAGGTGGCGGAGGAGACCCGCCAGCCGCCGACAGCCTCGAGGCTCATGCCCGCGACCTCGCGGATGTCGGCCTCGTCATCGATCAGGAGGATGTGCTTAGCCATTGCTGAGCGCCCCCTTCCGGTGCTCGCGCGCAAGCCCGAGGACGCGCGTCACACGCGCCTCGAATGCCTCGGGGGTGATGCGGCCCTTGGTCAAGAATTCGGTGGTGTCGCCGAGGCACAACCGCTCGCGAGCGGCATCGTCCAGATCGAGCGCCGTGTAGACGACCATCGGCAACGACTTCAGACTGTCGTGGCGCCTCAGCCAGGCGACGACGCCGAAGCCATCGGTGTCGGGCAGCCCGATGTCGAGGACCAGCAGGTCGGGGTCGACCCGCTGGCTCATGGCGATGGCCTCCTGCCCGGTGGTCGCGATGAAGGTATCGATGTCATGGCGGCGCAGCGTCGCGGCGAGGACTTCGGCGAGGTCGAGGTCGTCCTCGACGACCAAGACCACTTGCCCCGAATCGCCGACCGTGGCGGCCGGGGCCGCGTCTGCCACCGCGACATCGGCCTCCGCGGGCACAGCCTCCGGCTCGTCGTCGACCGGAGCTCCGACCTCCTCGTCGTCGAGGGGTCGCGAGCCGGCCTCGATTGGCTTCTCCACCGGCAGCACGAAGGAGAAGACGCTTCCCTCTCCGAGCTTGCTCTCCACCCATATGCGGCCGCGATGGTGCTCGACGATCGTGTTGCAGATCGAGAGCCCCAGGCCGGTACCGCCCTTTTCGCGCGAGTCCGACGTGTCGACCTGGCTGAAGCGCTCGAAGATCGACTCGAGCATGTCGCCCGGAATGCCGCGTCCCTCGTCGATGACGCGGAAGAGCACCATTTCTTCGCTCAGCTCCGCGGAGACGCTGACGGTCCCCCCCGAGTCTGAGAACTTGATCGCGTTGGAGACCAGATTCGTCAGGACCTGATGGATTCGGTCCGCATCAGCACGGAGCGCGATTGGCGCGCAGCTGGACTCCAGTCGCAACCCGCCGGCGCCGGCCACCGTCTGCATCTCCTCGACCACCTGCGCGACCAACTGCGCGGCATCGCACTGCTCGTGGCGCAGATCGATCGTCCCGGAGTTGATCCGCTCGAGGTCGAGGATGTCGTTGATCAGCCGCACGAGGCGATCCGTGTTCTCGATCGCGATCTCGATCATCCGCTGCCCTTTCTCCGGCAGCTCGCCCAGCACCCCGCTCTCGAGCAGCCCGAGCGAGCCCCGGATCGACGTCAGCGGCGTCCGCAGCTCGTGGCTGACGACGGCGGTGAACTCGTTTTTGGCACGTTCGGCCTCGCGCCGATCGGTGATGTCCTTGAAGACGATGACCTCGCCCTGAACCTGATTTCCGACCATGATCGGGGTGCTGGTGAACTCGACCGGGAAGCTGGTTCCGTCCTCGCGCCAGTAGAGGTCGACGTCCTGGGCATGGTGAGTCGACTCGCCGCTCGGATAGACCTCGTCCAGGTAGTCGCTGCCGTCCTCTCGCGTATTGGAGGCCCTCCCGTGGAGAAAGCGGCCTTCGAGATCCGCCACCGAGTAGCCGGTCATGCGGCTTGCAGCGGGGTTGGCAAAGGTGACTACACCGTCGTTGTCGAGCCGGGAGATGCCCTCGCCGGCGTTCCTCAGTATCGACTCCTCGAGATCCTCCTCGCGTTGGGCTCCGTCGGCCTCCCGCTGGGCTCCATCGGCCTCGCGCTGGGCCCCGGCCGCCTCGCGCTGGGCCCCGGCCGCCTCCCGCTGGGCGCCGTCTTCCTCGCGCTCGGCGCCGTCTTCCTCGCGCTCGGCGCCGTCGGCCTCGCGCTCGGCGCCGTCGGCCTCGCGTTGAACGCCAGCCGCCTGACTTCGTACCAGGGCAACCCTGAGGCCGCAGAGGCCTACGGGGATCAGACAGAGGCCGGCGAACACCACCCTCAGGCCGCCGGGAACGCCGGGATCGAGGCTTGCGGCGGCGGCGAAGCCGGCGAGACCGGCGAAACCCGCGAGCCACAGGCAGTAGACGGCAACCCTCCTGGACGGCGAGAGCTGCGGGGGCTGGAGTAGCAAGAGAACCTTTCGCGTCTGGCGAGGGGGCGACGGCGTCAGGCCGGTCGCGGTGACTCGGAGAGCCGCTTGTTTCATCGACCGAATCCGGAACTTCCTTTACCTGGCCCTCGCGAGTCGCGCGGTAAGGATGACTACTTACGGTTCTGGGGGAGGGCGAATCGAACGCAAGGCTGTGGCCAATTTGCTCGACCTGGGTTACGCTTTCGATTCAGCGGTATAAATGGTTTTGGAGCAATCAGCAACATACTGTTAGGTTGATCGAATGCTGGAGGCAGATCGTCGATGAGCGATGAGCCGTTGCCGGGGGCGGCCTCACACCTCCGCAGTGCCTTCGCCCTGTCCCAGCACTCGATGCTGATCGCCGACGATCAGCGGCGCTGGGTGACGGGAAACGCAGCCGCCTGCGACCTGCTCGGTATCACACAGGAGGAGATCTCCTGGCACACGATGGACGAGTTCGTTCCCGCGGACGCCAGGAGCAGGCTCGACGAGGCCTGGGAGAAGTTCCTGGTAAACGGAGCAGCCGAGGGCTGGTACAGGCTGTGCATCCCTGCGCGCGGGCGAGTACCGGTCGAGTTCAGCGCGACCGCGAACGTGCTGCCCTCGCGTCACCTGTCTGTATTCCTTCCCGCTGAGGGGACGTCCAGGCCGGCCGAGCGTGGCGTCCTCGACTGGAAACCGGCACCCGCCGAAAGCGCCGGGAGGCTGCCGCTGACGGATCGAGAGCGAGAGATAATGACCCTGGTCGCATCCGGGCTCCATGGCGCCGACATCGCCGAGGAGCTGTTCCTGTCTCCCGAGACGGTCAAGTCACACGTTCACAACGCGATGGGAAAGTTGGGTGCGCACACGCGTGCACATGCCGTTGCGATCGCTCTGGTGACCGAGCAGATCAGTTGGGAGGCGTAGAGGCACTCGACCCGGTTAGCGCCTTTGGGGGATTTACCGGTTACTCACGCGCTCGGGGGATTGCGCTCGCAGCCAGCGGCGCCGATAGTTGTGCGTATGACATCTCAACCCCCGGGCGGCGGCTGATTCAACCCTCCACCAAAGCCGACCCCCGCCCAGCGCCTCGTGACAGGTCCGGTCGCAAAGCCTTCGAGCAACGTGAGCTCTGGGGACGCTACCGCGACGGCGATGACACCGCCCGCGAGGACCTGATTCTCCAGTACGCCCCCTTGGTCAAAGTTGCAGCCGGCCGCCTCGGCGCCCGGCTGCCCGCGCATGTGGAGCAGGCTGAACTCGTCTCCTTCGGTTTGAGTGGCCTGCTTGGGGCGATCGAGCGCTTCGAGCCGGTGCGCGGAGTGAAATTCGAGACCTTCGCGATGCAGCGCATCCGCGGAGCGATTCTCGATGGCCTCCGCGCACTCGACTGGGTTCCCCGGCAGGTAAGGCAGGACGCACGGGAGACCGAGCGGGCCGAGGTAGAGCTGAGAGCAGAGCTTGGCCGACATCCGACGGAGAAGGAGCTCGCGGACCACCTTGACCTCGGACTGGAGGCCTTCAGGCTTCGCATCCTCGAGATTGCTAACTCGCGCATCCATTCGTTCGACGCACCTTTGCCCGGTCACAGGGCCGATGGACTCCAGGGCGACGCCAGCCTGCTGGACATCGTGCCGAGTGAGGCCTACGCGGAACCGCAGAGGGCGCTGGATTCCGACCAGACGGCCATAGCTCTTCGCGAAGTGATCACGGAGCTCCCCGAGCCCCAACAGTTCGTCCTTTCCTGCTACTACCGCGAGGACCTGAAGCTGAAAGAGATCGCAGAGATCCTTGGCCTCAGCGAAAGCCGGGTGTCCCAGCTGCACACGAAGGCCCTGATCAGCTTACGCGCGGCGATTGCCGCGGGGCCCGGCCGCGAGCGTCTGCGGTTCCCGCACTCCTGAAAGCCGATGCCAGAGATTGTCGAGGCTCCTGTTTAAGACGGAGTGGTACCCAAATCATACTTACTGTCGCGCCGGCAGCTTCGGCGGAAAGTCATGGTGAGATATCTCTCTACAATCACCATTTTCTATTAGTAACGCGCACTCTCACGGGCATAGACAGTCCGTCCAATGCGTGACCAATAGCCCATAAGGGGGAGATGCACAGAGCTTCCCCCGCCTGGGGGATTGTGCTTTTCCGCAAGAACCGTGACAGTAGGTTGCAGCCGCAATACGACCGAGCACACCAACGCAGCTGATGCGCCCCAAATTGAATGACCATCGAATCGTCAGAAGCGAAACCCCAGACCTACTCCCCGCCGACGGCCCGGACCGGCCTGGCGCGCATCCTCGTAACGGATGATCGCCCCGAAGTCCTGAAGCTGGTCGATCGCTCCTTGGGCAAGCACTACCGCTGTGACTTTGCGGCCAATCTGAGCCAAGCTCGCAAGAAGCTCACCACAAGCGAATTCGAGTTAGCACTGTGCGACCTCGAGATGCTCGGGGAGTCGGGGTTCGACCTCGCCGGTGAGATCGCCGAAGAGCACTCAAACACGGCCTTGATCCTGATCACCGACACGGACGATCCGGAGCTGGCAAGAAAAGCCTTCGGCTTGGCGGGTCACGGCGTCCACGGTTACCTGGTCAAGCCGTTCTGGCCAGGCCAGCTGCTGATCACCGCGATGAACGCCCTGCGGCGGCGCGAGCTCGAAGTCGCCGAGCGCTCCTACAGGCTCAACCTCGAAGAGCGGCGTCAAAAAATCATCGACATGGCGCCGATGCCGATCTACGTCAAGGACGCCTCCTACCGTTACACCTTCGCGAATGGGCGGGCGGACGAGCTCGCGGGTCGCCTGGAGGGCCATCTGGTGGGCGAGACTGACGAGGCAATCATGGGCCCGGAGGCAGTGGAGCAGACCCGGGCCGAAGATCGCGAGATCTTCAGCGAGGGGACCACGCACAGAGCCGAAGAGACAATCGAGATCGGAGGGGTGGAGCGAACCTTCCAATCCGTGAAGTTCCCGCTCCTCGACGAGCAGGGCGAGGCCACCGCTGTGTGCGGCATCTCCATCGACGTGACCGGGCAACGCGACGCGCTCCACCTCCGCGACGAGCTGGCGGTCGCCCAGCAGCAGGCGATCGAGGAGCTGCGGCTGTCGCGCCAGGAGACCGTCGAGCGGCTCACCAAGGCCATCGAGAAGCGCGATTTCTCCACCGGGCAACACATCGGTCGCATAGCGCAGGTGGCTGCCTTCCTGGGAGAGGAGCTCGGCCTCGACGGCGAGCAGGTCCTTCTGCTGCGCTCAGCGGCTCCGATGCACGATGTCGGCAAAATCGCCATTCCGGACGAGATCCTTCGCAAGCCGGGTCCCTTGACGCCGAGCGAGCGGGCGGAGATGCAGATCCACACTGTCGTAGGTCATGAAATCATCGCCAACTCCAAGAGCGAGCTGCTCCGCCTCGGGGCAAGAATCGCATTGACTCACCATGAGCGCTACGACGGCACCGGATACCCCCGCGGCCTGTCCGGAGAGGAGATCCCGCTCGAGGGGAGGATCACCGCGGTGGCGGACGTCTTCGATGCGCTGTTGAGCGACCGCTGCTACCGGCCGGCGATGAGCGTGTACGAGACCCTCGAGATCATCGAAGCGGGGCGCGGAACCCACTTCGATCCGGAGATAGTGGACGTTCTGATCGACAGGCTCGACGAGGTGCTTGAACTGCGCGCTTGAGCCCGAGGCCGCGCCCCCCGGCGCGTCAGCGAGCGGAGTCCCTGAACGCTTCGCCCAGCCTGTCAATCCCGGCCTTTGACCGCTCGCTCCAGCTGACGCTCTGCCAGGGTTCCCAGGCATACCCGCCAACGGCTTCGCCGATCAGGTCCCCGTTGCGATCGAAGACCTCGATCCCGAGGGTCGCTTCAGGCGGCAGCTGCTCGGTCGAGACGCCGTCCGGGCCCGGCAGGACCAAGCTCCGTGAGCTCGGGTCGGCGAAGCCGAGCAGTCCCCAGGGAATGCGAAGCTCGACGATCTGCTGCTTCCTCGCCCCCAGGGTTCTTGAGTCTTCGCCCTCAGTTCGCCATCGATGGCGACTGAGATCCTGCAGCTCGATCGGGCTGCGCTGACCCGTGCCGGGAATCTCGAGCGGGCGGTTCAAGATCAACTGTGGTTTGCGCCACACCCCCGAACCCCGCTCGAGATCAGCGGCGCGGACGTCGAGATAGCCGAAGCCGAGACCGTAGAGGAATGCCAGCTCATCCGTCCAAGCGGCCCGCTGGATCTCCAGTCGGTCAGGGCCGAGCATCAGGGCCACCTCGGCATCCTTCATCGAGGCTGAGCCGCCCCAGGGCAGGTCGCCGTTCTCGCCGGGGCGAACGTCGAGACCGATGACCGATCCCGAGACTTCGCCGGGATCCTCGAATCGAAGGGCCATGTAGAGATAGGCCTCATCGTGGGCAACGCGCAGCTGCTGCATGCGATCCTCGTTCTCCCACAGCACCTGAGACGGAGCCGTGCCCTCATCCCACTCCGCCTCGGAGCCGTCGATCGTGACCTCGCCCTCCAAGCCCGCCTCGGCGGCGAGTAGGCCGAAGTTCTCCTCGTTCGTCAGCACGTTGCGCCAGAGCTGGCGCCGTTCCTGCGGCAGCTCCAGATCCTGGGTGTTCCAGGTCGCCTTGAACCACTCGTCGGTCCACTCGAACACGATCCCCCCGGCGAACCCCTCCTTCTCGATCACCCGGAGGAGGCCGGCGTCGATGCGCATCGCTTCGGTCTCGCTGTGGTCACCCTGATCGCGGTCGAACGCGCCGTGGTGCGCACTGCCAAGGCTGGAGGGCACGCCGAACTCGGTGATCATCACCGCCTGCCCACGATGGTATGCGCGCAGATCTCGCAGGTAGGTACCGTAGGGGTCGGCGGACCGATCGGAGTATTCGTAGCGGAGGAAGTCCGGGTAGTAAGGGTAGGCGTGATAGGAGGCGAAGAACCCTCCCGGCCAAGCTCTCGTCGCCTTCAGATGGGTGGCGTCGACGGAGACCAGATCCTCCGTGTGGAGTGGCTCCATCGGATGCGTCAGGGGATCCAACGTCACCCAATTGGTGAACGTCAGCGGGCGCGTCCAACCCGCTTCCGCATCGAGCGTCGCGAGGTGGTCCAGTTGCTTGGCCAACCACGCCTCGGTCGAGCTTGCCCGTCCACGGGTAGTCACATAACGGCCCTGGTAGCGCCGGTCGGGGTTCAGCATCTCGGATCGCCGCAGGGCCAGCGGTTCGAGCTCGCTCCCGAAGCTCCAGCCGATTATCCACCGCCGAATGTCGGCCCCCCAGACTCCCGAGGCTTCACCCAGGCGCTGAGCGCTGGCGAATTCCCCCGAGGCAGCTCGATAGACCTCGTCGATCAGCCGCTTCTGCTCGGCGAGCAGCTCCGGGTCCCACAGATTTCGTCGCTCGGCGAAGAGATCTTCGGGGATCCAGATTCCCTGCAGCACGTAGAGGGGAGCCTCGGGATGGGCCTGGTTATAGGCCGCCAGCTCCCGATAGAACGCCGGATTCTGCAACGTGTAGACGCGGATCACGCGCACCCCCAGGCGCGCCATCTCCGGCAACCATCGGCCGAATTCCTCAGCGCCGATCGCGACCTCCCCCGGGCTGCGCCCGGGAACGGTCGCCCCCAGGTTGACACCGGGCCAGAAGCGCGGCTCGAAGCCCGCCGGCGTCGCCAGTTCGAGGTTGGGACCTCGGACGCGTGCAGGCGATCGGAGGCCGGCCCCATCGCCTCTGAGCTCGGCCGCGTAACTCTTCGACGGCGCTAACGCCTGTGACCCCTGACCCTCTTCGGAACCGCAACCGACCCCAGATATGGAGAGTGCCAAGCAAGCCAGCACCAGGGGCGTAAGTAACTTCACTGATCCAGTCTAGTGTCAGCGCCCCCGACCCCGGACGTTCGATGGGCAACCCCCGCCTGAGTGTGACTTGGCGGTCAAGGGATCCCCCAAGCCGACGATGGAGAAGGGTCGATGAAACAGATCATGGCCCTTGAGGCAAATCGCGGAGCCTGGAAGCGCTTCACGCGTCCCGCGATGCTCGCCTTCTTCGGCCTCGGCCTACTGGCCCTCCTCGCGGAGATCTTCATCGTCATCTCGGGAGCGGACGCCGGCAACGTCACCCTGCGCAACACCCTGGTCGTCACTACCAGTTTCGCGGCGGCAATCGCGACCCTGCTCAGTGGCGCCGGCCGCGCCCGGGGCGAACGAGCTCCGTGGCTGCTGCTCGGCCTGGCGATGCTCAGCTACTCGCTCGGCTCGCTGCTGCTCTTCTTCGTGCTCAAGACCTTGACGGTCTTCCCCAGCACCGCAGACCTTTCCTGGCTCGCCTTCTATCCGCTGGTCGTCGCCGCCACGTTCATGCTTGTGCGCCAGCAGCGCCGCTCCGAGCGGACCGGAATCTCCCTCGACGCTGCGATCATCGCGGCGGCGCTCGCCGCCCTCGGCTTCCAGTTGATCTTCAACGGCCTGATCGACGGCGATCGAGCCTCCACTCTGGTCGGCGGATCGCTCTCCTACTCGGTTCTCGACCTCGGCGTTCTGGTCATGCTCGCCCTCGTCTGCGGCCCCAGCCGCGGCCGGCTCGGCGGGGCCTACTTGGCCCTAGCGGCGGGCCTGATTCTGATGTTGGCCAGCGACATACAGGTCGTGCGGGAAACCGTCAACGGCACCTACATGCCGGGGACCCTGCTCGATGCCGGCTGGCCCGCCGCGATGATGGTGCTGGCCCTGTCCTCGCGGCTCGGAACCCATCTGCAGCGCACCGCCGCCCTGCGCGGTCGCACCCTCTACGGGGCGATTGTCTTCTCCTTCGCGGTCACCTTCGGGTTGCTGATCTCGGAGATGCTCGGCGGTCACGACCCGATCGTGATCACCCTTTCGGCCCTGGTTCCCTGCCTGATCCTGATCCGCCTCGTCGTCGCGGTCAAGGCATATGACCGCCTCGCGCAGGACAACGAAGGGATCATCAGGGCCGCCGGCGAGGGCATCTTCCGCAACGACCTCGAGGGCCGGGTGACCTACGCGAACCCGGCGGCGGCGTCGATGCTCGGATACTCGGCAGAGGAGATGCTGGGACAGCGCTCCCACCAGCTCTTCCACCACACCCGCGCGAACGGCGCGCCTTACCCCGCCTCCGATTGCCCGGCCGGCAAGTCCCTGTCGGCGGGGGCGACGCGGCGGATCACCGACGAGCTCTTCTGGCGTAAGGACGGCAGCGCCCTTGCGGTGGACTACACCAGCACGCCGCTTCGCGAGAACGGGCGGATCGTCGGGGTGGTCACCGTCTTCGACGACGTCACCCATCAGCGCCAGATGAAGGACCAGCTGCGCCACCAGGCCGATCACGACAGCCTCACCGGCCTCTTCAACCGACGCCGGTTCGAGCAGGAGGTCTCGGGCCAGCTCGAGTACGCGCAGCGCTACTCGCGGCCCGGCGCTCTGCTGCTGATGGACCTCGACACCTTCAAGTTCGTCAACGACTCCTTCGGGCACCCGATCGGCGACAAGCTCCTGAGCGACGTCGGCGCCAGCCTCAGTGGCGCTGTCCGCGGCACTGACGTGGTCGCTCGGATCGGCGGCGACGAGTTCGCCGTGCTCCTGCGCGAGGCCGAGGAGACGGAGGCGATCGCCGTCGCGAAGAAGCTGATCGTCGCGATCAGGGCTGGATCGGATCCAACCATCGGCTCAAGCGTCGGGATTGCGCCCTTCGACGGCGACGGCGAGAAGACGCCTGACGAGCTCCTTGTGGCCGCCGACATCGCCCTGTACGAGGCAAAGGAGAAAGGTGGCGGCACCACCGTTCTATACACCGGGCAGAGCAGCCAGGCCCTGACCTGGGTGGAGCGGATCCGCAGCGCTCTCGACGAAGACCGGTTGATCGTCTACGCGCAGCCGATCGTCGATCTCGAGACTGGTGGAGTTGCCCGCGAGGAGCTGCTGGTGAGGATGATCGGCCCCGACGGCGACAAGATCCCGCCGGCCTCCTTCCTACCGGCGGCCGAGCGCTTCGGGCTGATCCACGAGATCGACCTGATGGTGCTGGCCAGGGCGATCGAGCTGGCCGGAGGCGGGACCTCAGTCGCGGTCAACGTCTCCGTCCGCACCCTGACCGACCCGCGCTATCTGGTGGCGCTCGAAAAGGCGCTGGCCGACGGCCTGGACCCGGGACGCTTCGACTTCGAGATCACCGAGACCGCCGCGGTCGCGAACATGAGCGACGCGCAGGAGTTCGCGCGGCGCATCCGCGAGCTCGGCTGCAGTCTCTCCCTCGACGACTTCGGCACCGGCTTCAGCTCCTTCACCTACCTCAAGCACATCCCCGCCCAGTACCTGAAGATCGACATCGAGTTCATCCGCGAGCTGGAGAAGAACCCAGCCGACCAGCAGCTGGTCCAGGCGATCGTCTCGATCGCCCGCGGCCTCGGCCAGAAGACGGTCGCCGAGGGAGTCGAGGACGAAGAGACGCTGGCGACCGTCCGCCGGCTCGGCGTCGACTACGCCCAGGGCTTTCACCTCGGCCGGCCCGAGCCGACCGAGCCGGACCCCCCACCATCGGTCCTGGCCATCGTCGAGGCCGAGATCGGCATCGTGGAGGGGGCCGGCGGGAGCGGTGCGGCGTAGCCCCGCCTCAAGGGCTATCACCCCGACTGCCGCGTGCCCTCGTCGACCGGGACCGGGAAGAGGTCGAAGTCGCGGCCGAGGCGAAGCTGGCTGTAGCGCTTGGTCCAGTCGTCGTTGATGCGGTCGGACTGCTTCTTCATCCGCGGTTCGAACTCGAAGCCCTCGGGGCAGGTGAGGTCGAGGCGGTCGAGCAGGTTGAGGGTGCTGGCCTCGTAGTCGGCGGCGAAGTTCTCGTAGAGGACGAGGATCGGCTTGATCCCGGAGTGCTCGAAGAAGGCGTCCCAGGAGGCCTCTTCGATCAGCAGGTGCTCGAGCAGGTGGTCGATCGCCCGGTAGTGGAAGCGCAGTTGCGGGCGGTGGGCCTCGACGAAGCTGCGGTAGGGGGGAGCGCCGTCCTCCTCGACCGAGGCGGCCTTGGCGCTCGCCTGGTCCTCGCGCCAGGTCGCGGTCTGCACCGCCTTCCAGAGGCTGACCGCCTGCCGCACCTTGTTGGCGCGGACGACCCGGACGAAGGTGAGGTCGGGGAAGACCGCCGGCATCAGCTCCGCCAGTGGCACGTCGCGGTATTCGGGGATGTTGCGCAGGAGGCTCACGAACTCGCCGAAGTAGCCCCACATCAGCTTCGCCCCGAAAACGCCGTTCTCGGTGGTCCCGGCCTCGAAGGCCCACTCGAGGTAGCGGTCGTAGGCGGCGCGGCTCCAGAGCGGGGAGCGGGGCTGGGGGTCGGAGCCGACGCTGCGCTCGCCGAGGTGGTCGCGGATCGACTGGTCCTCGACGCCAAGGAAGTATTCCTCCGGGCGGCGGGGGCGGCCGCTGTGGCGCAGCGCCTCGAAGTACTCCTCGGGGCGGCCGGCGACACCGGTTTCCTCCAGCGCGTGGCAGACGAGGGTGCTGCCGCTGCGGGGGGTGGCGCAGACGAGGTAGGAGCGATCCGGGAGTACTTGGTCAGACATAGCTTCCTAACTATCCTTATCAACAAAAGAGTAAACCGGGGCGGCTCGATAACCTGGGAGGCCGTGCAACCGCCCAACATCCTCTACATCCACTCGCACGACACCGGCCGCTACGTCCAGCCCTACGGGTTCCAGGTCCCGACCCCGAACATCCAGATGCTGGCCGACCAGGGGGTGCTGTTCCGCGAGGCCTTCTGCGCCGCCCCGACCTGCTCCGGCAGCCGGGCCAGCCTCCTCACCGGTCTCTACTGCCACAACAACGGCATGCTGGGGCTCGCCCACCGCGGCTGGAAGCTGAACGACTACCGCCAGCACTGGGTCCACACCCTGCGCGGGGTCGGGTACCGCTCGATCCTGATCGGCGAGCAGCACATCTCGCTCGAGCCGGAGGCGATCGGCTACGACGAGGTCGTCCCGGTCGACCAGAACCACGCCCAGTTCGTCGCTCCGCTGACGATCAAGACGCTGCGCGAAGCGCCGGCCGAGCCCTGGTTCATGTCCGTCGGCTTCTTCGAGACCCACCGCAGCTTCGCCGCCCCGACCTCGGTCCGCGACACGCTTTACTCGCTGCCGCCGGCGAACCTTCCGGACACCCCGGCGACCCGGCGGGACATGGCGGCGTTCAAGGCCAGCGCCCGCTCGCTCGACCAGGGGATCGGCGCCGTCCTCCACGCCCTCCACGACTTCGGCCTGGTCGAGAGCACTGTCGTCATCTGCACCACCGACCACGGCATCGCCTTCCCCGGCTCGAAGGCGACCCTGTTCGACCGCGGCACCGGGGTGATGATGATCGTGCGCGGCCCCGGCTTCGGCGGCGGCAAGGTGGTCGACGCGCCGGTCAGCCACCTCGACGTCTACCCGACCCTCTGCGACATCTCGGGGGCCGAGCACCCCGACTGGCTGCAGGGGACCTCGCTGATGCCGCTGGTCCGCAGCGAGGTCGAGAGCCTCCACGACGCGATCTTCACCGAGACGACCTTCCATGCCGCCTACCAGCCCCATCGGGCGATCCGGACCGAGCGTTGGAAGTACATAAGGAGGTTTGACGAGTACCCGCATCCGGTGCTCGCTAACTGCGACGACAGCGCCACCAAGGACCTCCTGGTGGAGGCGGGATGGGGAGAGCAAGAGGTCCCCGAGGAGCAGCTCTACGACCTGGTGCTGGACCCGCAGGAGGGGCGGAACTGCTCCGAGGATCCGAGCAAGGCGGAGGTGGTGGCGGAGCTGCGGGAGCGGCTGGAGGCCTGGATGCGCGAGACCGACGACCCGCTGCTGGAGGGGCCGGTAGCGCCCCCCGAGGGGGCGATCGTCAACGAGCAGTGGCAGGTCTCGCCTGACGACCCGGTGCGGATCGTCAGGGCCGACTCCACGGCCGCTCCATCCAGGTGAGGCAGGTCCAGCCCGGGATCGGCTTCCCCAGCGGGTCCCTGCTCTCCTCGTAGGCGAAGGTGCTGAGCCCGCAGTTGTGGGAGCCGAGGTTCCAGATCCCGGCGGCCATCGGCGCCTCGAAGCGATCGCCGAGGACGGAGTCGAGGAGGAAGAAGCGGAGGAAGATGCCGTGGGTGACCAGCAGCGGCAGCTCACCGTCGCGGCCGGACTCGAGCTCGGCCTTCAGGCGCCGCACCCGCTCGATCGCCCCCTCGAAGGTTTCGGCGGAGGTCAGCTCGCCCACGTAATCGATCTCCTCCGCCTCGAGCCCGAGCGCCTCGCCGACCGCCGCCGCCGTTTCCCGTGCCCGCCGCAAGGGGCTGGAGAGCAGGCGGGTGATGCCGAGCTCGCGCAGGCCCTCGCCGGCGGCCTGCGCCTGCTCGATCCTCTTCTCAGTCAGCTTGTCGCCCTCGGAGTGCGCGGCCGGCTCGCCGCTGCGGGCGGCGTTGTGGACCGACTCCCCGTGGCGGAGGAGGAGCGCTCTCATTCGGCGGCGGGGGCGGCGCCGGCGACGACGTTGACGAAGTTCTCCAGGTGCTTGGTCGTCCAGCACTCGAAGGCGCCGTCGCAGTAGCGCTCGTAGGCCGCCATCACCGAATCGCCGTAGTTCCAGTAGAGCTTCGGCTCCGGGTTGAGCCAGAACAGGCGCCCCGCCTTCTCGGCGATCTGGCCGAAGACCTCGGCGTGGGGCTCGCGGCCGTTGGTGCGGGCGTCGCCGAGGACGATCACGGTAGAGCGCGGGTCGAGCTCTTCGGAGATCTCGGTCAGGAACTCGAGCCAGACGCGGCCGTAGTCGGTGTAGCCGGAGACGTCGGCGACGCCGCCCTCGGAGGAGATCTTCTGGGCGATCGCGGCGAAGTCGCGCTCGTGCTCGAAGACGTCGGTCACCTCGGAGATCCGCTCGATGAAGACGAAGCTGCGGAGCTTGCGGAAGGAGTCGTGGAGGGCGTGGAGGACGGAGAGGAAGAAGACGCTGGCCGAGGTGACCGAGGTCGAGACGTCGCAGAGGACGTAGATCTCCGGCCGCCGCGGCCGCTTCGGCCGGTAGCGCAGCCGCAGCGGCACGCCGCCGGTCTCCAGGGAGGCGCGCATCGTCCGCCGCACGTCGACGTGCTGGCCCTTCTTCCGCCCGCGCTGCTCGTGCCCGAGCGTCGCCAGCCGCCGCTTCATCTGCGAGACGGCGCGGTGGACGGAGGCGAGGTCCTGGGTCGGGCTGGTCGGCAGCGCCCGGTCGAGCTCGGCCAGGGGACGGGAGGGAGGCAGGGTCTCGGTCCGCTCGATCAGGTCGCGCTCGAGCTCGCGCCGCAGGTGGCGCTCGAACCCGGTCAGCTGGTCGCGGTCGATCGGCGGCCGCTCGCCGCCGTCCTCTCCGGGCGGCTGCGCCCCCGCGGTCAGCCCCAGCGTGCGGCGGATCCGCTGCACGTCGACCCCGACCACGCCTGAGCCCTCGGCGCGGCCGAAGGCGGTGATCGCCAGCCGCGCCAGGTCCCGCATCGCGTCCTCGTCGCCGGCGGCGATCGCCTCCCGGATCGCGTCGGAGAGCTCTTCCATGTCGAAGCGCTCGCCGTCGCCGGCCGGAGGCCCGCCCTCGGCGTGCTCGGTGACCCCGCGCTGGACTGCCTCGGCCTCGGCGGTGCGGAAGAAGTAGCGGTCGAAGAGCAGCTCGAAGACGCGGCGGTCGTCTTGGGACTTGGCGATCGTCGTCGCCAGCGCCTCGCGGAAGTCCGCCCTCGAGGTCCAGCCGACCTCGCCCAGGGCAGCGAAGGCGTCGAGGATCTCCGAGGTGCCGACCGCCACCCCCTCGCCGCGCAGCTCCTCGCAGAAGCCGAGCAGCTTCGCCGCCATCCCCGGCGGCCCGGTCTCAGCCCTCGGTCCGTAGGGGGTCGGCAAGTTTCACTCCGACCCGCTCGGCGACGAGGTCGATGTCGGTGCGGTGCTTGACGATGATCGACATCGACTGGGTGAAGGTCTCGCGGTCGATGTCCTCGGCTCCCAGCAGCAGCAGCGTCCGCGCCCAGTCGATCGACTCGGCGATCGAGGGCGGCTTCTTCAGGTCGAGGCCGCGGACCATGCGGATCACCTCGACCAGCTTGCGCGCCAGCGTCTCGGAGATCTCCGGCGCGTGGAGGCGGACGATTTCCATCTCCCGCTCCAGCTCGGGGTAGTCGAGCCAGAGGTAGAGGCAGCGCCGCTTCAGCGCCTCGGTCAGCTCGCGCGAGTCGTTCGAGGTGAGGACGACGATCGGCATCGTCGTCGCCTCGATCCGCCCCAGCTCGGGGATCGTGATCTGGAAGTCGGAGAGGAGCTCGAGCAGCATCGCCTCGAACTCCTGGTCGGTCTTGTCGATCTCGTCGATCAGCAGCACCACCGGCTCGGGGCTGGCGATCGCCTGCATCAGCGGCCGCTCGAGCAGGAAGTCGCTGCTGAAGATGTCGTCCTGGACGTCTTCCCAGCCGGCCTCGCCACCGGCCTGGATCCGCAGCAGCTGCTTGCGGTAGTTCCACTCGTACATCGCCTTCGCCTCGTCGAGGCCCTCGTAGCACTGCAGACGCACCAGCTCGCGGCCGCTGGCGCGCGAGAGCGCCTTCGCCAGCTCGGTCTTGCCGACGCCGGCTGGGCCCTCGACCAAGACCGGCTTGCCGAGCTTCTGGGCGAGGAAGGAGACGAGCGCGGCCGGCTCGTCGGCGAGGTATCCGACCTGGGCCAGGGACTGCTTCACCTCTGCGACGGAGCCTTCGGCCATGGCCGCGATGATAATCCCGCCCGGTGCTCGACCTCCTGTCCCTGCCGCTGGCTCTGCTCCCGCACAGCCCCACGCCCTACATCGCGCTGATGCTGGCCGGATTCGCGATCGGGATCCTCGGCCACCTCACCCGCGCCCGCTGGCTGGTCGCCGCCGGCGTGTTCCTGATCTTCCTCGGGGCGCTGCTCTTCCCGCTGCTCGCCAACGTCACCAGCGAAGACCGGCCGCCCCCGATCGAGGAATCCCGCGGCGATAGCGGCGGATAGAGCCGGGTAGGTATCGGTCCATGGGACGCCTCGACGAAGTCGACCTCTCCCAGGACCTGGGCAAGGAGGAGGCGAAGCAACGGCTGAAGCGCGAGGAGGAGCGACTGGCGCAGCTGCGGCTGACGCTCGGCGGGCTGATCGGCGATTGCAAGGTGGGGCCGCCGCTGATCGTCGTCTTCGAGGGCTGGGACGCCTCGGGCAAGGGCGGGGCGATCAAGCGCCTGGTGGCGCCGCTCGACCCCCGCCACGTCCGCGTCGCCCAGTTCGCCGCCCCCACCGAGGACGAGAAGCGCCACCACTTCCTCGGCCGCTTCTGGCCGGCGCTGCCGGGGTGGGGCGGGATGACCGTCTTCGACCGCTCCTGGTACGGCCGCGTGCTGGTCGAGCGGGTCGAGGGCTTCGCCGGCGAGGAGCAGTGGGGCCGCGCCTACCGGGAGATCGACGACTTCGAGCGCACGCTCGCCGACGAGGGCGCGATCATCGTCAAGCTCTGGCTCCACACCTCGCCCGAGGAGCAGCTGAAGCGGTTCGAAGCCCGCGCCGGGGACCCGCTGAAATCGTGGAAGCTGACCGACGAGGACTGGCGCAACCGCGAGAAACGGCCGCAGTACGAGGCGGCGGTGGAGGAGATGCTGGAGCGGACCGACTGCGAGAACGCGCCCTGGCGGGTGATCGGAGCGGAGTCGAAGCGGTTCGCTCGGGTCGAGGTGATCCGCGTCGTCAACGAGGAAATCGAGCGGGGGATGCGGCGCGCGGGGCAGGATCCGCCGCCGCCGCCGTAAACTCCCGCCCCGGTCCTGATCTCGAGCACGAGGAGTCCCATCTCTTGACGCGTTTCCGAATTCTTGCGCTGTTCGCCGTCCTCACCGCGGTCGCGGTCGTCTTCGCCGCCTGCGGAAGCAGCAGCGACAGCAGCGACAGCAGCGGCGAAGATCCGCAGAAGGTTCTTGAAAACGCCAGCCTGGAAGGCGTCGAAAGCGGCGAATTCGAGATGGCGCTGAACGCCACCGCCGAAGGCGACGAAGGCGGCGAGGTCGAAGTCAGCCTCACCGGTCCGTTCGAAGCCGGCGGCAAGGGCGAACTGCCCCAGGTCGAGATGAAGGCTGACGTGAGCGGCTCCGCCGACGGCGAAGACCTCGACTTCGAAGGCGGCCTGACGCTGCTCACCGACCACGGCTTCGTCGAATACGAAGGTGAGGCCTACGAAGTCGACCCGACCACCTTCGGGTTCCTCAAGTCGGCGCTGGAACAGGCGCAGCAGCAGGAGGGCAAACAGGACGTCACCGCCTGCCAGGAGGCGGCGGAAGGGATCAGGTTCAGCCAGTTCGCCGAGCAACTCGCAAACGAAGGCAGCGCCGACGTCGAGGGCACCTCGACGACCAAGCTCAGCGGCGATCTCAACGTCGTCGGTGCGGTCGATGCGCTGATCCAGCTGACCGAAGACCCGGCCTGCAGCTCCCAGCTCGAAGCCGCCGGCCCGCTGCCGATCGGCGAACTGGAAGAAGCCAAGGGCGAACTCTCCAAGGCGATCAAGAAGGCGCACGTCGACCTCTACGTCGGCGACGACGACATCGTCCGCAAGATGGCGCTGGAACTGACGATCCAGCCGCCGGAAGCTAAGGACGAAAAAGTCGAGCTGGAATTGGAACTGACCCTCTCCGGAGTGAACGAAGAGCAGAGCTTCGACGAGCCCTCCGGCGCGAAGCCGCTGGAAGCGCTGTTCAGGAAGCTCAAGGTCAACCCGATCGAACTGCTCGAAGGCACCCAGGAAGGCCTCGGCGGCCTGCTCGAAGGGTTGAGCGGCGGATCCGGCGGCTCGGGCTCGGCCAGTGCAAGAGCCGAATGCTTTCGGGAAGCTCAGACCACCGCCGAGCTGCAGAAGTGCGCGAGCCTGAAATAGCCCCTACCGCGCGACATCATGGGTGAGGGAGGGCCCCGCCTTAACGCGTCCTTTTTCAGGACGCCGATGGGCTGGCCCTACCTGCTGACGCCGCTGATCCCGGTCGCGGTCGTCCTCGAGCTGATCCACGCGCCGGCGACGATCGTCTTCGCCGCCGCGGCCTTGGGGATCATCCCCACGGCGGCGCTGATGGGGCGGGCCACGGAGGAGCTCGCCGCCAAATCGGGCCCCGGGATCGGCGGCTTCCTCAACGTCACCTTCGGCAACGCGCCGGAGCTGATCATCGCCCTCTTCGCCCTCGCAGAGGGACTGCAGGAGGTCGTCAAGGCCTCGATCGTCGGCTCGATCCTCGGCAACATCCTGCTCGTCCTCGGAGCCTCGATGCTGGTCGGCGGCATCGGGCGCGACAAACAGACCTTCAACCGGACCAGCGCCGGGATCCAGACGACGATGCTGATGCTGGCCGCCGGCGCCCTGCTGATGCCGGCGATCTTCGAGCTGGTCGAGGGGACGGGGCTGCCCGCCCCGGGCGCCGAGTCGGTCGACTACGACAGCACCGTCGAGCACCTCTCGCTGGCGGTTGCGATCGTCCTCATCGGCACCTACGTGGTCGGCCTCTTCTTCTCGATGAAGACGCATCGCGCCCTCTTCAATCCCGAGTACGAGGAGGAGGACACCTGGGGCTGGTCGGTCCGCACCTCGGTGATCGCCCTGGCGGGCGCGGGCGTTCTGGTCGGCCTGATGTCCGAGGTCCTGGTCGGCTCGATCAGCGAGGCATCGGAGTCGATCGGCCTCTCCGAGTTCTTCGTCGGCGTGATCGTCGTCGCGATCGTCGGCAACGCCGCCGAGCACTGGGTCGCCGTCCTGGTCGCGGCGAAAAACAAGATGGACCTGGCGGTCAACATCGCGATCGGCTCCAGCGCTCAGATCGCCCTCTTCGTCGCCCCGGTCCTCGTCATCGCCTCCTTCTTCATGGGTCCGTATCCGCTGGCGCTCGTCTTCAACGGCTTCGAGCTCGGCGCGATCCTGCTGACGATCCTGGTCGCGCAGCACGTGACCACCGACGGTGAGTCGAACTGGTTCGAGGGCGTGCAGCTGCTGGCGCTCTATTTCGTCCTCGGCCTCGCCTTCTACTTCGCCTGATGGAAGCGCTGCTGCTCCTCTTCAGCTTCGCCGTCGTCCTCGCCGGCGCGCTGCTCTTCACCAACGCGGTCGAGTGGATCGGCCACAAGCTCAGCGTCGGCGAGGGGGCGGTGGGGAGCATCCTCGCCGCGGTCGGGACGGCAATGCCGGAGACGCTGATCGCGATCGTCGCGCTGCTCAGCGTCTCCGAGGGGTCCGAAGACGTGGCGATCGGGGCAATCGTCGGTGCCCCCTTCCTGCTCGGGACCCTGGCGATGGGCCTGGTCGGCCTCTACGCCTACCTCTACCGCGAGAAACGCCCCCAAGGCGTCGAGCTAAACGCCCACAAGCCGACGCTCGAGCGCGACCTGCTTTTCTTCCTCGTCCTCTTCGCGCTGGGAGGCCTGCTGGCGTGGGGTCCCCCTACCGTCGTGCGGATCACGGTCGGGATCGCCTTCATCCTCGCCTACTTCTTCTACATCGCGCTGACCCTGCGTGGCGGCGGCGAGGTCCAGGACGAAGAGACGCTCAACCCGCTGATCTTCGAGCGCCGTGCCGAACGGCGCGAAGACCCGGGCCTGACGCTCTGCGTGATCCAGCTGTTGGTCGGCCTGGGGGCGATGGTCGGCGGCGCCCACCTCTTCGTCGAGGAGCTGCTCCATATCGCCGAGGACATCGGCGTCGAGGCGCTGGTCCTGGCGCTGATCCTGGCACCGCTGGCGACCGAGCTGCCGGAGAAGGTCAACAGCTTTTTCTGGGTGCGGGAAGGGAAGGACTCCCTCGCCCTCGGCAACATCACCGGCGCGATGGTCTTCCAGTCGATGGTCCCGGTTGGAATCGGCCTGATCTTCACCGCCTGGGAGCTGACCTGGACCGCGCTGCTCTCGATCGGCCTCGGCGTCGCCGGCGGCCTGCTCGCTTACGAGAGCCTGCACATCTCCGGCCGCTTCAAACTGCCGGCGATAGTCGGCTGGTTCGCGCTCTACACCAGCTTCATCGTCGCTGTAGTATTCAGCGCCTGACGAGTTCCTGGAGGGCCTTCAGCACGAGGTCGTCGTGCTTTTTGGGCTGAACTTTCGGGAAGACCCTGGCGATCTTCCCCTTCGGGTCGATGATGAAGGTCGCGCGCTGGACGCCCATGTACCTGCGCCCGTACATCGACTTCTCGACCCAGGTTCCGTACTTCTCGGCCACCGCGTGGTCGGCGTCGGCGAGCAGGGTGAAGTCGAGGTCGTATTTGCCTGCGAACTTGTCGACGTCCTTGACCTCGTCGGGTGAGACCCCGATCACCCGCGCTCCGGCGGCCTCGTAGTCGGCGCGCCGGTCGCGGACCCCGCAGGCCTGCGTGGTGCAGCCGGAGGTGTTGGCCTTCGGGTAGAAGTAGAGGACGACCGTCTGCCCCTTCAGGTCGGACAGCTTCACCTTCTCCCCGTTCTGATCGGGCAGAGTGAAGCTCGGAGCCTTGTCCCCCTCGGCGAGCATCGATTACTCCTCCGGATCGGGGTCCGGTTCGGGGCGTTCCTCTTCTTCTTCGAGGTCGTCGTCGGTTTTTTCGAGGACGTCGGCGCCGAGAGCCTCGCCCTGGCTGCTCGTCTCGAAGCTCTCGAGGGCGCGATCGCGCCCGTCCTCGTCGACCGGTACGTCGTCGGAGACCCGGACCCACTCCGAGCCTTCATGACCCTCGAGGTTGTCGAAGACCTCTTGGTCGACCGAGGCGGAGTCGTCGACGATCACGACCACCTCGGTCTGCGGGTTGAAGTAGGTCCCCGGCTGGTTGAGCATCTCCTCAACCTCGTAGACGTTCTCCTGCGGACCTGCCATCAGGACGATCCTATGAGATCGGCCAGTTGCTTTTCGACCTCCGCCTCGACGTCGAGCGGCTCCCGGCCTTCGCGCAGCCGCCGTTCGTTGCGGGCGACGACGAGCTGCCGCACCTCGGCTCGCAGCTCGGCGTCGATCGCCTTCTTACCACGCGGCGGCGCGGCTGCTGCGAGCAGGCGCTCGGCCTCCGCCTCGACGTCGAGCGGCGCCTCCCCGCGTTGGCGACGGCGCTCGGATTTCGCCTCCAGCATCTGCCGCACCTCGGCCGCCTGGATCGCGGGATCGACCGCCGGCGGGCCGCCACCGGCGCCCTGCCGCGGCGGGCGCTGGTCGAGGATCGCGAAGGGCCCGCCACCCATCGTCTCCCAGCCGCCGGCCACGCGCTTCAGCAGGAGGCCGACCAGCGGCGCCGCCACCCCGGTGAAGGCGAGCAGCGCGAGTCCCTTCTGCAGAGCCGAGAGCGCCAGCGGAAAGTCCATCGGAAAAGGGTAAAGCGGCTACTTCGCGGGCTCGGTCCGGTAACCTTGAGGGGCCGGTTGACTGACCAGTCAATCGGTGGAACGTCAGCCTCCTTCCCGGCGGCGCTCCCGCAGACTTCAGAGAACCCGAGAAAAGGAGCGCCGACCGGTGGTCGACTTCACCCTCACCGACGAGCAGAAGGACCTGCGCGAGCTGGCTCACAGCTTCGCCGAGAAAGACATGCGCACCGTCGCATGGGAGTACGACAAGGACGGCACCTGGCCGCAGGACGTGATCGAGAAGGCCTGGGAGGTCGGGTTGATGAACACCCACATCCCCGAGGCCTACGGCGGTCCCGGGCTCGACTACCTCTCCGGCTGCCTGATCGAGGAGGAGTTCGGCTGGGGCTGCTCCGGGATCGGCACCTCGCTGGCCGCCAACGGCCTCGCCTCGGCCCCGATCACGCTCGGCGGCTCCGAGGAGACGAAGAAGAAGTACCTGGGGATGCTCTCCGAAGCGCCCAAGCTCTGCTCCTTCGGCCTGACCGAGCCGGACGCCGGCTCCGACGTCTCCGGGATGAAGACCAAGGCCGTGAAGAACGGCGACAAGTACGTCCTCAGCGGCTCCAAGTGCTTCATCACCAACGGCACCTACGCCGACTACTTCACGGTCTTCGCCAAGACCGACCCCGAGGCCGGCCACCGCGGCATCAGCGCCTTCGTCGTCGACGCCGACCTTCCCGGCGTGTCGGTCGACAAGAAGGAGGACAAGATGGGTCAGCGGGCCTCCAACACCGCGACCATCTCCTTCGACGAAGTCGAGGTCCCGGCCGAGAACCTCCTGGGCGAGGAAAACAGGGGCTTCAAACTGGCGATGATGACCCTCGACCGGACCCGTCCCGGCGTCTCGGCGATGGCCGTCGGCATCGCCCGCGCCGCGCTCGAGTACGCGACGGACTACTCGAAAGAAAGGGTCCAGTTCGGGGTCCCGATCGCGATGCACCAGGCGATCCAGTTCATGATCGCCGACATGGCGACCAAGGTCGAGGCGGCCCGCCTGCTGACCTGGAACTCGGCCTTCCTGCTCGACCAGGGCGTCCGCAACTCGAAGGTCTCCTCGATGGCCAAGCGCTTCGCCGCCGACTCGGCGATGGAGGTCACCACCGACGCCGTCCAGGTCTACGGCGGCTACGGCTTCATCAAGGAGTACCCGGTCGAGAAACTGATGCGCGACTCGAAGATCATGCAGCTCTACGAGGGCACCAGCCAGATCCAGCGCCTCGTGATCGCCAAAGAAGTCCTGCTCCCGCGCCAGGAAAGCACCCCGGCGCCCGATGCCAAGGCCCAGGCCTCCGAGCAGAGCCAGTCCGAGCAGGCCGCCGCCACGGTCTAGCTGCAAGCCTCACCGCTTCGCAAGCCGCCGGTCCTCGGGCCGGCGGCTTTTTTCGTGCGCAGGGAGCGAATTCTCGAGACGAAAGCAGCGGGGTGGGGGGAGAGAACATGGTCCGCCGGTCCTTTTCACCGGTATGCGGGGCAAAGGGCAGGGGCACTTCGAGATAGAGCCTGGATCACTCGCCGAACTCGCAGAGCGGCAGCACGGGGTCGTTTCGATCCGCCAGTTGACGAGTCAGTTGGGATATTCGCGAAGTGGCGTGGATCGCGCCGTTGGCGCGGGTTTCTTGCATCGCCTCCACCGCGGGGTTTTCGCTGTCGGCCATACACGCATCTCGCCTTGCGGCCAGTGCTTGGCCGCAGTCCTAGCTTCGGGTCCAAGGGCGCTGCTGAGTCATCTTTCGGCAGCCTGGCTGTGGGGAATCTCCACTGCTTCACCTGCTCCTTTTCAGTTACCACTCCGGTTCGGCGAAAGCCGCGACCTCCGATCCGCCTTCATGAGGCTCGCTTGCTGACTGCCGACGATCGGGTGCTGCGGGAGGGGATCCCTGTCACCTCCCTTGCACGAACCCTCCTCGACGTGGCCGCCGACATCCGCTCCGAGTGGTTGGAGAGGATGTTGGAGCGGTCCGAAGAACTGGGCCTGTTCGACTTGCGGGCGGTGGAAGACCTGCTGGCGCGGACCGTGGGGCATCACGGGCACAAGCGGCTGCGGACGGCCATCGCGCTCTACGCACCGACGAGCTTCACGCGCTCGAGCCTGGAGAAGCGGTTCCTGGAGCTCGTTCTCGCCGCCGGCCTTCCGCGACCGCGCATGAACTACTTCGAGCACGGGTTCGAGCTCGACTGTTACTGGCCTGAGTACCGGTTTGCGGTCGAACTCGACGTCTTCGAGACCCACGGCAGCCGGGCGGCCTTCGAGCGCGATCGCAAGCGGCAGGAGGATCTGCTGCTGATGGGGATCCCAGGCCATCCGGGTGACCGGGCCGCGGCTGCAGCGCGAACCGGAGGAGCTGATCCGGCGGGTTGCCCGACTGCTCAGCGGGCGGGCGCCTTGGCCCGCTGCATCGAGCTCTTCAGCCGCTTGATTTTGTCCAGCTCGACCTTGCGCAGGCGGATCGCTTCGGGGGTGATTTCGACGCACTCGTCCTCGCGGACGAACTCGACGGACGCTTCCAGCGAGAGCCGCACGGGCGGCGCCAGCCGCTCGAGCACGTCGGCGCTCGCGGCCCGCATGTTGGTCTGCTGTTTGGCCTTGGTCGGGTTGACGTCGAGGTCCTCCGAGCGCGAGTTCTCGCCGACGATCATCCCTTCGTAGACCTCCTCGCCGGAGCCGACGAAGAGCCGGCCGCGGTCCTGCAGGCTCATCAGCGAGTAGCCGGCGGTCTGGCCGCGGCGGTCGGCGACGAGCGAGCCGGTCTGGCGCGTGCGCAGCTCCCCCGCCCACGGCTCCCAGCGGTCGAAGACGTGGTGCATCAGGCCGCTGCCGCGGGTCACCGTGAGGAACTCGGTGCGGAAGCCGATCAGGCCGCGGGCCGGCACCAGGTACTCCATCCGAACCCAGCCGGTCGAGTGGTTGACCATCTGCTCCATCCGCCCCTTGCGCCCGGCCAGCATCTGGGTGACGTCGCCGACGTGCTCCTCCGGGACGTCGATCGCCAGGCGCTCGACCGGCTCGTGCGTCTTGCCTTCGATCTCGCGCGTCACCACCTGCGGCTGCCCGGCGGTCAGCTCGTATCCCTCTCGCCGCATGATCTCCAGCAGCACGACCAGCTGCAGCTCGCCGCGCCCTTGAACCTCCCAGGCGTCCGGCCGTTCGGTCTCCTTGACCCGCAGCGAGACGTTGCCGACCAGCTCGGCGTCGAGGCGCGAGAGGATCTGGCGGGCGGTCAGCTTGTCGCCGCCCTGGGTCCCGGCCAGCGGCGAGGTGTTGATCCCGATCACGACCGAGAGCGAGGGCTCGTCGACGGTGATCACCGGCAGCGGCCGCGGGTCCGCCGGGTCGGCCAGCGTCTCCCCGATCGTCACCTCTTCGATCCCGGCGACGGCGATGATTTCCCCCGGCCCGGCCTCCTCGGCGACGACCCGCTCCAGGCCCTGCGTCACGTAAAGCTCGGAGACCGCCGCCCGCTGGACGCTGCCGTCGGCGCGGCACCAGGCGATCTGCTGCCCCGAGCGGATCGTCCCCTGGTGGACGCGGCAGATCGCCAGGCGCCCGACGTAGGGGGAGGCGTCGAGGTTGGTCACGTGCGCCTGCAGCGGCGTCCCCTCGTCGTAGCGGGGCGCCGGGATCCTCTCCAGCATCAGCTCGAGCAGCGGCTTCAGGTCCTCGCCCTCGGCGCCCTCCTCCAGCGCGGCCCAGCCGTCCTTGGCGTTGGTGTAGACGATCGGGAAGTCGATCTGCTCGGAGTCGGCGTCGAGGTCCATGAAGAGCTCGTAGACCTCGTCGACCACCTCGGCGATCCGCGCGTCCGGCCGGTCGACCTTGTTGACGACGAGGATGATCGGCAGCTTCCGCTCCAGCGCCTTACGCAGGACGAACCGGGTCTGCGGCAGCGGTCCCTCGCTGGCGTCGACCAGCAGCAGCGCCCCGTCGACCATCGTCAGCGCCCGCTCGACCTCGCCGCCGAAGTCGGCGTGACCAGGCGTGTCGACGATGTTCAGCTTCGTCTCGCCGTAGGTCACCGCGGTGTTCTTGGCGAGGATCGTGATCCCCTTCTCCTTCTCGAGGTCCATCGAATCCATCACCCGCTCGGCGACGTCCTGACCCTTGCGGAAGGTCCCGGTCTGCCACAGCATCGCGTCGACCAGCGTCGTCTTCCCGTGGTCCACGTGGGCGATGATGGCGATGTTCCGAAGTTTGTCTTGAGTCGTCATCTGAGTTCTGAGAGTAGTTGGCGTTGTATGGCTAAGCAGTTCAAGGACGGAGGAGCGTGGCGTGCTTTGCACGTTTGCACGCGAGCGACCGAGGACGCCGAAATGCGACGCCATACCAAGAAAGAAGCCCGCCTCAGGAGGCGGGCTTCGCACTACTGGAAGCGTTTAGCGACTACTGCTGCTGAACGCTCGCCGCGGCCGGGCCTTTGGGGCCTTCTTCGGACTCGTAGCTCACTTTGGCGCCCTCGGTCAGGGACTTGAAGCCCTCACCCAGGATGGCGCTGTGATGAACGAAGACGTCCTTCGAGCCGTCGTCGGGCGTGATGAACCCGTAACCCTTGTCGTCGCTGAACCACTTGACAGTTCCAGTCGGCATGCATTGCCTCCACTTCATGTGCTGCGAACGCGGAGGATGCGATGAAGCAACGACTGCGAGCGCTACGCACAACTTTCGCCGG
>Ga0190269_10000131_pt1 | contig 37292 bp, 29 predicted proteins | sample Popmic249IS_FD_133749 | JGI IMG/M metagenome (GOLD analysis project Ga0190269, IMG submission 133749) | Populus adjacent soil microbial communities from riparian zone of Blue River, Arizona, USA - 249 IS | ecosystem: Environmental > Terrestrial > Soil > Riparian zone | place: USA: Arizona... | reverse complement strand
GCCCGAGCGGGCTCGCGCGATGCCCGAGCGGGCTCGCGCGATGCCTTCCCGGGCCCACGCGACGCCTTCCTGGGCTCACCCGACGCCTTCCCGGGCTCACCCGACGCCTTCCCGGGCTCATTCGGCGGCCGATGAGCCCGGTTTCTCGCTCTGTCCGTCTGCTGGCGTCGCTCAGCTCGCCCGGATGACCGCCGGCGCGGGGGTGACGCGCCCGAAGAGCACCGCGGCGATGTCGCTCAGCGTCTGCGCGCCCCGCTCCAGGGAGTCCTGGCCCGGCGGCATCGAGTACATCTCCGCGACGACGTAGCGCTCGTCGTCGCCGGCGAACCCGACCGAGCTGGTGAGCCAGTGGTCCTGACCGTCGTCCTGCTCCACCGACCAGCCGTTCTTGTTGCCCGGATCGTTCGCCTGGCCGGCCGACCAGACGCCCCAGTGCTGGATGTCGTCGGTCTGGCGCATGCCCGTGACGACGAGGTCGCGGTCGGCGGGCTCGAGCTTCTCCAGCAGGTAGTTCATCAGCGTGACCAGGTCACCCGGCGTGCACTTGACGAATCCCCAGTACTGGTCGAACCCGTCGACGTAGGTCGCGTGCGCCATGCCGTACCGCGACCGGAACCGGCTGAGCAGCGCCGCGCGTCCGTACTCCCGCCAGAGCGCGTCGGCGGCGTCGTCGGACGAGAACGACAGGATGTCGCCGATCCGCTGGGTGTCGGTGTCGGACAGTTGCCGGACGCCGCTGCGCGACTCTTCGAGCGCGGTGGCCACGAGCCCCAGCTTGATCGTCGAGCCGGTCCAGTACAGATGGTCGACGTCGCCGGTCTGCCAGCGCCGTCCGGTGCGTCGGTCGAGCACGACGACGCCGAGCTGGCCGGGGGCGGCGCCGGTGACCGCAGCGGCGGCGGCCAGCCGGGGAGCCCACTCGCAGCCCCAGCCGCCGCCCTCGCCGCACGTCGACGGACTCGCCGAGCCGTCGGCGCTCGGGGCGGGCGCGGTCGAGACGGTGGGTGCGGCCGGACGATCGGCTGCCTCGTCGGACGCAGACCCCGACGAGCAGGCCGCCGGAGCGACGAGGGCGAGAGCCGCGACGGCGAACGCAGCGAGACGAGTTCTCATAGCGCCCGCCAGGCTAGTCGGGCTCGGGCTCGGACCGGGACCGCGACCGGGTCGGCGGGCGCCGGGAGGCGGAGGGGTGTCCCGGATCGTCGGGCGGATAGCCCGGGACGATCAGTCGCACAGCTGATCAGCTTTCACAGGCGTCACGCCAAGATGGTCCCTGCCGGGTCAGTACGGATCACCGGCGGGCGCAGGCACGACCCGATGGTGCACGACGACGTCGGCCCGGTGCGAGGGGTACCGGGCCGACGTCGTGCGCGTCTCAGGGGGTGGTGGCCGGCTCGGACGTCGGCGTCGTGGACGCCGATCCGGTCGCCGTCCGACCCGCCCCACGCCGGTCCGCTTCCGGAGCGTTCGCCCCTGGCTCGTTCACCCGGTGCGTACTCGATCCGTGCGCGGTCGATCCGTGCGCGGTCACCCCGTGTGCGGTGACCCCGTGTGCGGTGACCCCCTGTGCGGTGACCCCCTGTGCGGTGACCCCGTGTGCGGTGACCTCCTGCGCGGTCGCCCCGTGTGTGGTGACCTCCTGCGCGGTCGCCCCGTGTGTGGTGACCTCCTGTGCGGCGGTCCCGTGTGTGGTGACCTCCTGTGCGGCGGTCCCGTGTGCGGTGACCCCGTAGGCGGCGGTCCCGTGTGCGATGACCCCGCGTGCGGCCGCGCCGGGCGTGTCGATGCCGTGGAGGTCGACGTCCGGGAGCAGCCGGTCCAGCCATCCGGGCAGCCACCAGTTCGCCTTCCCCAGCAGCGCCATCGTCGCGGGCACCAGCACCATGCGGACTATCGTCGCGTCGATGGCCACCGCGGTGGCCATGCCGACGCCGACCATCTTGACGGTGATGTCGGTGTCCAGCCCGAACCCGACGAACACCGCCACCATGATCAGCGCCGCCGCCGTGATGACCCCGCCGGTGGCCGCGAGGCCGCGGACGACGCTGCGCTGGGCGTCGCCGGTGCGTAGCCAGTCCTCCCGGATGCGGGAGAGCAGGAACACCTCGTAGTCCATCGACAGTCCGAACAGCACCGCGAACATCAGCAGCGGCACCCACGTCGACACCGGCACCGCGTGCGGCAGCCCGAGCGCCTCGGCGCCCCATCCCCACTGGAACACCACGGTCATGACGCCGTACGCAGCCGCGATCGAGAGCAGGTTCATCAGCGCGGCCTTCACCGGCACGATCACCGAGCGGAACATCACCAGCAGGAACACCAGCGACAACCCGACCACGACCGCGACGACCAGCCAGAGCCGCTCGGAGAGCAGGTCGGAGATGTCCCGGAAGACCGCGGTGAGTCCGGTGATCTCGGCGCCCGCGGGCAGTACGTCCGCGCGCAGGTGGTCGACCAGCGCGGAGGCCCGCTCGTCCTGCGGCCCGTACTTCGGCTCGACGGAGATCACCGCGGCGTCGCGACCGGGTGCGATCACCGGCGGCCCCACCAGCGCGACGCCCGGGTCGTCGGCCAGCCGCGCGGCCAGCGCGGGCAGCGACGCCGCCGGCACCCGCGCCAGGTCCACCGCCACCAGCAGCGGGCCGTTCGCGCCCTCGCCGTACTCGGCGGCGATGAGGTCGTAGGCCTGCCGGGTGGTGTTGCTGGTCGGCTGGCTGCCGGCGTCCTGCGGCCAGGTGCGCATGCCCAGCATCGGGGCGGCGAGCAGCAGCAGGAGGGCGAGAGCGGCCAGCGCCCACGGCAGCGGCCGACGTCCGACGCGGGTGGCCCAGCGGGCGGTGAGGCCCCCGGCGGTGGTCACTTCGCGGACGGCTGGTGTGTCGCCACCGGAGTGGCTCGACGCGGTCACAGCGGTGGGCAGGGTCGGTTCGCCGCTGTCGACCGTCGCTGCGGTGGTGCCGTGGACGGCGTGGTCCTCGGCTTTTCGGACGCGGCGGGGGAGAGCACGGCGGCCGGCGAGCCCGCAGAGGGCAGGCACCAGCGTGATCGCGGAGATGAGCACGACGCCGACCACCAGCGCGGTGGCCGAGCCGAACGACCGGTAGGTCGCGAGGCCGGCGAACGTGAGGCCGAACAGCGACAGCAGCACGGTGGCACCGGCGACGACGATCGAGAGGCCGGCGGTCGCGGTGGCCGTGGCGGCCGCGACCTGGGGGTCGAGACCGGTGCGGACACCCTCGTTGTAGCGGGTCACGAGGAGCAGTGCGTAGTCGATGCCGACGCCGAGTCCGACCATCGACGCGACGGTCGGAGCGGTCGTGCTGACGTCGCTCACCGCGGCCAGCAGCGTGATCGCGGCGGTACCGATGCCCAGCCCGACGAGCGCGACCGCGATCGGCAGGCCGGCCGCGATCACGGACCGGAACGCCAGCAGCAGGATCACCAGCGCCGCCACGATGCCGATCGCCTCGGCGACACCGCTCACCTTCCCCAGGTTCTCGGCGACCTGGCCGCCGAGCTCGACCTGGAGACCGGCGTCGGTAGCCGGCCGGGCCGCGCGCTCGAGTGCGTCGACGCCCTCCGACCCCTCGAAGTCGGTGACGGGCACCGTGTAGGTGAGCGAGTACAGCGCGGTGTCGCCGTCGGCGGACATCCGCGGCGGAGAGACGGTACCGACGTGGTCGACGTCGGCGAGGCGCTCGCCGAGCGTGGTCAGTAGTGCCGGGTCCAGCCGGTCACCGTGGACGACGACCCGGGCATCGGCGCCGGCGAACGACGGGAACGCGTCCTGGAGCAGGTCGGTGCCGCGCTGGGACGAGGTCCCCGGGACGTTGTAGTCGTCGTGGGTGGTGCCGCCGGCCACACCGGCGAGGCCGAGTGCGGCCACCAGAACGACGAGCCAGACGGCGATCGTCCGCCACGGGTGAGCGGCTGCCGCACCGCCGATCCGGTACAGGAAGCGGGACATCGGAGGTACCCCTTGTTCGCGAGATGGTGTCCCCAGGACGTTCTCGCGGGGTCCTTCGTGACGACTTGTGACTGACTTGGCAGAGTCTGTCGGCCAGCCGACTCAGCGCTGGGAAGCGCTGCACGTTCCGTGCCGCCGGATGGGCACGGAACGTGCAGCGCTCAGGCCGGATCAGCTGGCTGGGCTCGGACTCAGCCGGTCTTGAAGGAGAAGTACGCCGTGCAGCCGTGCATCTGCTTGGTGTCCCAGTCCATGATGCAGACCTTGGCGCGGCCGTTGACCTTCTCGGGGTAGTTCTTGTTGCAGGCGCCGATCTTGCCGTTGCCCATCGAGTTCGCGCACTGCCCGGTGCGCTTGGCGCTGCCGCTGCCGACCTCCCAGAACACGACGGCGGAGTGGCTGTCGGCCTTGGTGTCGTAGACCCACCAGATGTCACCGTAGGTCTGCAGGCAGCCGTAGCCGCCGACCAGCTTGGCCGAGCACGGACCGGCGCCGCGCTTCCCGGACTTCGCGACGGCCTTGTCGATCTCCGGTGCCTTGGGCGCGGGTGCCTTGGTGGCCGGGGCTTTGGTGGCCGGTGCCTTGGTGGCGGGTGCCTTGGTGGCCGGTGCCGGTGGGGCAGGGGCTTCGGTGGGGGGCGCCTGGGTGGCCGGCTCCTGCGTCGCCGGTGCCTGGGTCGCCGGCGTGGCGGAGGCCGGGTTCGAGCCGGTCGGGTTGCTGCCCGCGCCGTTCGTCGCGTCGGTCTCGTCGGAGGCCGGGGCGGTGGGGCGCACCCCGATGGGGGACTGCTGGGACGGATCGCCCGGCTGCTGGCCGGCGGCCGGGGGACCCGCGCCCTGGGACGGCCCTGGCGGGAGCGCGACGTCGTCGGCCGCCGCTGACGACGGCTCCGCGCGGAGCCGGCTGTCGTCCGCGCCGGGACGTAACACCAGCGCAGTACCGAGGGCCACGACGCCGAGCAGGAGCACCACGGCACCGGCGATCGCGATGAGCGGTCCGCGGCGGGCCGGAGCCGGTCCGCCGGCCTTCGGGCCGGGGGCAGCCGTCGTGACGGTCGGGGTCTGCAGGAACACCGGCGGGGGCGGGAGCGGCGGAGCCGGGTTCAGCGGCGGAGCCTGAGGCGGCGGTTCCGCATGCGAGGGTGCCGCCTGGGGCGGGGTCGACTGTGGCGGGGCCGGCTGCGACGGGGCCGTGGGCTGGGCCGGGAGCGGGGGCACCGACCAGCCCGGTACTCGCGATGTACTCGGCTCGACAGGCTGCACGGGGGTCACGCTACCGGTCAGCCGTGACTCCGTACCCAACCGTTAGCGCAGGCTTAAGACGACGAGAGCCGGGCCACCACGGCCCGGCTCTCGGAACTGCTGCTCAGCGGTCGTCGTCGACCAGGTGGACGGCCGCTTCCTCGGCGCTCGCACCGGCGCCGTCGACTCCGGCGTCGGTGGCGTACACCTCGGCGTCCTCGTCCTCGTGGGCGCCCTCGTCCGGCTCGACCAGCCGGCCGGCCCGCGTCTGCGGTGACGAGCCGAGGTCGGCCGGGGCGTCCTCGTCCTCGTCGTCGAAGCCGGCGTTGACGTCGGGCTCCTCCTCGGCCAGGAGTTGGTCGAGGCTCTCGCCGCGGGACTGCTCCTCCGCGGTGGTACCGAACCGGTCGGACGCGCGGTAACGGTCACCCGCGTCGATTCCCCGGTCGAGAACGTCGCTGCGGACGTCGTCGCTCTCCAGGCTGTCGGCGGTGTCGAGTACGCCGTCGTCCTCGACGTCGTCGATGTCAGGCCGGGCTTCGCTCATCAGGTCCTCGATCTATCGGCTTTTTCCGAGCCGGATCGTACGCCGGGTTCGGATCCGGGCCGAGCGACCTGGTCGTACAGGCGGCTCAGCCCGTCCAGGAACGCGGTGAGCGCCAGCTCGAAGCTGTCCCGGTCGATCTCCTCGTGGCCGGCGAGCAGGTGGGCCTGGCTGAGGTTCGGGTACCGCCCGACGTACACCTCGACGTCGTCGGCGAACCCGCCGGAGAACGACGTCATCGCGGCGCCCACCACCAGGTACTTCGTCGAGGCGCCGATCATCGTCGCGTAGCGCGGGGGCCACCCGGCGCCGGTCAGGCCGCCGTGGACGGCGTCGGCGTGGCGCAGGGCCTGCGGGCGCCGCCCGGGGGAGTGCGCGAGGAACGGCACCAGGTTGGGGTGGGCGGCGAGCGCCTCCCGGTACGAGCGGGCCCACCCGGTGAGCCCTTCCCGCCAGCCTGCGGTGAAGCCGCTGCTGTCGACCCCGGCCAGCACCTCGTCGGCGAGGTCGGTGAGCAGCTCCTCCTTGGTCGCGAGGTAGCCGTAGAGCGACGCCGCTCGAACGCCCAGGTCGGCGGCGAGCCGACGCATCGAGAGGCCGTCGAGGCCGTCGCGGTCGACCATCGCGAGAGCGGCGGAGCGAATGCGCTCGCGCGTCAGCAACGGGGTGCTGGGTCGAGCCAAAGCTCCTCCTTGCCCATGGTTGCCGGACAGGCTTAGCCTAACTGGAACCTAACAGTGTTCGGTTCTAGAGGAGACGCCGTGGTCGACTTCGCTTTGTCCGACGAGCAGCGTGCTGTCCGCGACTGGGTGCGGACGTTCGTCGAGCGCGAGCTGATGCCGCTGGAGCCGGAAGTGCTCCGGCGCGAGCGGGCCGGTGAGCCGGGGATCACGCGGGCCGAGTCCCGTGCTCTGCAGCTCAAGGCCAAGGAGTCCGGCTTCTGGGGCATCCTGACGCCGGAGGAGTACGGCGGGATGAACCTCGGCGCGATCACCGCGTCGATGGTGGAGGCGGAGCTGGGCCGGACGTTCGTGCCGTTCCGGTTCGGCGGCAGCGCCGACAACATCCTGTTCCACGCCAACGAGGAGCAGAAGCAGCGCTACCTCGTCCCGACGATCGAGGGCGAGCGGATCTCCTGCTTCGCGATCACCGAGCCGGGGGCGGGCTCGGACGCCAAGGCGATCCGCACGTCGGCCAGGCGGGACGGCGACGAGTGGGTGATCAACGGGGAGAAGACGTTCATCACGCAGGGCAACGAGGCCGACTTCACGATGGTCTTCGCCGTGACCGACCCCGCGAAGGGCGCGGCAGGCGGCGTCACGTGCTTCCTCGTCGACCGGGACATGGGCTGGAAGTCCGAGCCGATCCAGACGATGGGGCAGTGGGGCCCGGCCGCGCTGGTGTTCGACAACGTGCGGGTGCCGGCCGAGAACGTGTTGGGCGAGGTCGGGTTCGGGTTCGCGCTCGCGCTGCAGTGGATCGGGCAGGGGCGCTACCTGCTGCCGTCGCGGGCGATCGGCTCGTGCGAGCGGCTGATCGAGATGGCGGTGGCGCAGGCCAACTCCCGCTCGACGTTCGGCGAGCTGCTGGCCGAGCGGCAGGCCATCCAGTGGATGATCGCCGACTCGGTGGTCGAGCTGCAGGCGCTGCGGCTGCTCGTGCTGCACGCCGCCTGGCAGGTGGAGGCCGGGCGTGACTCCCGGCAGGCCCAGTCGATCGCGAAGCTCTACGGCGGAGTGAAGGCGAACGAGATCGTCGACCGGGTGCTCCAGATCCACGGCGGGATGGGGTACACGCGAGAGCTGCCGATCGAGCGCTGGTACCGGGAGCTACGGCTGCTGCGGATCTACGAGGGCACGGACGAGATCCAGCGGCGCACGATCGCCCGCAACGTGCTGAAGGGTCACGTCCCGGTGGCGGCCGACTTCTGAGTGCGGCTGCCGGGTCCGGGGCGGTCCGCGCCCCGGACCTGCGGTACAAGCGCAGCAGTTCTTTCAGGTCCGACTTCTTGACGCCGACCTCGCCGCACTCGATGCGCTGGATCTTCGATTCGTGACAGCCCAGGCTCTCGGCGACCTCGCGCTGCGAGAGTTTCAACTCCTCGCGCCTTCTTCGCAGTGCCCGGTACAGGCGGCGTCTGGTGACTGCGTCGTTGCTGCCGGCCATGTCTCCCCCGGTTGGACCCCGTCGCCCGCACCTGATGTGCTCGGTAGCAATCGGCTGCCGAGTAAGTCGGTGCATCGCACGATGCCGTCTGTGGGGCCATTGTCGAAACTCTGGGAAGGGGCCGGGCGGTTGGCCTGATGAGTGAAGGTGAATAAGCCGCGTCAGGGCAGGAGCGCTCCTTCGCGCTTCAGGGTGCGGACTATCGGGTTCGTCTCGATGTGGTGGATCGCCGGGATCGCGGCCACCTTGCTCGTCAGGTACTCGTAGAGCGCCGCGACGTCCTTGCACACGAGGCTGGCGACGATGTTCGTCGAGCCGGTCGTCGCGGCCACGAACGGCACCTCGGCGTGCCCGGCCAGCGTCTCGGCCGCCTCGACCATGCCGTGCGGCGCCACCGAGAGCCACATCATCGCCTCGACCGCCAGCCCCATCGCCGGCCCGGGGACGTCCACGTCGAAGAACAGGGCGCGGCACCGGCGCAGCTCGGTCAGGCGGCGACGGACCGTCGTCTCCGACCAGCCGGTGGCGCCGGCCAGCTCCGGCAGCCCGGCCCGGCCGTCGCGGGAGAGGACGGCCATCAGGGCCCGGTCACCCGCGCCCAGCTCGGGTACCTCGCCGGGCGGGTCGGTCCGCCACGGCGGGGTCAGCGCAGCGATCTGGTCGTCGCGCAGCACGCCGGCCTTGGCCAGGAACGACTCGTTGCCGCCGTAGAACATGTGGATCAGGGCGTGGGCGCTGATCCCGACGATGCGCGGCGTGCGGTGCAGCTTGTCGAGCAGGAGCGCGTCGGTGTCGGCCTTCGACCGGGACCGCGTCACGCAGCTGATCTCCGTACCACCGGAAGCCAGCCGCACCCAGGCGGTGTCCGGACGCCGTGCCAGCGCGTCGGCGATCGGCTGCGCGGCGTCGGGCGTGCACTGCAGCCGCAGGTACCAGGAGACCGCCCCGATCCGCCAGGTGTCGAGATTGCCGATCACCCGGACCGTGCCCTCCGACCGCAGCCTCCGGTACCGGCGCGCCACCGTCTGGTCGGAGACGCCGAGCACCTCCGCGATGCGGCTGAACGGCGCCCGGCCGTCCACCTGGAGCGCGTGGACCAGTTGTCGGTCGAGTTCGTCGAGCACGCTCACCTCCGGGGCCTGCGGTGAGGATATCCGCCGACGTAGCCCGTGCCAGGTCGAGATCCGCCGCCCAGACCCGTCCGAATCGCGGAGAATCCTCTGTTCGGGGGACAGTTGGCTCGCGCAAGGGGCCCACCGGCCCGGCCGAGGAAGAGGAACGGACGACATGCGTAAGTGGCTGCCGCTGATCGCGATCAGCTTGGGGACCTTCATGCTGCTGGTCGACGTCACGATCGTGAACGTCGCCCTGCCCGACATCGCCACCGACCTGCGGACCGGGCTGGGGGACCTGCAGTGGGTGATCGACATCTACGCGCTGGCGCTCGCCGCGCTGCTGCTCGGAGTCGGCTCCGCCGCCGACCGGTTCGGGCGCAAAAAGGTCTACCTGATCGGCATGGCGGTGTTCGCGCTCGCGTCGCTCGGCTGCGCACTCGCGGACAGCTCGACGACGCTGATCGTCGCGCGCGGCCTGCAGGGCATCGGCGGTGCGGCGATGTTCGCGACGACGATCGCGCTGATCAACACGGCGTACACCGGTAAGGACCGGGGCATCGCGTTCGGCATCTGGGGCGCGATCAACGGTGCCGCCGCGGCCGCCGGTCCGATCCTCGGCGGGTTGCTCACCGAGCACTACGGCTGGCCCTCGATCTTCCTGGTGAACGTTCCGCTCAGCGTTCTCACGGTCGCGCTGGCCGTGCGGGTGATCGCGGAGTCGAAGGACCCCTCGGCGCGGATCGACCCGGCCGGTGTCCTCACGTTCACGGTGGCCGCCAGCGCGGTCACCTACGGGCTCATCCGGGCAGGCGAAGACGGCTGGACGGCACCGGCCGCGCTGCTCGCGTTCGCCGTCGCCGTGGTGGCACTGCTGGCGTTCGTCGCGGTGGAGCGGGTGCGTGCCTACCCCATGCTCGACCTGTCGCTGTTCAAGCGGCCAGCGTTCACCGGACTGATGATCGCGGGCGTCGCGGTCAACCTGGCGGCGTTCAGCGCGATGGCGTTCACCTCCCTCTGGCTCCAGTCGGTGCTGGGGCTCGGCCCGATCGCCGCCGGTGCGGTCTTCCTGCCGCTCAGCCTGGCGTCGCTGGTCTGCTCGATCGTCGCCGGGCGGGTGCTGCACGACCGGGTCGCACCCGGTCTGGTGATCGGCGCCGGCCTGGTGCTGATCGGCGTCGGCAGCGCGCTGCAGGGTCTGGTCGGCAGCGGCTCGTCGTGGACCGTGCTCGTTCCCGGGCTGATCGTGATGGGCGTCGGGGTCGGCATCGTGATGCCGACGCTCTCGTCGGCTGCCCTGGCGGCGGCGCCCCGGGAGCGTGGCGGCATGGCCGGTGGCGCGGTGACGACGTTCCGCCAGCTCGGGCTCGTGCTGGGAATCGCCGTCCTCGGGGGAGTCTTCGCCGGGCGGGTGGAGAACGTGCTGCGGGGCGAGGTGCCGGACGCCGATCGGGTGGCGGAGCTCCTCACCGGTGGGCAGGCGCGGGTCGTGACCGGCAGTGCGCCGGCCGAGCAGCGCGGCGCGCTCGACGAGCTCGTGCACACCGCGTTCGCATCCGGTCTGCGCTGGTCGTTCCTGGTCTGCGCGGGGGTCGCGCTGATCGGCGCGGTGCTCACCGTGCTGCTGACCCGTCCCCGGCGCTCCGCCGCCGCTCCCGACCCGGTCGCGGCCCCGGTCGGCTGATCCACCGCGTCAGAAAGTTGTGCCGGCGGAGTAATTCGGGTGCAGACCCGCTTAGGTCGACCGGCCGACCGCCGATCAGGGGCGCATGCCGTCCTTCGCGCGGGCGTTCCAAGGCCTGCAGATGAAACACCGCCTCCTCGCGCTCGGCGTCGGCGGTGTCGTCTCCACGGCGATCGTGCTCGTCATCGTCGGTGCGTGGCAGACGAACTCGTTCAGCGAGCATGCCAGGGAGAACGTGACGGCGCTCAGCAAGGCCGATCTCAACCACGTCGCCCAGGGCGTCGACCGCCTCACCACCACCGCGGGCAACGCCATCCAAGCCCAGGTCAACCGGGGAATGACCGTCGCGCTGGCCGAGCTGCGCCAGCGCGGCGGTGTCCGGCTCGGCGGCACCACCGCCACCTGGACCGCGATCAACCAGACGACGCAGGCCACCCGGAGCGTCTCGCTGCCCCGGCTGCTCGTGGGCGGCACCTGGCTCGGGCAGAACCGCAACCTGAGCGTGCGGACGCCGCTGGTCGACGACATCTACGGCATGGTCGGCGGCACCGTCACCGTGTTCCAGCGCATGAACGCCGCCGGTGACCTGCTCCGCGTCGCGACGAACGTCAAGTCGAAGACCGGTGCCCGCGCGATCGGCACGTTCATCCCGGCCACGGCTGCCGACGGGACGCCGAACGCGGTGGCCGCCGCCATCCGGAGCGGCAAGCCCTACCGTGGCGTCGCGAAAGTCGTCGACACCTGGCAGGTCAGCGCGTACGACCCGCTGAAGAACGCCGCGGGCCAGGTCATCGGCGCGATCTACGTCGGGACGCCGCAGTCGGAGGCGACCGCGTCGCTGCGGGAGGCGATCGCCGCCACGAAGGTCGGCGAGAACGGGGGAGTCACCGTCTACAGCACGCTCGCGGCGGACCGGGGACGCGTCATCGCGGCCACCGATCCCGACCGGGTGGGCACCGACGCGCTCGACGACGAGGACGCCGACGGCACCAAGTACGTCCAGCAGATCATCGAGACGGCGACGGGCCTGCAGCCCAACGAGATCACCACCACGCGCTTCCGGCTCCCCGGCATCGCGGACGACACGCCGGCCACGACCCAGACCACGATCTCCTGGTTCGCCGCCTACGGCTGGGCCATCGAGGTCGCGTCCTACCTGCCCGACCACGCCGGCGCGATCGACTCGATCAACTCCGGACGGCGCACGATGCTCTGGGCTTTCGTGATCGCCGGTCTCCTGCTGGCACTCATCGGCGGGGCCATCGCCTGGGTGTGGGCGCGCCGGATCTCCGGCCGCATGGAGAGCCTCACCGAGGCGCTCGTGGCGCTCTCGCGTCGCGACCTGACCGCCGAGGTCCGGGTCGACGGCGAGGACGAGATCGGCCGGATGGGCAGCGCACTGCGCACCGCGATCGCCGAGCTCAGGCAGCTGCTCGGCGGCATCAGCGGGGCGTCCCGTGAGGTCGCCGGCGCCGCCGAGCGGGTGTCGGTCGCGGGCACCGCGCTGGCCGGCTCCTCCAGCCGGGCGTCCGAGCAGACCGGCGGCGCCACCGAGGCCGCCTCGGCCGTCAGCGACAACGTCCAGATGGTCTCCGAGAGCTCGGAGCAGATGGGCGCCGCGATCGCGGAGATCACGTCGAACGCGCAGGAGGCGGCCGCGGTCGCAGCGGAGAGCGTCTCGCTGTCCCGCCATGCCGGCGAGGTGATCGCGAAGCTCGGCGAGTCCGGCAGCCGGATCGCCGAGGTCGTGAAGGCGATCAACGGCATCGCCGAGCAGACCAACCTGCTGGCGCTGAACGCCACGATCGAGGCGGCTCGGGCAGGGGAGTCGGGCAAGGGCTTCGCGGTCGTCGCCAGCGAGGTGAAGGATCTGGCCCAGGAGACGGCGCGGGCCACCGAGGACGTGACCGCCCGGGTGCAGGAGATCGCGGAGGACACCCGGCAGGCCGTCGCCGCGATCGAGGGCATCTCGACGTCGATCGCCCGGGTCAACGACTACCAGACCGCGATCGCCGCGGCCGTGGAGGAGCAGACCGCGGCGACCGGAGAGATGAGCCGGAACGTCAACGTGGCGGCCGATCGCAGCAACGCGATCGCGCGCAACCTCGGTGAGGTGCTGGTCACGGTCGATACGACGCGGGAGGCGGTCCGTGACTCCCAACGGGCTGCCGACGAGCTGAACGGCACCGCGCGCCACCTCACCGACCTGGTGGCCCGCTTCAGGCTGTGAGCGCCACGGTAGACATTTTTGTCATTCCCGGGATCGGTAGTCGGAAACCGGTGCTGGAGACGGGCAAGATTGCCGATGCCTGTGAGTTCGCTGTATACCGAGAATTCCCCTCGTCCGCCCCCGACGAGCAGGGAGAACGACGCCGTGCTGAAAACCCGCACCCGCAGTCGCCGATTAGGGCTCATCGGCAAGATCACCCTCGCGCTGGCTCTCGCCGGCGGCAGCGTCGCGGCCGCCCCGAGCGGTGTTCAGGCCGCCGACGGACCGTACTGGAAGGGCCCGGCGCCGACCGAGTCCAGCGTCACCGCGACCACCGGCCCGTTCCGGGTCACCGAGGCCCGCATCGTCGGGGCCCGTGGCTTCGGCGGCGGCCGGATCTACTACCCGACCGACACCAGCCAGGGCACGTTCGGCGCGGTCGCGATCTCTCCCGGTTTCACCGCGTACTGGTCGAGCCTGTCGTGGCTGGGGCCGCGCCTGGCGTCCCAGGGCTTCGTCGTGATCGGTATCGAGACCCTCACGACGGCCGACCAGCCGGCCTCCCGCGGTAGCCAGCTGCTCGCCGCGCTCGACTGGGCGGTCTCCAGCAGCCCGGCCGCGAGCCGGATCGACCGCAACCGGCTCGCGGTCGCCGGTCACTCGATGGGCGGTGGCGGCTCGCTCGAGGCCTCCCTCGACCGGCCCTCGCTGAAGGCAGCGATCCCGCTGGCACCCTGGAACACGACGAAGAGCTGGACGCGGCAGCGCGTCCCCACCCTGATCATCGGTGGTTCGGCGGACACGATCGCGCCGGTCGCGACTCACTCGATCCCGTTCTACACGTCGCTCGGCTCGCCGGAGAAGGCGTACATGGAGCTGCGCGGCGCCAGCCACTTCTTCCCCCAGACGCCGGACGACGACGTCGCGAAGATGATGATCAGCTGGCTCAAGCGGTTCGTCGACGAGGACACCCGCTACTCCCAGTTCCTCTGCCCGGGTCCGCGTGCCCTCGGCATCTCCGACTACCGGAACACCTGCCCGATCTGATCTGCAGGTACAGCAGGTAGGTCAGCGGTGGCGGTCGCCCGATCGGGCGACCGCCCTCCGGCTTTTCGCGGACGCTCATCGAAGGCTCTTCGCGGACGCTCAGCGGAAGAGCACTGCGGCGCGGCGCTCGTACCGGGGACGCCAGACCCGCCGGTAGAGGAACCACAGGATCTTGGGCTGACCGGCCCAGACCTGCCGCAGCACGGCGTCGGGCACCTCGTCGGCCATCCACGGGACGAGCGCGGCGAGCGTCTTGAACGACGAGTGCGCGTCCCGCAACTGCGCCTCGATCGCCGCGAACTCGTCGTGGCTGAACACGCGGTGCATGAGCGGGATCGCCTCGAGCTCCTCGTGCGCCATGTGCCCGCTCACGGCCGCAGCGAGGGCGTCGACGGCGTCGGCAGCGGCGGCGCGGGTGGTCTCACCCGGCGTCGCCACCAGCGCGGCGAATGCCGTCCGCGCGGTGCTGATGGCCGCGTCCAAGGCGCCGTGCTCGGCCTCCATGGCGTCCAGGACGGCGTACTCCCGCGGGGCGCGCCTGCGCATCTCCGGCCAGATCACCTCGTCCTCGCCGGTGTGGTGCTGGTGCAGTGAGTGCAGGACGTAGTCCAGGTGGTCGCGGAGCCCGGTCAGGCGACGGACGTCCGACGGCGCGACCGACCGGGTGGCCGCGGCGAGCCGGGCGAAGTCGCGGCGGAACGCGTGGTGCATCAGGTACATGGTGTCCATGTTGAGCGGGCCGGGCGCGGCGGCGGCCTGGCCGGCCAGGCGGATCTGCGGCCGCAGGGCGGAGGTCGTGGCGGTCATCGTGGTCTCCTCGGTCAGGATCGATGCACCGAGGTTCGCCCCTGGTTCTTGGTGGCCACTTTCGCTCGACTTGGCGATCGGTGTCGGCCACCCGACGCACGCCGCCGACCACGTGAGACGCGGGATCGGCGGAGTCCCCGAGGTTTCCGCGTCGCGTTCCTAGAGCTGCACGATGCGGTCGGCGCGGTCGCGGGTGGCCGCGATGACGTCGGCGTTGCGCTGGTCGCTGCCGAGGCTCCACGCCCGCGCCGCGTTCGGGTCCTTCCCGAACGCGACGTGCCGGGCGATCAGGCGCTCGAGCCGGATCTCCTCCGGCACCTCCACGTACCAGACCTCGTCCAGCAGCCCGCGAACGGCGGCCCACGGCCCATCGTCGACCAGGAGGTAGTTGCCTTCGGTCACGACGAGCGGAACCGAGGACGGCACCGGCACCGCGCACGCGATCGGCTCCTCGATCTCGCGCCGGAAGTAGGGCGCGTAGACCACGGCGTCGGCCGGTTCGCGCAGGCGACGCAGCAGCGCGGCGTACCCGGCGGCGTCGAACGTGTCCACCGCGCCCTTGCGGTCGCGGCGGCCGAGCCGCTCCAGCTCGACGTTGGCCAGGTGGAAACCGTCCATCCCGACGAGCACCGCGTCCGGGCCGAGCGCCGCCACGAGTTCGGCGGCGAGCGTGGACTTTCCGGCGCCAGGCGCTCCGGTCAGACCGAGGATGCGCCGGGGTCCCGCGGCCAGCTCACGGGCGCGGGCCAGCAGGTCACCGGGGATCACAGCTGCTCCAACCAGGCACGGGGGCCGGCGACCGAGCACCGCAGCGCGGCGATCCGGGCACCGTGGGTCAGCGCGTCGACGAACGAGGAGCCGCCGGCCAGCGCGTAGGCGAAGGCGCCGTGGAACGCGTCGCCCGCGCCGAGAGTGTCCTGCACGGGAACCGACGGTACCGGCACTTGTCCGAAAAGTCCTCCGGCCCACCAGAGCACCGGTTCCGGCCCGCGCGTCACCGCCACGTGCGGCACCTCCAACGCGGCCGCTCCGGGGAACACCGCAGAGCAGACCGCGTAGTCGACGAGCGGCAGCAGCTCGGTCAGCACCGGCTTCCAACTCCCGCCGTCGAGCACGACCGGTGACCCGGCGCGCGCCGCGGCCAGCGCGAGCCGCGGATGGTGGCCGTCGACGAGGACGACGTCCGCGGCGCCGGCCCAGTCGGCGAGCCCGGCAGGCGGCTCGGCCGGGTGCTGCGCCCAGTACCCGCCGGCGTTGGGCGAGCACACCCGCCGCTCACCGGTGCCGTCGACGACCTGGACGGCCGAGACCGCCGGGGGCGCGGTGACGTCCGGGGCGACGTCCCGCACGGTCACGCCGTGGCTCGTCAGCTCCGCCACCGCGAAGCGGGCGAGCGGGTGGCTGCCGAACGCGGAGACGAGCGTGGCGTCACCGCCGAGGCGGGCGAACGTGACGGCTGCGTTCGCGGCCGGCCCGCCGGCGGCCACGTCCTGCGCGAGCGCGGTGACTTTCTCGTCGCGGCCGACCGGACGCTCCACCCGGTGGACGACGTCCACGGTGGCGATCCCGACGAACACCCCGCGCACCAGCGGAATGCTAGGGCACCTCCGGCCGGCTCGGTAAGGCCGACTCGACCGCCTGCCTGCGGACCTTCGGCACGTACTCCTCCAGCTCACCGGGGTCGAACCGGGCCAGCCCCACCACGTGCCAGAACTCGCCGCCGGTCACGCCCTCGAGCTTGTAGCGGCCGTCGGGAAGGAGCGTGGCCCAGCCCTCGGGCAGGCCGATCAACGTCGAGCGCAGCGTCGGGCGGCTCCCGGTGCCCGGCTCGACGTCCCAGAGTCGGATGGTGCCGTCGTCGCTGCCGCTGGCCAGCGACCGCCCGTCCGGGCTGAACGCGATCGAGGCGATGCGACGCTGGTGCCCGGTGAGCTCCCACCGCAGCTCGCCGGAGCGGGTGTCCCAGCCCCGGATGACCCGGTCGTCGCCGGCCGTGGCCAGGATCCGGCCGTCCGGCGTCAGTGCGGCCGACCACAACCGTCCGGTGTGCCCCGTCATCGTGTGCAGCAGAGCGCCGCTCGCGGTGTCCCACACCCGGGCAGCGCCGTCGTGGCCCGCGCTGAACAACGTCGACCCCTCGGCGTCGAAGCCGACCGAGTAGACCCGGTTGGTGTGGCCGGCCAGCGTCATCCGGCAGGCACCGGAGCCGGTGTCCCAGAGCCGCACCTTCGAGTCGTCGCAGCCGGTCGCGAGCGTCCGCCCCGACCGGTCGAACGCCAGCGTGCGCACCCGGCCGCGGTGGTCGGCGAAGGTGCCGATGTTCCGTCCGGTCGTCCGGTACCAGAGCGACACGTCGTCGTCGTCGCTCGCCGTCGCCATCACGTCGCCGTCGGGGCTGTAGAGGACGGCCCAGACGTGCTCGGTGCCGACGTTCAGGTGGCGCTCCTCGACGCCGAGCGCCGGGTCCCACAGCCGGACGCTCCCGTCACCGGCGACGGCGGCCAGCTGCTCGTCGGCGGGGTTGAAGATCGCGGTGAGGAACCGGTCGGCCGGGCTGGCCAGCACCCGCGAGCGCTGCCCGGTCTGGACGTCCCAGACCCCGACCGTGCCGTCGTTCCCGCAGACCGCCAGCGTCTTGCCGGTGCGGTCGAAAGCCACCGAGGTCACTTTCCGGCCGTGCCCGCGCAGGACGTACCGGCACCCTCCGGTCGTCCGGTCCCAGACCCGCGTGGTGCCGTCGTTGCTACTGGTCACCAGCGAGCCGCCGGTCGGCCGGAACACCATCGGCCAGACGGACGCCCGATGGCTGGTCAGCGTGTGCTGGAGCCGGCCGGTGCCGGCGTCCCAGAGCCGGACGACGCCGTCGCTGTCGCCGGTAGCGACCTGCTGACCGTCCGGGCTGTACCGCACCCGGTAGACCGCGCCCCGGTGACCGTGGAGCGTGCGGATCCGCGTACCGGTGGCCGGGTCCCACAGGTGCACGGCACCGTCGGTGTCGCCGGTGATCAGGTGCGCGCCGGCCGGATCGAAGTCGAGCGTGTAGACGCGTCCGGTGTGCTCGGTCAGCTCGTGCAGCAGCTCACCGGTCTCCGGGTTCCACAGCCGGACACCGCCTTCGTGGTGGGCGGTGGCGAGGATGCGGCCGGACGGGTCGAACGCGAGCCGGTAGATGCCGCCGCCCGCCGCCGACGTGGCCAGCAGCCGCTTACCGGTCCGGGTGTCCCAGACCTGGAGCGTGTTCGAGTCGTCCCCGACCGCCAGCAGGCTGCCGTCGGGCCGGAACGCCGCGGTCCAGATGCGCTCGCCGTGGCCGGGGTGCAGGGACAGCACCTTGCCGGTGGCGGTGTCCCAGATCCGGATCAGGCCGCTGGCGTCGCCGGTCGCGATCGTGGCCCCGTCGGGGGCGAACACCACCGGCCACGCCCACCGGTGGTGGCCGCCCAGCACGGTCACCTCCTCGCCGGTCAGCCCGTCGGTCACCACGACCCGGCCGTCACTGCCGACGCTGGCCAGCAGATCACCGGTGTCGGCGAACGTGACCCGGTAGGCGCGCCCGTGGTGGCGACGCAGCGTACGCACCGGCAGCCCGGTCGCGCCGTCGCACAGGACGACGTCGCCCTCGTCCGACCCCACGGCCAGCGTCCCGCCGTCCTTGCTGAACGCGACCGGGTCGGGGATCCGGCCGACCTCGAAGCCGTAGGCGACGCCGACCGACGGCGGCGCCAGCTCCACGTCGACGCCCCGGTCGGCCAGGTGCGCCGCACCGCGCAGCTCGGGCGCCGCGAAGAAACCGGGGTCGACGAGCACGTCCACCAGCACGGCACGCCGCCAGCTCGAGCCCTCGGTGCGAACGCCGCGCAGATCGGTGCGGAGCAGGCGGGCGCCGCTCAGGTCCGCCCCACGCAGGTCTGCTCCGCGCAGGTGTGCCTGGTCGAGCCGGACGTCCACCAGGCGGGCGTTGCGCAGCGTCGCCCCGCTCAGGTTCGTGCGCACCAGCCGTGCGTCGGTGAGATCGGCGTCGCTGAGATCGACCTCGGGCAGCTCGCGGGCGGACAGGTCTTCACCCTTGAGCGACGCGCCGCGCAGATCGGCGTGCGCCGGTACGCGGATGCGCCCACCGATCTTCATCGCGTTCTGCCGGGACACGTCATCGATGTCCGGGTCGGACATCGCTTTGTCGACCCATGCCTCCAGCGCCGCGCGGCTGCCCATGTCGCAGAGGAACTCCACGGTCAGCGCCGAGAGCGGACGCCGGGACAGCAACCCCGCCGCGCCGCGTCCGAGCTGTCCGGACACCTCCTTGGCGACCAGCCACTCGACGACCGAGCTGTGGATGAAGCCGAACAGCCCGTCGTCGGTGCGGATGAGCAGGCTCCCCGCGCCGACCGCGTGCGCCCGCTGCAACCCGGAGAGCGGCGCGTCGGTGAGATCGGTCAGCGCCCGGGCGATCTCGGTCACCTCGGCCAGGCGCAGGTACTGCTCACCGCTCTCCCACAGCCGCACGGCCAACGCGGTGACGGCCTCCCAGAGCTGGTCGAGATCGAGAGCGACCGGCACCCCGGGGATGTCCTGGACCCGGCTCACCTCGAACGCCAGCCAGGCGGTGAGGATCTCCTGGTACAGGGCCGCCCCGCTGATCGCGCGCCGGGCGCTGGCCACGGTCTCCAGCCGCTGGGGTTCGAGGTCGGCGACGAACGTCAGCATCCGGGGGTTCCCCGCCAGCCCCAGCAGATCTTCGATCCGGCTGATCCGCCGCATCTGCTCGAGCGCTCGGCCCTCGTCGCCGTCGTAGCGGTTGACCAGGTAGGACTTGATCTGGCTCGAGTTGAACTCCTCGAGGCCGAGCACCCGGCGCTGGGGAAGCAGCCCGACCCGCTCGCCCATCGCGGTCAGCACCTGTGCCTGCGTCTTGAAGTGCTGGGTGCGGCTGGCGACGACGATCTTCGCCTTGTCCTCGGCGGCCTGGAGCAGGGTTTCGAGGTGGTCGGCGGCGCGGTCGTAGCTGACCCGGGTCGCCAGCTCGTCGAAGCCGTCGAAGAGCAGCACGATCCGGCCCTGCCGGAGCATGTACCGGAACGCCTTGAGGTCGATCACCTCCTCGCCCTGGTTGGCCAGGTGGGAGGCGACCAGCCCGTCGATCGAGTGGGCCTTGTCGAGGGCGCGCAGCTCGATCAGGATCGGGATCAGGTGCGGCAGCTCGGCCGGGATGCGCCGCACCAGCTCCCGGAGCGCGAACGTCTTGCCCCGCCCGAAGTCGCCGAGGAGCAGCACGAACCGCCCGTCGTCGGCGGAGAGGAGCCGGATCAGCTCCCCGACCAGATCGGTGCGGACGGCCTGGTCCGAGCCGATCAGGTTCCGGAAGCGCTGCGTCACGTAGAGGCCCGCCGGGTAGCGGCTGTCCTCGGCGAGTCGCCGGGCTTGCCCTTCCACGTAGTTGCGCAGGTCGAGCAGGCCCTGGAACTCGGTGAAGCTGCGTACCCGGAGGCCGCGGCGACGGGCGTCGTCGCGGAGGCTCCTGGCGACCGGCGGGCCCTGGTACACCAGCTCGCCGCCGAGCTCCGGTGCGTCCGCCAGCACGAGCGCGAGGAAGGCGTCGATGTCTTCCCGGGTGGGCGTCCGCGTGAGCGCGGCGATCCGCTCCTCCCGGATCACCCCGTCCTCGTTGACCGTCACCCGGAGGTACGGCGGCTCGCCGACGCGGCGGACCCGGGGGTTCTCGTGCCGGGCCTCGCACACCTGGACGATGCGCTCGATCAGCGCTTCCAGCCGCTCGTCGGCACTGTTCTCCCCGTCGCGGCCCGGCGCGGTGCCGTCGGGGGGAGCCGGTACGTCGACGGGTGGAGTGACGCCGGCGCCGATCTCCCGCCCGGGCTCCGCGGCACCGCCCGCCTCCACGACCGACGGGCTGGGTACCGCCGCCCACTCGGTGCGGGCCCAGCGTCGGGTGACGCGCTCGAGCGTCGCCTCGCCGACCGCGCCGATCCGCCACCGGCTCAGCCCTTCCGGCGTCAGCTGGACGAGCTGGCTGACCCGGCCGCCGTCCGCGGGGACGATCGTCAGACCCGACTGCCGGGTCGTCAGCTCGTCCGGGTCCTGGACGCCGGAGAACAGCACGTTCAACCGGCGGCCGAGCAGCCGGTCGAAGTCGTCGGCGTCGCGGAGCCGGCCGACCGAAGCGGAGCTGCGCGCGTTGGTCTGGCGTCCGACCGGTGAGTGCGCGACGACGCCGAGCCGCAGCCACCCCTGATCCTCGAAGTGCCGCAGCTGGTGGGCGAACCAGGCCGACTGGGCCTCGCTGACGAAGCCGTACTGGTCTTCCGGCCGGTGGGTCGTCGCGATCGTGGAGTTGACGCCGGCCACCGCCACCCCGAGGTCCGGCACGTCGAACAGCGTCCACGGCTGCTCGCTCTCGAAAGCAGGCCCGGACAGCCCGTGGTAGAGATCGTTGAAGAGTCGGCGGAAGTGCCGCCACTTCGGCCAGTACGGCGGGCGCGGCTCCACGTCGTCCGCGGCGCAGTTGCTGAAGTACGCGCGGCAGGCCTCCCGGGTGACGTCGTGCGGCCCCGGAACGACGATCAAGCGGTGAGGTTCCAGCCCGAGCACGACCCGCAGCCCGGTGAGGAACGTCAGTGCCTCCTCGACCTGGCGCGGAGCACCGGACTCGGTGAGATCGCCGGAGACGACGATCAGGTCCGGGTCCGGAGCCCCCTCGTCGATCTGCCGCGAGAGGTCACCCCAGACGCGCGCCTGCAATTCCGCGGCGGTGATCGGCGCGCCGGACCCGACCGCGGGCCGGCCGAACCGGCAGCCGGCCAGGTGCAGCACCGTCACCTGGGACCGGTCGGTCGGCCGCGGACGTCGCTGACGGGGGAACGGCGGCGGGTCGACGGGAGCCCGGCGGGAGCGTTCCCGCCGTTCGGCCGGTGCCTCCGGGTAGTCGAGCCCGGACGCCTGCCCGTCGCCGGCACTCGCTACGCCGTCGATCGCGTGGGGGTAGGGCGGCTGCCTGCTCGGCTTGGCGCGACCTTCCTGCGCTACCGCCACCCGGTCGAGCAGCGTCCGGCGTGCCGTCGCCGGATCGTCCACGCCGACGAGGTCGACCCAGGTGATCGTGGCGAGCAGGCCCTCCAGCGGACAGTTCTCCACCCGGATCGGCACCAGGCGCGCGCCCAGGTTCTGGGGGTCGGCGCGGAGAGCCGCCAGCCACTCCCAACGGCCGTAAGTGGACTTGAGATAGCTGTCGGAGAGAACGGCGATCACTGCCGCGGACTCCCGGACACCGCGATCCATGAAGTCGAGAAAGTTCGTTCCGGGAACGAAATCCCAGGCTTGCAGCATAGTTCGGTAATGCGCGGTCTCCAGCTGCCAGGCTATCCAGGATGCCCAACGTTCATCGGCCGGTGAGTAGCTGATGAAGAAGTCCACCGGCTTGTCGGAGTGCCTGGAATCCCGAGAAGCAGCCACGCTCTCAGTATGTCGGCCCGAACAACCGATCGGGTCCACCGGCGATACTTCCGGGAAATTGTGTCAGCTCTGGGAAACCACGCGCAGAACGTCTTGTATCCGATCCGGACGCGCTGCGACGAAAGTCCGTTCCGGCGGCGCACCGCCGATTCGATCGTCGAACTCCCGCCCCGCGAAGTCCCGAATAGCGACTCCCGCCTCACGGGCGATCAACGTTCCCGCCGGCAGATCGACGCCCTCGGCGTGGTAACCCACCAGCGCGTCGATGTTGCCGTCGGCGAGCAGGCTCCAGCACAGCAGCGGCGCCCACAGCTGCAGTACGCGCTGGCTCGCGGTCTCCAGCAGGCTCTTGAGCCGGTTGGCCTCCATGGCGGCGGCACCCTGGAGGCCGTGCCCCTGTGTCCAGGCCACGACCAGGCCGCGCTCGGCGTCCCGGGGGCCGAAGTCCGGTGTCGACCCCCGGTGCCGGACGCCGCCGTGAGCAGTCGCCGACCAGGTCAGGTGCCGGTTCGGATCGTGGATGACGCCGAGGACCGGCGCCCGGTTCCGGCAGAGCGCGATGCCCACCACGAAGGCCGGAAGGCCGATCGCCAGGTTGTTGCTGCCGTCGAGCGGATCGACGAGCCACGTGTACGGACCGGAGTGCGAGCCGACCAGACCGGCTTCCTCGGAGATGATCCGGTGCGTGGGGAAGGCCGACCGCAGCCGGTTCACGATCAGCGTCTCGGCGTCGAGGTCCAGCTGGGTGACGACGTCGTTCGCGCCTTTCGCCCGCACCCTGGTGCCCCGGCCGGCGCCGGTGCGGACCAGGTGGCCGGCGTCCTCGGCGGCTCTGACCGCGACCACAGCGGCCCTCTCCAGCAGCTTCGCCGTGCGATTGCCCGCGGCCACGGTGTCGACCGGCGGGCCGTTCGTGCCCTGCACCTGGATGGTGAGTGGCATGGGACCTCCAGAGGTCGACGGTGGACCGGCCGACGCCAGGCGGCGGCGACCGAACCGGCTGTTCAGGTCGGGCAGTCGACGCCCAGCCAGCGCAGCGCGGTGGACACGGCCCGGACGGTCTCTTCCGGGCCGCAGGTCTCGCGGGTGAGGTGGTGACGGCTCGCCCCGTCGATCGGACCGAGCGACAGATCGATACCGCCGGGCGCGGTGCGCCCCAGCGCCACGGTCGCAGCCCACTCGTCCGACGGGATGAGCGTGCTGTGGAATGCCCCGGCGGGAAGAGTGTAACTTTCGCCCGGTTTGAACTCTTGATCGGCGTGCGGCTGGGCCCGGACCAGCCCCGGTGTCGGCCGGATCTCGTCGACCGCGCCCTGGCTCCGGATCTCGTAGAGACGGTGGCTGGGCCGGTCGGGCTCGGGCATCACCCGGAGGGTCTCGTTGCGGACCGACCCGCACAGGACGTGGCTCAGCAGGTCCCAGCTGTGGGCGTGGACGAGGGACGTGACCGGCGCGGCGACGCTCAGGCCGGGCAGCCACACGTGGATGCAGACCCCGTAGTCACCGGTTCGCTCGACCGGGAAACAGAGGAAGCCCAGCGGGTGGCGGATCGCGGTGAGCGGTAATCGCCCGTCCTGGATGTCGCTGAGCGTCTCGATCGCCCAGGCGCTGATGTCGGCGGGGGCACCGCCGCCCTTGATCTGTCGGTGAAGCTCCTGATAGATCATCGCTCGTACGGGTTCCTGGCGTTGATGGCCTTCTGGACTATTTCCCCGACCGCGCGGTCCTCGAACGTGCTGGGGAGTTCGAGGTCGAGGCGGGCGAAGATGCGCCGCGCGTCTTCGATGGAGGGCTCGTCCGCCCACTGCAGGTCCGCCACCCGCTCGATCGGGACCCGGTAGGCCTGATCGGCGCTGGTCTGCAGCTCGGTGTACCAGCGGTCGTAGAAGAAGGTGCCGCGGGGCACCACCATGGCGGGGGCGTTGAAGTCCTCCTGGGTGATGACGACGCTGTCGGAGGACAGGTCCCAGCGGAACGTCGTCATCGCTGAGGAGAGCCGGACCTCGATGTCCAGCAGGCGGTACCGGCGCCGGTACAGGCACGCCGCCAGCACGGTGGCGTAAGCCTCCTTGCGCGTCCGGTCCACCGTCCACAGCTCGCCGGTGGGGTCGGGCGCGTCGGCCAGCGTGTGGCGGAACTGGGCGTACTGCTCGCAGAGCTCTTCGTTCGACGGGTCCAGGATCTCCAGCCGGACGCTCAGCTGGCGGGCGTACCGGCGGGAGTTGGCCACGCACTCGGGCAGCGTCACGGCGCGCGTGTACGTTCCGGTGCCGCCCTTGAACATCCAGCGATCCGTGTGGTGCCTGGCCGCCTTCAGCGCTTCCCGCACCTCAGCGCCCCGGAGCACCCGCACCATCGACATGTCGTCGAGCATTCCGCGGGTTTCCTGCACGGCCTTCTCCAGTTCGGAGATCTTGTCCAGCCGCTGGGGCAAGCCGGTCAGCGCCACCCGGGTGTCTTGTTCGATCGGGCCGCGGCGCCACCGATCGCGCAGCACCGCCTCGGCGAGTAATGCGAGGATCAGGAGGGTGGCGCTGTTCACCACTTCCGGTTCGACGGTATTCGAAAGGCCCAGACCGGCGACGATCATCGCGAGCAGAAGCGCGATGAAACCATCGAGGTTCGCGCCCGCCCAGGCGATGAAACGGCCCATGTGTGACCTCTGTGGAATAATTGCCTACGGTTCCGAATACGTTCAGTGACGGCGAATTTTCCGGGTTCCTCATGGTAGCGGTCGGGCCAATCGCCGTCAGCATTCTCTGGTGAGCGCGCTTTTCGCCGGACGCCGTTCCCATGAGGTCGGAAAAGGTGCGTGGCGGAGCAGTCGGTGTGTATTCCGGACGTTCGTGAGGGCAGCTAGGGGCGGCGGGCCGGCACATGGTGCGATGGACCCATGCACGCGAAACACCCCACGGACCCCGTTCCGGCCGACCCCCGGCCGGGAGATCCTGTTCCGGGCGATTTCCGCCCGGCGGACGGGTCGAGCGCGGAGCGCGGGGCACGGCGGCGGCTGCCGCTGGACCCGCTGGACTGGATCGGCATCGGGTTCTTCGTCGCCGGCTGCGCCGCCGTCGCCACCGGGCTGCTCCCGGTCGCCGAAGCGGAGCACACCGTGCGCCGCATCGGGCCGCTGCTGGTCTTCCTCGGCACCGTCATCATCCTGGCCGAGCTGACCGCGAAGGCCGAGGTGTTCGACGTCGTCGCGGCGTGGCTCGCGCGGCTGGGCCGCGGTCGCTACCCGGTGCTGTTCGCGCTCTGCGTGGTGTTCGCGACGGCGGTGACCGCCGCGTTGAACCTCGACACCACCGCGGTGCTGCTGACGCCGGTGATGCTCGCGCTGGGCAGACGGCTCGACGTCCCGCAGCTGCCGTTCGCGATGACCACGGTCTGGCTCGCGAACACCGCCAGCCTGCTGCTCCCGGTCTCCAACCTGACGAACCTGCTGGCGGCCGACCGCGTCGACCTGACCGCGGTGGAGTTCGCCGCCCGGATGGCGCTGCCGGAGCTGGCCAGCGTGCTGGCCACGGCCGGGTGCCTCTGGCTGTTCTACTGGCGTCGGAAGCGGCGGGGTGCCGACTCGTACCAGCCGCCGGACCGGCACGTGCCGCCGGACCGGGTCCTGTTCCGCGTGGCGGCCGCCGCGTGCGCGCTCTTCGTGGTCCTGGTGCTCGTCGGGGTGGCGCTGGAGATCGCCGCCCCGGCCTGCGCGGTGCTGGTCGTCGCGGCCTACGTGTGGCGCGACCGCGCCGCGCTGCGCTGGTCACTCCTGCCGTGGCGTCTGCTGGTGATGGTGACCGGCCTGTTCCTGGTGGTGGACACGGTTAGCGGGCTGGGGCTGTCCGACCTCCTCGCGACGCTGGTCGGCAGCGGCTCGGACACCGCCGGCGTGGCTCGGGTGACCGCGGCCGGTGCCGTGTTGTCGAACCTCGTGAACAACCTCCCCGCCTACGTGGCGGTCGAGGCCGTGGTGCCGCCGGAGGGGCACACCGCGCTGCTCGGACTGCTGCTCGGGGTGAACGTGGGCCCGATCGTCGCGCCGTGGGCCTCGGTCGCGACGCTGCTCTGGTACGAGCGGTGCCGGTCCGGGGGCGTCACCGTGTCGTGGGGCCGGTTCGTTCTCACCGGAGCCGTCACCGCGGTGCTCGCGCTGACCGCGTCCCTCGGCGCGCTGCTGCTCGTCAGCTGAGTGGTTCGGGCCGGGGAGGGTGCTCGGGGCGCAGGCCGATGCCGATCAGGCGCGCCGGGATCACCTGCAGCGCGGGGAACCGGCGGAGCATCCGCAGGGGGAACGGCGCGGTCACCGGGCGTCCGCCGGAGAGCACCGGCCGGATCACCGCGTGCTGCGCCAGCCGCTGGAACAGTTGGGTGCCGACGGTCGGCGGCGTGCGGCGCCGCTGGACCTTCGCGAGCACCGCGCTGGATAGCCGGTGCGTCTTCAGTGGCTCGACCAGGATCCGGGCCGCGGCGACGGCGTCCTGCACCGCCAGATTGATCCCGACGCCGCCGACCGGCGACATCGCGTGCGCCGCGTCGCCGATGAGCAGTGCACCCGGAGCGTGCCACCGCTCCAGCCGGTCGACCCGGACCGTGAGGATCTTGATCTGGTCCCAGCTCGTCACGCCCTCCAGGGCGTCGGCGAGTACGGGGACGAGATCGCAGACCGACGCCCGGAACGCCGGGAGCCCGTCGGCGACCAGTTGCCGGTAGCCGTCCTTGGGCAGCACGTAGGCGACCTGCCAGTAGTCGCCGCGGTCGATCGTGATCAGGATCCGGCCGGCGCCGAAGTGCGCGACGAGGCCTTCGCCGTCCGAGTCGCGCCGGGGCAGCCGGAACCAGGCGACGTCCATCGGGGCCCCGAAGTCGCGGGACCGCAGGCCCAGCGCCCGGCGGACGGTCGAGTGCCGACCGTCGGCCGCGACGGTCAGCCGGGCGCGGATGTCGCCGTGGCCCGCGGTGCGGACGCCGGTGACGACGCCGTTCTCGCGGATGACGTCGGTGACCTCGGCGGACCGGAGCAGCGTGAAGGTCGGGTACTGGGCGGCGTGGTTCGCGAGCATCTCCAGCAGGTCCCACTGCGGGACCATCGCCAGGTACGGGTGCGGGTTACGGAGCCGGGAAAGGTCACCGACCGGCCAGACGCCGTCGGGCAGGTCGACCGAGAGTGCAGTGACCGTGCGGTGGGGGAGTTGCTCGAACTCCTTGTCCAGCCCGAGCTCGGCGAGCAGGTCGAGGGTGGACGGGTGGACCGTGTCGCCGCGGAAGTCACGGAGGAAGTCTTCGTGCTTCTCGCACACGACGACGCGGACGCCGTCGCGGGCCAGCAGCAGCCCGAGCACCAACCCGGCGGGGCCGCCGCCGACCACGCAGACATCGGTTTCGACCTGTCCGACGGACATCGCGGCGCCTCCTGACCGAGGAAGAATTCATCGCACGATGAAATCGTACGCCTCTCCGCGCCGTCGTGGGGTGCGGCCCGCGGGCACACCGGTCTCAGCCGAACGCGGCGCCCGGCTCCCGGAGTGCGGCGGTCACGTCCGCGTACATGCGCGACTTGATCGCGCGGAGGGCGTCGGCCGGCTTCCCGGCGAGCGGCCGCGCCACCTCGACCGCGGTCGTCAGCACCTTGCCCTCGTCGGCGACCGCGTCGACGATGCGGGCGGCGAGCGCGTCCGTACCGCCGTAGCGGCGGCCCGTCGTCATCGCCTCGTGGGCGGTCTGCTTCTCCAGCCTGCCCTGCACCAGGGCCGCCATCCCGGCCGTGAACGGCATGTTGATGTCCACCTCGGGCAGGCAGAAGAAGCCCCGGTCGGCGCGCATCACGCGGAAGTCGTGGGCCAGCGCCAGCATCGCACCGGCCCCGAAGTTGTGGCCCTGCACCGCGGCGACGCTCGGCACCGGCAGCGTCAGCACCCGGGCCAGCAGGTGCTGGACGTCGGCGATGTACGACCCGAGCTCGTCCGGATGGGCGCCGAGCCACTCCACGTCGAGGCCGTTGGAGAAGAACTTGCCGGTCGCGGACGTGACCAGGGCCCGTGGTCCGGCGGTGCCCTCGACCTCGTCGAGCGCGGTGTTCACCGCGGTGATCCAGTCGGGGTGGAAGCGGTTCTCGTCGGCGCCGAGGTCGAGGACGAACACGTCCCCGTCGCGCTGCAGGGAAGGCATCGTCATCGCCCTTCGAACTTGGGGGTGCGCCGCTGCGCGAACGCGGTCATCGCCTCGGTCAGGTCGTGCGAGGGCAGGAACGCGGCGTTCCACGTGGTCACGTACCGCTGGGCGGCGGAGACCCGCTCGGCCCGGTTCACGTCGAGCACCTCCTTGACTCCCTGGACGACCAGCGGCGGGTTGGCCGCCACCTCGTCGGCGAACGCGTGGGCGGCCGCCAGCGTCTCCTCCGGCGTCGCCAGCACGTCGTTCAGCAGGCCGATCCGCTCGGCCTTCGCGGCGTCGATGTCCCGGCCGGTGAACGCCAATTCGCGCAGGTGGCCCTCGGAGAGGATGCCGGGGAGCCTGGCCAGGCTCCCCATGTCCGCGACGATCGCCATCCGCACCTCGCGGATGCTGAACTTCGCCGAGGCGCTGCCGTACCGGACGTCGCAGGCGGCGAGCAGGTCGATGCCGCCCCCGATGCACCAGCCGCTCACGGCGGCGACCACCGGCTTCCGGCAGTCGGCGACGGCGTCCAGCGCGGTCTGCATCTCCCGGATCTCGTAGAGGAACCGCGTGCGCGCCCTGGCGAGGCCGCCGTCGTCGGCGAGCGTCGTGCCGGCGCCGGTCGCGAACGACGTCAGGTCGAGCCCGTAGCTGAAGTGGTCACCGGAGCCGGTGACGACGATCGCGCGGACGCTCTCGTCGGCGCCGAGTGCGCGGAACAGCTTCGGGGTCTCGGCCCAGAACGCCGGGCCCATCGCGTTGCCCTTGCCGGGGCCCAGCAGCGTCACCCGCACGACGGAATCCTGGGCGCCGTGCCGGGTGGCGGACAGGGCGGTCAGCGGTTCCTCGAGTTCGTACGGTGTCGCCACGTCGGTGGGGCTGCTCATCGGTGCCTCCGGTGCGGTGTGCAGATTTCCGACCATCATCGTGCAGGAAGTGGCCGCGGACCCCGGTGGTGACCGGAGTGTGCCCACGAACACGGGAAGGGGCCCCGCATCGGTCGATGCGGGGCCCCTTCTCCGGTCGAGTCGGTGAGTTCTTCTCGACCGCCCAGTGCGGACGGTGTCCAGACGGGTGGCCGAAAGAGGTTCAGTGCGCGGGGTGCGGCGTGCGCCCGAGCGGGGCGTCCGAGTCGGTGTCCGCGCCGCTCCGGCTGCTGCGCTGCAGCGCGTCGGCGGTCCGGCGCAGGTCGCGGGCGGCGGTCCGCCGCTGCGCCCAGTCGGTCAGCGGCGAGCGGGCGGCCCACGCGACGAGCGCGAGCAGCACCACGGCACCGACCCCCATGAGCACGACGGCGTACGCGAAGGCTGCGACGGCAAGGCCCTGGTCGATCATGGTGATCCCTCCGAAGGATCCTCGGTCGGCGGAGTTCTACTTCTGTAGAAGCTCTCTACACATGTAGAAGCTACGCCGGGATCGCGGGAACGTCTACAGCTGTAGAAGTAGCGCCGGTCACAGTACGGTGGGGGCGTGGTCAGAGCGTCTTCCGGTAACCGTCGAGCGGACATTCTGGACGCCGCGATCGACCTCGTCGCGAGCGCCGGTCTCCGTGGCCTGACGCACCGCGCGGTGGACGCCGGAGCCGGCCTGTCCGAAGGCTCGACGTCGGCCTACTTCCGCACCAGGGCCGCACTGCTCACCGCTGTCGTCACCCGGCTCGGCGAGCGGATCGGCGCCGACGTCGACGGCCTGGCGGAGGAGGCGGCCCGCCACCCGGGTGACGCCACCCACGCGATCGAGCACACGCTGAAGCTGCTCGACTGCTGGCTCTCCGACCCGGCGCCGCTCGCCGCCCGGCTCGAGCTGTCGCTGGAGTCGACCCGCCGCCCGGAGCTCGGCGAGGCGATGACGAACTGGCGCACGGCGTTCGAGGCGCTGGTGTCGCGGATCCTCACCGACGTCGGCCTGGCGCGGGCCGGTGAGCGGGCGACGCTCATCGTCGCCTGCCTCGACGGTCTGCTGCTGCGGGCGCTGACCGGCACCCCGATCGCGACCCCACCACCCGACGGTGACCCGGCCGGGAGCGGGGCCGGGATTTTCGCGCTCGACCCCGAGGCCCGGGCACTCGCCGTCGACCAGGCGCGCACCCTGCTCACCTCGCTGCTGATCAGCGCGCACGTGCTCGACAGCGGCGAGCCGCTGCCGGGCGGCCTACCCAGCCCCTGACAGATGTCACGGTCGGGTGGTGACGCTCGATCCGGGAACCGGTGACCGCCTGCGCCGATCGTTGTCGGCATGGAGAAAACCTCGCTCGCGGAGCTGGCGGAGCCGGTCGGCGCCGCGGCTGTCCGGCTCACCGGCCTCACCAAGCGCTTCGGCTCGGTCACCGCGGTGGACGACCTGTCGCTGAGCATCGAGCCCGGTGAAGTGGTCGCGTTCCTCGGCCCCAACGGGGCGGGCAAGACCACGACCGTCGACATGATGCTGGGGCTCGCCCGGCCGGATGCCGGCAGCGTCGAGATCTACGGCGAGAAGCCGTCCGACGCCGTCGCGCACGGCCGGATCGCCGCCGTGATGCAATCCGGTGGCCTGCTCAAGGACCTCACGGTCGCCGAGACCGTGCGGATGACCGCCTCGCTGTTCGGCCGGGTCCGCCCGGTCGAGGAGGTGCTCACCCGCGCCGGGATCCTCGGCATCGCCGACCGCCGCGTCGGCAAGTGCTCCGGTGGGCAGCAGCAGCGGCTCCGGTTCGCGATGGCGCTGCTTCCCGACCCGGACCTGATGGTGCTGGACGAGCCGACGACCGGCATGGACGTCGAGGGCAGGCGGGAGTTCTGGGCCGCGATCCGGCAGGACGCCGCCCACGGCCGCACGATCCTCTTCGCGACCCACTACCTCGACGAGGCCGACGCGTACGCCGACCGGATCGTGCTGGTGCGGCACGGCAAGGTGGTCGCCGACGGCACCGCCGCCGAGCTCAAGGGTCTCGCCGCCGGCCGCACGATCCGGGCGACGCTGCCCGGCGCCGACCCGGTGGCGCTGGCCGCGCTGCCCGGCGTCGACCAGGTCGAAGTGCGGGGGGACTCGGTGCTCGTGCGGGCGTCCGACTCGGACGTCGTCGCCCGCCATCTGCTGACCGCCACCGGCGCGCGGGACCTGGAGATCACGTCCCGCAACCTCGAGGACGCGTTCATCGCGCTCACCACGGACTCGAAGGAGAACGACCGATGACCACGTACGTGGGGGAGCGCCGGACGCCGCGGCTGGGCGGGCTGAACCCGACCTACCTCGGTCTGGAGATCCGCCGGACGCTCCGCAACCGGCGGACGCTGTTCTTCATCCTGATCATGCCCGCGGTGTTCTTCCTGCTCTTCGGCTTGCCGCAGAAAGGCGAGGCGCTGGGCAACGGCGAGCCGGTCACCGGCTACATCATGATCAGCCTCGCGGTCTACGGCGCGATGGTGGCGACCACCAGCGGTGGGGCGATGGTCGCGGTCGAGCGGGCGCAGGGGTGGAGCCGCCAGCTGCGGCTGACGCCGCTGCGGCCGACGGCCTACATCTCGACGAAGGTGCTCAGCGCGATGACGCTGGGGCTCGCCGCGGTGGTCGTGGAGTTCCTGGTCGGCGCCGTGTCCGGCGTGCGCATGCCCGCGCACGTCTGGGTGCTCGCGGGGCTCGCGGCGTGGGTCGGGTCGCTGGTGTTCGCCGCGTTCGGGCTGTTCATCGGATACCTGGTTCCGGCCGAGAACGTGATGCAGTTCCTCGGCCCGATCCTGGCGGTGCTGGCGATGTTCGGCGGGCTGTTCGTGCCGCTGGAGGTGCTGCCGCACGCGTTCGGTGAGATCGCGAAGTGGACGCCGGTGTACGGGATCGGCACGATCGCCCGTAGCCCGCTGACCGGGGACACCGTGACGATCGCCGAGGTCGCGAACGTCGTCGCCTGGACGCTCGTCTTCGGTCTGGGAGCCGCGCGCCTCTTCCGCCGCGACACCGCCCGCGTCTGACGTCCGCCGTTTCGATCGACCCCGGCCCGCGGCCGGGGTCGTCGGCGTCACGCAGCGTGACTCATGGGCGCTTCACAGGGCGGGCTCAGGAGAGCCTCAGTGGCGGGGCCGATCGTCGAGGTGACAGCGAATGAGAGGACACGCGATGACCGCCGTCACAGCCCCCACCCTTCCTCCGGCGCTCCGCGCGCTCGGCCGCCACCGCGCCCCGGCCCGCAGCCCGCGCCTGGCGGTGGCCGCGGCCCTGCTGGCCGCCGCCGCCACGTTCTCGCTGGCGGGGGCGGGAGGAGCGAGCACGCTCCCGATCGCGGCCCCGGCGCTCTCCGCGGTGAGCCAGACGGTGACGACCACCGGCCTCACCGGCGACGAACGCTGACCCTGGTCGTGCTCCGCCGGGCGTTGACCGCGTGAAGCGGAGAAAGAAAAACATGCAGTCTTGACTGTATCTGCTCGCCACCGGAGACTGGTCCCGTCGATCCGGTTCGAGGAAGGTGGCGAGTGGCGAGCCCGACAGACACCCAGCCCGCCCGCAGGACGCAGGCTGACCGCAGTGCGGCGACTCGCGCCAGGCTCCTCGACGCCACGATCGCCAGCCTGGTGGAGGACGGCTACGCGGGCACGACGACCACCGCGGTCGCTCAGCGCGCCGGCGTCAGCCGCGGCGCTCAGCTGCACCACTACGGCACCAAGGAGAAGCTCGTCGCCGCGGCGGTCGGGCACCTCGCCGAGCAGCGCGCCGCCGTGGTCCGTGAGCAGATCGCCGGGCTCGGCAGCACCGGCAACACGATCCGGCGCACGCTCGACCTGCTCGCCGACTTCCTCTCCGGCCCGCTCTACGCGGCGACCGTGGAGCTGTGGGTCGCCGCCCGCAGCGACCCGGCGCTCCGCGAGGTGTTGATCCCGGTCGAAGCCCGCCTCGCCATCGACCTGCGAGAGATCTGCCGTGAGTACGTCACCTCCGACCCACTGCTCCAGCAGATGACGCTCGACCTGCTCCTGGGCCGGGGCGTCACGATGCTGCTCACCGACTGGACGGCCAGCCAGCGCGCCAGGGCGCTCGACGCCTGGGCCGAGATGCTCGCCACCCGGAACGCCCCGCCGTCGGCGCGCGAGGGCGCGCCGGCGCCACCGACCGCCCCGCCGTCGGCGCGCGAGGGCGCGCCGGCGCCACCGACCGCCCCGCCGACGTCCGCGAGCGCCGTGCCCGGGGCGTCGCTCGCTCCGCCGACCCGCTAAGGATCCGCATGCGCCGAACGCTCTACGACGACGACCACGAGGCATTCCGCTCGACCGCTCGCACGTTCCTGGCCAAGGAAGTCGTGCCCTTCCACGAGGAGTGGGAGAAGGTCGGCCTGGTCGACCGCCGGATCTGGACGGCGGCCGGAGCGCAGGGGCTGCTCGGCACCGACGTGCCGGAGGAGTACGGCGGCGGCGGAATCAAGGACTTCCGCTACAACGCGGTGCTCACCGAGGAGACGATCGCGGTCGGTGCCAGCGGCGTCGGCTTCTCGCTGCACAACGACGTCATCGCGCCGTACCTGACCGAGCTCACCACCGACGAGCAGAAGCAGCGCTGGTTACCCGGCTTCTGCTCCGGCGAGCTCATCACCGCGATCGCGATGACCGAGCCCGGCGCCGGCTCCGACCTGCAGGGCATCAGCACCACCGCGAAGAAGGACGGGTCGGACTTCGTCCTCAACGGCTCGAAGACGTTCATCACCAACGGGATCCACGCCGACCTCGTGCTCGTCGTCGCCCGCACCGACCCGGACGCGAAAGCCGCCCACGGCCTCTCCCTGATCGCCCTCGAGCGAGGGATGCCCGGCTTCGACCGGGGCCGCAACCTCGACAAGATCGGCATGAAGGCGCAGGACACCGCGGAGCTGTTCTTCGACGACGTCCGCGTTCCGGCGTCCAACCTGGTCGGCGAGCTCAACCAGGGCTTCTTCCACCTGATGACGATGCTCCCGCAGGAGCGCCTCTCGATCGCGGTCGCCGCGGTGGCCGGCGCCCGGGTGGTGTTCGATCAGACGCTGCAGTACGCCAAGGACCGCAAGGCGTTCGGGCGTCCGGTCGGCAGCTTCCAGCACAACCGCTTCGTCCTGGCCGAGATCGCCACCGAGCTGGAGATCGCCGAGACGTACGTGGAGAAAGCGATTCTCGAGCACAACGCCGGCCGGTACACGGTCGTCGACGCCGCGATGGCGAAGTGGTGGACGACCGAGCTGCAGAAGCGCGTCGTCGATCGCTGCCTGCAGCTGCACGGCGGCTACGGCTACATGCGCGAGTACCCGATCGCCCGCGCCTACACCGATACGCGGATCACGACGATCTACGGCGGCACCACCGAAATCATGAAGGAGATCGTCGGGCGCTCGCTCGGCGTCTGACCCCAACACGGAGGGGCGTCCCATGAGCACTGAGGCTTACGTCTACGACGCGATCCGCACACCACGCGGGCGCGGCAAGAAGACCGGGTCGCTGCACTCGGTGAAGCCGGTGTCGCTGGTCACCGGCCTGATCGACGCGGTGAGGGACCGCAACCCCGACCTCGACCCCGGCGGCGTCGACGACGTGGTGCTCGGCGTCGTGAGCCCGATCGGCGAGCAGGGCGCCGACATCGCGAAGACCGCGGCGCTCGCGGCCGGGCTACCGGAGACGGTGTCCGGCGTGCAGCTCAACCGGTTCTGCGCCTCCGGGCTGGAGGCGGTGAACATCGCCGCGCAGAAAGTGCGCTCCGGCTGGGAGGACCTGGTCTTCGCCGGCGGCGTCGAGGCGATGTCCCGGGTGCCGATGGGCTCGGACGGCGGGGCCTGGGCGCAGGACCCGGAGACCGCGTACGGGACCGGCTTCGTGCCCCAGGGCATCGGCGCCGACCTGATCGCGACGCTGCACGGCTGGTCGCGCACCGACGTCGACGCCTACGCCGCCCGCTCGCAGCAGCGGGCCGCCAAGGCGTGGGCGAACGGGTACTTCTCACGGTCGATCGTCCCGGTCGTCGACCTCAACGGCGACGTCGTCCTCGACCACGACGAGCACGTCCGGCCCGACAGCACGGTCGAGTCATTGGGCGGGCTGCCCGCGAGCTTCGCCGGCATCGGCGACCAGGGCGGCTTCGACGCGGTGGCGCTGGACAAGTACCACTGGGTCGAGCGGATCGAGCACGTCCACACGGCAGGCAACTCGTCCGGCATCGTCGACGGGGCCGCGCTGGTCGTGATCGGCAGCGAAGAGGCCGGGCAGCGCCACGGCCTCACCCCGCGGGCCCGGATCGTCTCCACCGCGGTGTCGGGAGCCGACCCGACGATCATGCTCACCGGGCCGGCGCCCGCGTCCCGCAAGGCGCTGGCGAAGGCGGGCCTCACCGTGGACGACATCGACCTGGTCGAGATGAACGAGGCGTTCGCCGCGGTGGTGCTCCGGTTCATGGCCGACACCGGGTTCTCCGAGGACGTGGTGAACGTCAACGGTGGCGCGATCGCGATGGGGCACCCGCTCGGTGCCACCGGCGCGATGCTGCTCGGCACCGTGATCGACGAGCTGGAACGCCGGGACGGCCGCTACGGCCTGGTCACTCTTTGTGTAGGAGGCGGTATGGGAATCGCAACGGTGGTGGAGCGACTGTGAGCCCGATTCGCTGGGACCGCGACGACGACGGCGTCGTCACGCTGACGCTGGACGCCCCGAACTCGTCGGCGAACACGATGGACGCGGCGTTCCAGGCGGCGCTCGGTGAGACGGTCGACCGTCTCGTCGCCGAGAAGGACTCGCTCAAGGGCGTGATCGTCACCAGCGCGAAGAAGACGTTCTTCGCCGGTGGTGACCTCGACGAGCTCGTCCAGGCGCGGCCGGAGAACCGGGAGCAGCTGCTCACCACGATCACCGACATTAAGCGCAGGCTGCGGACGATCGAGACGCTCGGGGTGCCGGTGGTCGCCGCCATCAACGGCGCCGCGCTCGGCGGTGGGCTCGAGATCGCCCTCGCCGCCCATCACCGCATCGCGCTCGACACGCCCGCCACCAAGCTCGGCTTCCCCGAGGTGACGCTGGGGCTGCTGCCCGGCGCCGGTGGCGTCGTCCGGTCGGTGCGGCTGCTCGGCCTGGTGACCGCCCTGACGCAGGTACTGCTGCAGGGCCAGCAGCTGCGGGCCCCGGCCGCGCAGCAGCTGGGGCTGGTGCACGAGGTCGTCAGCGACCCGGCCGAGCTGCTGACCAAGGCCCGGGAGTGGATCGCGGCCAACCCGCAGGCCGCGCAGCCCTACGACGTCAAGGGGTACAAAATCCCGGGCGGCTCGCCGATGTCGCCGTCGCTCGCCGGGTTCCTGCCCGCGCTGCCGGCGAACCTGCGCAAGCAGCTCAAGGGCGCGCACCTGCCGGCGCCGCACCACATCCTCTGCGCCGCGGTCGAGGGACTGCTGGTCGACGTCGACACCGCGTTCGTGATCGAGGGCCGGTACTTCGCCGACCTGGCGACCGGCCAGACGTCGACGAACATGATCCAGGCGTTCTGGTTCGACCTGAACCGGATCAACGGCGGCGGCAGCCGACCGGCGGACGTCCCCGCGTTCGAGCCCACGAAGGTGGGGGTTCTCGGCGCCGGAATGATGGGCGCGGGCATCGCCTACGTCACCGCCAAGGCCGGTATCGACGTCGTCCTGAAGGACGTGTCGGTGGAAGCGGCCGAGAAGGGCAAGGCGTACTCGCAGAAGATCCTCGACAAGCAGGTCGCGAAGGGCCGCAGCACCCCGGAGAAGCGGGACGCGCTGCTCGCCAGGATCCACGCCACGGCTGACTACGCCGACCTCGCCGGGTGCGACTTCGTCGTCGAGGCGGTGTTCGAGGACACCGCGCTCAAGCACAAGGTGCTCGCCGAGGCAGCGGCCGCCGCGCCCGACGCGCTGATCACGTCCAACACCTCGACGCTGCCGATCACCGAGCTGCAGCAGGGCGCGGGCCT
>Ga0190269_10000130_pt1 | contig 37300 bp, 51 predicted proteins | sample Popmic249IS_FD_133749 | JGI IMG/M metagenome (GOLD analysis project Ga0190269, IMG submission 133749) | Populus adjacent soil microbial communities from riparian zone of Blue River, Arizona, USA - 249 IS | ecosystem: Environmental > Terrestrial > Soil > Riparian zone | place: USA: Arizona... | reverse complement strand
TGTTATGTGATTGCATTGGCCCTGTATGATGTGTTGGTTGGGGGCTAATGGGTTGTTGAGGTCTAATGGTGTGCTGGTCGGGGTTGGAGGGGATAAAATAGTTTGGATTGTATGATGAAAGATATTATCTTTGCGGCAAACAGGATATATAATATATATGAGAACACAAGGCACAAAGTACGATGCTATTGACAAATTACCCAGTCATGCGCTACCTGTTAGCAAGTATGCACAGGAATATAATATTAGCTCTTCCGCATATGTACACGTAAAGTATGACAGGCATAAGTTTGGATATTGTAATAAAGCAGGCGACATAATACACACACCACACCCAGGGTATGACATAGTAGACTTTCATGGCACCTGCTATGTTATCAACTTCAAAAAATAAATTTCAAAATAAATCAAAATAAATTTGGAGCCAATGATAAAAGATATTATCTTTGATTTATCAAAACTGAAACAAACATGAAACACCTCACATACAAACAAGTAAGCCCATCTGTTTACAGCGATACGTCATTTAGGTCCAACCTTATCACTCCGCTAACCTGCGGCGTTGGTGAGTTTGTTACAATAGGTAACCGCAATACTATTACTGCCGTGTTTATTAAGTCTGTACCATTGGCGGAGGAGACTTCAAACTTCAATGAGCTATTCAACTTATACCATCCGTCAACAATGTGCAGCATTCTGCAATACAACAATTCATTAGGCGGCTATCTGTACACCTGGGCTAATATGTAGTTAACTCTATTTAATTACCGCAAATCAAACTGAAGCAAACATGAACACAGTTAAGTATCAAATAGGGGACACAACAACACACGAAGGGAAGGTAGTTGTTATCCGTAAGGTAATAGGCGGCGGTTGGTATCGTGTTAGTTACGGATTCGATACCAAAGGCAATGATATTGTAGGCATAGTAAGGCTTAAATAAATATCAATAAGCATGAACACACCAATGACACGAATCCAAATGAAACGCAGACTATACGCTAATTATAGCCGTTTTAAATCCGTACCGCGCTCATGGTACATTAAGTATGTTGCCGATTTTCTTGCAATAGAGGGAACTGATGACGAATCTATGGATTATACTAATGACGCTGATCTGTTAAATTCTTTTTACTGGTGCTGTATAGCCTAATTGACATTCAATAACTCATTCAAACTACATCGTATGGTATACGGATTGATAGCTTTGCTTTCTTTTCTTTTTAACGGGGTAATCCTAATTGTTAATGGTTTAAAAAAGATAAAATGACAGCATTATTTGCAACTGTTATAGCGATCCTTGTTATCATGTACCTTGTACTCAGGAAATTCGTATACGGTAATACAATTATCAGGTACGAACATGCTGATGAAATAACAATAGAAATATATAAAGGGCGCGAATTAATAGCCATCATACATAAATAACACAAATGTCAGGCGCAGACAATAACAGGCGTACATTCAAAATGAGAACAGTAAGAACAAAAGTTTACAAGTTCAGTGAGCTAACGAATAAGGCGCAAGAAAAAGCAATCGAGCAGATGCGCGACATAAATACCAACCATGCATGGTATCAATTAATAATCGATAACTTCAAATCAACATGCACATCGTTTGCCGTAGAAGATGTTTTTTTTAGTGGGTTTTATTCGCAAGGTGACGGAGCTATGTTTGAATATTCGGGGGTTAATAAGGAGTTTATAAATTCAATAATCGACGAACTAAAGATACCAACTTGGAAAAAAGCCATATTAAAAAAATGCGCCTCAGTACACGCAACTGGGAAACACGCTGGCCATTATTACCACAAAAACACCTGCGCTCACAGCATATATATTGAGTGCGCCGAAGGTGCCAACCGATATCCGAATATTGATAACCTAACTAACCTATACGCTGATGAAATAGAAAGTGAGATAACGTGCATGTATGCGCAGTTATGCACAGAGCTATACAACACACTTGAAAAAGAATATGACTACCTTATAAGTGATGCAGCTATAAAAGAGACCATAATCTCTAACGAATACGAGTTCACAGGGGACGGCAAACAATTCTAACTGACTACAAAAAATATCAAACATGGCACAGATAGATAAATCTACCCTGAAAGCTACTACTCAATAAGTGAAAAAGATGCAAAAGAGTTCTATTTATAACCAGGTTTACCAAATTCAACTCACCACAAAACGCTTTCTAATGAATAAAACAGCACTTAACCCGACATTATTAGCATTGGCCATAGTGGCCACAATCCTAATTATCATTCGCTATACACATTACTTTCAGTACTTGAACTACAAAAGATAGCCTGTAACATGGAAGCAAACCACCATAAGCAACGAATCGTAATAAACCTAAAACCTTCCGCAAGGATAGTCAACGTGTTTAAACTGAAATTTCCTACCGCATCATTTTTCGGGAATGCCACATTAGGCTCTAAATCTAAATCATACCTAATACCACTAGACGAATATGAGGCAAACAAGGAGCTTATTAAAAAATATGGCACCAAAGCCAGATACCAACCATTCTTAAATAAATGACGCTTAAACTATAAAAGATAATACAATGCCACACACCTACACTTTTGAGAACGGAGATTATAACTACAGTAATGCACTTAACTACGATGGCCGCAATTACTACAATCCCCCGACCACTATCACCATCGATGGCAAATTATTCATAATCGGCGCGGAAACCTCAGACCGCAAGCATGTAGTTATCGAAGGTGATACCGTCTACATTGTAGCCGAAAACAAACCCCTTGACTACATATCAATGTATGTAATTGACTTGTCTGACAATTCTGTAACTGATTGCCACTTAGGAAGTAATGATATCAACAACAAAGACGGCATGTGCTATGATGTATTTGAGCGCGAATTGAGTGAACAAGTATCTATACTCAGCAATTACTTACCTTATTAATTATCCAAAAACAAACCATATGGCAAAGAACAAATATACCGTAGTTGTTGGGAACGTTGGTACAATGGAGTACACCAACAAAAAACTGGCCCTAAAATGCTATAACACATATGTTGCCCTGTCTAATTCAGACGCAACAAGGGCGGCAGGCGAACCAGTAACGCTGTTTAAGGAGGGCGAAATAATTGCCGAACACACACCCGATCCCCACGGCTTATTTTAACCAATAAATTTAATAAAAATGAGCAAACACGCGAATTTCACTGACTATTTCATAGAAAACTATGCAGTAGATACGCTGATCAACGGAAATATCAGCGAATGCATAAGATATCTGCGCGGGTTACTTGACTTCGGGAAAGCAGGTATTCAAACACTGCATGAAGAATTGATCCGAATCAAGACTGAGGCACCGGAAAAGTATAATTATGTATTAAAAAAAGTATTTTCATAAATGATGAATATCACTAAAACAGATATAAAAAGAGCGGCTACATTCCTACGTAGGCTGCACCGCCTTCAAAGTGATATGTATTATTTTCAGGACTATCTAAAAAATAAAGGACAGGCTGCTAATTACGGGCCACAATAGACCAATTTTAAATTTAAATATAAATGCCTATGAGTATAACTCTACATTTTTACTTTCATTTTAAATTTAAAACAATGAAAACAGAAATTAGAATAACCGGTCAGATATTCGGCAACGGAAGGCTGGCCCGACGCATAACAGCCGTAGGGAATCGAATAGAATCAGTAAGGAATGGTATGTTTTACTCACATATCATAATATTTGAGACGAAAAGAGCGGCAAAGCAAGCGCTATGGAAAGCGTTCACATCCCTTTGCGCAGAAGAACCAGGGCTGCGCAACAAGTTCGGAGGTATCCGGTATTCACCTGGTTCTACTCTTCATTACGACGCTTCGCAGGCCGTCATAAGTAGATATGAACAACGTTAAGACTGAGGGAACAATTAAAATTAAATCACATGAAACTATTTTGCGGCAACATCACAATACCTGACAGCATTGACCAAACACAACGTATTTTCCAGGTCGTTACGTTTGACAACGAAACTGTTCTGTGTAATCTTAAAGTTGCCAAGGAACTAATAATAGCGCAAAACTGCAAAACAATAAAGCATTACCAGAACTTCAAGTTTGTTAATATTGGCAAAAAAGAAGTAAAAGAAATGCCTTTAAACTAATACTATTTCATATTTCATAAACCAAAAAAAATAAAATGACAACATACTTAAACATGAAAACAAAACAGGGGGTGGAAACTGTAGATGAAGTTTCAATAGAGCTAAATCAATCCCCTAAAGAGTTTCGCGTGTATCTTGCCAAGATGATCGCAGAATACAAATTAGCAGGTATTGATGTATACCGCTCAAGTCGATGCACTAAAGAATGGGCAAGAAAAGACAAAAAATTGTAAATAGAAAGTAATCTGCATATGAATACCTGTAATACATGCCGTTATTGGTCGGTCAAACGAAACATAGTTAAAAATGTTTCAGATTGTGACCGACCTGACTGTAAAGAAGACGAACACATGACATTTGAAATTGACGTACAGGTTGATGACGATAGCAATCTACGTGTCACCATTTTAACGTCAGGAAATTTCGGCTGCACCCTGCATCAACACAAAAAGAAATAACCTCAATTTAACCATCCTTAAGACTAAGGCAAATCATATAATTTACACACAATGACAAACGAACAACATCTAAATTCATTGCTCAACAATATTGCAGAAATAACCGGCGAAGCAACGAGTAGAGAACAGGCGATAAAGAAGGGGCACGAAAGATACTTGTATTTAGAAAATGCCTCGATATACGGCGGGTGGCGATTGGTAGGTGTAGGAGTAAACAACGGAGCGCATTATGGAGCCTTCGGCTGGAACGGATGTGAGCCAAGACTTAAATACAAATTAATGGTTACTAAATTAGAGGGAATTTTGGCGGGCCTTAACTGCCTTCAAACATTGATCAACAAAGAATAAGAAAATGAAAGCAACCCCAAAAAACAGCATTAAAGACTATACTAATTCCTATAAAAGGGAAAGATATAGACAAATAAAATTCTATCAAGACAACCCATCTTATGGGGGAGAAACAAGCAAACGATTATACGAACTTGTAAAGCAAGTTATCCCGTCACTAATACAGGCGTCGCATTGCGGGCCTATAATCCAACTAACTACCTATAAAAAAGACTCTTTCAAGGCACGCTCTATTTTGGCGAACATGTTTAAGACTGAGGTAAAGGAAAAGGTATGCCCTTATACACAATACATAACAACATTTGTTATTAACAAATAAACTGCCGCATTATGAAATACAGTAAAGGGATGACATTTGAGCAATTCTTATACTCCAATTACGGAGTAAACACAACACAAGCACAACGGCGCGAAGCTATTGCAAAATTCAGCTCATTTGAAAGACAAAACAAAACGCTGTTCGAAACGGGCGCAACCTCCCACGCGGTCAATGATCTTATATTGTTTACAGATAATACAAGAGAGTTAGCAGAATTAAGAAACAACATCTATAAAGAATGGGCAGACAAAAATAGTCACCCAATTCAACAAAATTTTAATACCCTTTATAATATTGCGGCTGGCAAATATCTGGAAGAAATAAAAACAGACAACGAGCATATAATGTACATGCACAAAGACGAGGCAAAAGAATACAGGCAGATATATGCAGCCAGGTTTGAAAACTGGAAAAAGGAACACGGCTATAAATAAAAACAAGACTGAAGAATGAAGATATACAAACACAAACCTCAATACCTTATTCAACTTACGTTCAGGCGCGGCAAAGAAAACCCCGTACACTTAACGCTATGCGAAACAACGCCGCCATTGGTTAAAGCGTTATTAATTGACCTATTTGAGCCTGGCATCAAAAAAGACAAATCGCATCTAAAAACCCGTATCGAGGTCCGCGAAAGATTAGGTGGCAAAAATGGCAAGTATACCGCCCATTCTTTTTACGGAGAGTCCCCATCCAAAACAAGACGCGAATTAATTGATCACATAAACAAAACTGAGGCATGAAGACGATAATAATATCTTACTGGCATGGCAAAAAATACGATGAACTGCCATACAAACACAATGAAAAAATTCCGTATTCAACGGAAACCCGCACCGATATAATATCAAACATCATCAATGCTGGATACTCTGCAATGATTAGGCCGTTTGATTCAGATAACGAACTGCTTATCTGGATTGACAAAGGCAGATTTGGGCAAAAATAATTTGTGTATTGTGTGTTAAATGGCCGAAACTCTATAATAATTCGGATGCAAAACGGCGATCACAGCCAGGGAGAGAAGGCTATACATTAGATAGCGTGGTGAACAAAGAAACTCGAATCCCCTCCGAATTATTACAACCAATAGAATGTAGGCCATTTTTAAACTAACCAAAGACTGAGGCAAAAAAATATTAAAACATGAACATTACAAAAGGATGCATAATATCGTGTGACCTACTGCATTATGACGAATATGTCCCACTTATCGTCAGGGTTACGCATGACGAATATAAAGTTTCACCAAGAGGTAATATTTTCCATTACTTCGAAGTCGAAATTATACGCCGCCTAACGCGGCACAAATACAATAAGTATTTTAAAGTAAGCCACATAACCCACGCACGGGCAACAGACCTATATAAAGGAGAAATAATAGAATATCCTGAGAATTACGCTTACTTGGTAGCCGAGAAGGCTACAAGAAAACTAATTTATTCAAAAGTTTAAACAAAAAAATAAAATGAGAAAAGCAGGAGTTATAGCTGCCATAATGGGGATCGCTGGCCTGATTCTTTCGGTCATAACCTACTTAATATGGGCGTGCTTCAATGAGTTCCCCAAGGAAACGCCAACGCCAGTAAATGTAACGTTAGTCACTTTTTTTCTGGTGTTCTTTGTTGGAATATGCTTTATTGGGTATTCATATAAAAAGGAAATCATCAATGAAATAAAACAACTTTATAAATAATGGAAATCGTAATACTAGAACAAACAGATACATCTCCGGAGCTGCTTGAATGGGAAGATAGATACAATAGCTTTACCAACTATACTGAACGTGCCCTCAGTGCTAAAAAGCACGACAAATACGTAAGAACACAGGTAGCGCCGTTCTTAAAAAAGAAAGGCATCACATATTGGCATGAATTATCCCACTCCGGCACTTGTTATCTATACGCAAACGGCGTGCGCGTAAGATTGTCGGATCACAAAATTGATTGCCCTAATTATGATCTGCAAGTACTATGGCCTTTACATAGCGACGCCTCAGCAATAGCGCACTTTATAACCCGTGTAGACAGGCGTGAGGCAATTGCGAAGAGTTGCTTTTAAAAATACATGTTAAAACAAACAAACAAACAGCAACATGGAACAATCAACACTAGAACACGCGGCAGACGAATACCAAAAAATTAATAATTGGTGGCGCGGCCCGTTAAACGAACAGCGACAAGCAGGCAAGCTAATTAACGAATCATTTAAGGCAGGCGCAGGATGGCAGAAGGAACAATTCAAAAGACTCATAGAATTATCTAAAGAGGCGGCTATCATTGCAGGCACGGAAGGATTTGCCGATCTCTCCGAAGAGATTAATACCATCTGTGAACAACTACAAGACTGAGGCAGAAGGTCTTAATTTTACAACTATAAACGCAGCCCATGCCGCACACTGAAAGATATAAGGTAGTCTACACGCACTACCACAAAGAAGAAAACGCAATATACACACCTGACCCTGGCAGCAACGAGGTAGAGCTAACTATTTCCAATAATCGCACGTTTACAAGAGTTAAATTCAGAAACGTAGGAGAAGGCAACCCAGACGCAGCCATACAGTTTAGCATATCTGAGTATAATAAACGAACTGACAGAACAAAACATCTTTCATTTTCGGTGCCGCAAGAGCTTGCGCACCTGTTTATTAATCACCTTCAAAATAAGCCCTTCGATTAATCTTGGCAATTACCCATAAAGTACTGGATTTACACGCGATCAGCCGAAGCTGAGAGTTAAAACACAAACAGCCCATAAGCCACCCGCGACTAACACTTTAACCGGTATATCATATGTACGACCTAATATCCGAATTTAACAAAAAAAACGAGGCTTCCTACAGACCAATATTTGATCTATTTTATAAGCAGATATTCCTATACTGCTATCGGATATTGGGTGACAGAGACGAGGCTGAAGATGTGGCTATCGGAGTCTTCTCCGCTATGTTTTCAGGCAAATACCGGGACTTTGCAGACCTACCCTCTTTTAAGAGCTTTATCTACAAGGTTGCCAAAAACAATGCCCTTAACTTAGTCAAACTAAACAAAAGACGCGCACTACGGTACAGCAAACAGCAGCTAGAGTCTATAGAGTTCGAAACCGCAGAACACCAGCTGATCAAAGAGGAACTAATTAAAGAAATGCTCCGCAAAATAGAAGAACTACCTGCGGACTGTAGGCGAATTTTCAAGATGATTCATCTTGAAGAGATGAAGCCAATTGATATAGCTCGAATTTTAAATATATCAGTCAGTACCGTGTATGTTCAAAATATGCGCGGATTACAGTCACTAAAACTAAAAATGAAACACTAAATTTAAACCACAAAACACACCAACATGAAAAAGATCGCCATCATTGCATTTTTAATCGCAGCCCTGATTCTTGCGTTTTACCTAATCTCGCCCGCGCAGGATCGCTCAGACACAATTCTACTAGCCGACGAAACAACCATGATCTTCACAAAGACTGAGGCAAAAATATCATGCACAAACCAAGAGGTGTTTGATGAAATTTTCAAAACGCATGGCACTTTATTTAAGCGGTTCACCTGTACCTGGAAGACTGACCGATATGGACGCTACAAATTATATGTGGCTTATCTTTCTAAGGAAGATGCAAAACTAATTCAGTCATGGGCTAAAACTAATCTATGAGCAAAGAGATAATCCATAGTAACAGAAAGTATAAAGTCGCAATATGTGACGCGGATGGAATAGCCCTTGAGAAAGTAAGCATACGGCAACTACTGTCTACAGACACGGGCAACAATTGGGAGTTCATATACTCCATGCAAGACATTATTGACAAAGTTCTTGACTTAAAAGAAGGGGAATCTATAACCTTTCAACCTAACAGAGACGACCCTAACAGCAAAGGAATAATATATAGACTTTTTTAAAACAACAAAAACAAAATGAAAACAACCCGCATCAACCCGCACCGTGAAAGAAGATCAGCCATACATTTTATGCTGATTATAATCATTGCATTTATCTTATTTCTCGCCTACTCCTGCACCACAACTAGGAGGCACAAAGACCCATGCAAATACCGGCGAGGCATGTCCGGCTATGGGTACGGCTGGTTTAAATGTGTCGAAACAGGCAAGGTGTGTATACTGGCCCCGGATGGGGCAATACTATATTCGTACTTTGAACCATCAAAAATTAACAAATGAAAGTACTATTATTAGTGATAGTAATCGTCGCATCAATAAAATCCTCCTGCCAAAACATGAACAAGATTCCAGACTTCACAACAACATCAACGCATAACCTATTCATAGGCCGATACGCAGGCGCGTTAGTAACAAACGAAACACATTGCCTTATTATTGGTGATTTTGACGAGCCGTTAGACTGGCCATCATACACAATTTATTATGACAAAAACTTTTGGTACTTCAAAACAAAAAAGGGGAAGGAGCTTCTAAAATACTTGGCATCAATAAGGCCAAGCAAAACAGACATTATAAAGGTACAAGATTACATACTCAGAAACCACCTGACCCACATCCAAACAAACAGTAAACCCAAAGACTAAGGAAAAATGACCACAGAATACATAAGAAAAAACATAAAAGTAATGGGGTATTCCATATCAAATATTGGGATATATATCACATACTTTTTTGGAGACAACTTAAATCTCACAAGAACCATAGACTTGCCGCCACTCCAGGCTATAATAGCTCTGGAGAGACTGGGGGCAATAAGCAGGTTCGAAGTCAATCCAACTAGAATATGGTGGGACTCTCCAAAAGGAGCGCCAATGGACGCACCCTGGGAGATATTCTGTGAGACATTCACTTTTTCACAGTACGAGGCAATATCTATTGCCGTAAGACATGAGTATGAGAAATCACTTGACGCGGACAGAAGCATATTAGAGCTAGTTAAGGCATTGGAAGCGCTACGTTAAGAGTACGATTGGAGCAAAAAGGGGCCAATCTTTCCAGATATAAGCTCCTTCTTAATTTTAAATCTTATCTAACTAATGACTACAAAAGAGTACATACAAGTGTTCGAAGAGCATCGTATGCTAGTATTTTTCTTTTGTTGGAAATACCTAAAGCAAAGAGAAGACGCTGAAGACATAACCAGCGCACTCTTCATAACATTATGGGACCATCGCTCAGATGTACCAGTAGATAAAGCGAAGGCATTCCTAATGGTATCTGCCAAAAACAGATGTTTTGATAAAATCAAAACAGACTCGAACTCCATGAACCGCATAATTGCATACACTGGCAACCTGGATGATACTGTTGAAATAAAACTAGAAGACCCTTATGAAGAAATAATTCACGCCATATATATCGCCCTCGAAAATAAACTCACCCCAAGGCAACGACAGATGTTCACAATGCATATGATAGAAGGGAAGACCTACAATGAAATTGCCAGCATTCTAAATGTAAGCTCGCAAACCGTTGCGAACACTATATTCCACGCGCTTGAGCGAATAAGAGGACAACTAAAGGATCAGAAGGTAGCCGAGGCTTACTCTAAAAGAAAATGAATTATCCTGCTTTTTCTGTTCACGACTGGATACTCCCAATACATCAGTGTTTCGAACCGAGTTATAGTACTCCCATCCGACAGCTTCCAATGATCTATCTGAGTACCCTCATGACTCCTGTCTTCATACTTAACAATTTTGTAGGTGCCGTAGCCGTCAATCGACACCTTTGCCTTTGTGAATTTCACTTCAAATGGCACATGATATGAAATCGTATCTATGCGCCAATCCAAGCTGCTGTCTTTGTTTACTTTGATATTATGCACCTCCTTCGTGAAGTACTTCACACTTGCAATTGATTGGGCAGAAGCCGCACAAGGCAGTAGAAATAAAAACAATAATCGCATCTGAATTTTGATTTAGGGGTTAAAATAAAAAGCGGGCCAATAAAAATAAAGGCCCGGAATAAATACATTAAAGTATTCCTAGTGTTAAATAAAGATAATACTCTTTGCGCGTTCATAAAAATCTTTTCGATCCTGCAATCCATTTGTGCCGCCATTGATTATTCGGCTAATGTACTCCACAGGAGAAACCATTATGCGTATCTTTTTTGTCTTATACAACACCTTAGCATCATCGGGCATGTTAGCGATAGCATTGAACCCCTTTGCGTCCCAGAATTGACAAGCGCTCCACACTGCATACTCAGGCGCTTCAAGGAGATCAGGGGTTTTAAAGAAGTCTTTCTTATTCGCTGGGTGCAGCGTATTCCACTCTAACGTAGCCCTCTTGTAATTATAAGTGCCGGTTGTCATGAATATACCCCGACCCTTCAATCGCTGACCATCGCCATCCTTTTCAGGCGTATTCCCCAGATCAACCCTAGTGTCATATGCGGCCCCGGAAGCATATTCCTCAAGCGCATTGAAGCTGTCTGTCTCATGGGCCGCCTGTGCCAAGAAATGACAAATCTCAGGCTTAGTATCAATGTCGTACAACGGGAACCAATAGCTCATCCACATAGCTAATCCAGAAAGATGTTTGTAGTTTGTCTTTTTGCTTTTTGGCGCTAGATGTTTAAGTGCTTCTGCTGTAATCATTTTATTTATTAGTTTGTTATTGTCCAATCGGCACTGGAGCTTGTTCCTGTAGCAATATATATTTTCTTATTTGTCATATCCACGAATATATCACCAACCTTAGCAGGTGTACTGACGGGTGGGGCCGTGCCATTGCTTATTGAGCTGGAATTTACATACAGCGGCCTAAACACGGGGATTCGAGATGTATTGTACATGCCCGCCTTAATACAAACAAAAGCTAACTTATTAGTGTCCAAAGAGCCGCTATTGTTAGCGTACCCCATCTTTATAATATCCCCTTCCTTGAATACGACTTTGTTAAAGAAGCTATTCAAAGTTGCTTGCGTTTCACCACCAAGACCAGTGTTGTCCCAACTGGCCTCATTCAATACAAAGCCACCAACCTCACTGTAAAGCGCATTTGAAGATAGCGTTATCGTAGTTGACGTGGTAGCCGTAATATAGGTTCCCGGAGTAAATGCCGGATGATTAAAGTACTGTCCAACTTGCATAGCGTGCTGCGTTCCGAAATCCCCGATTATGTCAGTTATCGTAGGGGAGCCGCTAACTATATCTCCGATATAAAAATTAGCATTACTAACTAAATACGGCTTGTAATATATGTATATAGGGAGAACATCGGTGCTATGTATCTTATATGATATCAGGTGGACAGAAATCGTATCGTTGCTTATTGCGTTCACGATCCCCAGGGATGCTAACCGCTGCACTCCAGTTATGTCATCCGGTATAAGACTAACAAGCTGCGCCCCAACCGGGCACCGAAACACATTGCCTGATCCGATCTTGAATTTACATGTGAATCCAATGGTTGAATCTAAGTTAATTGGAGAAAAAGAACCAACTAACGCATATATATACATCCCTTTGCCGCAATACTTCTGCCTTAACTGTAGGCCAGTGTTGGCAAAATCCAAATAGGCATTCTTATAAAGCTCAACACCTGGCTTCATTGCAAGCGAATTGGTAATTCCACCTCCTTGCGTTATAAAATACCTTTCCTTTTCACCATCTTGAACATTGGCTATACTAAACACTGTATTATCATACTCGGACTGCGTTAAAACCGGCACCCCGGAACAATTCTTCCTTATGACAGCCTGCGCGTTGACAAATCTGTACGTTCCATCGCTCTGACTATAATTACCTACGAATGAGTTTTGAAACTCAAGTATATTACACCATGCGACTACTGGCGCACGCTTCTGATCGAAGTGAGAGGCCGTTAAATCAATCTGACCATTCACTATTGTTATATTTCCTAGCTGCGTTCCATTGACGATATCGCCTCCGATACCATACAGCAACTCAGCGTGTATATCTTTTATGTAGTGATTGTACCCGATCCCCCATCCCGTTGTTGCTATAAGCCACTTAACGCATCCTGCGACATTTATATTCTCCATGTACATTGCTGAACTTTGAAACCCGTCACCATACCTCAAGTGGTCAAACACAACCTCTATAGCATCCCACGCCTTAATGTCAAAGCAGTATATGGTTCGAGCCTGAGAGTTACAATTTGCTATCCCTGATTTTACATGCTCAATCCACAAGTGCCTAAAATTATGACACTCCGCATTCTGGCTGATTCCGTTTGGAGCATTAGCGATCCCTACCGCAAATCCCCTTATGTGACAATTCTCAACATTCACGGCTGTGCTTCCATTATTAACATGATGGGTGTACGCATCTGGATGCAATGGATACCTGTTCTCCTCTGGCACCCCTGAGCGCCCTGGGTCTATAACCACAGCGCAGTTAGGAGAGTACCGGTTATTCCTGATCCCTGGCAACAACCAAGGGGCATCCGGCAGCACCATATTGTTGCAGTTTATACCATAAGTCAGGTTGCAGCCCAAAAAATTAATATTGGATATTGTCATTGTCTTACCCAGGTTGACCCCTATGCAGAAATCTGTGCTATCAGTCAACTGTAGCACCGTTTCGCCACCGTTACCAAACTGGCCAGTACCCGGATTACCACCAACCTTGCTGCCCATGACATTAAGAGAAACAAAATCTAGCTGACCGTCTCCGTTATCATCTCTCTGAATCAACAACCCCTTAGAAAGCGCATACCACCCAGAAGGTATATATAATGTTCCGTATAGCCTGTTCTTCACGCACCAATCAACAGCCCTCTGCAAGAACGGATAATCGTCGCCGCCATCAGCAACAGGATTGGCTCCAAACCATCTGGCATCCACAACATTTTCAACATACCTCTTAATGCGCTTACCGCTCGTCGTTACAAATACTATCGCAGAATCATCAATACTTGTCACATCGGCAGGATCGTAATAAAAATCACCAACCACGCCTTTTATTATCAACCTAAACACATAAGACGTATCAGGTATATTTAATGCACGAACATCTGTAAACGACTTGCATATCACATACTTATTCTCAATGTAGCTTCGCCCGCCATTAATATCAAACCCATAAACGTACCTCCTATTTACGTCTGGCGTAGCAGTTAGATCATTATCCAATTGCACGCTATCGTTTAGCCCCTTTGTTACAGAAAACCTTGTATTCACCGGACCACCACCCCCACCGCCTCCAAGAGTATCTATGAAAATTTCAGTGTTATTTTTTCTCTTAAAAAGGCTGTCATTTCTCGCATACACGTCCTGCGTCCATTTATTAGACGTGTCGGAGGTATTGAATTTTAGCGATAGAGCGCCTTGCAGGTCCGTCTGATTTGAAATGACGCCATCAATGCCGCCCCAAACCGGATCAGCCCCCGTAATCTTCTCTATGAATACTTCGACGTTGTTTTTCCTTTTAAACAAGCTATCAGCCCTAGCGTAAACATCCTGCGCCCACTTATTAGTAGTATCAGTGACATTGAATTTCTGCAAAAGAGCATTCTGTAAATCTGTTTGATTTCCAATAGCGCCATTAATGCCTCCCCACGTAGCCGGAACAACCTCTACAGCGCTTGCATTTTTCTTCCAATACCGTCCCGTCCACACCCATTGAGCAGTGTCTACGCCGCTATGGACCCAGTAAACGGTAGTACCTACATATCGCGGCCTAAAATTAGTATCTCTAACCGCAAACACGTGCCCAGAATCAGCCTTATGCCACCCATGCTCAAAAAAACCTGTTGAATTTTGTGTAGGAATATCCCTAGCCGGAAGTACCCCTTGCGCAAACACACTACTTACGCCGAAAACAAATAGAACTAAAAATATACTCCTCATCACCTGGTTGTTATTTTATTCTCAAAGATAAAGGGAACGAAACGTCTGCCTGATACACATTGCCATACTTGCTTATGTATGCCTTAGCGCCAAAAATCCTTCGCCTCTTGTCTTCATACATAAGACCTCCCCCTATAGCATTTGGCATGTTCGTGTTTATCGCCATTACCCCCATAGTTAAAAAAAGAGTACGCCGAATATCGCTTTTTACTGGCACACTATCAAGCAGGCTTCTATAGCTCTTACCTAACTGTTCGTTGTGCTTTTCAAGTATGCCGACCCTTTTGTTTAACACATTTATTTTAGACGCATACACCTGGTCCTTGTTATCCAACTCAGCCTTATACCGAATGCCCAATTGCTGCGCTTTGCCTAGCCTATCGAAACATCCAGCACAGTCTTCGATATATTCATTTGGGACAGTTGTAACACTCGTATCAACACTTGGCGCAATTGGCTTATACCTGCCTCGTAAATATGTAATCTCTTTATTTAAGTTACCGAACGAATCAAGGTACATTTCGTTCTTGTTGTTTATCAACTCGATCTGGCCATTCAGTAAGAATGATTCAATTGAGTTGTCCGCAAGTTTTTTTGCAGTACTTGCGCTATCTGCTAACAACTGATCTATTCTCCATCTCATGTTAACATTATCATTGTTAACAGACCTGTACCTTACACACCCCTTATACAGAGCAACGATTAAAATGCCCAGCAAGACAAGCATTATATACACCATCCATCTGGAAGGCTTGTTTGAATTGTTTATAGTTATCACTGTTCGTATTTTTAAACGTTAATTTTTCAGAAACACTTTTATTCGGTAAAATCCAACAAACAAAGCAATCGCAGAACATAAGCCAAGCACAATCACATAAGACACATAAGATGTTTTATAGTTGTACAGAAACGAGATTGTATCGAAGCAGTGATACAAAAAATAAACAACCCAAATCACATACAATCTTATAGAATACCGCTGCCACTCTAGGTATGTTTTATAATTCCTCGTATACGCTTGACATGCTCCAGCAAACAAGAGAACGACAAGAAGCAAAGAGTCTTCGATCATTTTAGACCACCATAGTATATTCAATTCACACACCTCAAACCCAGGCTTCAAGAACCATCCCTCTACGTAATGGCTTACAGAACGCGGCTCTGCCCACATAATAAAAGTATGTGCTTCTGTAAGGATATGGCCTATCACTAACAGAAGCACAATTGCTGTGTATCGGTTTTTCATGGGGGAGTTCCTGGTCCATGTGGGGGATTAGAACCATCTTCGTCGCCCGCCGGAACAAAGGAAGTCTCAAATTCATTTATAATATCATTCAACTTCTTCACCTTTGCCTTCCTTCTATTTTTTAACCGGTCAAGAAGCTCTTTTAATTTTTGCTTTTGTTTCATTGCGTTTAGTTTTTGTCTTTTTTTTCTTAATCCACTTTGTTTTGGCCCACGCATACACATCAGTACATACTAAATTTGCTATACCCGAAACCAGACCGCCAACGCCTATTGCTATCAACTTAACAACAGTTACTATTATAATATCATACTTACTATCGAAGCTACTACCATATAGAAAAATATAAGATAAAATACTGCCCCCAGTAAAACCTTTAATAAAGGCATTAATTTTTTCTTTAAATATAATTCTAATCCATTCATAGATACGGTGCATATTGGGTTATTTTGGTTAATATGTTTCATTGTGTAGTTACTTTAGGCTTACGAACATCTATAAACGAAAAGAATGCAGAATTACCAATATACCCAAGAGCCACTGCCCCGAATTTCGTAACGACATACAGATCAGATATGTCATCCTTCAGGTAAATAAGAAGCCCCGTGGTGAGGCTTGACAGAACAGCCATAGGCACCGCTCTTTTCAGGTCATACTTCTTGCCGTTGTTGTTTGCTACTACAAACTCCTTAAAGTAGTGTATAAATACGCCTAATTGACCGAGTAATAATAATTCGCTCATTTTATTTTGCTTTATTGATTAACAACTATCCACAGGAACCCGCTAGGAGCATTAACGCCAAGCAAGTGGTACAATGTGCTATTGGTCATTGTTGTTACCGTGCTGCCGTCAGACGACTTCTTTGGGTTATTTCCAGTAAAGCTCCATGTAAATGTGCCAGATGAATTGTCGTTATATATGTATATCTCCTGCCCCTCTACCCCCGACCCGGTAAACATTGAAAAACTCCTGTTGGCGGCGGGCGTTGGTAGTACAAAAAATCCCTCCTGCCGCGTTGATAGGGTTGTAAAATCAGCATCTGGCACCGTGTACTGCAATCTGTGCATTCTCGATTTCAGCCATATCTGATTGGACGATGACGACTGCATATACACGTTATTAAACTGTAACGTGCCCGCCGAATACGTAAGTAGATTACCAATGGTCGTTGACGCAAAGGCGCTTCCGTCGCTGTACACTAATCCGCTAAAAGAAGGGGCTATTGATAAAGCTGGGGTTGTGGTAGAATTAGCGACCGTTCCATCTAGGCCGCCGCCGTCTGTGAACGAGAAAGAAGTAACCGTCCCGGAGCCGCCACCACCATTTATTTTAGCGTACTCATACTCGTTTGTCGCCCTATTTATTACTATCGCGCTGTCCGAATCGGCAGCCAGATCATGACTTGTTACAGTTATTTTACCTCTTACCTGAAGAGTCCCTATACCATCATCCGTAGGCGTGCTTCCAGGATTTATGACAAGTCTTTTTGCAGAGAAGTCGCCATACAGTAAATTACTTATGCTACTGTTTGATATAAGAAATTTGTTCGTAAAGTCGGCCACATTCCCAGCCTGACCGCCAATTAGCACATTTCCACCACCGGTAGCGCCTATCCCGGCCTGAAACCCAATAAACACATTTAGATTGCCGGTTTGATTAGCATTACCGGCCTGGTATCCTATGCCTATATTCCCAAAGCCGCTAGTGTTTTGTTGCAAAGCAACGCCTCCAACAGCAACATTGACACTCCCTACGCCATTATTAACCAGCGCATTTACACCTACCGATGTATTAGACACCTCGTTGCCCCCACCTCTTCCGAGTGTTATGCCATTTACGAGTATATCTCCACCTACGTCCAGTATTTTAGATGCTGTAGTCTTGCCGATTGCAATCCTCTGATCACCTGTAACTCTAAACGCCTCGATATTGTTCTGTTTAAAAATCAACTGACTAGTGTCAAGCGTGCCAATGAAGTGCTTGCTTATGTCAGTACCTCTGTTCCCGTTTATATTCCACGCATCGTTTGTTATGTTCTTAATGCCATAGTTATAGTACAGATACCCAGCAGTATCCATCATTGCGGTCGTAAACCTATTAGCCAACGCCTTAAGACCGGTATACTCCCAATGAATGCCGCCACTCTGTATGCTGTCCGTTGGCAGGTTTCCGGCAGGGGCTTGAGGCGTTTGTATTCGGTATATGTAATAATTCTTATTGGCAGCCATGTCTACGATCTTGGCGTCAATCGCGTCAAAGTCTGGGTACGTAACCCGATCCCCAATAAGCTGCGTCATTATAACCGGAACATAGCCATACGCCCGTCTTATATTCTGAAACAACTGAAGCGTCTCTTCCTCCCATTCATCCGCATCCGTCCCATTTACCGCGTCATTTATCCCCTGCGAGTACCACCAAACGATTGCGGGCGTTTTTCTCATTTCTCTCAACCTGTTAAGGGCGTTGTTTATACGAGTAACTAATGTATCATAATTACCTGACCCATACGCCCACTGACTAATAGAACTGCCGCCCACACCGGCCTTTACCAAATAAACTGTCCTGTTGTTAAAAACAGTTGGAATCAAGTTTTGCAATTGAAGCTCTGCCCCATGCGTGCCGACACCTGACAGGTTATTCCCTGAGCCTATATCCAGCGCGGCAAACGATCCGTCCGGTTGCATTATTTGCACCTTCGGATCAGGGTCTAATTCACTAGGATCAGCAAACGAATTTGAACCAACACCAGCGGCATTACTTTCTCCGCTTAATATAATTAACGGCACGAACGCTGTATCCTCGAATATGTTTGCAGCAACATCTAGGCCACCTGCTATTTGTGTAAGATCATATTGTGTAGCGATCTCTGAAGTATCGACCCCAGCAGTCAGGCCATTTGAATTAGAAGTACTATCCCATAGTATAGTATTACTTGGATACACTGTCTTGATATTGCCGCCAACAGTAGCCACCCACCTAAGCCCGGAGCCAATATTATTCAATGCGGTAGCGCCGCCACCAGAACCGTTTGAGTAAGCCGCAATTCTACCTTTCGCATCTACAGTCAAGTTACAATTCGTGCAAGCACCAGCTGACACGATGCTTTGCAACGATATAAGACCACTGCCATTGTCAGAAAAATCTATGTTCGCAAAGGTTGCGGCACCCTTTGTGCCACTTGTATTTGCGTTAGAAATACCAATAACTCCACTCGTCGAGTTGTAAGATATAGGCGATGTGCCAGAAAGCAACCCCCTCGCCTTTAAGTGAAAATTAGGTATCATTGTCGTGTCAGTTGTAGCCAGTGTCCCATTCCCTCGTATATACTGCGCGGTTGTTCCGGCCCCGCTTACATTAAACGTCCCACTGGTTGTAATAGGAGAGCCTGATACAGAAAACGCAGACGGCATAGACAACCCAACGCTTGCTACCGTACCCGATCCACCACCAGAAGCCACACTGTCTTTATATGCAAATTGCCATGAGCCATTTTTAAACATCTCAACAGTATCAGTACCGGGCCTGCGCCTGATACTATTAATCCATTTATTTGCAGTATCAGATGAATTTAATTTTAAGTTCAATGCATTCTGGAGATCAACCTGGTTAGATAACGTACCAGTAATCGCCCCCCACTCAGTTGTGGACAATGGAATACTTGTTATTACCTTCAACCACCGACTACCGTTCCAGTAATAAATACTCGTATCAACACCCGCCTGTGGGTACAATATAGCCGTTCCTGTAAACCTGGGGATAAAATTAGGCTCCCTACTTGCCAGTATTGTACCCGAATCAGCCTGTGACCATCCCTGCCTAAACCACCCAGTAGAAAACTGCGTTGGAATTGATTGACTAGGGAACTGAGCCTTAGCTACGAAAAAAAACAAACTAAACAGTATTGCCAATAGATTCTTCATATCATACATTTACCAACTGAACCATGTGAATGTTTAATAACCAGCCATTTTCAACCTGATCACTAAATACAATCTCAACACTGTCTGGGCTATATGTCGCCGTAAAACTAAATACAAGAGGATCGCCGTAAGGCACCTCCACGCCATCCAGCGTTATTTCAAGACTTGGGTTAACAACGCCTGCTAAATTTAATGTCAGCGTCGTTTCTCCGGCCTCCATCAATGCTCCAGGATCGCCTACCCTGAATTGGGGGTTTGGTGTTGCTATCGTCACTTGATTGCCAGTTGAAGGATTAATAATAGTTCCGGTTTGGCCGCTATTTAATATCACTTTAGCCTGCCTGATATACTTGCCACACAGATCGTACAAGTACAAACTTGTTTCGTTCAGACTTTCGCTTGTGCTATCGATTCCATTTTTCCACTCGATCGCCTTCCTGACAAGCTCAATCAACAACGACAAGTTAGGCGCTAAATCTCCGGCCTTCATAAACATATTCTTTGCGATATTGTCAGCCGCAAGAAACTGGCTTATTTTGCCATAGTTTATATACGTTCCCGTTGATACAAATACTGCCATCAGAAAAACAATGATTCGTGATTGATTAGATTAAAGGCTCTATTAATCGCAGATTGCGCCGCAAACTGATCATCAAAAAGCGTTGCCTGCGTAGCGTTCTCCTTTTCGTTATACACTTTGGTAAGGCTGTTATACCAATTAGTCGCGTTCACAAGAGTTGTGTTAGCGGCTAACTGCTGGACCTTACCATACAGGAAGTCATTGATATAATTAAGAAACGTAACTACTTCGGTTGCGGTATAGATTGACCCAGGCTGCGGAGCATTCGACAGCCAAACCACATTCACACTAAGACTATAGTCTGTATTCAAAACCCCAGTGATGGTTATGCTTGCTCCAAAAGAAAAAGGAAAGTCTATGTATGCCGTAGGATTGCCATCAGGAATCAATGTAGTAGCGTCCACCTTGAATAGATAAATTCTGCGCCCACTAAAGGTGCCCTGCGCCTCACTGCTATAACTAGACGTATCAGTGATAACCAGCGACGTAATATCAGAGGTCTGGGTGACCGTGGAAGTCCCAGTGAATGCCATACAAATCAGGTTAAATATTTAATAAAAATACGGATTATCTTGATAATTGCATCCTAACTTTCCTTCTGACTTCTGTCGGATCAGTAGTTGCTACTGCCGGAGTAGTCGCGCCTTGTATATTTCTATTTAGATCGCTAACGGACTCCCTAAACCCAGGCAACACTCCATAGCCCAAATTCTTTGCTTTACCTATAACCTCCATTACATCAGGGTCACTTGACCCTATCGCATAGAAAGACCTTAACTTATCTTCTGGCGACAACTTTTGCACATCCGGCCTTGAGTTGAATATATATGCATGATTCATCAGCTTGAGCGCTTTGTCTTTTCCTAGCGTTGAGGTTAGATACCCAAGGATGGCAACCCTATCGTCACCACCCAAAGCATTCCCCCTGATTGCCAGCTCAGAAAGTTTATCTCTCAGGTCAAGATCGGTCTCAGCCTTTGTTCTGGAAGGAGTCAAAATAATCTCTTCGGTAGCCTTGGGCTTTGTGGGATCGCCGGTTTTTGGCGATGATTTTACTAATACTTTAGCCATAACTGTTATTTTTTTGTTTGTTTTGTTTGCTTTTTAGGCTTGCCAGCTTTGCCAGGCTTGCCAGAATTACTAGCAGAAGACGCCTTACCTCCATACGTCTGCGCACCAATGCCAAGGAACGATAGCAACCCTGATATGGCAGCTGTACCAGGACCACCCTTCTCGTCTTTCGCTGCCTCTTTAATATCGTTGTAAAGCATTGGGATCATTAGCCTATACGCATCGGTCCACTCTACTTTCTCGCCAATTACATTTTCACCCAAGGTCGCATCCAGCCCGAATCCAATAATAGGCGACAGCTTTGTTCTCGTTAGGTTGAATAATGTCATTGCGCGTGCGCGTGTATTCAGCTCGGAAATTTCCCCGCCGCTTTTTCTCTGTCCTTTAAAGAACTGCGCCATTGCCCTTATATACTGAGAACCTCCACCCCACACATCGTACCTAGTATTCCCTACCTTGATCTTCCCGAAATCACTACTGCGAGGATCAGCCTCTACCTCAGCCCCTAGCTTACTTGCTCCGTACAACATACCAATGCCCGTGACCACGTATTGAGCCATGCTTGCTATCAACATTCTCCTGGCAACCGCTGGCATATTCACGTAATACATAGGATTTAAAAACAGGTTTACATTGGCCGCTATAAGCCTTGGCGACCAAAACGGTATCGCTAACTGACCAACTACCGGCTCCAGACCACCTAAGCCGCCGCGCCCTGTCATATTATTAACTGCACTTGCCCATCCCTTGTATTCTTCTGGTGCGCTTTCCCATGTCTTGTCTTGTTTTCTTAATACACCCACACCTTCCATAAACCATTCTACACGGGCCATGTTAGCAGCGGATGTGAACGCCCTTTCACTTGCCTTTGCTACCTGTCCTGCAACCGGTATCTTATGAATCAACTGCGATCTCCATGCTTCTTCTCTTTTTGCAGAGTTCAATGTGTGGGGGTCTAGTACAGCCAACCCGGAATCTTCAATCAATTGCCATGCAGGCGAATTGTGAATATCGTACAACCACCTGTCGTATCTTTTTTGAGACGTAGCCTGTTTCGCACTTTCCCAGAACAATTTTGCCCCCTTAACGGGATGGGTAACCAAAAACTTTATGCCCTGCCTTCCAAAAAACGACATATCTGGGTTGGTTTGCAGCGTTCTAACGGTGTCCAACGATTGACTAGCCAAGTCAAGCGCCTTCTCGCCTTTAGTCCTTTGTTCGTATTCCATTTGCGCCAACCTAGCCTCTCTCTCAGCCTTAGCCTTAATCATTTTATCCTTCAACTCAATAGCCTCTGCATCCAGCTTGATTGGTTCCGGCTTTTCATCAGGCCCAAAGTCTCCATCCGCTATTTTCTTTTCAATCTCTGCAATTTGTTTTTTGTACCGAGATTTCAAAGCAGACAATTTATCTTCATCTGTCCTCTCGTTAAGGCCCATTTCATCCCGCAGCTCTTTTATCTGAGACTTCAGGGCTTCTATTCTTCTATTCCTATCAACCCTTTTCTTCTCGTTAACAGGAATCTCGCCGCGTTGCAGCGCCTCCAGGTCGTTAATAAGTTTAGCTTCTTTCCTTAATTCAGAAACTTGTTGCGCCAGCTGGCTTTTTGTTGACCTCTTAGAGTACGTGCCTGCTATTATATTGTGAACATCTTTTTCTGTTATTTCTGGCAGATAATCAGCCAGCACGCCCCGGACGTTTTTAACCAATTCCGGCAACTCTGATATTCCCTGGTCTACATAGCTTCTAACCAGTTTCATGACGTCTGGGGCAATTGCAATAAGCTCCTTAGCATAAGGAACAGCAACGACACTTGTCTCACCTCTTGCCTTGCGTAATTTTTCCCTAATATCAGTAATAATCTGCCTCCTTTCGTCCCTGTAATCCGCTTTTGCTTTTTTATTGGACTTTGCTGCTTCTTTTATTTTCTTCTCAGCTTTTAATCGGATATTCTCGGCCTCTAATTGAGCTATTTTTTGATCATATTGCTCAGTTGTTTTTCTTATGTTTTCGTATTCTTGTGTAGATTTAGCAGTTTGTTCTTCGGTAAGCGGCGCTCTGTTGTATTCAGTATCCCTCATGTGAAAATCTGCCAATGTCTCCTCAACAGGCACAGACCCTCTTCTTGCAAAGAACGCCCTAGCTTCTTCTCTGCCGGATATGTTGTACAAATCTCTTAGCCTCTTTATCTCATTCAGACCTTCTGGCGTTGGATTATTATTGTACTTGGCTTTCTTGTCGGCCAAATTCATTATCAACATCCTTGTCTCTACCTTATCTGGCTGATCTCCATTCCTCATCTTATTCACTACCTTATTTATCGCGTCTGGGTCTTTCGCCAATCGCTCACGCGCTTGCGTATCCCAAAGCGCAAGAGACTCTGGGCTGTCTTTTTGATACGTGTCTATGCCTAAGTCCCTAGCCACTGCGTCCATTTGCGCATGCGTAATACCTATCATCTCCGGTTCTGCGGCAGCGCCGCCATTACTAGCCTCCGCCTCAACGACAGGCGCACCACCATCGGAAACATCCCGCACTGATGGAACGGGAGCACCATCACCCTCTCCCTGGCTCACTCCCGCCTCCTCTGACACATTTGCTATATCATATGGCTTTGCTATGTCATCGGCTGGCATAACCTCTTCAGGCGCTACGACAGGCGAAGCGTCAGCCGTAACAACCGGCTCCGGTGCCGGAAATAACTCTTTCGCATAATCAACTACAGTGTCACCAAACTGATCCCTGACAGCTTGCTCATCTATTTGCCGACTTAACGGTTTCCAGTTTTCATCCATATTTTGAGCCTGCTGTGCAATCATTTTCCAAAATCCTATTGGGTCTTGCTTGATCATGCTTTCATACACGTCAGGCAATATCCCTTCAGCAAGAAACTCCTCCGCAGTTTCGATTGCCTCTTTTTCTTGAGCCTTTGATAAACCAGATTCAGGCACTTCTGACTTTTCCGTTTCCTTCAGGAGCGCTAAGTTTGCTTCTTCCAATTTCTGTATCCTTTCCTTTATAGGCTCTTGCAGCGACTTGTGCGTTGCTTCCTTTTCAGCCTCCAATTCATTCAGTTTGTCAATATTGTCTTGTATTTTAAACCTAGCCTCCTCTGTTACGTTTGCTGGTATTTGTGAGTCCTTTTGTTTGTACTCGTTTATTCTTTCCAGCGTTTGATTTGCAGCCTCCTGTGTAATATCTCCAGCAATTACCTTCTCCTGAATTGCGCTATTAATAGCTTCGTCAGGAACTTTTGACAAACCATGCAGAACGGTCTTGTAGTCGGCCTTTGCCATGCCGCGCCCAGCCTTTATTGCTGCACCTATACCAACAGCCATGAACATATTATCCCAAAACTGATCTGCCATACCAGCAGTGATCTCTCTTTTTATGCCGATGCTTTGAGCCAATTTATTTTTCACACCCTCTCCGGCAGCGCCAATAGCACCTTGCGCACTGCCCTCTAACACCAACTTGCCTAACTCGATTCCGTTTTTACTAAGCAGCTTCCCAATAGATTGCTTATAAGCAGGGCTAAACTTCATTGAAACAGAAGAAACCCCCGCCCCTGCCACCCCTTGCGCAGCGCCCACCAAAGCGCCTATCTCCTGAGCATTATCAGCTTGCTTACGAGCTTGCCTTACCGCCTCTTGCTCTCCAATGCCCTGATCCCTCAGCTCATTGTACACCTGCCTGAATGTTGTGGTGAAGTTTATCTTTGCATTTTCATAAGCGCCTAATGCGCTGGCCGCAACGACGCCAAGCTCTGGATTGCCAATAAGAGTGCCACCTACCGTTCCCGCTACCCCAGCAATCATTGGCGTAACAGGCATCTCCCCTAGCGTCATCATTATTTCCTGCGCCTTTCCTTTAGGCACTTTCAGCGGCTCGTCAGTGTCGGGCTTGTTTCTGTCAGCTTCGAGTTGATTTATAATAGTGGCGTCAGACGCTTCTTTGAAAAAGTCATGCTCTTCCTCCATCTTGAATTTGTTTTTCACCCCCTCGATCGCACTACCCAATAAGCCAAGCGGCTTAATGGCTATCTTTTTTTCTGGATCATAGATAATATCGCCCTTTGCGATCTGCTTGGCAACGCTCTTTATTTTTTCTACCCTATGATTACCATCAGGGTCACTCGCTAGTTCATTGTACTTGTCAATCAAATAAGCATTCTCTTGTATTTCAGGTTTGTTTATGTTTTTTATGAATTTTCTTGCTTCATTTTGGTCTAGTATGGTGCCGGTTTTAATATCTGCAATATCATCTGCCGTGACAGGCGCGTCGTATCTTTTCTGCTTTTCCTTTAGGAGAATCTTTTGTTCGTCTTGTGGAGCTAAGATTAATCCTTGGCTCTTATAATCTTCTCTTAGATTTTCTATAGTATATGAATCTCTCCTTATTTCACGCAGATTCTTCTCGTATTGCTTGTCGTTACCCTGCAACTCAGAATGCAACTTTTTCTGTGCCTCCCTGGCCTTTCCTTGTAACTTCTGCACCGCCATTGGATCATACGGCTTATCAAACGTAAACTCCTTTGGTCCTTTAATGCCGCTACCGGAAATAACAGTACCCTCCGCTGACGTTACCGGCGCAGTCTGTGCGCCAAATGTTGGTGATGACATGTTAACGTTGAAAGCAGATGGCTGCGGAGCCTGAGCAGCCTTCTCCCGCAGCTTAAGCGGGTCCGGCTTGGCCTGGTGCGCAGCAGCCTTTTTACGCAGACCTAACGGGTCTGGGTCACCGCCTCCTTCTACTTGCTCGTATATTATTTCTTCAGCCATTACTTTATGATGCCTTTTTTAATATAATCCTCGATTTCGCTATCTGTGTATCCTGCGTCATTCAATTCTTTGTGCGTTAGCTGCCTGCCATCATACGAATACTTTCTATTGATAGACTTAGGAGCCGACTGAGCCTGCGTCATGTCTTTTCCTAGCTGCTTCTTTGTTGCGCCTCTATATCCAAGGTTAACAAGCGCCTGATCATATGTTAGCGGCCTGCTGTCATCCTGATCTATAACCGGATTCCCCTTAGCATCTTTAACAACGCCCTCCTTTGTGTACTTATAGAAAATGGGTATAATCTTGCCATCCCTGGTTACACCAAGTTTATCCGGCTCAGTGTTCCTCCTTGCAAACGCCTTCATTAGGAATGGATCAGGATTCACCATGTTAAAGTATCCCAACGACTTACCATCGCTTGTATACATATGCCTCAACTCCCCGCCCGCTTTCGCGTCGTTCATTACGTTATCCAAATACGTTTGATACCAAACGTTATTCACGTCGGCGTCTGATGGGTCAATAGACTTCTTGTACCTAATAAGCTCTTTAGCGTTGGCCTGCTTTATCTTCTGCATAAACAAATCGCGCCCAAGGTCATCTCTGCCTTCCTTGTACTCAGTAGCCTTCAGGTTATTATCCAATATCCCCTTTGCAGCCCACGCCTCCTTCGGACTATCAATATCATTACCGTATAGCGGCTTATAGACCTTGTTAAGCTGATCGTACAGAGTCGGGTCGTTAGTTACATCATTGAAGTATTTTTGCGCAGCCAGTCTCCACCTTTTATCAGTATCATATGCATTCATAGCATGCTGCCCTATTACCTTTTGGTTTTCCGGGCTGTACTGGGTATACACTGGTGTTTTCGTCTTAAAGCCACCAATGTCCTCCGGATCGCCAAGTATCTTATCGTGCGGCACGCCGCCTACTAGGTATTTATTGTAAGCATCCCAATCCTTCGTTTCGATTGGCTTAGGCGGCAACGTTAGCGTGGCCATATTTATTCCACGCCGGTCTGGATGGCCGATAGGCAGTTCGTGGCTCTTTATTTCATCTATCAGAGCAGGATCATCGCCGATATACGCTGTTTGCGGATTCAACCTCAACTTTCCGACCTCATCCATAGTCTTTAGGGCTTCTTTGCTTTGACTTACAAGGCCAAGCTGATCCTGATACCCGGACATGTATTGATTATACGCCCGACCGTTATCCAGCTTCGGGTTTAATATAGCCGCTTTATTCTGTGAATAAAACTGCTGCCACTCCTTATTCTTTTGCAGCAACCCATCTATATCCTGAGATCGCATGCCTGTCGGTGTTACATTCTTATTAAGGTCGCGAAAGTAATTATCCAGCGCATCCGTCTTAGCCTGTTGCCTGGTCATTTGGCGTTCAAAAAACGCCATGTATGGTCTATTATCAAAAACGACCGCCCCAGCAGCCCAAGGATTCATTTCAGCCATTGCTTTTGTTTAATTATTTACGAGTATGTACCGCTTGGGACGCTCGATCCCGACGCGCCGCCAGCTACCAAACTACTAGCAGCCATCGACCCAGACTGACCACCTCCGTATATGTTCTGTAATCCAGCGTTAAGCAATTGCGCGTAACCGGATGCTTTCTGATTAAGCATGTTCAGTTTTCTTTGAAATGGCATTAGTTGATTTACATTCCATGCCTGCCGCTCCTCTCCAGCCATAGCCTGCGTCGCCGAACCCAGTTGCCCGAACCGTTGCTCACGCTGCTGCTCTGCCGCCACCCCGGCCTTAAGCGTAGCGTCGTTTTGCGCCTGCACTAAAGCAGGCAACCCCGCCAAGGCTGATCTCCTATCCTGCAAAGCGGATATGCCCTGGGCTGTGCCACGCGCAATATTTTGAGCCTGCATCTTGTACAGATTACTTTGGTACGGCGACTCCTGAAATCGCTGCAAAGATTGATTGTAATAATCCGTAATGCTTTTAGATGGGGAGTATGTTGGGTTTGCCAGATTTTCGAGGGCTTTCTTCGCTCTTCTGCCCCCAAAAAAACCAATAGCAGTTTGCACTGCGCCCCCCATTTGCTGCTTTGTACTCTCCCCCGCCTGCATTAAAGCCTGAATCATTCCTGCGTCCATCATATGTTACCTGTTTGTAAAAGGTGAATCAATAAAATACAAACTCACTAACGACAACGAAGCCAAGTTACTCGGATTTGTTGCCCTGAACTTAACGACTATAAAGTTGCCCTTTAGCTCATCCCCATACAGTCCTCCAATAGAATTTACATCTCCTAAAAAGGCGGCATTGTACGTACTCTCCAGCTTCACGAAGTCTTGCAAAACTAAGTTACTTGCCTGTAACGTGGTGCCATAGCTGTAACTATTTGTATATATAGTTGGGCAATCCCACACCTGATTGGCAACCTCAGCCAAACTCTCAAAACTTTTCTTTTCGATTAGGCCGGAATTAAACACTCTTGTAATAGTTGAATCATACAAAACCCCATAAAACCTGTTCATTGTTCCGGGTGACGTTTGATCATGAATATACATCTTGCCATTTCTCCAACTGTACAATACATTTTCAGCGCACGCTATGCACTCTGGCGCAAAACTGTATGGAGAAGTGAAACAATTCTTCGCCTCATCAAACCCCATTGTCTTACCAGTAACAACCGCAGAACCGAGCGTCCCTGGTTGCAGGACACACAAATACTCACCTACATTGTCCTTTCTGATGTTGAATGTGCCGGTTATTCTTGATGTGCCACCAAACAGGTAGTTATACGGTGTCAGGTATTTTGACAGATTCTCAGTTGCCCATGTTTTTGCTTTATACACTTCAGACAGAGGAGTAATCCCATCGCGACTCAGCCTGCATTGCTCTCCCTTTATTGGATCAACAAAATAATATACAAACCCGCTCTGAACAACAGAGTCAGGCTGATTGCCAACACCGTAGTTTCCGGTATAATATTGAACGTTATTTTGCGTAATAATATCAGTAGTCGTGATCAACTGCTGCTGACCCGCTGAGTCAGTAATAAACTTATTAAACACGCCTGTTTGACCACACTTTCTCTCTTGAAAAAATGTCAATACCTTATCCCAAAACATCATCCGTTTTATAGCACCAAATTCCCTAGTCACCTCATCGAAATTACCAGGATAAAACCTGTTAGTCTGATTTAGATTCGTGTTAGTCTGATACGCCAAGCTCCATCGGTGCATTACAGGATATGTTACCTGGTTGGCGTTTTCATCAAACACAAACGCCCTGCCATTAGAATTGACAGCGCTTGGAAAGTAATCTGAGAAGTTCGGATCAATACATCGTTGGTTTATTACGTGATCGATCGTGTATGTAATATTTGTCGATGAGAATGTAACATTCCTAGCCCGGCTTACATTGGATGCTGCGATCAAAAATATTCGATCGTCATCCATCGTAATAGACGAATCTATAGTAAATGTATATGTACTGGAGCCTGATGCATCAAATGGGTCTATCACATTCATTTGCTCTCCAAACCTGTTTTCAATATACACACGCCAGCTATCTCCATCACTAGTATCTGTAAACGTCATCGTCACAGAGCCTTTGATTCTGAAATTTTTCTCTGTCAAAGCCCTGAGATGCCACCGGGAATCTGCGCCCGGATCAAAAGACCCGGTTAACGGCACAAAAGGAACACTCTGTGCGGTGACGTCTGGATCATTGTATGTTGAGCTTTGAAAATTCAAGGCAATGAGAATAGTATCTATAGAGCCTCCTGTGCCTCCGCTTGGTATGTTAAACGTGTATACATTACCAACCTGGATAGCTCTTAATCTTACGTAATAATCCCCCTTATGAAACCTGAACGTAGCCGGTTGACCAATCCCGAACGACTGGTTTTGAAACATCCCTTGGTGAAACCTGCCAGAAGTCCCAGGACTCCCTATTGCATACCTCTGGCCAAACTCAAAATACTGATCTAAGCCATTCGCAACAGGTTGCGCTGGTGTATACAATTCAATAAAGTAGTTGTCAAACCCATTACCAAAATCAAATGTGCCGTCTGTAGGCGGTAGAATTATTTTAATAAATTGACCTGTCCTTACCTGTCCGTTTACCGTTGGACTCAATACTGACGAAATTATTTCATAATCGGCCATGTTCCCATATAGCGCAGCCGTGGTGCCATCGCCATTGTATCTCTTGAAGAACCTAACGCGGTCGCCTGCCGCAAACGTATATCCTAGTGGCGTTCCTGGGTTGTTTCTTACAAATGCATTTAAGGACTCAATGGACAAATACGCATATCTCACCATCCCGGAGACAGCCGTTTCGTCTTTGTATGTGCGATCCGTAACCCATTGCACCATTGTTTGTTTGCTCAGGTTTTTTGTACGAACCCACTGGTAATAATAGGCCCAGTCTGGGGGTAAATGATATATATATGCGTCAAATGTGGTTATATCTCCCGTAGCCGCCGTACTCTCCGAGTAAGCGGCTGTCTGAACAGAAAAGCCGGTTGTACGAACAACGCCATTTGTTCTGCCTTTTTGATCAAAATAGACAAGACCAAATCCGATAGCGCTTGACCAATCCCACGCATTGAATGACGTGTTCATTATTGAATTAAACCCATATGTAGGGTTTGATATTACAAAGTTAGCCAAGCTGATATTTAGCTTAAAAATAACCAAGTCATTATTGCCGGAACTTACTATGGTAAACCCTTTAGATATAGCATCCGCACGCAACCCCGCAATGACCGCTGCGGCATCATCGCCACTAGTAACAGTGTAGTTTATGTTGCTTCCATCTGTAAAACTTACGGTGTAAGTATCAAATGAAAAATAATTCACTATAATACCACGAACAACAACATGAATATTGCCCGATCCAAATCCACTCGCGCCGTCCTGACTAGCCACCAAGTAACTCCAGTAATTGCCATAGTAATATGGCACTATACCAGTATTGATTTCGCTATCATTGGTGCCGTCACCAAAATTGGTTAAATTTGGATACCCTTCTGTTATATTGCCATAATCCAAAACGCTCCCATTCAGCAACACCTGTGCGCCTGCGGATATTGGCACATAATCGAATAGCTGATTACTTTCCTTTAAATCAATGTTAGTATATCCTTTATCGTTATAAAACAAAAAGGTGGCTACGTCGTTATCGGGTATTCCTTCTACTGACTTATCCAGTGACGCAACCAGATACCAATCACTCATGGTATTGCCCAGTGAGTTTGAGGCAATTATTTCTATTTTTTTTACATTATTAGGCCCGGTTTGATACGTAACAGCAATCCTGCAATTCTTCGTTGGGTCAGCGTCAAACTGCTGATCGAACGCCTGAAATGGCAACGGCATCTCGCTTTGACTACTCGTTACTGATTTGTCCTTGTCATCAAACACCCACCTCACCTTAAACCTAAACAACCTCTTTCTGCAATTATTAACCGTATTGTTATCATCAAACTCATACGCGACATAAGGCGGTATATCTGACGGTTGTTTTGCCACATCTAAATAAGATGCCTGTATATTTCCGTATCCGCTTGCTATTGCCCGTTGTACGTTTATTTTTCTTGGCATCCCATTGCCATCCAGGTACGCCAAGATGTCGCCCTGAGCGCTATCTCCGTAAATTATGTTTATGTGAATAATGGGTGATGGCGTTATCCCTAATGAACCAGCCACGGCATTAACGCCCTCTTCGGCCAACCTATAGAACAACCCAGCAATGGTGTCGTACATATAGATCGCCTTTTTATTATCGCCTCTGTAGTTAAACGTAAATATCCGCTTATTTACTGCATCATAAAAACGACCGACTGTTAAATTGCCGCCGTCATTGGTCAGAAATGGGTTTACCTTCTCCCTAGTGCCAGGCGTTCCTTCTGCCCGGAGATTTGGCTGTGTGCCGCGAAATACAATATTTTGCGCATCCCGGTGATGAACAGCTGGCATTACATCATCGGGATCGTCATAATTCAAAACACCTGAAAATGGAAAAATTTGTACGCCCACGGTATTCTATATTTTAACGGTTCGTCTTGTGTTTGTTTGCGACCAGCTATACGCATCATCTAATCGCAGCGGCCTGTAACGCGCCCATGCCAGTCGCCTTTGATTATAAAACTCCCTTTTCCTTTCCCTCTTATCACCTAAGCCACCCCTTCGAGTAGTTGGCAGCGACCGTATGTCCAGCCATGCCAGCCCCGCCACTATCGCCTCTGCGAACTGAACAGGGACATAATAAACCTCCCCTTCCTTTGGTGGCATAACACACTCAAGCATTACGTAGTCATAACAAAAATCAGGAGATAATAGTATCAGATTGGCACTGAGGTCAATTTTAAATGTTCCCAAAAACGGGCCGCCGCTTGGCATTCCGTATAGGGTTGTGTACTGGAACCCATTCCAGAAATTATACCATATAGGGCTATTGAATTTAAAAACATTAAACAGCGAATCGTCTACCGCCTTTGACAACCTATCAGGACTAAAAGCAGCATATGTTGTTAATTTGCTATTGTACGTCAAAGGTATTATCTCGCTATTGCTATTTAAAACGCCAACCTTAGTCCACTGCAACATACCCGCAGGCAATTCAACAGTCTTATTTGGATTTACAGGGAGCTTAAATGACCGGATGGTATAAAAAAAGTCTATTCCCAGCTCCCTCATTATTCGGAAGCCGAGATTCCATAGCTTAAAAAACTTATGATTGCCTTGCTCAGACTCATTGATATAGTCATAAATGCAATCATCCAGACTGATAAAAGCGCCTTCACTCATTATTAATTAAGTTTAGCTATTAAATGAGATTGCTTGATCAGAAACATCCTTTCGCCGCCAACATGAATCTCCTCGCCGTGATCCTTCACTCTAAACACAATATCATTTTCCTTAAGCCTCATTGGCTCAGTAGCAGTACCATTACCAACAGCAATCACTAGCATTTTATTGCTTGTGGCCCGGTGCGCTTCCGATACAATAATCCCACCATCGCTAACTTCGTCTGAAGGGAATGGTTTTACTAATACATTGTCTCTTATTGGTTTCACCATAACTTGCTGTTTTAAGCCATATCAACGCCATCGCTGGCAACATCAGGCTTGTTTCGTTTTTGTATTGAAAGTTGTTCGAGAATATATTTTGACATGATTGGCAAATAGTCTGGCGGCACATTCAACTCGCTATCCAGATCATTACCGTCACCACCAGAAATCATTTTCACGATACCGTTATATTCGGTGAGTATTAGTGTCGTCTTAATCCTGATATACTTACCTTCAGGCAGGTAGAATATTTTGTTTGGAATTTGTCTCATATTATCCATGTACCCCCACTGAGCAATATCAACAGGAATCGCAGACCTAGACACAAACTCATTTTCTGCCTTGAACCGCAACTCAGATACGCCTTCATTGCGCCCTATGCCCACTGGTATTTCTGGCAGCTCGATCTTATAACACATGTTATCCGTATCGTCAGGCAGCACCTGCAATCCAGAGAATGTAGAATAAAATGAATTATTTACATAAGCAACGCCATCTACCTTGATTGACTCCGCATAACACTGCTTGGCCGCCGCCCCCAACGCATCAGGCAAGTAGCTATTCAATATATCATGAGTTAGATCGGAGTCATCTTCCGGCAACCCACCATAATACTGAATTATGATTCTTTCGATAAACGCTCCTCTGGTCATTGGCCTGTGGTTTTAATAGATTCCGCATACTGACTAACCTGGGCAGCCGATAAATTTACCCCCATCATCCTTAGCGCCCTCGCCATAATCTGCATACAATCCATGCGCTGCCACTCAGGGTCAACGCTATTGATTGGATCGTATACAGCACGACCATTAATATCTAACTTATACGCCCATACTATTTCGGCTGGCGTTCTTATATAGCTCAAGTTTATTGTCCCGATGTTTTTTGGGTAAACAGTTAAGTTATTATAGATAGACATGAATACAGGATTTCTTGCTATTGGATTTATCCTGCTGTTTAGGTGTGAATAAAGGCGGCCCTGCTGAATAAATTTCACACGATCCATATTGCTGCCCCAATATGCAGCATCCCACATTTCATAGTCTGACGGCAACAAGGCATTCCCGGTTGTAGCGTTTACGGGGATGGTCACTGGTGCATAAATAAATGGGGTAAGACTCTCCCTAATACGAGCAGTCATACCCCATGCGCTTGGTGGAATCGGCCTTCCCAAAGAGTATTTGCGAATATCCCCCAGTAAGCTACTCATGTAATCGTATTGCGCCTGATTGTTAAATCTATTAAACACATCAGGCGGGAAGTTCCCATTTTGATTTTTATTCAAAATGTTCTTTTCTATGGAATACATTTCGTCTACTGAGAGTACTGCTGACATATTACGTTATAAGTCGTTTTAATTTTTCAAGAAAATCTTCACTGCCTTCGGTCTTTGATAAGGCATAATCAACAAGCACATCTGTAGCTTGATCTGATTTTGGGCAAGAACATATCATTCCCCCGCCAGCCCAATAGATACGACCATCATTTCGGCTTATGTCTATTTTATTTTCAATGATCGCAGCTCTTACCAAAAATGAAACCTCCACTTCAGGCGAATCAATCGTATCCAGGAATCTCATGGGATCACGCTTCGCCGCCAGCATGTAGTCAGGTCGCAATTGCTGATCATCTTTAGGCATCCCGATCTCATTTGTTAATGATATCCTCAAGAAGAATGCATGTTTTTTCATTTTTTCAAATGGCACCTGGTTAGCCGTAACAATCGCAAGCATCTCTTTCTGCTCCTTCTGCAACCGCTCTTTAGCGACCTCTGTCGGATCATACTCAAAGTACTCTGTTTTGCTTCCAGCAATGCGATTTGCATTCTTTGTGTTATGCCTTGCCATCCGCATGAACTCAATCTTGGTAACATCATGCGCTGGCACAGATAAGAATCGTGTCCCAGCAGGCCACTCGATCCATCTAGCATTTTTGGTTATGAACGCCTTATCCAACCCAGTCTGCTCTTTTGCCCATATCGTATTAACGCCACGCAGCAACCGTATCATCTCAGGACCATTGCCGTAAGGCTTCTCAGGCGTTATGGTTCGTTCATCAATGGCGTAATCAATATTTGGAATGTACACGCCACCACTTCGGTTATTTTTTATCAACTTAAATAAAACAAACCCTGTATCTTTTTTGGGCTTCGCTTTGTACTGCGGCTTCGGCTTGTACTCATATTCGCCTGCCTCTGATTTTGGTTCGCCGTGCATGGCGTACTGAATGTCTCTTAAACTTGACATAGTGTTATGTTTTACCAATTAAGCCTTATATATGGCACCTCGCATGGAGGCCGGATTGTTATGAATATGGGTGCGGCATTATCCGCACCCATTGTTATACTAAACCGCTGGAGTCCATAAGAACTGGTTCGCAGCAACAACGCGAGTTGAACGGTAGCAAACCATTTCAACCAACTCGCGCATTTTGCCATCGGTCGGGTTTGTTGACCCGCCACCATGATTCCATACACGAATACCATTTCCAATGGAACCACCTTTAGGCGGCTGCTGACCCATTATGGTGATATTCTTGTACACGCGAGATGGGGTCTTGGCATCAGGCACCTGACCCATTGGCACAACAAAGCCTGAGTTGCGGAAGTAGTCATTCTCAGGACTCAGGCCAACGTAAGCCTCGGTATTGAGGTTGCGATACTTCCCTACCTGGAACCGGTAGCCGTCAATATCTATGCTCTTGAACCCATAGGCAAGATGAGCCGCTTCTGACCGCTCCCCTTCTCCCCAAACAAAAGCACCAGCTGGCAGCTCCTTAAAGATGCCGTCTGAGAAGTCTTGGGTTTGGAAGATGTCGGTCATCCACATGTTCTGCTTTACACCCCCATTCACATCCATTACACGGGTCATTTGATGCAGGTAAGCAATATCAATATTGCCAGCTGTAGAACCTACTGTTTGGCCATCCTGTATGATCTTTGGCAGGAAACCCTGTGCGCCAACAGACGTGTCTGTAGTCATGCCTGTATTCGTAACCCTATTACCAAACATCAACTTGCGCTCAACGTTATTCACAAAGCGTTGACTTGCCTTCGAAAGTCCAAGGTATGTGAAATAGCTAACGCCAGAAGACTGCGCTCCCGCAATTGGTGATCCGCTTGCGCCACCCTCAATAAACACCTGAGTCATGCCGCCCAGGTCGGTAGACCCCCAGGTATCATGAAACTCGGTAATGTCATTATCAAAACGCTGAGTAAGGTATGTTTGTGGCGTAACACTATCGGACGCTTCACCCACATCGGCCATACCGCCAAAAATAAGCACGTCAGTGGCCAGTAGCGTAGTAGTCTCTCCCTCGGACGCCAGCGAATCTGTTGAACGTTTTGGACGCAATGTGAACTGGAATGCACTCGGAGATGTCCCCGTAATAGCAAGAATCTCCGCTTCCACATTGGTGGACGCAACGAACACTGTTTCCTTTGCACGCAGAGGCGTTTGCGTACCTCCGTTATAGTGAAAGCCTGCCGCCAAGGTACAAGTAATAGTAGCCCCAGGCGTAGCGCCAGTAGCGTTTGATGCAAGCTGAATACCAATCTGCAACTTGCCTCTGTTTTCAAACCAAAAGAAATTT
>Ga0190269_10000129_pt1 | contig 37517 bp, 24 predicted proteins | sample Popmic249IS_FD_133749 | JGI IMG/M metagenome (GOLD analysis project Ga0190269, IMG submission 133749) | Populus adjacent soil microbial communities from riparian zone of Blue River, Arizona, USA - 249 IS | ecosystem: Environmental > Terrestrial > Soil > Riparian zone | place: USA: Arizona... | reverse complement strand
GTCTCCTGACGCGCAAGCGGACGGCGTTCAGCGTAGCTTCTGCGTTGCGGCATCTGATGAGGCGGTTGGATCAACCCCGCCGCGAAAACGCCGGCGTTTTCGTTGGCCGTTGCAATCGTGCCGGCGTTCACAGCCGCGCCCGCAGCTCAGGCTTCTCCCGCACCTCGTTCGCCATCGTAAACGCCGCTGCGTCTGTGGACTGCGCATCGAAGCGCGCGTTGTACACGCTGCTTGCGGCGTCTTGCGCCGCGCACACGTCGCCGTCAGAGGCTTCGTCGTTGCGGCGCACGCGGGCGCGGCGTGCCGCCGTTAGCGGCACCGATCTACAGCGCTTCGAGGATGGTCGCCACCCCTTGGCCGCCACCCACGCACTGGGTCGACAGCGCGAAGCGCGCGCGCTCGCGCACCAGCAACGCGGCGGCCTTCCCCGTGATGCGGGCGCCAGTCGCACCGAGCGGATGCCCGATCGCCAGACCCCCGCCATCGAGGTTCGCGCGCGCCGGATCGATCTCGAGCTCGCGCAAGCACGCGATCGCTTGCGACGAGAACGCCTCGTTGATCTCCACCACTCCAATGTCCTCGATCCGAATCCCCGCGCGTGCGAGCGCTTTGCGCGTCGCCGGCACCGGGCCCATGCCCATCTCCGACGGATCACAACCCACGCTCGCGAACGAGCGGATGCGCGCGAGCGCGTCGAGCTTGTGCTGCCGTGCAAACGCCTCACTCGTCACCAACACCGCCGAAGCCCCATCGGTCAGGGGCGACGACGTGCCAGCCGTCACCACGCCATCCGGGCGAAACGCCGGCTTCAAGGTCGCGAGCGCTTCCAGTGTCGTGTTCGGACGGATGCATCCATCGTCTTTCACGTAGCTTCCGTCTGCCAGCTTGATCGGCACGATCTCGCGCTTGAAGCGCCCTTGCTCGCGCGCGACCGTCGCCTTTTGATGCGACGACAGCGCCAGCGCTTCTTGATCGGCGCGCGTCACGTTACGCCGCTTCGCCACGTTCTCGGCCGTCTCGCCCATGCTTATGTACGCAGCCGGAAAGCTCTCGATCAGAACTGGGCTCGGGCTGTAGTTGAAGCCCCCTTGCGGAACCATCGTCATCGACTCGACGCCCACGCACAAGAACGCGTCGCCAGCGCCAGCTTCGATCTGCGCCGCAGCGAGGTGGATGGCAGACATCGAAGAGCCGCAGAAACGATTCACCGTGATGCCGCCGACATGCTCGGGCAGACCAGCGAGAAAGCCGACGATGCGCGCGAGGTTATTGCCCTGCGACGACTCGGGGTACGCGCAGCCGAGGATCACATCCTCCAGGAGCGCTGGATCGAGCGCGACCCGCTCGAAGAGCCCTGTGACGACTTGGGCTGCGAGGTCATCGGGCCGCACCGCGGCGAGCGCGCCCTTCTTGGCAAAGTGAAACGGTGACCTGGCGTAGGCTGCAATGACGGCTTTCATATCGTTTCTCCTGTAACATCGTTGGGTCTGCTAACTACCAACCAGAAGGTAGATTATGCGTGCCAAAAAAAGGCGCCGTTGGCCTCGACCTTCGGCGCCCATGCTCTTTCGCTTTCGCGCTCAAGGGCTGAGCGGTGCACCTCGTCGCGCGGTTGCGATCACCTCGTCGAACTCGGCCACATCGCCAGTCATGCGCGCAGTCGCGAGCGCTCCCTGACACAACGCGAACATGTGTCCGGCTCGCGCCCGTGCCCGCGGCGCTCGTTCACCCAGCTCCGTGAACACCTCTGTAAGCCAGTCGATCTGCACCTGACGAATCAGGCGCACCTCTTCGCGCACAGCAGGATCCACGACGTCCCAACCTGGAGCGAGCGCACCTGCCGGGCACATGACCCGGCCGGCGCCCAGCGTATCGCGATACATTCTGATGTACGCCTCGATCTTCTTGGCCGCTGTGAGCTGCATGCCAGCTGTCCAGCGCTGGAAGCTGGTCCGTGAGCGCCTCAAGATCTCGATCGCGAGCGCGTCCTTGGTCGCGAAGTGGTGGTACAGGCTGGGCTTGCGGATGCCGACCCGATCCGCGATGTCCTGAAAGCTGAAGCCGAGGTACGAACGCGTCATAAGCAGCTCCCGCGCGGTGCGGATGATCTGCTCCCTGGTGTCATTGGGGCTGGCGGCTGACGAGCTCACCTACCTACCATAAGGTAGGCGGCGAGCCCCGTCAAGCAGGAGCAAGAGCCGCGCGCTCGCGCGCCGGTATGGACAAAAACGCCTGAGGTTTCCGGAGGAGCGCGGCAGGCTGCGCCGGTACGAGGGCTCCCCGCGTCGGAGTCGCGCCGCTGCCAGCGGCGAAGCTGCGCCCCGGCGCGGGGCGCGCCGCCGCAGGCCGCAAAGCGAGGTCAGGCGCGCGCCGCCGTTCTAGGCAGACGAGCAGCCGCCGAGAACCCTGCCATCGCCGCCGAGAGCGGCAGCGCCGGCACCTCGCGAACACGGGGAGACCGCGAATGGTCGAGTACGCAAGGTCGATCCACGGTCAGCAGCAGCGCGCGCAGCAGACCTTTTGACGTGACCGATCCGATGATCGAAGAGACGTTCGGTCAGGCACCGGAGCAGCTCGTGGACGCCCGCAATCAGCAGCGCTCAAGTCGCTTTGTCTGCAGCGGCCGCCGCTGGCAGCAGCAGAAACAGCGCACCCCTGCAAGGCGCAGGCCGAGCTAGCGGTGTCCAGGCTTGCGTACGTGGCCCATGCGTGCCGCGAAATGCAGCGCGCGGCCAAACCAATCGTCTGAAGGGCGCTGTGTTGTAGACCGGCGCTCCTGCCAGTGCATCTCGTGCTAGCGTCGAGCGATCCCATTGCGCCCACCATGACCGCTGCCGCGAAATCCCAGCTCTCTTCCGCCGCCAGCGAGCCGCACGCGCGCGGCGTGTCGATGCACGTGGTCCGCGTGCTGGTCGATGTGGTCGGGCGCGCGGGCGTGTCGCGCGAGCGCATGTTGCAAGCGGCCGGCCTGACAGAAGCGCAGCTCAGCGCGAGCACGTGCTTGTCATTCGACGCTGCGATCCGCAGCGTCGAGACCTTGCTCGCGCTCACGGGCAATCCCGCGTTCGGGCTGCGCTGGGCCGAACAACTCTCGATCGACACGTTCTCGCCGTCCACCTATTTGATCACCAATGCCGCGAGCTTGGGGGAAGGCATCGCTGCGATGCTGCACTACTCCAAGCTGTTCAGCGAGCAACCTCAGATCGCAGCGCACTACGACCCTCACGAGGTGCGTCTGTCGTATCGCGCGAGATCGGGTGCATCTCCTCTGCTTCAGCGCGCGAGCGCCGAGCTCTCGGTGTTTGGCTTCCTGCGCATCGTGCGCGCGTTTCACCCGACGTTTCGTCCCGAGCGCGTGTGCTTCGCGTATCCGGCTCCGTCGTACCGCGACGAATATGCGAAGCTCTTCGACTGCAGCGCGGAGTTCGATCAACCGTTCACCGGCATGTCATTCGATCGCGCGCTGCTCGCTACGAAAGCGCCGTACCGCGACCAGAGCATGCACGAGGCGCTGCGCCTGCTCGCGGAGCGCCGCTTATCGAGCCTTGAGCAGTCGCCGCAGTACGCCGCTCGCGTGCGCGACCTGCTCGTTCAGCGCCGGCGCGTAGGCGGTCCGGCGATGATCGATGTCGCCGCTCAGCTCGGCCTGAGCGTACACGCGCTGCGCAGGCGGCTGACGGCGGAAGCCACTACCTTCGCCGCGCTCGAGCATGAAGCCTTTGCGGTGTTGGTGAAGCGTGTGCTCATAGACGAACAGCACAGCATCCAGGAGGCGGCCTACGAGCTGGGCTTCTCGGGCACGGCGTCCTTCCACCGCGCGTTCAAGCGCGCGCTAGGCATGACACCGCTCGCTTATCTGCACGACCACGCTACTTGATGCGCACGATCACATTGTCTACGGCGAAAGCCTCCGAAGCGTCGTCGTTGTCCAACGAGCTGTAGACTCTGACAATCAGGTTGTCCGCGGTGTGCTCGAATGGCAGGTCGATGTGCTCGACCAGCTCAGGCGCGCTGTTGCCGCACTGGTTGTTCGGCCCATCGCTCCCGAGAAAGCTTTGTTCGAAGAACGCCATACCATCGACGGTCACGAGCGCGTCCTCATTGTCCCACTCGCCTATCTTGATGTAGTCGAGTGACAGCCGCACTTGACTGTGAGGTCGGCCGCCGAAGTTGTAAGTCTTCTGCGCGATGACATCGCCGCTGAAGGTCCCGATGCCACCCAGAACGCTGCCCAACGAGCCGCACGAGGAAATCATCGAAGGCTCCCAACCCGGAGCTTGGCTCGTGAAGTCCTCTGTGGAGATCACCATCCATCCGCCTTCTGACATGTCACAGATGACTGTGACCGGAGGCACTCCACCGGGGCCGTCTGGATCGATCGTGTACCGGCCGCTCGGAGCGCCACCGTCTTGGTCGAAGATCTCCGTGCAGCTACGCCGCCCGAGGTTGTACTTCTCCTTGAGGTCACGCTCGACGGCGTCGCGCTGCGGACCTGACAGGGCATAGTCGTACGCGCGGATCTCCGCGATCGTGCCGCCCATGGACTGCGCTGCGCTCGCGGCGTTGCCGATGGTGATCGGCGCGCTGCCAGCGCTGATGTTCGAGGCAGCGGTGCTCACGACCTGCAGCGGATCGTAGTACATCGTAGCCGCACCAGCGCTCTGCATGGTCGTGAGCAGCTGGTAGGCGCCGAAGTTGGGCGGCAAGACCGGAGCATCGTTGTTCGCGCCGATGTGCCAGTTCAGCTGGCTATCCGCGCTGTCCGAGATCCGAATCGAGTAGTACATGTCGTGGCCCTGGTTGAGGATCGAGCCCCACGTCTGCGGCGACGATAGGTTGAACACCACGAAGATCGTCATCTCCGGCACTGTCGCGACGTCTGCGGTTTGCAGGCGCACCTCGGCGTCGTTGAACTCGATCTCCGCGAGGCCACCGGGTGCAGTGTTCTCGCGCCACAGCGGCTCGCTGCTGCCGCTAGGCACGCTGGCATGTCGCTCGCGACCCGATTTGTCGCGCCACTGAGTCACGCGGTTCAGGTTGTTCTTGGTGATCGTGGAAGCATCGGTCGCGTCGAGCCACAGGAAGTTTGGCTGCGGTGCGCGCAGCGGTCCGCACTGCACATCGCTCGTGCTCGTGCCAGGCACGCTGACCTCTTCGTCGGCACTGCAGGACCTCCACGCCGAACAGTTGTCGCGATTGGTGCTCGTGCTGAAGGTGCCATCTGGGCAGGTCGTGCAGCCGCGGTCTCGAGTCGCGTTCGGGCTCGCGCTCAGGTACGTGCCCGCGGGGCAATCGCTCCACTCGGCGCACGCGCTCGCGTTGGTCGAGGTGCTGAAGGTGCCCTCCGGGCAGCTGTCGCACGCGCGATCGCCGCTGCCGCTGCTGGTTCCGTCTGTAAACGTGCCTGGTGGGCAGTCGCTCTGCTGAGAGCACACGCGGTCGCTCGTAGACGTTCCTTCCACGGTGACAAAGGTGCCTTCGCCGCACTCGCTCCACGCCGTGCAAGAGAGCGTGTTGTCCGCGATGCTGAAGCTACCAGCGTCACAGCCCACGCAAGTGCGATTGCTGCTCGTGCTCCCGTACTGCGCGACGCGCGTTCCGGGAGAGCACGTGGTCCATGAGTCGCACTGCGTGACATTGTCCGCGGTCGAATAGCTGCCGACGGCGCAGTCGATGCAAACGCGATCGCTCGTCGCGCTGCCTTCTGCGCTCGCATAGCGACCGGCCGTGCAGGTGGACCACGCGCTGCACGTCAGCGCATTGGCTACGCTGCTAAACGTGCCCGGCCCGCAGTCCACACAGCTGCGATCACGCGCTGGTGTGCCGTCCGCTTCGACGCGCTGGCCCGCCGCGCAGTCCCTGAACACGCTGCATGTCTGGCTGTTCTCCAGCGTGCTGAAGCTGCCAGGAGCGCACGCCGCGCACGCGCGGTCGGTCTTGGCATCGCCCGCGTGGCTCACGTAGTTCCCAGGCGCGCACGCGGTCCACGGCGTGCACCCGGCGACGTTGCTCGCGCTGCTGAAGCTGCCTTCTTCGCAGGTGCTGCAGTCACGATCCTCGACCGCGCTGCCCGGCACGCTCACGTACTGGCCGCTCGTGCACAACGTCTGCGAGACGCAGCTGGTAGCGGCGTTGCCGTCATGGTCCCAGCTGCCGATCGGGCAGCGGATCTTCTGCATTTGGTTGCCGGCGCAGTAGGTTCCCGGCTCGCACAGCTCGCATGTCGGATCGTTGCTCGTGCTGCCGGGCACAGTCTCCACGCTGCCTGGCCGGCAATAGCCCGAAGCCGTGCAGCTCGACTGGTTCGGTTGCTCGCTGAACGTGCCTTCGGCGCATGGCTCGCACGCACGGTCGGTCATCACCGACGGTGTGTTCGTCATGTAGTCGCCCGGCTCGCAGGTCTGCCAGGTGACACATTCGGGGAGGTTCGCGCGCTCGCTGAAGCTGCCGCTGCTGCAGCCCGAACAGCTGCGATCTGCGGTCGCATCGCCGCCACCTGACACAAACTGTCCGGGCAGGCAGTCACTCTGGCGTGTGCAGCTGTTGGCGTTGCTGACCGCGCTAAACGAGCCTGGAGGGCAAGTCACGCAGATGCGATCGTTCAGCGCGCCGCCCATCTGGCTCACGTACGTGCCGGCTGGGCACACCGTCCAGGGCTTGCATTCGGGCTCGTTGATGCTGGAAGTAAACGTGCCGTCCGGGCAGGGGCTGCACGTGCGGTCGCTGACCGCGCTACCGTCGTCAGTCACATACTCGCCAGCGAGACATGCCGAGCGTGTGACACAAACGGTCGACGGATCGGCGTCGTGATCCCACGTGCCGCCGTCACATCCCACGATGATGTTGTTTGCACCGGCGCAGAAGTTCCCCGCCAGGCACACGTCACACTCCGGTGGCGAGTCGCCATCTGACGGCGCCACCGCGAAGGTCCCGGCGAGGCACTCGTCGGGCGTGATGCACTGGCTCCAGTTGTCGCCCTCGGTGGTGGTTCCGACCTCGCACGTCTCGCAGTTGCGATCGACGCTCGCGCTGGGCTCGTTCGCCACGTGCGTACCCGGCTCGCATGTGCTCCAAGCATCGCAGCGGCGACTGTTCGAGCGCTCGCTGTAGTAGCCGCTCGCGCAGCCGACGCACACGCGATCAGTCGTCTTCGTGCCTTCGGCGTGTACGTAGCTGCCGGCCTCGCAGGTTCGGAACAGCTCACAACTCGTCGCGTTGGCGGTGATGCTGAAGCTGTCAGCTGCACATGCGCTGCACGCGCGATCCATGCGCGGACTGCCGGCCACGCTGATGTATTCGCCTGGTACGCACTGGGTGAACGGCCGGCACTCGGCTGCATTCGCGTCCAGGCTCACGCTGCCGCTGGTGCAGGCTGCGCACTGGCGGTCATTGTCGGCGTCGCCCTCGGACGCCACGTATTGTCCTGCCAAGCACTGCGTGCGCTCGACGCACTGGGTGGCTGGATTCGCATCGTGATCCCAGTGCCCATTCGCGCAGCTCTCGCGAGCACGGTCGCCGCCCGCGCAATAGCTGCCAGGCGTGCACGCCTCGCACTCCGGTCCTTCACCATCGCTGCTGCGCACCGTGCCGGCGGGACAGTCGGCGGGCGGGTGACAGATCGATTCGTTCGGCCCGCGCGTGCGCGTGCCATCCGCGCACGGCTTACAGGAGCGGTCCTCGGTGCTGGTCGGCGAGCTCTCGGCGTACTCGCCCGGTGGGCAGTTGGTCCAGAGCTTACAGGTGGCCGCGTTGAGCGCGCTGCTGAAGCTGCCGCTCTTGCAACCACTGCAGATGCGATCCTCGGTGGGACTGGCATCGCGGCTGACGTACTGTCCAGGCTGACAGATCGCGTACGCCACGCATGGCGTCTGCGGTCGCCCGTCGTCGTCGAACTCCCCTTCGCCGCAGCGCTCGCTGTCGCCGCCATCCGGCTCGCCGCCATCAGCGACTCCCGCATCGACGATGTCGACGTGGATCTCACAGCCTGCAGTGAGTAGGAATGCGCACGTGTATGCGATGGCCGCAACCAAACGCGATGAGCGTAGGACGGAGAACGAAGCTCTCATGGCTCTCTCTCGATGAGACGGTTGCGACTTCTGTCACCCCTGACGTCATATCGATTGTCCGTTCCCTGTTTCACGCCTGTCAACGAACACAGACGGCGTTGAACACACAACATCGTCACAGCGACCGACGCTGGCTAGATCGGACGACGCGAAGCTGCCTCAGTTGGTGTGATTCAGGCTTTGGCTACGATGTAACCAATCTTCCCAGCAGTGCGCTGGTATCGGAGCGGGCGCGCTCGCCCTGGCTTGGACCAGGGTGGAGCGCGCCGCCGCTCACAGCGTCACTAACGCTTGCCCGCCAGGCGCTTCATGATCCGCCGCTGCGCGTTGCGAAGCTTCTGCTGCTGCGCCTGATACGACGCGTGCGGGCTCTTCTTGGGCGGATGAGCGGGCTTGATGCGTTGTTGTTGATTGGGCTGCATAGTGCCTCCGATTCGTCTTTCAAAAGTTGCTGAATGTCGAGCATGAGACGCAGCTCCACGCCGCCGCCGTGAGAGGCAGCCAAACAAAGCTTTGCCGCTGATGGCGGCAAGCGTGCGAGAGCAGCGGCAAGCCAGCGGCTTGCGGCGAGGTCACGTTCGCGCGCGGACAGGCTCGCGCGCGATCGAGTCGAAACGCGCGCAGGGCACTGTCGGCTGCACGAACATGTGCAGCGCATGGTTGAATCCACGCTGGCGCCGCAACAAGACAGCCGAACTGCCGAGGCAGGACAGCGATTACGCTGTCTTACGCCTCAGTCTCCGGCCAGCTTGCACGAGGGTCCCGCTCCGGCCGCACGGCTCTTTTTCGACGAAGAAAATTTCGACGAAGAACCATGAGGTCGAGGGAGTGGGCCTATCGGCGCCAGAGGATGTTCAGTGGAGGTTGCGCATAATAGACGCGCGCGAACGCGTCACGAATCTTTGTACGCGCACGCTCTGATGTTTGCAAGCGCCTCGTGTTCAAAAAAATGCAGGTATCTTTACCCGCCGCTATCAGCTGCAATGCCGGCGTCGTCCGGGTCGCGCTCCTGATCGCTCGCGCGTGACTGCGTCGCGTTGCTCTGCGAACGTGTCGGTTCGTCGATCGGCGTGCACGAAGCGAACACGATGCTAACGATCGCGCTGACGCAACAACATATAAGTGTCCTCGGTCCGCGCATCGCTTCGTACGCATTAGTGCATCCACTGCGAATTCAAAAGCGAAGCGTGCCGTAAAGTTGTTTGCTTCGAGAGCCGTTCCGCCACCTTCGGCGGAAGGGCTCCCGGATGCATAAAACAAGGCAAAAAATGTGAGATTAGGCTGGCTTCGCACGCTGGCTGCGCGGCAAGCGTCTGAAGATGGCTTGCGTCAGGCCGGGGAAGTGTCGCCCGATGAACGCACCCACTTTTCCGTGTCCGGTGAACACGAACTCGCGCTCGCGCCGCGCGATCGCGTGCGCCATGACACGCGCCGCGCGCTCCGCCGACCACATCAGCCGCGAAGGACGCGTGTCTTTGCGCCGCGCATCGAACTGACCCTCGTTATCGACCTGCCCGATCTCGCTCTCGACGAAACCAGGATGGATGGTGGTGACTGTGACGCCAGAGCCCGCGTGCTCCACGCTCAACGTCTCGCCGATCGAGCGTACTGCCGCCTTGGATGCTGCGTAAGCACCGGTTCCCGGACCGGGCAGAAGCGCTGCGACGCTGCCGAGCAGCACGAGACGACCACGCACGTTGCGCAGGTGCGGCAGCGCATAGCGCGCTGTGAGCGCGAGACCGACCACGTTGGTGTCGAGCTGACGGCGCCACGCTGCAGCATCCAAGCGCTCGATGCGACCGACCACGCTGAAGCCCGCATTGGCGATCGCCACGTCGAGCCTGCCGAAGTAGGCAATCAGCTTGTCCACCGCCTCACGGATCGCGCGCTCATCGCACACGTCACACGGGATCGCGACCGCGGAGCGTCCGAGCGCTTCGATCTCACGTACGAGCCACTGCAGGCGATCGACGCGTCGCGCGCTCACGGCCACGTCTGCACCCTGCCGCGCGAGCTCCAGCGCCAAGGCCCGGCCGAGACCGCTGCTCGCACCCGTGATCCACACCACGCGATTTTCGAACGCTCTTGCTGCTGCCATCACTGCTCCTCCTGCGGCTGGTTCTACCCACCCCGCAGGCTGAAATCACGAATCTAGCGCGAGCGGCAGCTCGAACAGCGGGAACAAGCGCTCGACGTCGAGGAACGACGTGATCGATGTGATCGCGTCCGACGAGAGCTCGAGCACGATCAGCGAAAACGCCTTGTGTCCGCCGTCGGCCGCAGGCCGGAGCTGAGCGAACGCGGGCAAACCATTCGCCGCTGTGCGCAGCAGGCGCGACCCGCGGCACCCGGCACCCGGTCCCAGCATCCACTTTTGGATCTCGTCTGTGCCCTCCAGCCACAAGGAGAAGGGCGGCATGCACAGCTTGACGTCCTCGCGCATCAAGCCTGCGAGCGCGCGCACATCGTAGCGCTCGAACGCGGCGCAATAACGCTCGACGAGCGCGGCTTGCTCGGGGCTGAGGCTCGCGGCCCGCGGTTCGGGCAGGTGTGTTCCGAGCGTGGCGCGGGCGCGTTGCAGCGCGCTGTTGACGGCTGCCACACTCAGGTCGAGGTGCTCCGCCACTTCGGATGCGGACCATCCGACCACCTCGTACAACAGCAGGCAGGCGCGCTGCTTGGCGGGCAGGTTCTGCAGCGCGGCGACGAACGCGAGCCGGATGCTTTCCCGCATGCGCAAGCGCTCATCGAGATCCAGGTCGGCAGGCAGTACGCGTGCCTCGGGCACAGGCTCGAGCCAGTGCGATCCTGGATGCGATTGCAGGGCGTCTCCGACTCGACCAGCCGGTCCATCTTCGAACGGACGCACCCGGCGCGTGCGCGACGCGAGCGCATCGAGGCACACGTTGGTCGCGATGCGATACAGCCACGTTCGGAGCGAGGAGCGCCGATCGAAGCTCTCCACGCTGCGCCATGCCCGCAGCATCGTCTCCTGCACTGCGTCATCCGCATCGAATGGCGAACCGAGCATGCGATAGCAGTGCCCGGTCAGCGCCACGCGATGTTCCTCGAATTGCTCGACCTCTGTCGACATCCCCCGAAGCTAGCACTTGTTCCGAGCCGCGACCTGTGCGCACCCGCGCGCTCGGCGTGCTCGAGCAAGCGGCGCCGTCGTCGCGTGCAGCGCGAGGGGTCTGCCGGTCGGGAAAAAGGCGAGCTCGCGAGTCTGGGCGACCCCGCCCGCAGCTGATGGCGGCGCTAAGGCGCAGCCTTGTCACCCGCCGCCCCGCGTGGAGGTGGCGCTTTTTCGCCCGCGGCGCCGCGGGGCCCGCCGCGCATCTTGTCAGGGTCGTGACCTGGCGGTGCCATTCTTCCAGCCTCCGCGGGAGCGCCTGCCGCTTTGGGCTGCTTCGGACGCTTGCCGCGTCCAGTCGATCCGCCAGCGCCGGCTACAGGTTCTCGGTCGGGATCGCCTGGCATCGCCCCCGGGCCGCCCGCAGCGCCGCCATCAGCGTCTGCTCCCTTGGACGGCTCTGCGCTTGGCCGCGCGGGTTCTGCTGGCTTGTCCTCTGGCTTCTCTGGCTCGTCGCCCGGCTCCACGCTGGGACCGCCGTCGCGCTCGCGCTCTGCACTGGATGGGTACTCCGTGTCGTCATCTGCGGTGCACGCGCTGAGCCACAGAAGACTCCCCAACAACGCCGCTGCTTTGCTTGTGTTCATGCCTAGCCTCTCCCGTTCAGTCGTTCGAGAGGGCCGCTTGGATGAAAACACTTGTGCAGGGCCATTCTGCCCCTGCGCGCGAAGATCCCAGGTCGTCACTGGAGGCGGTCGGTGTTATGGAAGGGTATCCCTCAATCGGTAGCGTCGAGCGTGCAGGTATCCATCTCATTGTTGAGAGCGTTGACGAGCGCAGTCGAGCGCGAAGGGGCGACGCGGTCGCAATACCTCGCAAGGGCAGGCATCGATCCGGAGCTCGTCGAGCGCGACGATGCCCGGCTCGACATCAAAACCTACCTGCGGGCGCTCGATGCGGCGATCGACGTGACGCAGAACCCGGCGTTTGGGTTGCGGCTCGGGCAGCATGCAACATCGGCGATGTACCACGTGGTCGCGCACATGGCCGAGATCGCGAAGACCCTCGGCGACGCCATCGATAACATCTTGCGCTACTCGGGCATCTTAGCGGTCGGCTTCGAGCCATGTCTCGTCGACCTGCGTGAGCAAGGTCTGGTCGCGCTGCGCTTGCCGTATTTGGTGGGGGAGAGCAGCGCGGTGCGGCTGACGGCGGAGTTCGCGCTCACCGGATTCATGCGCTTGTTGCGCTACTACCTGGGCGAACAGGTGCTGCCGACGAGCGTGTGTTTCGCGTACCCCGCGCCTACGTACGCGGACAAGTATCGAGGCGTGTTCGGTGGCACGGAGTGTTTCGGGCAGCCGTTTACCGAAGTCAGGTTTCCAAGAGAGTGGCTGGACCGCTCGCAGTTGAACGCAAACCGCGACCTGTACACGCTGCTCCAGACACACGCCGAGCTCGAGCTGTCTCGGCTGTCGCACAACACCAGCGTCGTGCAGCGCGTCGAGCGTGTGTTGGCCTCGAGTAAGCCGCGCGAGCTGCCCAGCATGGAAACCGTGGCGCGTACGCTAGAAATCAGCGCGCGTACGTTGGCGCGCAAGCTCCAGGCGCAGGGCGTGTCGTACGCGCAGCTGGTCGAGGAACGCCGCTCGAGCGCTGCCAAGTGTCTGCTCGCGGGTGGTCGCCACAGCATCCAGGAAGTTGCAAGCGCGCTCGGCTTCGCCGACACCCCAGCGTTCCACAAAGCGTTTCGCCGCTGGACAGGTTTGACTCCCAAGCAATACATCGCATCGGTCATGCGCTGACCGTTCTGTTCCGCGCGATTAGCCCGACGCGCGCGTTCGAGGCTTGAGCTGCTACAGCGGTGTTGGCTGTCCAAGCTCGGCAAATGCTTGGCATGCGCGAGACATTGCAGGGTGACGACCTGCGAGCTAACCCAGGCTTGTTTGGGTGCCTCGCGGTGCCATGGTCGTCACTCGCCTGCCGTGAGCCGACGCACGCGATGAAGCGCACTCAGATGGTGCTTCGCGTTGCCGCTCTCAGCGGCGAGAGGATAGCGTAAATGACTGTAAAGCAATCTGGGTTGCGCGCGCGCACGGCGATCGCGTTCGGCTGTGTGGTGCTGTCGAGTGCAGCGGTAGGCTGCAGCAACCCACCCGCTGGACAGGACTCTCCGCCCAGCACCAGCGCGGGCACTGCCGCGCCGAAGCCGCAGGCGGGCTCACCCTCCACAGGCAGAGCAGGCGCTGGCGGCAGTGGCACCATGACAGGGACAGGCCAACAGGGCAGTGCCGGCCGAGCCGGCAGCGGCAGCACGCAGGCCGGTCGTGCAGCCACAGCTGGCAGCGGTGGCAGCGCAGCTTCGCAAGCCGGCGCTGGCCCCGCAGCGGGCGCTGGTGGTGCGAGCGGGTCCGCAGCTGGTAGCGGCGGCGCCATCGCTGCCGCTGGTAGCGGCGGGGCCGCAGGCGCAGGTGGTGCGCAGGGCGAGGGCAACGCTGACGTCAAGCCGCCGTGTCTCACGAAGCCCAGCCAGCTGGTGGTGGTCGGCGACTCGTATCTCAACTGGATCACGCACACGTTCCCTGACGACTTCCGCAGCGCGTTTGGTGCCGAGTACCGCATGTACGCTGTCGGCGGCGCGTCGATGGGCTCCGGTGGCATCGCGGGCTTCATTCCGGATCAACTCGCACAAGCGATCGCAGACGACTCGGACATCCTTGCGTCCGTGATGACAGGCGGCGGCAACGACATCTTGATCGCCGACACGATCAAGTACCCCGGCAGCGACACCTGTAAGGATCGCCTCGATGCTCCGATGGACAAGGTCTGCCAGGACGTGATCGCCAACGCGATGAACGTCGCGAGCAAGCTGATGGACACTGCTGCAGCCGCTGGCGTGCGCGACGTCGTGTACTTGTTCTACCCGCACATTCCGGGCGGCGGCTTCGGCGGCATGAACCCGAACGCAATCCTCGACTACTCACTGCCCATGGCGCGCGACCTGTGCACCGGCGCAGAGAGCCGCACCGAGGGCAAGCTACGCTGCCACTTCGTAGACCTCGTGCCCGTATTCGAAGGTCACCCCGACTGGTTCGCAGACGACGGCATCCATGAAAACAACCTAGGCTCAGCAGCCATGGCCAAAGAGGTCATGGAAGTCCTGAAGGACAAATGCATAGCCCAACCCGAATCGAGCGGCTGCTGCGAGCCGTAAGTAAAGCCGCGAAGGCAGCGTAGCTCTGCTGCCTTCGCCCGAGCTTCTTTACTCGTCTTCGGGGAACTGGCAGCTGGTTTTGCCGACTGCGACGGCGCACTCCGCACCATCGTCATTGCTCAAGGTCGCCGCCAGCGTAGCGTTGTACATGCGGCATGCGAACGCGTGTCCCTTCTTGGCATTGGCGATGCTGTAGTTCATCCCGCCGTTGTACATCGGGTCAGCCTTGCGCGCGGTGTCGCAAGCCTTCTCACAGTTGTTGGCGGCGCCGTCGTACTCCTCTTCGTACTCCGTTGGGCACCCGACCTCGAGCAGCTTGCACAAGCTCTCGCAATCATCGCCACAGACCTCCGCGCCGCCGGGACCTGCGTGCGGGCAGTGCAGCGTTGGGTTCGCGTATACTGCCGCGTTGTAGCTGTGGTACTTGCGGCACGCGAGCGTGTTCTCTTGCGCGTTCATGGCCAGTGTGCCCGGCTCGAAGCTCTTGCATACGGCTCGGCACTGCGCGAGGTCGTCGTAGACCTCATGCTCGTCCTTGCATGCGGCGAGGTTCACGGCGCAGTAGTCCTCGCAAGTCGGCTCGCCGTCATTCTCCAATGGCGCTCCGCACCAGGGTGTTCTGCCGCTCATCGGCTGTGGCGAGATGAACGCGTGCTCGCAGTGCTCGGTCGCGAACTTCTCGCTCTGCGTGGCCAAGGTGAGGTGGACCAAGCGGCACTGGATCGTGTCGCCTTCGTGGTCGGCGAGGATGTCGAAGGTGCTGTCTCCAGCACCTCGGATCGCGTCTTCCTTATCAGGGATGACCGCACATTTTTCCTCGCACGATTCGGCGTTCATGCCGTCGGCATCGGGATAGGTCACCATGCCTTCGGCGTGCTCGGAACACACCTTGCTCATCGTGCTGCAGTAGTTCTTGCAAGGCGAGCCTCCGCAAACACCGTCGCCGCCGCTCAGAGATGCGCGTGGGCAGTACAGGTAGCGCTCGTTCCTGCCGCTGTCTTGCAGCTGCTTGAGCTCATTCTCACGACACTCGCGTTCCTCGTCGCTGTAGAGCGCACAGGCCGTCGCGCAGGCCATCGGCTGGTAGATCGTGAACTCTTCAGTGCACAGGCTGTACGCGAGCTCGCAGAACTTCGCGCAGGGTTCGTCTGTGTCTTCCTTCGGGGCTTCGTTCCGTATGTCGGGGATGCCGGCGATGAGCTCGCATGCTGTGAGGAGAAGGAAACATGAAAAGGTGAGGGCCGCGCGCGACATTAGAAACTCCCTTGCAGCTTGAGCTGCGCCGAGCCAGGTCCCGCCGTGAGCGCGACTTCTAAGTTGTCTTCGCGCGGGCGCACCAGGTAGACGACTACACCTGCGGCGACCAGCGCGAGGCCGCTTGCGACGAGCACGTTGGCTGCAGTCGCGGCGCTGCGCGCGGATTGGTCGTGCTCGAAGCCTTGGCCCATGCAGCGGCCGTCCGGACAAGCATCGTCGGCCTTGCCGTTCTCCGTGATAGCGCGGATGCCAAAGTAGCTGCCTACGCCCAGGGTCACGATGCCCACCCCACCGAGCACGTACGCGAGCGGCTTGTGAAAGGTCGAGCGGGGCTCCTCGTTCGTTGCCGCTGTTGGCTGCGTGGGAGCGAGCGTGGGGGCGACCTGGGTCGGCTCCGATTGCGCGATCGGCGGCGGAGGTGGCGCGACCTCACTCGGTGGCAGCTGTTGCAACGCAGGCACATCCACCACCAGGCGTGCGCCGTTCGCAGGCAGCTCCACCGTCATGTTCCAGGGCGCGTAGCCCGGCGCTGCCGCCGTCAGCTTCTGCTCGCCGGGATCCACCGGCACCGGCACCCCCAGCGCAGCGGCGGGTACGACGTTGCCGTTGCGCGTGATCAAGATACCAGGGATGGTCACGTTGCTCGGTGGGACCAAGGTCAGCTTCGACAGCGATGCTTGCAGGTTCTCTGCGCGCGTTGCGCCCTTCTTGGCGCGCTCGGTCTGGCCTTGCTCCTGTGCGAGCGATGCGGCTTCGCGGTACATGGCCCACGCGCTCGCCGTACGGCCGAGCTTCTCGTAGCACTCTGCGAGATACAGCATCGTGCCGACGCCCGGCTCGACAGCTTGGCTGCGCTCCAGCGTCTGGCAGGCTTCCTCGTCTTTGCCGTCCTTCATCAGCTCGAGCCCGCGATCGAACAGGGACTCGGCGAGCGCTTTGTCGCTGGTCGAGCTCTGTGCGCTGACGCCAGGAGCTGCGCCCGCCCAAATCACGAGACAGGCGGCGGTCAAACACAGAGATCGGATCGATAAGTCCAAGGCGGAAGTGGTGTCGTGCATGTTCGCCTGAGTGTCATTCAAATGTTTGTCTAAGAGATGTCAGCGACGGCCGCCGAAGTCACTTATTTGCCCGCGTGGCGGCGCGCCCTTGGCGTTGGGCGCCGGCGCAGGCAGAACGGGCTTCACGGTGGGCGCCGCCACGGGCGGCTTTGCGGCGGCCTTTACGGTCGCGGGCGCTGCGGCCGCTGCCGGGGCTTTGGGCTGTTCCGCGATCGCGGCTGCGGCTTTCGGCTCTTGCGGAGCGGGCTGCGGGTCGGCGGCAACATCCGCCGCAGCGGGTGCATCCGGCGACACGCCGCGCGGGATCTCACGCTCGATGGGCTCACCCGTGGATGCCGCCGTCGGGATGGGGGCTGCGCTCGGACGTTGCTCCTCCGGCAGCGGTTTGGCGACAGCCGGGCCGGGCTCGTCGCTGCGGCCCTGGTAGAAGTACGCGGCCGCCGCGCCCAACAAAAGGAGCAGGACTGCGCCGATCGCGAGGCCCTTGCGCGTGCCAGACGACTTGTCGTTGCGGTCCCAGGACAGCGGAGTTTGCGAGGTCCGGGTGGTGACACCGCGCGGACCGGTTGCCGCTGCTGGCGGCGCGCTGCGCGGACGGTCCGAGACGCCGAGCTGGGTGGTGCGGTAGGCCGAGGCAGGCATCGCGGCGTACGGCGCCAGCTGATCCAGCACCTCTTCGATCGACGAGTAACGCTCGCGCCGGTCTTTGGCCAGCATGCGCATGATCACCGCCTCGAGCTCGGGCGGGACCTCGAGCTCGTCCGGGAACTTCTTCGGGCGCTCGTTGATGACCGACGCTATCAGCTGCGGAATGCTGGCAGCTGTGAACGGCGGCTGGCCACGGATCAGCTCGTACAGCACGACGCCCAAGCCCCAAATGTCGGCGCGCGCGTCGACGTCGCGCGACGACTCGAGCTGCTCGGGCGACATGTACAAGGGCGAGCCGACCAAGTTCGCGGTCTGCGTGAGCGCCTGTGATTTCTGCGCTTCGAGCAGCGACTTCGATACGCCAAAGTCGAGCACTTTGACGCGCCGCGCGCCGGGCCCACGCTGCTCCAAGAACAAGTTCGCAGGCTTGAGATCGCGATGGATGATGCCGGCGTGATGCGCCTCGGACAGCGCTTCACAAGCTTGCAGCACGTAAGCGACCGCTTCCCGATACGGCAAGCGTTCGCGGCGCTCGAGCTCCTGCGACAGATCACAACCATCGAGGTACTCCATGATCATGAACGGAATACCGTCAGACAGCGTGCCTACGTCGAGCACACGACAGATGTGCTCGCTGCGCATGCTCGCGACTGCGCGCGCTTCGCGACGGAAGCGCTCAGCGGCAACGCCGCGCTGCGCGATCTCGGGCAACAGACACTTGATCGCGACGCGCTGATCGAGATCGCGGTGGCGCGCAGCCAAGACGATGCCCATGCCGCCCTCTCCAAGTACGCGTTCAACGACGTACTTTTCGGCGACAGTGGCTCCGATAGCGACAGGCGGCTCACGCATGACGCTGGAACCGTACCAGAAGTCTTGAACGCTGCGAAACCCGGATGGGTGCGCCAGTTCACGGGCGGTTTCTGCTTCGGTGTCTTCGGGTATTGGCTGTTTCACTTGGTCCAACTTCTCATCCGCGTGAGCTCGATCACCCCGGAGACCGGCGTGCAAGCCGTGAACAGCCAGCGCGTGCGCCGACAGCTGACGTGACGTGTGCCTGTGGTGCGCGCGATCTGGTGTATTTGCAGGACTTCCGTCTGCGACGGAGCCGCGCAGCCCCGTTCCGACGTTGCCGGCGACAGCGGCAAGGAGAAGCCACTGGCCGTGTGCGTGCGTTCATTTCTCGAAGCTTCCTGTGCGTGTACGGCGCGTGGCCCGTCCCGCTGTGCGCGTGCGCTTTGTCCCCTCGTCCCGTCCCAGCGCCTTTGCAAGAGCAAGCGACAGGCCAGGCCACAGGCGGGACCGAAGGCTCCACGGTGTGTTTCAGTGGTTTTGGTGCGCTCGGTCCGCGCGGCCGCGGGCGGCACGTGCCTGACGTGCCCGGCACGTGCCGCTTCCGCGTATGCTCGCGGAGCTTTGTGCTAGACCAGCACGCGTGATGAAGGCGACCACGGATTCGGATGACGAGGGGTTTGCGGAGAAGGTCGCGAGCACGGCCTCGCCAGGCGTCGTGGTGATCACGAGCGCGGGCCAGCCGACGAGCGCAACCATCGCCATCACGCGCGCACCTTCCGGGGTGACGATCGGGCGCGGCGCACCTCACGGTTTACTCGAGGAAGATGTCCAGGTTTCCCGCTCCCACCTGCAGATTTCGCTGCAGGACGAGCAGTTTCGGATTCAGGATCTCGACAGCCGCAACGGAACGTTCGTGGATGGGACGCGCTTGGAAGGCGCGATCACGCGGCCTTGCGACACGAGCACGCTGATCCGAATCGGCCGGAGCCTGCTCTGGCTGGTCCCTGACGTGCGGCCGTTCATCGGTCACAAGCAGCCGACGGCTGCAGGCCCGGTCTTGGGAGGCCTGTCGCGGCGCGCGCTCGAGGCCATCGCCCTCGCGGACAAGGTGGGCGACACGTTGCTGATCCTGGGCGAGAGCGGCGCCGGAAAAGAGCTGTGTGCCCGCACTTTCCACGAAGTTCATTTCGGGACCGATGGTCGCGCACCTTTCATCGCTGTGAATTGTGCGGCCATCCCGGAAGGGCTCGCCGAGCGCCTCTTGTTCGGCGCGCGTCGCGGTGCGTTCTCCGGCGCGACTGATGCCAATGGCTACATCGTTGAAGCTCACGGCGGCACGCTGTTTCTGGATGAGATCGCAGAGCTCGACCCGCTCGTTCAGGCGAAGCTGCTGCGCGTGCTCGAGACGCGCGAGGTGATGGCGCTCGGCGCGACCTCAGCGCGCAAGGTGCAGCTGCGGATCTGCGCGGCCACGCACAAGGACCTGCGCACCGCAGTCAACGAAGGGCGCTTCCGCGCGGACCTGTACTATCGCATCGGCCGACCCGAGGTGAAGATGCCGGCGCTGCGTGAGCGGCTCGACGAGATCCCTTGGTTTTTGCAGCGTGCGTTCGCCGCGATCGATCCGCAGCTGACAGCGGCGATCGGTACGCTCGAGATGTGCGCGCTCCGGCGCTGGCCTGGCAACGTGCGCGAGCTGCTCCTGGAAGCCAAGCACGCCGCGCATGCCGCGCTCGCGGAATCATCGCACGTCGTGCGTCCCGACCACTTCGCGCCGTCGGCGGGTCTCGCGCTCAGCGAGAGCGGTAGCGCGCCGATCCCCACGCTCAGCAGCAAACCGCCTGCGGAGGTTCGCTCCGCCGCTGCACTGGACGATGCCGCGATCGCCGCCGCGCTCGCGGAGCACGGGGGCAATGTCAGCCGCGCCGCGCAAGCGCTCGGGTTGCATCGCAACCAGCTGCGCCGCTGGATCGCAAAGCGAGGCGGCGAAGAGAAGTAGCGGGCGAATGACGTCGCGATGCACATTGTGCAGCGGCGTCTCGTTGTAGTCGCACAGCTCATGCGCGAAGTGCTCAGCGAGCGCTGCTCGCGGATGTGCTTGAGGATCACTGGCGTGAGCTTCACGTTGCCCGGCGCGTTTACGCCGTGCGTGTTGGCCGTCTCGGCGCCTTTTTTTTGCAGACGCTAGTCGTCCTTTGCGCCGTTCGCGATCCAGTCGCGGACTTCGTCGCGGAGCTCCTGCGTGAGCGTGCCACCCGGCGGCATCTGCTGGCCGCACGGCGCGTTGATGTCGAGCTTCAAGTACAAGAGGCTCTCGTCGGGTTTGCCGGGCACCACGCGCTTCAAGCCGAGCGGCGCACAGTTCATGTTGCGCGGGTTCGACGCCTGGTCGACCAAGCTCGCGTAAGCCAGCTCGCGGGTCGCCATGTTGAGCATGCTGTAACCCATGAGGTGGCACTGCGTTCGACACGTTCTGAACGCGACTTGATAGATGTGAGAGAAAGTGCCGTACGCCGCTTCGCCGTCCGGTGGAGACACTCCGGCGTCGTCTGCACCTGCGGATCCGGCAGCGCCCCCCGTCGCCCCGGCAGCGCCTGCATCTACGCGAGACGCTTCAGTTGTGGAGGCCGCTGCATCGGTCGGCCCCGCGCTGCCATCGCGCGCGCTCGACGCGTCCGCTCGGGTGCTCACGGCTGCATCGGTGCGCGCGAGACCGGGCTCACTAGCAGCGCTTTTTGTGTCTTCGCAGGCCAGGAGTCCGCAGATAAGGAAGAAGATCAGAGGAGGGAAACTGTGTAACTTACTCACTTGCAAACCACCTGAGCGCTCTGCGCGGGGCGAGCTTGGTTTTCGTGACGACTCGAAGACGATTAATTTCTTTGTTTCACAAGGCACGCGCCAACGAAAGGCGTCTCGATCGGGCGCACTGCGGAGGTGAGCCCCAACCGCGCGACGGAGGAGGCATGACGACACAACGACAGCATTCTTGGACGCTGCTCATCGCGGCGGGACTGTTCGCTGCGTGCGGCGCGGCGAATGGCGCTGAGCCAGAGCAAGCGCCTACGGGCGGCGCGGCGGGTGCCATCGCAACAGTCCCTGCAGCAGCACCCGCAGCACCCCCAGCACCCGCAGTACCCGCAGGGGCTCCAGTGCCTGCGGCCGCGCCGACCGCGACAGCGCAAGCACCAGCGCCGGCCCCGACAACGGCACCGCCTGCTGCGCCGGCCAACGCCGCAGCGCCCGCCGCTGGCGCTGCGATGGCAGAGGGCGCGGGTCCCGCGGACAGCTGCGTCGATCGCAAAGTCTCGTATGCCAAGCCGTGCCACAACGATCCTGATCCGTGCGGCTTGAAGAGCGGATGGCCGGGCGACGAATACTGCCTTTTGCCGCCGAAAGAAGGCGAAGGCATCCAGATCCACTTCGGCCCCAAAGACTTCAAGAACATGGCCGAGGTCATGAAGTACGCGATCAAGTCGGGCGAAGAGTTCGACAACTCGGTCGCGGCAAACATCCCGCTGACCGAGGAGAAATTCTTTCAACGCATCACGGTGCAGATGCGTCCAGGCTCCCATCACTGGATCAGCTCGGTAGCGAGCGGCAAGCTCGAAGAGAAGTTCTACGACGACACGGGCTGCGGCGGCTCGACCGGCGCAGGCAGCTTGGGCGGCGGTCAGAACTTGATCTACGACAATCCGCCCGGTGGCATTCCCGCACCGGAGAACGCAGGACTCGGCCGCAGCGTGGTCGGCAACTCGAGCCTGTGCATGAACCTCCACTCGTACAACTTCACTGACCGCGAGCAGATGCGCGAGATCTGGATCAACCTCTACTTCATCGACGAAGCGAAGGTCACCCAGAAGACTGCGCCGATCGCGATGGTGGGTGGGCTCGGGCTGAGCCTCGGGCCGCGCATGAAGAAAGAAGCGACGTACATGGGCACGTTCAATGGCGATGGTCGCATCATCCAGATGTACGGCCATCGGCACGCATGGACTCCGCGCTTCGCGGTGTGGCTGCGCGACGAGCTGATCTACGACTCGTGGAGCTGGCAGGACTCGGTCACCTTCAACTACGACAGCATCAGCCAGAACCCACCGATCAACACCGCCAACAAGGTGGACGGTGCGGTCAGCGGGATCCTGGAGTTCAAGGCTGGCGATCCGCTGAAATTCACGTGCTTCATCGAGAACGAGTCGGACAACACGCTGCGTTTTTCGAACCAAGTGTATGAGGGCGAGATGTGCAACCTGTGGGGCAGCACGGTCGGCACGGGGATCTCCGGCACCTTCCTCTGAGTCTGTAACTACCGAAACGCGGAGGTCGTGGCGTATGCTCGCCCGCCATGATTTCCGCGTCGAAGTGTCTCTTGTGCTCGAGTGTATGGGCTGTCTTGGTCGCGTGCTCCGCGCCACGGCCGAGCGCAGGCAGCGCCGAGCCGGAGCCTCCGCAGCCAATAGCTGCAACGCCGGAGCCGGCCGCAGCTGCACCGGAGCCCGCGCCCTCTCCCCCATCCGCGCCACCGGACCCCGGGCCAGACGCAGTGCCTGACGCATCCGGGTGGGGTGTCGCCGCGGGCTTGAAGTACCTCGAGCTCGTGCGCGGTGAGGCCAGCGCAGATGAGCCACTCCCGCTCATCATCGTGATCCATGGGCTCGGCGATCGGCCGCATCGCGATTGGCTGTACGCTATCGACATCGATCCGAAGCTGAAAGCGCGGATGATCCTGCCTCAGGCACCGACACCGTACGGCCAGGGCTATGCGTGGTTTCCGTTCCGCTTCCAGGATCGCAACGACGAAGCGCTGGCAGGTGGCATCAGCGAAGCCGCAGCGCGGCTCACCGCGATGATCGAGGTGCTGCAAGCACAGCGGCCGACGCGCGGTCGCGTCGTGGTCACAGGCTTCTCGCAGGGCGGCATGCTGAGCTTCGCGCTCGCGCTCTCGCAGCCGCAGAAGATCCAGTTTGCGCTGCCGATCAGCGGTGAGCTGCCCCCGCAGCTGTGGCCAAAGGAGCACCCGAAGCGCGGAGCGGTACCGCGCATGACAGCGCTGCATGGCGTCGCCGATACGGTCGTGAGCTTCGAGGCCGACGAGCAGCTCGTGCAGCACTTGCGCGGGCTCGGCTATCCACTTTCACTCGTCCGCTACGAAGGTGTCGGACATCGCATCACTGAGGAGATGAGCGCCCGCATCAAGCGCGAGCTTAGCGCTGCTGTGTCTGCCATGGGGGCTGGGAAGCCAGCGCACTGAACGCTTGACCATTGGGGCTCGCTCGGTCTACTTGCCGGACCCCGTGCTCGAACGCTCTGAAAGTCGCGTGCCCTTGACCCGCGCCGAAGCGGATGAGGTGCTGCGCTATTGGCTCGCCGCGGTGCAGCAGGAAGAAGCGCTCATGGCGCGGCCTAAAGCACGTGCGCCCTCGCGAGGACCGAGCGTGCCGCGGCTCGATATGCCTGGCAGCGGCCAGGAGTACTTCAAGCTGCCGCTCGAGCAGGCCGCCGCGCTGTTCGAGGAAAAAGCGCATGCCACGCTGCACAAGCCGTTCGACGCCGAGCTGCGTGGCTTCTTCGAGAGCTGGTTGTCGGGGCAGTACCGACGCGGCGATCAAGATCGCGCGGCGTCGCATCTTTTGACGTTTCCCGTCGTGCACCTCGCGCGCGGCGAGCTCGCGGGCCTATTGCGCTGTCCGCTCGACGTCGGCTTCGGTCGCGCAGGCGGCGCTGCGTTCGCCGTGCCGACGCGCAGCGAGCGAAGAAGCGGCCAATATCCGCCGCCGCCAGAGGAAGCGCGCATCGCGCTCGCCGAACAGCCCGAGCAACGCTGGCCGTTCTTCGTCGACACGCGTCTACTGCAACAACAGCTCGGCGTGGTGCGCGAGCGCATCGACGAGACCTTCGACAAGCTGCGCGCGACAAAGGCGCCTGATGCCCGCTGCATGCTCAGGTTGCTGTGTGAGCTGCTCGAGACTGAGCTCGCGGAGCGCACCGCTCCTGCCGCCGTGACCGGCAACGCAGCGCTCGCAACCCGCGCGGCGGGAGCACACGTGACCGCCAACGGTGCGGCGGATGGAGATTCGCGCGACTCACACGCCGTGAGCGCGACGCAGTTGATCATGCGGATCCATGCAGCCTGTGCCGGCCTATTGGCGGGCGGTCGCGCGCGTGCGTATCCGGTTGCGCTCGTGCTCGACAGCGCGCGCAGCAAGGCAAGCTTTTACTTGCAACGCGACATGGCCGGCCTCCTGGAAGACGCCGACTCGCGGCCTTGGGAGCTTGATTCGCCGCTCGGCGCATACCTGACCGGCGAGGCGCCTGCGCTCGGCATGACTGTGCAGCGGGGCTTGTATCGTGCGCCCCCGCTCTCGCCGAGCCAACGCTATGCCGCTGAGCGCTGCGCCGGCTCGCGCTTCACTGCCGTGCAGGGCCCACCAGGCACAGGCAAGACGACCTTGATCTTGCACCTCGCGGCCGCTGCGCTGATCAAGCAGGTGGAAGCTCTCCTCGACAGCTCGGACATGGGCGACGCCCTGATGCTCGTCACGAGCACCAACAACCGCGCGGTCGACAACGTGATCGAAGGCCTGTCCGATGGCGGCGAACAAAGCTTGCCGCTCGCGCTGCGCGTCGGCAGTCAGCAGGTCTGCGAGCAGCTGCTCTTGCCTCAGCTGGAGCAGACGCGCGCGCAGCTCGAAGCGGCAGCGAAGATCCCGCTCAGTCAGCGCGAGCTGCAGCTGCAAGCGGCGATGGAAGAGTACGAGCAGGCGCGGGGCGCGCTCGAAGAAGCGCAGGCTGCTCGCATCGCAGCCAGCGACGTTTTGACCCAACGTGCCCAGCTCGAGGCCCAGCTCGCGCGCGTGCAGCGCGAGCTGGCTGCGGTCCCCAAGCTGCGCGTGTCGGCTCAGCGCAGCGCACGGCTGCGCGAGCTCTTGGACAAAGTAGCTCCGCGGCTCGATCAGCTGATCGATCTCGCCGACGCCAAGCCCAGCCTGCCAGCGCTGCAGGCGATCGATCGCGAGCAACGCAAGCTCGGCAAGAAGCTCCTACCCGAGCTGGAAGAAGCGTTGATCGAAGCGGACTTGCAGGAAAGACTGGGTTTGCCACCGGTCCTTCCGCCGAGCTCCGATCCCGCTGTGCTGATGAACGCCTGGAGCGAGGCGCTCGAAGTCGCACACAGCGTAGTCGAAGGGCTGCAGCGTGAGCTCGCCGCGCACGTCGAGACCGAGATCCGGCGCGAGCGTGCGCGCATGCTGACCTTGAAGCTCGAGCGCCTGCCGGCCGCGCTCAGCGAGCTGCCCCCCTACGACGATGCCCACGACGCGCTGCAGCACGCGCTCTTTGACGCGGCGGTGCGCTTGCGCGAGGCATGGGCGTGGGCGGAAGCGGAAGACTTGGCCAAAGCGCTGCTCACCGCGATCGCAGGCGTGCGCAACGAGCGCAGCTTACGGCGGCTGTGGAAGGACGGCGGGCGCGACTACAAGCGCCTGCGTCAGTTGTTCGGTGTCTGGGGCTGCACCTTGCTGTCGCTCGGCAATTGCGTGCCCGCCGACGCGCACGCGATCGAGCTGCTCGTGATCGACGAAGCCGGACAGTGCCATCCCGCATACGCCGTGAGCGGCCTGATGCGTGCCGAGCGCGCGCTGGTGATAGGCGACGTGCACCAGCTCGAGCCGGTGATCGAGATCGAGCCGGACGATGACGAGCGCGTGATCAAAGCGTGCCGCTTGCAGCTGAGCCGCGAGGCGCTCGCACCCTATCGCGTGCACAGCCAGGCGTGTAGCTCCGTGCAAGCGCTCGCCGATCGCGCGGTGAGCGAGCGTCCCAGCTTGACCGAGCACTTTCGCTGCCAGGCGGAGATCATCCGGATCTCGGATCGGCTTTGCCGCTACGGGCTGCAGGTGCTCACGCCGCGCGAAGGTCCGAGTGTGCCGCTTCCGTTCCTGACCGACCCGGTCAGCCTGGTCGACGTCGATGGAACGCAAGAGCGTCTCGGCGGCAGCTGGTACAACCGCGCCGAGCTCGAGCACACGATCGAGCTCTTGCACGCGCTCGCCCAGCACGGCGTCTCACCCAACGACATCGCCGTGATCACGCCCTATCGCGGCCAGCTCGAGCAGCTGCGCAAACGTTGCTCGCAGGCAGGCTTCGCGATCGATCGCAGCATGGAGCTCGCGGACATGGAAGACGCGACGCCCCTACGGGCGCACGGCATCGCGCTCGGCACGGTGCACCGCTTCCAGGGTGGCGAGCGCAGCATCGTGCTGTTCAGCTGCGTAGTCACCCGCGCCGCTTCACTTGCGTTCGTCGATGACCGTGCAAATCTCCTGAACGTTGCAGTTTCGCGCGCGCGGCATCGCTTGGTGGTGCTCGGCAGATCGTCGGTGCTCGCGCACGGTCGGCTCACGCGGCTGCTTGTGGACGCAGCAGACAGTGTGCGCCCTGAAGCATTCCGTATTCAGCTCGGCCTCGGACTGTGAGTCAAGTCACTTCTCCGCGGTGGCCTGTCCACTATCATCCAGGGGCACAACAGTGCGCGCGTGGTAAACGCCGTGACCACGAGATCGACCCCGAAGATCACTGTCAGCGATCGACACAGGCCATCGCTCGAGTTGTTGGCTGACAAGTACGAGATACTCGAGCCGCTGGGCAGCGGCGGCATGGGTCAAGTGTTTCGCGCGCGGCATCGGCAGCTGAAGCGTCTGGTTGCGATCAAGCTCCTGTCCCATGACCTCGCAGACTCCGAGGCAGTCGCGCGCTTCTTGCGTGAAGCGCGGGCTGTAGCACGTATCGGTGGTCCACATGTAGCGCACGTCATGGACGCTGACGTGCTCTCGAATGGCCAGCCGTTCATCGTCATGGAGTACTTGCAGGGGCGCGACCTTGGCGCGTGGATCGCAGGCTCCGGGCGCTTGCCAGTCGCGCAGGCGGTCGACTTCGTGCTGCAGGCGCTAGAAGCGATCGCCGAGGCGCACGCGCAACAAATCGTGCATCGCGACATCAAGCCGGCCAACCTGTTCGCGACGCGCACGGCGGCGGGCGACACGTTGATCAAGGTGCTGGACTTCGGTTTGGCCAAGACCAATCCGGCTTTCGACACGCTCGCGCCGGGCATCACCGAGCGCGGCGCTGTGCTCGGCACGCCGAGCTACATGTCGCCAGAGCAATTTCTCGATGCACAGGCGGCCGACGTGCGCTCGGACATCTGGGCGCTCGGTGCGACGCTGTTCGAGCTGCTCACCGGCACACCGCCTTTTAGCGGCGGAAGTCTGCCGGCGGTCTACCGCGCGGTCATGCAGCGGCCGGTGCCCACGCTCAGCAGCCTGTTTCCCGAGCTGCCCGACGCGCTCGACCAGGTGGTTGCGACGTGCCTCACGCGCGAGCGCGAGCTGCGCTACGGCGACGTGGCCGAGCTCGCAGCGGCTTTGCAGCCCTGGGCGGGTCCGGGAGGTGAGGCGAGAGCGGAGCACATCCGGCGCATCCTCTCGCGTCCCCCTGAGCCGCCACCTCTGCTGTCGGCCGGATTGGACACCCAGAAGACAGTCGCCGCGCCAGACGGGGTGTCGCTCACGCTCGGAGCGAGCCGCGCCCGCTTGCGTAGGCCGCGCACGCTGGCCGTGGGCGCGTTCATGCTGGGATTAAGCACCTTGGCTGTGATCTCTTCCACAATGCTGCAAAACAAGCTGAGCGAGCATCCGTTAGAGACGCGCGCTCACATGGAACCGCCTACGAACAAGCTCGAAACTAGGCCGTCCAGCGCGCTGGACACCGCGCCCACGTTCACCGACGTGCCAGCCGCTACGACGCTCGACGCAGGCGTGCCGCCAGCAGCGGCAACCCCTCACACGCAGATCGATCGAGCTGGCATGGAAGCTGCTCAGCCAGCGCCAGAGGTGCTGCCGGCGCCCGCGCCCAAGCGCGCACCCAAAGCCTCTCCGAAGCCCAAAACATCAGGTGCTCCGCGTCGGCCCGACCCATCGATCTACGACCAATATCCATGACGTCACTGCGGCATATCGTCAGCGTCACTTGCATGCTCGCGCTCGTTCCGGGCTTCGAGCCGCGCGTCGCACGGGCACAGTCCAAGCCCGAGCCAGAGCAAACCAGCCTGCATCCCGACAAGCACGCCGACGATGTCCGCTCTGGCACGGATCCCGAGCAAGCGCGCGAGCTGTTCATCGAGGCCAAGCGCCAGCAGAAGAACGGCCAGATGAAGGTGTCGTGCGAGACCTTACAGCGCAGCTTGAGCTTCAACCCGACCATCGGCACGTTGCTCAACCTCGGCATGTGTCACCGCGAGCTCGATAACCTGGTCACGGCACACGACTACTATCGTCGTGCCGAGGTGCTCGCCACATTGAACGGCGACAAGGACAGGCAGGAGGCCGCACATGACGAAGCCGCTCTCTTGGCGCCGCACCGCGCGACCTTGTGGCTACGAATTCCGAACGCAGAATCCGGCGAGCTGGAGGTGCGGGTCGACGACATTCCGCAGCCGCGCGAGGTCTGGTCGAAGCCGATGTTCATCGACGCGGGCGACCATACCGTGTCCATTCGCGCGCCGGAGCACGCGCCCTTCGAGCGACGCGTGCACATTCAGAACGGTGTCCGGCAGGAGCTCGTGATCCCGGACCTCCAGCGCCAGCCGCCGGCGCCGCTGATAGCGGCAGAGCCTGCGCCTCATCCCAGCACCATGGTCAGCCCCGAAGTGCTGGCGCTCCATCAGAGTCGGCAGCGCCAGCAGGCGGAGTGGGGAGCGATGCGGATCGCAGCGTTCGGTGTGGGCGGCGCCGGCATCGTCAGTATCGGCGTCGGGCTGCTCTTCGGTCAGCTGGCGAAGAACGCCAACGACGACTCTGAGCCGCAATGCGACAAGACCTGCACCGAACGGGGCGTGTTGCTGAGAGAAACTGCGTTTGCGCACGCTACGCGCTCGACCGTGCTGACCATCGCGGGCGGGGTGGCACTGGCATCCGGCGTGGCCTTGTGGCTGCTGGCGCCCGCGCCCGATGTGGCACCGGGGCCCACGTTGGCGCTTTCGCTGTCGCCGCATGCGCTCGGCCCGGAGCTGCGCGGCACGTACTGAATCCCTGCAGCTGAGAGCGGCAAGAGCCATGCAATCCAAGCACACACAGAGCGGCATCGTCGAGACGCAGAGCGGTGTGAGTCAGCTGGAGCGGGTCAGCCGAGAGCGTGACCTGCTCATGCAGCTCCTGCAGCTCGGGGCGGGTGAGGACCTGGACGCGTTTCTCTCCGAAGCGTTGTCGCTGCTGATCGCGGTGGCGGGGGCGCGCCACGGGTACATCGAAGTGCGCGCGGCGGAAGCTCCGGAGACGATCCGCTACAGCTTGATGCAGGGCATGGCGGCGGAAGAGCTGAGCGCCGAAGCCTTTTCCAGCTCGGTGATTGCCGAGGCGTACGCCACCGGTGAAGCCATCGTCACGGCGTCCGCGCGGCTCGATCCGCGCTTCTCGCAGAGCCGCAGCGTGCGCGCGCGCCGCTTGGAGGCTGTGCTGTGTGTGCCGATGGGCGGAACCCCGCCGGTCGGCGTGGTGTACCTGCAGGACCGCATCGAGCTAGGCCCGTTCAGCGACGACGACCTCGCGCGCACGCAGCTGTTCGCGCGCAATGTCGGGCGGGTCGCCGATCGCTTGCTCTGGCAGCGAGAGCGTCGCGCGGCCGCCGACGCGACGCTCGGCTTGCGCGGCAAGCTGGCGGTGCAGCACATCATCGGCTCGAGCCCCGCGCTGGCAGCGGTCTTCCAGCAGTTGTCAGTGGTTGCATCGATGAACGTCGGCGTGCTCCTGACCGGCGAGTCGGGCACGGGAAAGACCCAGCTCGCGCGCGCCTTGCACGAGAGCAGTGCGCGGGCCGGCCGGCCTTTTGTCGAGCTGAACTGCGCGGCGCTACCGGACGACCTGTTCGAGAGCGAGCTGTTCGGTGCGGTGCCGGGCGGGCACTCGACTGCGACCAAGCGCATCCCCGGCAAGATCGAAGCCGCTGAGGGCGGCACGTTGTTTTTGGATGAGATCGGCGAGCTGTCGATCCGTGCGCAGGCGAAGCTGCTGCAAGTCTTGCAGTCCGGCAGCTACTTTCCGCTTGGTTCCGCTAGCCCACGCAAGGCAGACATTCGCGTGGTGGCCGCAACGAACGCCGACCTCGCCGCCGCGGTCGGCGCGCGAACCTTCCGTGAAGACTTGTATTACCGCCTGAACGTGTTCCCGATCCGCGTGCCATCGCTGGCCGAGCGCAAGTCTGACATCAGCGCGCTGGCGCAATGCTTCAGCGAGCAGACCTGCCAGCAGAACGGCATAAGGCCGCTGCGCTTGAGCGAAGGAGCGCTGATGGCGCTGCAGTACAGGGATTGGCCCGGCAATGTCCGTGAGCTTGCGCATGCAGTGCAAGCCGCCGCGCTGCGTGCGCAAGCTGACAACAGCCCCGAGATCGAGCGCCGCCATTTACTGCCGCACGGCGCGGACGCGCGCAGCGAAAGCGATGCGCGCACAAGCTTCCACGAGGCCACGCGGCGTTTCCAAGCTAGCTTGTTGCGCGATGCGCTCGCGCGCGAGCACTGGAACATCGCAGCCACTGCGCGCTCGCTCGGCTTGACGCGCGCGCACATGTACAACCTGCTCTCGACCTATGCGATCGCGCGCCCCGCCGCCAACGGCGGCGAGGACGTCTAAAAAGCAGCGCGAGCTCGCGGATTTCAGCCCGAGGCGTGCAGGTGTCTAGCCGAGTGGACGGTGGATCGTGGGTTGTGTCCACTCGGCTTTGCAGCTCGCAGGCGGCGCCAAGAACGCGGCGCATGCAGGTTGTTCGTGGCATTCCGGCACGTGCTTTGCTCTGTGACGTGGCATGCAGCCCACGTTCATACACCGCGTTCTGCCGCAGACAGCGCTGGTCGATGCTTGGCTGAATGACCTGAGTCAGCTGGGCAATAGCGCTTTGACCACTCTGAGGATCTGGCCTCCGCCCGCACGTGCAAAGGCGTTTGCGCGCGCGCTCCGTCAGCCGCCGCGCGTCACGTTGCTGGTCACCGACCTCGTCGAGTTTTCGTCGTTGGTGACGACCCTCGGCGACTACGCCGGGCAGAAGCTGATCCAATCTCACAACAGCATCCTGCGTGCCTGTTTGCGCCAGCACGGTGGCCGCGAAGTCACCCACACGGGCGACGGTATCATCGCCTCGTTTGGTGATCCGGTCGCCGCTGCGCGCTGCGCGCAACGGATCCAAAGCAGCTTGCACGCACAGCGTGCACGCAACCCGGAGATGCAGCTGCACGCACGCATCGGCTTGCATGCGGGTCGTCCGCTGCCCGAAGAGGGCCGACTGTTCGGCGGTTGCGTCAACTTCGCAGTTCGCGTGTGTGCGCAAGCCGAAGCGGATGAAGTATTGGTCTCGGATTGTGTGAGAGCGCTGATCTCAGCAGATTTCGTGTGTGAGGAACGCGCCCCTGTTCTGCTCAAAGGGTTCGCTGGTCTTCACAAGCTACACGCACTCACGAACGGTTTGTCGTGACAACGGTTCGGATGTCAGCAGAGGTGAGGTGAGTAGTAAGCTTAGTATTGGTTTTGTCATATCGTTCCGTGTGCCAAAGCGTGCAAACTCGCTGCAAGGGGAGTCAGCGAGGAGATGCGATGAGAGCACGCGTGTTTGCCTTGGCAGCGGGTCTCGGGTTGTTGGCGTGCGGACCAGACGACGGAGCGACGAGCGGTGAGCCTGCGGAGAATGTGATCGAGACCGCGCTGCGCGTGTTGCCTCCGGACGAAGAATTCCGCGGCAAGAGCCTCGAAGACTGGGCGGTCGAATACATGCGCTGGCACTACGCGTGGACCTCACCCCAGTGCCTGAATGCGGAGAACGACCGCGATGGCTCGCGCTGCACCTTCAATCAACCGGAAGGCAGCCCGGTGTTCTTCTTCGCGAGCTGCGATTACAGCCGCAGCCCGGACACCGTCGTCAGCCGCACCTTGTGTAAGGTGCCTGCGGACAAGGCGATCATGGTGCCGATCAGCTTCTTTGGCGATGACGACGCGGGCTTGAACGAAGACGAGCTGCGAGCGCCCGAAGAGATCGAGGAGAACGTCGATGAGCTCCACGAGACCATGCGCGGCCTCACACTGATCGCAGACCAAAAGCCTGTCGAGGATCTCTCTCGTTACTCAGTTGGGCCCAAAGCGTTCGACGTGACGATCGGTGATGCACCCAACTGGCACACGTGTGTTGCCGGCATGGACGCCGAGAACACGACGATCAGCCCAAGCTATTTCGCAGGCTACTTCGCGCTGATCGCACCGCCGACACCCGGCAAACACCGGCTCGAGTACTCGAGTTTGTACACATACTATGATCGTGACTATCACCACCGTGTCAGCTCATTGTTCGAAGTGACAGCGCGTTAGGGAGGGGTGCTTTGCGCATGCCCCCGGGCGGATCAGTACCCTGGCGGAGGCTTGAATCCGCCCCACAGCTCGCTCGCGCGACCGGCAAAATCGAGGCACGTGCGATCTTCCAAGTACGGCCCGATGATCTGGATGCCGACCGGCAGCCCGTCGGCGTGGCCTACCGGCGCAACCGTCGCTGGCAGATATGCGGAAGCTGCGAGAGACGGCCAGATGAACAGCTCGTCGTAGTGACGGGTTTGGCCGTCGATCTGCAGCTTGCGCGCAGGCTGCGGCTGCGAGTGGTCGTGTGGGAATGCGTTCGTCACAACGGTTGGGCACAGGAGCACGTCGTACTCCTCGAAGAACTGGCTCCACTTGAAGCGCAGGTGCTCACGCATCTCGAGCCACAGGAACAGATCGCGCTGACGGACCAGCGTGTTGCGCGCGAACTGCGCGAGCGGATCGTCCGCATCTGCGCGCGCAGCCTGGGCTTCGAGCATACTCACGACCTTCGCGGACAAGCCCGCGCCCATGATCGGATCGAGCAGCGCGCGGTAGACCTTGTACGCGTCGCGTAGCTCGAAGCTGGGCCTCGCCTCTTCGACTTGCACGCCAGCGCGCTGCAAGGTGTCTGCCGCTGCGCGCAAGCTGGCGAGCACGCTGGCGGCCGGCATGGAGCGCTCGTCTTCGAGCCAGAGCGCGACGCGATAGCCGCGCAAGCTGCTGGCGCGTGCCGCTGGCAGCTGCAAGCGATAGGCTTTGGCACGCTCGGGCGTCGGGCCCGCGATCACATCGAGCAGCAGCACGAGATCATCGACCGAGCGCGCGAGGGGTCCCATCACGCTCAGATCAGGAACCGCGAGCGTGCCTGGAGGTCCGGGCAGATGACCACGCGCCGGCACGAGGTCGAATGTCGGCTTGTGCCCGAACACGCCGCAGAAGCTCGCGGGCGTGCGGATCGAGCCGGCGATGTCGCTGCCGAGCTCGAGCGGCGTCATGCCGGCGGCGAGCGCCGCAGCTGAGCCGCCTGAAGATCCACCCGGTGTGCGCGAGACATCCCAGGGATTGTTGGTCGTGCCGAAGATCGGATTGTAGCTCTGTGAATCAGAGCAAAACGCAGGGGTGTTGGTCTTGCCGAGGATGATCGCGCCGGCTGCTTTCATGCGCTCGATCACGAGCGCATCGCGCGTCGGGATGTGCTCGCTCCAGATGCTCGCGCCCGCGGTGGTGCGCATGCCAGCCACTTCAAAGGCGTCTTTGACCGTGAGCGGTAAGCCGTGCAGCGGGCCGAGCGCTGCACCGCGCGCGACCGCTTCGTCGGCTGCGCGCGCTGCGCGTCGAGCGCCGTCCGCATCGACGGTCACCACCGCGTTCACGGCCGGATTGTGCCGCTCGATGCGCTTCAGAAAGTACTCAGTCAGCTCGAGGCTCGAGACTTCCTTGCGACGGATCGAGCGCACGAGCTCCCGCGCGCCCACAAAGGCCAATTCTGTCATCTGTCTAGTTTACGTCGAGCGCAGGGCAGTTCTAAAGCACAAAGGCTTGCGAGGCTTCTGCGTAGACATTTGTGCCTCTTCCAGGAGGCGCTCGTAGCGAACACCGAGCATGGAGCCGTGGCCGTAGCGATATTGCTGAGCCGCGAGCGCGCTGAAGCGTTCGACGGCCGGCCCGTCGCCCGCCCAGATCGCCGCACGCGCGCGCGCTTCGTAGCTCGCCCCGAGGTTGAGACCAGACACGCCGAGCGAGCGCTGATCCGCGATCACCTTGTCTAACCGCGCGCTGCCCTGATCGTAACGGCCGAGCCGCGCCTCGCACAGGCCAAGCATCCGCACGATCTCGAACACCGTGGCGTGCATCTGGCGCGCTTGGCTGAGTGCATACGCTGCTGCCACCAGTGCGTGCGCGTCTTCCGGGCGATCGAGCGCGAGCAGCGTATCGGTGAGGCCAGCCACGGCGATGGGCCACGCCAGAATGCTCCGCAGAGGGTGCTCGGGATGCGGCTCGGCGAGCGCGATGCAAGCGCGAAAGGCGCCCTCAGCAGCAGGCAGGTCGCCGAGCACACGCAAGTAGTGTCCCCTGCCGAGATGTCGAAACGGCACCCAGCCGCTGTAGCGCTGCGCGAGCGGTTCGATGCGCGCGTTGATCTGCTGCAAGCCGGTCAGATCCCATGCCGCAGCGTGCACGCTCAGCTCGAGGCTGATGATGTTGTTGAACATCTGACGGGTGCGCCCCTGCAGCGCGAGCGTCTCAGCCTTGCGACGGTAGCGCTCCGCACCTTCCAGGTCGCCGTGCTGCAAGCGCAGGATCTTGCGGATGTACATGGCGTTGACGCGCTGCAGTGGATCTTGATCGAGCACATCGACCCAATCGAGCGCCGCGCGCATGCCGAGCGCGGCGTAGCAAATACCGAGTCCGTACGCAGTCGCCAAGCGGATGGTGCCGACGACGTTGCGATCGTGGCCTGGCACGTTCGCCAGCGCGTCGTATACGTCGCGCCAGCGCGCGGCCGCGCGCTCGGTCTGCCGGTACAGCGCGGCATCCAGCAGCGCCTGCGAGCTCTGGTGGATCGCAGCTACCAGCGGCGAGAGCGGGGCGAACGGCTCCAGCAGTGAAGGTATGGCCGCCGCCATGCGCATGTCGTAGGCACGCGAGCCTTCGGCGAGCGACAGCACTGCATAGTGCGTGAGCAGCCGGATCGCATCCGCGGGCGCGTACCCGCGCTCGTGCGGAGGCGAGGCAGCGTGACGCGCAGCCGCTGCCGAAAGCGCGAGGCGCAGCCGCTCGCTCGAGTCCGCCACGTGGTGAAGCGCGCGGTAGTCGGCGAGGCCCGAGTCCTGCACGACCTGCTCACAGAACGCCGGCGCGACGCATGAGTAGAAGTCTGCTTCGGTGGACACGCTCGCGAGGAGCAGACAGTGGCGAATGTCTTGCACGTCGCGCGTGCGGTAGCGGAGGGCGATCGCCGCGTCGAGCGCGAGCAGGAGCACACGCGCAACTTCATCCGCGTTGAGCTGAGAGTCCGCGAACAGCTGGTTGCGCGTGCGCGCCTTGCGCACGACCTCGAGCACAGCAGCGACGCCTTGCTCAGGCTCCCCGCCCTGCAGGAACAAGCGTGCGGTCGCGAAGGGATGGCGCGCCTTGTGCTGGCTGCGATGCGCGAGTGCGCGGTAGGCAGCGCCTTCAGACGCCGGGTCCAGGGTCTCGCGCAGCACGCGCGCGCTCGTGGCAGTGAGCTTGTAGAAGCTGTCTTCGTGAAGCAGCACGCCGGCGCTCGTGAGCTCGCCGAGGGCTGCATCCACCAGCTCCGGATCGAGCGCAGGGTCAGCGCGCAGGTGGCGCGCGATCAGCGTGTAATCGTCGCGGCGCAGGCGCTCGTCGAGCGCGAGCGTCTGGGCTTGTGCGAGGGCGCGCGCCAGCGGTTGAAGCCCCTTGCAGCGCAGCTGCAGCACGCCCATCACATCCTGCGGCAGGACTGCCGCTGTGAGCTGCTGCGGTAAGCTCCATGAGCCGCCCTCGTAGCGGATCGAGCGGCGATCGATCAAGTGCTGAGCGATGCTCAAGGTGTCGCGCGGATTGCCCGCGGACAAATCATGGACGCGCGCGCTCAGGAGGGCGAGGTTCGGCACGTCGCCGAAGATCGACGCCAAGAGCTGCGCGGTCTCGTGGGGGCCGAGAGGTTCGAGCGACACGAGCTCGCACTGACTTCGCAGCACGTTCACGGCGGTGCGTTGCTCCGCGCTTGTCATCAGCAGGATCACGCGCTGCTTGGACACGCGCTGCACCAGCTTGCAGAGCAGGCCGAGCGACACGTCGTCGAGCTGCTCGCAGTCGTCCACGACGATCAAGAGCGGCTGCTGCCGGCTGGCGCGCGCGATCGAGCGCGCGAGCTCCACCGCCGGCGTTTTGGGTCTGTGTGCTTGGGGTGCCGCCGTGCGCTGCAGCTCGCGACTGAGCATGTGCAACACGCTCACCCCCGGCGTCGCGCGCAGTACGCTGAAGCCGATGGTCTTGGCTTCGAGCGCGCATGCATCGAGCATGCGTGTGCGTCCGAGGCCCGGCGCGGCGGTGATCAAGATGCCTCGCCCGCGACCGGCTGCAGCTTGCTGCAGCTGCGAGCGGAAGCGCGCGAGCGCTGGATCGCGCGCCACCAGGCTCGGGCTGGCGAGGTACGCGCGAAGCACGCTCGGCGGCTCGTCGCGTGCGATGCCTGCGATCACTCTCAGGCGCTGCATCACTTCGAACGCCGAGCGCGGCCGCAGCGCAGGATCGAGGTTGATCAGCGACATCACCAAGCGATCGAGCGCCGTCGGGAGAGCGCGCACGAGGCGGGAAGGGGGCAGGGGCTTGTGACGCCACTGCTCTGGCAGCTGATCGAGCGTTTGCGCGGGGTACGCGAGCTCACCCGTGAGCACGAAGTACAGCGTTGCACCCAGTGAAAAAAGATCCGCGCGCGCGTCGAGCGATTTACCTTGTTGTGCCTCGGGCGGGATGAAAGGCGGCGTTCCGACCAGCGCGGTTTCTGCGTCCATCGACACCATGGCGCCGAAGTCGAGCAGCTTGGCGTGCCCGTCCGAGGTGCAGCGAATGTTGCGCGGGTTGATGTCGCGATGCACCAGACGCCGCAAATGCAAGAGCGCAAGCGACGAGCACACGTCGTAGGCCAGCTCGCACGCGCGCCGCCAGGGCACCGGAGCTTGCGCGCTCAGGTCGCCGCCGTCCAGCAGCTCCATCGTGTAGAACGGGCCGTGCTCACTCAGGCCGTAGTCGTAGACCTCGATCACGCGTGGATGGGACAGCTGCGACAGTACATGGAATTCCAGCTCGAAGTGCTGCGTACGCTGGCGCGCGAGCGCTTGCGTGGGCGCTGGCAAGAGTTGCTTGAGCGCGAGCACCGTGCCGTTGCGATGGTCGCGCGCGCGGTACACGCGCGCCATCCCACCTCGGCCGAGCTCTTCGAGCAACGTGTACTGCGCTGCGAGCACAGATCTCTTTGCGTCGTTGCCCGAGACATAGCCCTGACGCACGTAC
>Ga0190269_10000128_pt1 | contig 37530 bp, 38 predicted proteins | sample Popmic249IS_FD_133749 | JGI IMG/M metagenome (GOLD analysis project Ga0190269, IMG submission 133749) | Populus adjacent soil microbial communities from riparian zone of Blue River, Arizona, USA - 249 IS | ecosystem: Environmental > Terrestrial > Soil > Riparian zone | place: USA: Arizona... | reverse complement strand
TGGCAGTTCGCCGGACGTGACCCGGAGGCGCGGGAGAAGGTGGCGCTGCGGATCATCGCGGTCTCGTTCTTCGCGCTGGCCGGGTACGTCGCGGTGGAGTCGGCGCGCGCACTGGCCGGCGGCGGGCGGGCGGAACACTCGACGACCGGAATGGTGCTCGCGGCCCTGTCGCTGGCGATCATGCCGGTGCTCTCCGCGGCGCAGCGCCGGGCCGGGCGGGAGCTGGGATCGGCGTCCGCGGTCGCGGACTCCAAGCAGACGCTGCTCTGCACCGGCCTGTCCGCGGTGCTGCTCGCCGGTCTCGCGGTGAACTCCCTGTTCGGCTGGTGGTGGGCCGATCCGGTCGCCGCGATCGCGATCGCGGCGGTGGCCGTGAAGGAGGGCCGCGAGGCCTGGCGCGGGGAAGCCTGCTGCGCCGCTGTCCGGAGCCCGGCCGCGGCGCCGCCAGACGCCGCGGATCGTTGCTGCGCGGAGGGCGGCTGCGCGGGCCGCTGCGGTGAGGGCTGCCGGGACCGGGTGTAACCGGCGCTGTCCCGGGTACGGCGGCGGCATGTCGAACACCGGCCGCGCGCGACGGCGAGCTCACCCCTTCCGGCGTGTGGCCGCGGCGGTCACCGCCGCCGCGCTGCTGGCCACCGGCGCCTGCAGCAGTGAAGGCGACCCGAACCGCGAGGGAGACGAGCGGCGCAGCATCACTGACATCGTGCGCGACGCCGTCGAGAAAGCGCGGGAGCACCGCAAGGAGGAGACGGGGAACACGCCGGGCGGCGCACAACCCACCCCGGACCTCGGGACCGACGGCAAGACGTCGTTCGACTACGCCGACTACCAGCAGACGCTGTCCTCGACGCTCGCGCTGCTCGAGCGCTACTGGGCGCAGGCCTTACCGAGCGTCGGCGGCACGTACTCCTCGCCGCGCCGCTACACGTACTACCGCTCCGACGAGGGGGCGGGACCCGCGTGCGGCCAGGAGGCGGCACCCCCGAACAACGCGTTCTACTGCCCCGCGGGTGACTTCATCGCGTGGGACGAGACGGGGCTGATGATCCCGTACTACGTCGGCGGCGGGGACTTCGCCGCCTCGTTCGTGCTCGCCCACGAGTTCGGGCACGCGATGCAGGTGCGCCTGGCCCGCCAGGAGCCGCTCGGCGTCCTGCGCGAGCTGCAGGCCGACTGCTTCGCCGGCGCCTGGGCCGAGTGGGTTTCCCAGCAGGGCCTGCTCGAAGCCGGTGACCTCGACGAAGCCACGCTCGCCGTGTTCATCGCCCGGGACCTGCCCGGTACGCCGTGGACCGACCCCGCCGCGCACGGGAGCGGCTTCGAGCGCACCCGTGCGTTCGGCGACGGCTTCGAGTCCGGACCGGAGGCCTGCTACCCGGCCCCCGGCGAGCGTTGGATCATCGACCAGCGCTGACCGCGGCTCGGGCGCCGGCTCAGGCGCCGACGTGGATGCCGGGGCGGCGATCGGGGTCGGGCTCGGCCTCGCGGAGGATCTCGCGGGTGACCGGAGCGGTGTCTCCGCGGCCGAGCAGCACGTAGCGGATCATGTGGACCAGCGGGCTGCCCTCGGCCCAGGCGAAGTAGCAGTGCGGGCGGACCCCGGTGGAGTCGCGGAGAGCCAGCAGGATCGCGGCGATCGCGTTCGGGGCCGCCGGGGCCTCGGCGCGGAGCACCCGGTACCCACCGACCTCGGCGCCGTGCACCACCAGGGTGTCGCTGAAGCTGGACGGGTCGATGACGTCGATCTCCAGGAAGATCACGTCGGCGCCGCCCGGTACCGGATTGTCGCCCCGCTGCTCCCGCTCCTTCTCCGCGTACTCGGCGGCGTCGCCGGACTGGCGGCGGTTGGCGATGAGGTTGATCCGCCCGTCGTGTTCGAGGGTGTGGGTGATGAACTGCCGCGCCGTCTCGTCGAACGTGATGCGGTCGGCCCGCAGCTCGGTGGTGCGCGACACCCGCGAGACCAGCGAGATGACGATGATCCCGGCGATGAACAACCCGGAGATGGCCAGGCCGCCGGGCTTCTCGATGACGTTGTCGACGAGCGCGTAGAGCAGCACCGCGGTGAGCGTCCCGAAGCCGGCCCCGGCCAGGCGCTGACGGCGCCGGAGAGCCGAGACGGTGACGGCGAACGCCCCGGAGACCATCATCGCGAGGATGCCGGTGGCGTAGGCACCGGCCTGGGCGTCGACGTCGGCGCCGAACGCGATCGTGAGGACGACGCTGATCGTGGTGTAGACGAGCACGACCGGCCGCACCGCGCGGCCCCACTCCGGCGCCATGCCGTAGCCGGGCAGGTAGCGGGGCACGATGTTGACCAGACCGGCCATCGCCGACGCGCCGGCGAACCACAGGATGAGCACGGTGCTGACGTCGTAGACGGTGCCGAACGTCTCGCCGAGCTTCTCGTGGGCCAGCCAGGCCAGCGCCCGGCCGTTGGCCTCGCCGCCCTCGGCGAACTCCGCCTCCGGGATGAGGATCGTCGTCACGAAGCTGCTGGCCAGCAAGTACACGCTCATGATCACCGCGGCGCCGGTGAGCAGCTTGCGGGCGTTACGGATCCGCGACTGCAGCCGCTGCTCGGGGTCCTCCGCCCCGTCGGTGGCGATCAACGGCATCATGCTGACGCCGGTCTCGAACCCCGACAGGCCCAGCACGAGTGCCGGGAACGCCAGCACCGCGGGCACCGCGAAGTCGGCGAACCCGCCGCCTCCCTCGGTCAGTGCGTCGAGCCACCCCGACCAGGCGCCGGGCGTGGTGACCACGTCGACGAGGCCGACGACGATGATCACGGCGTTGAGCCCGAGAAACGTCGCCACCAGCGGGATCGCGACGCTGACCGCCTCGCTGAACCCCATCAGGAACACCCCGCCGAGGACCAGCAGCAGCGCGACCGTGAGAGCGACCGCGTGGCCGTGCAGCGCGGTGGGGAAGTGCGGGTTCTCCAGTACGTGCAGGCTGGCGTCGGCCGCGGAGAGGGTGATCGTGATGATCCACGACGTGCAGACGAAGCCCAGCAGGACCAGCACGAAGATCTTGCCGCGCCAGAACGGCAGCAGCTCCTCGAGCATCGCGACCGATCCCGCGCCGTGCGGGCTCTCCTTCGCCACTCGCCGGTACATCGGCAGCATTCCCAGCAGCGTCAGCGCCACGATCAGCAGCGTCGCCAGCGGCGAGACCGCGCCGGCGGCGGCCGCGGCGATCGCGGGCACGTACGCGAGGCTGGAGAAGTAGTCGACGCCGGTCAGGCACATGACCTTCCACCAAGCGTGCTGCTCGGCGTGGGCCTCCCCGGCGGCCGGACCGACCGGCTGCACCCGGTGCTTGAGCAACCAGCCAGCCAGCCCACCGGCCGGGTGCTGATCGCGGGCCTGCGTCTCCACCACCGCGGGCACCGCGTACTCCGCCTGCTCCCCGGACACCGCACGAGCCTCTGTGTCGTCCATCAGCCTTCCCACCTCAGCTCAGGACGGAGATCACCGCCGCGATCACGCTACGACCAGCCGAACGGCCGACGCGCTCGGGTACCTACCCACGGCGTCGCCGGAGATTCGGTGGTCCGTCGGTGATGCGCGCCGCTGGGTAGGGTTCGAGCGTGGGTGATACTGCGGCCGACCCGGACGTCGACCTGGTCCGGGTGTTGCGCGCGTTGTCGAATCCGGTCCGCCTGCAGCTGATGAGCTGGCTGCGCGAGCCCACGCGACACTTCGTACTGGACGGAGCGATCGCGGACCCGGACGACGCCGGTGTGTGCGTGACCCATATCCAGGCGAAGGTCGGCCTGGCGCAGTCGACCGTCTCCGCCTACCTCTCGGAGCTGCACCAGGCAGGCCTGCTCCGGGCGACGCGGGTGGGGAAGTGGACCCACTACAAGCGGGACGAGGAGCGGATCGGCCGGTTCGTCGCGCTGCTCGGAGAGGCGCTCTAGGGGCTGATGCGATGCCCCGTCACGTCGGCTTGCACAACATATCGAAAATCCCCGATACTTCGATATGTTGTCACCGGAGAGAAAGGACGGACAGTGGGCGGCATTCTCGGTCTGGGGCAGGGAAGCTTCGGGGTGTACGGATTCGACTTCGAGCACCAATCGGCCGCGCGCGTGCGGGAGTCGATCCAGGAGCTGGAGGAGAGCGGCTGGCCGGCGTTCTGGTTCCCCGAGCTGCTCGGCCGCGAGGCGTTCTCGCACGCCGCCTACCTGCTCTCCTGCACGAACCGCATGGTGATCGCCAACGGCATCGCCCAGATCTGGTCGCGCGAGGCCCGGTCGGCGCAGGGGGCGGGTGTGCTACTGGCCGACGCCTACCCCGACCGGTACGTGCTGGGCCTCGGTTACGGCGGGAAGCCGCGCCCCGGCGTCAAGCCGGTGGCCGCCATGGCCGCCTACCTCGACGCGATGGACGCGACCGAGCTGCCCCACCCGGCACCCGCGGCGCCGCTGCGGCGCGTGCTGGCCGCCTACGGACCGCGGATGCTGGCGCTCGCCAGGGACCGTGCCGACGGCGCGCAGACCTACCACGTCACCGTCGCGCACACCGCCCAGGCGCGGGAGATACTCGGCCCCGACGCGTTCCTCTGCGTCGAGCACCCGGTGCTCTTCGAGCCCGACCCGGACGCGGCGCGCGCGATCGCCCGCGAGCACCTGCAGGGCTACCTGGCCACCCCCTACAACCTCGCGAAGTTCCGCCGGCTGGGCTACACCGACGAGGACCTGGCCGACGGGGGCAGCGACCGGCTCGTCGACGACCTGGTGTTCTGGGGAGAGCCCGACGCCGTCGCCGCGAAGCTCCGCGGTCACGTCGAGGCCGGTGCCGACCACGTCGCCGTGCAGGTGATCGGCGTGCGGCCGGGGGAGTCGGCGATGCCGCAGTGGCGCCTTCTCGGCGACGCCCTCCGCTAGCACCCCCCGCCCGGACCCGCCGGCCACGCGTGGCCGGCGGCGCCAGCCGTCGTCAGGGCTGGGACAGGCGCGGGTCGTGCCGCCACTCGACGAGCAGCAGCCCGGCGTCGTCCTCGAGCCGGTCGTGGTGGTGGGCGCGCAGCGCGTGGACCAGCCGGCGCAGGGTCTCCGGCGCCGTGTGGCCGTTCTTGTCCTGGTTGACGAGGAAGTTGACCAGCCGCTCGAGGCCGAAGAACTCGCCCCGCTCGTCCCGCGCCTCGGTGAGGCCGTCGGTGTAGAGCAGGATGCGGTCGCCGTGTTCGAGCTGCACGCGGCCGACCGTCGTCTGCCGCTCCACGCCGACGCCGAGCGGCAGCGTCGGGCGGCACTCGAGGAGCCGGTAGAGCGCGTGGTCCCGGATGAGGACGGGCGGCGGGTGCCCGGCCAGCACCCACTCCAGCACCCCGGTGCGGGTGTCCAGGCGGACCAGTACCCCGGTCGTCAGCCGCCGGGAGCCGAACTGGGCGTGCAGCACTTCGTCGATGGCCACGACCGTCGACGGCAGGTCGAGTCCGCGGCGGCGGGCATTGCGGTAGGCCCCCGACGTCAGCGCGGAGAGCACGGCCGAGGACACGTCGTGGCCGACCGCGTCGAAGATCGCGGTGTGCAGCATGGACCCGTCCATCGCCCAGTCGAACAGGTCGCCGCCGACCTCGTACGCCGGCTCGAGCATGCCGGCGACCACGATCGCTTCGGTGGAGAACGTGTTCGGCGGCAGCAGACTCCACTGCACCTCCGCCGAGACCGACATCTCCCGCAGCCGCGAGGTCCGGTGGTAGGCGTCGCTGTGGGCGCGCTTGGAGACCAGCATCAGCGCCAGCAGCGACGCCAGGCGCCGGGCCCGCCGCACGGTCAGGTCGTCGACGTCCGCCACGGTCAGCCGCAGGACACCCAGGCGCTCGGTGCCGTCGAGCAGCGTCACCCACAGCCGCTCGGCGTCTCGCGTGTGCTCCACGCGGACGTCCAGCTCGGTGAACGCGGAGCCCGCGACGCCGCTGTCGATCGGGAGCCGCCGGGGCGGTGGCGGGTCGGAGCCGCCGCGGGGCGCGAACCACACCAGCGCATCCTGCTGGACGTCGACGAGGTAGATGACCGGCTCGAACAAGCCCACCGGGGCGGCGTGCAGGGCCACCAGCGCCGGCAGGTCTTCGGGATGGCACTGGTGCGAGGCGTGCAGCAGCGCATCGAACATGGCCTCGCCGCTTCCACCGGATGAGGCGGTCATCGGCCCTCCCAATCCACCGGCGAGCCGGTCCACCCGCGCGCCGGTCCACCGCGAGCCAGTCCACCGGCGAGTCCGGCACCCGGCCGCCACGCTACGCGCCGATCGCCCCACCGACACGGGCATCAGCCCGATCCTCACCGCCGACCCGCGCCGGACCCCGCCGCGGGAGACCGCACGACGCGAGCTCGGCGTCGCCGCCGTGACCCGACCGGCCGCACGCCGGGCCTGCCGGCCGGGAGACGGCGCGCGCCGGGCCTCCCCCGGTGGGGAGGCCCGGCGCGCGGGGCAGTGACGAACCGTCAGCGGGTCTCGTCGACCCCGTCGGTGTCGATGCGCTCCTTGCGGACCTGGCCGCCGACGGTCCGCTCCTCGGTGACCGTCTCGGTGCCGAGCCGCACCCGCTCGACCGGCACCGCCTCCTTCTCCACGACCGGCTTCTCGGCGTGCAGCGTGACCTCGTGCTCGGCCTCGTGGATCTCCGGACCGCTGTAGGCGCGGTCGCGGTTGGCCTCGGTGATCGGCTCGCGCTCGATCCGGACCTCCTCGTGGGAGACCGGCACGGTCTGCTGCACCTGCTCGGTGACGACGTACTTGCGCAGCCGCGCCCGGCCGACTTCCTCGGTCTCGGTGCCGACGTGCAGCTGCTCCTCCGACCGCGTCATCGCGTCATCGCTGGAGAGGCCGCCGCGCTCGGCGTCGTAGTCGGCTCCCCGGCGGGTACCGGCCACGTCGCTCTCGTCGACCTGAGCCGAGTAGGTGTCCCGCGTGCCGCTCGGCCGGGACGGCAGCCGGTAGTGCCGGTAGAGCTCGGCGACCTGCTCCGGCGTCAGTGCGCCGTCGCTGCCGTCCGGGTCGATGTTCGGTGCGTCCTTGACCTGCTTCTTGTCCACCGGGACGACGACGCGATCGCCCTCGACCTGGGCACCTTCCAGCGGTACGAAGGTCTCCTTGAGCCCGAGCAGGCCCGTGTGGACGGTCGCGAACTGCGGCTGATCGGTCCGGTCGTCGAGGTAGACCTGCTTGATCGCCCCGATCTTGTCACCGGACGGGTCGTACGCGGTCGCATCGATGAGGGCGGGGATCTGCTCCTGGGTCAACACAGTTCTGACTCCTCTCAGACGTTTTATTGCCGACCGAAACGGTCGATCGGTTCGAGCCGGGGATAGCCCGGCCGAATACCTCTAAACGGCGTCGATCGACGCAGAGGTTGTCGTTTGAGGACAGTTGCATTCGAGCATGGCGAATTGCGGTCGGCCGCGCGCAAGGCGGCCACCTGCACCGGGGCGCCAGTTCACGGCATTCACCCGGCGGTCGGATCCGCCGCGGAGGCCACAGCAAAAAAACTACGAATTCCAGTTCGGACGCCCCGCGCGCGGAGCCGGGCCGGTGAATTTCTGGAATCGCGCCGCGGAGAAGGCATGGACGCGCGCCGTCGGGCTACCCCGGTAACGGCATCGACCGATCGACGAGAGGGGCATCGTGGCTTCCGAAAGCGGCGTGCGGGTCACTGACAACAGCATCAAGGTGCGTCAGGTCAGCCATTACCAATTCAGCTTCGTGGCCGGTAGCAACACCGAACCCGGCCTCTGGACTCTCCAGCTGGTCTGCGACGAAGGTGCCTGGGAAGAGGTCATCTCGGTGACCGCCTCGGACGCCGACAACCTGCAGGACGTACTCACCCGCCAGGACACCGTGTACTACGACGTCGAGCGTCGGGTACTGATGTTCGGCGTGGCCAAGCCCGGCAGCTGACCGGGCCGGAAAGCGCGAAGGCGCGCACCGCCCCAGTGGGCGGTGCGCGCCTTTCGCGGCGCGGGGGCTCACACCGGAATCGCGGCCCATACTATTTTCCCGGGGTCCTGTGGCTCGCATCCCCACCGGTCGGAGATCGCGGCGATCAATTGCAGTCCACGGCCGCGGAAAGCGCCGGTATCGCGCTTGCGCGGATTCAGCGGAGCCGCGCTGTAATCCCGCACGCAGACTTTGACGACCGGTCCGCACAGCCGCACGACGAGCCGGAACGGCGTCCGGGCGTGATCGACCACGTTCGCCACCAGTTCCTGCACCACCAGAACGGTGTCCTCGGCGGAACCGCCGGGAACTTTCCACTCGCGGAGCACGTCGCGGACCCGGCGCCGGATGGCCGGACCCACTTCGGGATCCGGCGGGAACGTCCCCTCCCACTGCGGGGCCGACTCCGTCCGATCCGAGCCCCGGTCCCTCTCCACGGCCGTCGAGATCTCTTCATCCTCGCACGCTTCCGCAGGCCGGACGCCGTCCGCAGGGGTCGGTCGAAGAGAACTCATGGAACGGTTCCACCCATCATCGTGTCGGTGCCTACTCACGGAGTGACCCCGCAGGCTCGCGCGAAACTCCCGCACCCGGTCGCGTCGTTCCGCGCCGGGTGCCGCCCGGGCCACCGGCGCACCGGCCACCGGCGCACCGGCCGTCGGGCCACCGGCCGTCAGGGCATCCGCACGGCCAGGATCGCGACGTCGTCCGGGTGGGTCAGCCCCAGATGCTCGGCGAGCACGTCGTCGAGCAGGTCCTCCAGCGGCAGGTGACGCTGCTCGGCGAGGCGTGCGCGCAGGCTGGCGATGCCGTCGTCCAGGCTCACGCCGCGCAGCTCGACCAGGCCGTCGGTGTAGAGCACGAGCGTCGACCCGGCGGGAAGCGGCACCGCACGGGTGAGCCGGGGCGCGTCCGGGTGGACGCCGAGCATGAGGCCGATCGCGTCGAGGGCGACCGTGTGGCCGTCGGGGTGCACCAGGATCGGCGGGGGGTGCCCGGCCGGGGACCAGCGCAGGAGGTGCCCGGCGTCGCGGTCGCGCTCGACGGTGGCGACGAGCGCGGTGGCGAGCGTGCGGTCGCCCAGGGCGCGGTTGGCCGCGTCCAGGCGGCTCAGCGCGTCGGCCGGGTCGGCGGGCCGGTCGATGAGGTACGCGCGCAGCATGCTCCGCAGCTGCCCCATCCGGGCGGCGGCGGAGATGTCGTGGCCGGTGACGTCGCCGATGACCAGCGCGAGCCGATCGTCGGGCAGTGCGACCGCGTCGTACCAGTCGCCGCCGACCTGCTCGGCGCGGCGGGCGGGCTGGTAACGGGCGGCCAGCTCGTACGGTGCGGCGGTCGGCAGGGCGGTGAGCATCGCGCGCTGCAGCGTCTCGGCGACCGTGCTCCGGTCGTGCAGGTGCTGCGCCCGTTCCAGGGCCTGGGTGACGTAGCCGGCCAGCGACAGGATGAGGGCGCGCTCACCGACGCCGAGCCGCTGGGGATGGGCCCAGGCGAAGCGCAGCGTTCCCAGCGGGCCGTCGCCGCTCAGCAGCGGCGCGCACACCAGCGCCTGCCAGCCGATCTGGTCGAGGTCGCCGGCCTGGTCGGGGAAGGCGGCCTCGAACTCACGCCGGTCGGGGATGAACAGCGGCCGCCGTTCCCGGACGGCGCGCGCGGTGGGGTGATCGCTGCCGACGGGCACCGTCGTCCAGCGTGCGGCGCGCCCCGGGGGCAACGCGTCCGGCGTCACCAGGTGGAGTCGTCCGAGCGCGGCGTCGAGCAGCATGATGCCCACGTGCGCCGGGGCGAGATCCCCGCTGACCAGGTCGGCGACCGCGCGCACCACGTCGTCGACGGTCAGGGCTCCCTGGAGGGCCTCGCTCGCGCTCAGCAGCAGCCGGCTGTGCCGGAGCGCGGTGTCCACGTCGACGGCGAGCCGCTCGGCCTCCGCCTGGGCCATGCGCCGCGCCGCGGCGGCGTCGACCATCCGCTGCTGTTCCCGCTCGGCGCGGCTGCTGCTGATCCGCAGCCGCAGCTCCGAGGAGCAGGCCGCGGCCAGATCGGTCAGCACGTCGATCTCCCCGGCGCTCCACTCGCGGGGCTGCCGGTCGATCGCGCAGAGCGACCCCAGGACGTGCCCGTCCTCGTCGGTGAGCGGAATGCCCGCGTACGCGACGAACCCCAGATCCGGAACGGCCGGGTTGGTGCGCAGCACGGGGTGCTCGCGGGCGTCGGTGACGATCAGCGGGTCGTCGGTGACCGCCACCTGGCGGCAGAACGAGTGGCTGAGCGAGGTCTGCCGACGGGTCAGCCACGGCTGAGCGAGCCCGGAGGCGCCCGGGAAGAACTGACGGGCGTCGTCCACCAGGGAGACGAGCACGATCGGGACGTGCAGGACCTTGCGGACCAGTCCGGCGAATCGATCGAGCGCCTGGTCGGGGTAGGCGGTCAGCCCGGTGTGCTGGAGCGCGGCCAGGCGGGCAGCCTCCCGCAGGTTACCGGTGGACGAGTCGGTGCGGCGCAGGTCACTGGTCACGGAGCAGCACCGCCACCGGGCCGCGGGGGCGGCGGATCGACTCGCTGGCCGGTGCGGTGTCGAAGACACCGGCGCACTGCGGGGGAGGGGGCACGGCGATTCTCGGGCATCCGGTCGGGGAGGTGCACGGCGATCAGCCGGACGACGCTCCAGGCGTACTCGCTGCCGCCTGCGGCAGATCGGGGCGAGCTTCTGACTCGAACGTGCGAACGCCGTTGCTTGACGTCGGCCCCCGACCGGCGGGCCGGAGAACCGAAGCTCGATCGTACCGCCTGTCGCGGTGCACTGCCCGTCGATCCGGGGACGTCCTGCGGGTGCCGCAGCGCCGGCGCAGCCGGAATCATCGGGGCATGAACCTTCCCCTCGACGGCGTCACGGTCGTCGCACTGGAGCAGGCCGTGGCCGCGCCGCTGGCCACCCGCAACCTCGCCGACCTCGGCGCGCGGGTCGTCAAGGTGGAGCGCACCGGCCGCGGCGACTTCGCCCGCGACTACGACCACGTCGTCTCCGGCACCGGGGCGCACTTCGTCTGGCTCAACCGGGGCAAGGAGTCGCTGGCCGTCGACCTGAAGACGGAGGAGGGCAGGCAGATCGTCCGGCAGCTGGTGGGGCGTGCGGACGTGTTCGTGCAGAACCTGGCGCCGGGAGCGGCCGCCCGGCTGCGCCTGGGCTCGGCCGAGCTACGGGCGGAGCACCCGGAGCTGGTCGTCGTCGATCTCTCCGGGTACGGAGCAGGCGGCCCGTACGAGCACCGCAAGGCCTACGACATGCTGATCCAGGCCGAGGCCGGGCTGGTGTCGATCACCGGCACGCCCGAGACGCCGGTGAAGACCGGCATCCCCACCGCGGACATCGCGGCGGGGATGTACTGCGCGCAGGCGGTGCTCGCCGCGTTGCTGCGCCGCGCCCGGACCGGGGAGGGGGCGGAGGTGGAGGTGTCGATGCTCGAGGCGACCGTCGAGTGGATGGGCTATCCGCTGTACACGTCGATGCACACGGGGCAGCAGCCACCGCGGATGGGGCTGAGTCACGGCGCGATCGCGCCGTACGACGCCTACCCGACGCGGGACGGCCAGATCTTGATCGGCGTCCAGAACGACTCCGGGTGGCGGGCGCTCGTGACCGGCGTGCTCGGCGTCCCGGAGCTGGCCGACGACCCGCGCTTCGCCACGAACGTGGACCGGGTCCGCCACCGCGCGGAGTGCGACTCGCTGGTGGCCGAGCAGACCGTGCGCTGGCCGACCGCAGACCTCGACGCCCGGCTGGCGGCGGCCGGCGTTCCGGCGGCAGAGGTCAGGGAGCTGGGTGAGGTACTGACCCACCCGCAGCTCAGGCAGCGCGATCGGTGGCGGACGATCGGCACCGAGCACGCGCGGGTGCCCGCCCTGCTGCCACCGGTGACGTTCGCCGACGTCGAGGCGCGGATGGGGGACGTGCCTGCGCTCGGGCAGCACACCCGGGCGCTGCTGCGCGAAGCCGGCCTGGACGAGTCGGCGATCGACGACGTCCTCGCCCGCGGCGTCGCCGCTCAGGCGCCGTCGGCGCGGTGATCCCGCGCGTCGACGTCGCGGCCGGGATCGTTCCCGCGCTACCGGCCACCGCGACCTACTGGATGCCGGCCGAGGACGAACTCACCGCCGGTGGGATCGGGTACTTCCGGGGCGTCTGGCCGCTCTACGACGTATCGCGCCCGGAGGCCGCGGCCGTGCTCGCGACCGAGCGGTCCCTGCTCGAGGACCTCGACCGGCGCGCCGGGGACGCTGCGGAGTTCGACCGGCTGGCGCGCCGGCTGGAGGCGCGCGAGGCGGAGAGCGCCGCGGCGGGCGAGCCGGATCTGCGTGGCTTGGAGCTCGGCGTCGCCGGACTGGTGTACGCCCTCGCCGCCATCGGCTGCGTGCCCGCGGCGAGCTGCCGCGGGCACGTGGGGGACGGCGCGTGGTCGTACAACCCGATCGTGTTCACGGCGCTCGATCGCCCGCACGCCGAGTGGCTGGTGCCGCGGGTCCGCCGGGCGAAGTGCGGGTTCGGCGTCGGCGCCGGGCGCGAGGACCTGCTGGCGATCCACGCGGCGTCCGTCGTCGACACGGTGCGGCTGGCGTCGTCGATCCTGCGGGAGGCGGACGTGATCCCGCCGCCGCGCCGGCGGTGGGGGTCGCGCTCGCGCTGACCGATCGAGACACGGAGCCGGCGCCGGGTCGCGCCCCGGTCAGCCGACGACCGGCTCGCCGGCCTCCAGGTAGATCGTGCTGCCGGTCTCGCGCGCACGCAGCGCGGCCCGGACCCGCCGGGCCAGCAGCGGCGAGAGCCGTGCGTCGGCCTCCTCCGGGCTCGACCACGCCCACGAGCGCAGCTCGTCCGGCGGAAGCCTGATCGTGCCCGGATCGGGGAGCGCACCGGCGAAGACGAACATCACGCCCTCGGTGCGGGGCCCCTGCGGTGGCACCCAGTCCACGACCAGCAGCCGGCCCGGGGTGACGACCACGCCGAGCTCCTCGACCACCTCCCGGGCGGCCGCCGCGTGCGGGGATTCGTCCCGCTCCACGGTGCCGCCCGGGAGCTCCCAATGCGGCTTGTAGGTGGGCTCGACCAGCAACACGCGGCCGGTGTCGTCGGCGAAGACGACGCCGGCCGCGGTGCGCTTCGTCGGTAGCGTCGCGGTGTAGTCGGGGGCCACGCCCGCGACGTTAGGGCACGAGCACCGCGCGGCCCGGCACGACGCCGGCCTCGAGGTCGGCGAACGCCTGCGGGCCGTCGTCGAGCGCGTACGTCTTCGTCTCGACGCTGATCGCGCCGAGGCGGGCGAGGTCGAGCACCTGGCGCTGATCGGTGCGGGTGCCGCCGTAGGAGCGGCGCACGTCCACGCCCCACGGCAGCGGAGCGGTCGCCGCGTCCGCGGCGTAGGTGAACGATCCGCCGGCCAGGCCGACGAAGCGCAGCGCGCCGTCGGGCGCGACGACCTGCGTGGAGAGATCGACGGTCGGCTGCACACCGACGAAGTCGAAGACGGCGTCGGCGCCGTAGCCGTCGGTGAGGTCGAGGATCGTGGCGGCGGCCTTGGCGTCGCTGCGGATGCTCTCGTCGGCGCCGTGCTCCCGGGCGAGCATCAGCTTCTGCTCGCTGGAGTCGACCGCCACGACGCGGACGCCGGTCGTCGCCTTGAGGATCTGCAGCCCCAGGTGGCCCAGCCCGCCGACGCCGATCACGACCGCGGTGGAGCCGGGCGTGAGGCGGTGGCGCGCGCCGTTGATCGCGTGCATCGGGGTGAGGCCGGCGTCGGCGAGCGGCGCGGCGGTGACCGGGTCGAGCGAGCCGAGCGGTTCCAGGTAGCGCGCCTTGACCTTGATGAACTCGGCCATGCCGCCGTCCGGGCCCAGGCCGGGGCAGGGCGGCATGCCGAGGCGACCACCCTGGTTGACGCAGACGTTGTCGCGGCCCTCGATGCACGGGCGGCAGTGGCCGCAGGCCCAGACGAGGTAGACGAGGACCGCCTGCCCCTGCGTGAAGCCCTCGACGTCGGCGCCGAGAGCCTCCACCCACCCGGCCGTCTCGTGGCCGAGCGTCAGCTCGGGGAACTCCGGCGCGTGCAGCACGTGGAGATCGGAGTGGCACAGGCCGGCGCTGCCGACCTTCACCAGTACCTCGTCGGGAGCGATCTCCGGGACGGGGACGTCGCGGACCTCGATGGTCCCGGGGGCGGTCAGTCGCAGCGCGCGCATGGCGTTCCTTCCCGCCGGCCGCCGTCGGCCGACGTGACCAGCCTACGCCTCTAATCTGACAGGTGTCAGATTAGAGAACGACGTTTACGCTGATGGGGTGGAGCGGCGGACGAGGACCAGGGGCTCGCTCGCCGGCGCGGTGCTCGAGCTGGCCGCCGCCGTGCCCCTCGCCGAGCTCACGGTCACCGCGGTCGCCAAGCGGGCCGGCATCACGCGCGAGACGTTCTACCGGCACGCGACGGGTGTCGCCGACGCGCTCGCCCGGGCGCTCGGCGAGGAGCTCGGTGCGAGCAGGGACGCGAACAGCGCGCTCCCGGCCCGGTCACCGACCGGCGACAGCGTGTTCCGCACGCCCACCGAGCAGCTCGTCGACCACCTCTTCGAGCGCGAGGCCGTCTACCGGGGCGCGATGAGTCCCCGCCTGCACCCGCGGCTCCGCGAGGTCCTCACCGAGTACATCGGGCACGGCCTCGCGCTCCACCTGGACGCCCACCCGGAGATCGCGCCCCCGATCGCGACGGCGCGGCCGGACGCGTTCGGCCGCGCGGCTCTGGTCGCCTACGCCGCGGCGGGCACGGTCGGCGTCCTGGAGGAGTGGCTCTCGGCCGACGTGCCGGTCGGCCGGGAGACGCTCACCGGCGCGATCCTCGCCGCGGCGCCCGAATGGTGGCAGGGGCGGGATCAGCGCGCCGAGAGCGTGGGGTAGTCGACGTATCCCTGCGGGCCACCGGTGTAGAACGTCGTCGGATCGGGCGCGTTCTCCTCGGCCCCGTGCGACCAGCGCGCGACGAGATCGGGGTTGGCGATCACCGCGCGGCCGACGCCGACGGCCTCCGCGACGTCGTCCTCGACCAGCCGGATCGCCTCCGCGCGCGTCGTGGGCGTGCCGAACCCGGTGTTCGCGATCAGTGGCGCCCCGATCGTGTGCCGGAACTTCTGGATCAGCTCGCCTGCCGGGTCGGCGTGCAGGACGTCCACGAACGCGAGCCCGAGCGGGCTCAGTGCCTCGGCGAGCGCGGTGTACGTCGCCGTCACGTCGGCGTCGTCGGTCTCCAGGGCGCCCTGGATGTTGTGCTGCGGGGAGAAGCGCACGCCGGTGCGGTCGGCACCGATCGCCGCGGCGACCGCGGTCAGCACCTCGACCACGAATCGGATGCGGTTCTCCGGTGCACCGCCGTACTGGTCGGTGCGGGTGTTGGCGGCCGGGGTGAGGAACTGGTGCAGGAGGTAGCCGTTGGCGCCGTGGATCTCCACGCCGTCCATCCCGGCCGCGACCGCGTTGCGCGCGGCGGCGGCGAACCCGGCGACGACGTCGCGGATCTCGTCGGGCGTCAGCGCCGCCGGCACCGGCAGTGCGCTCTTTCCGGTGGGAATGCGGATCTCGCCGGGCGCGGCGATCGCGCTGGGCGCCACGGTCCGGCCGGTGCCGCTGATCGCCGGGTGGGAGATGCGGCCGCCGTGCATGATCTGCGCAACGATCACGCCGCCGTCCTCGTGGACCGCGGCGGTCACCCGGCGCCAGCCGGCGAGGGTGGTGCCCGCGGAGCTGAGAGGATGGGCCGGTGTACGACCAACCGCTCCCGGCCCAGCTCGCCGGGCTCCTCGACCAACAGCGCGCCCACCTGTCCGCGACGCTCGACGGATTGACCGAAGAGCAGGCGCGCCGCTCGCTGGTGCCCTCCCGGACCACGCTTCTCGGCCTGCTCAAACATGCGATCTTCGTGGAGAAGGTCTGGTTCGACGAGGCGATCACCGGCCGGTCGAGGGCCGAGATCGGCATCGTCCGCACGCCCGACGAGTCGTTCGTCCTCGACGACGCCGACACGATCGCCGGCCTGCGCGCCGAGTACGAGCAGACGTGCGCGCGGTCGCGGCTGGCGGCGGCGCCGCTCGGCCTCGACGACGTCGTCACCGGCAACCACCGGGGCCCGGTCCCGGTTCGCTGGATCTACCTGCACGTCCTGCGTGAGCTGGCCCAGCACTGCGGGCACGCCGACATCCTGCGGGAACAGGTGCTGGCGGCCCCGCGCGGCGAGTAGGCTGGCGCGCAGCCGAGCATTTCGGTATCAGGTGGTCATCGTGGAAGGGTCGCAGCGCCGCGGCCCGGAGCAATCCGGTCGCCGGCAGAACGGGTACGACGACAGTGCCGATGTCGTCGTGCTCTCCGGTGACCTCTTCGCGGCCGACTGCGACAGCGTCCGTGCCGCGCTGGCGCCGGCCCTCGCGCCCGACGATCGCTCCCGGAGCGAGGTCGTGATCGACGTGCGGGCGGTCCGGGTGCTCGACGCGGCCGTGATCGGGCTGCTCCTGCAGGCATGGCAGTCCTGCCAGGAGGCCGGGCGTCAGCTCCGGGTAGCGGGTGCGCAGGGGATCGTCCGGCGTGCCATCCTGGCGACCGGCGCTCAGCGGCTCCTCGCCCTTGCCGACCGCGACGCCGGTGACGTGGCCGCCCGTGGCCACGACCATCCGAACCACCGGCGGTGGCCGCGCGCCCGGCTCACCGGCGTTCTCGCGCTGGTGGCGACGGACGAGCGCCACCGCCTCGACGACCAGCAGGCCCGGACGGTGGCCCGGATCCACCAGCAGGCCGTCGACAGGGAGATCGGCGCCGCTCGCCTCGCTCTCCTGGTCGGCCTGCGGAGCCGGCTGCGCAGAGACCCGGGCGCGCTGCTGGACGAGCAGTTCCTCGCCGTCGCCGACCGGCCGGCCGTGCTCGACGGGATCGTGCTCGCGGGCGCTCTGCGGTCCGGTGCCGACGCGTGTGACCTCCGGCTGATCGACTCGGGCACCACCGCCCTGCGCGTCGTCCGCCAGCGGGGTCTGCTCGCCGAGTTCCGGCGCTACTTCGGCGTCGGCGGTCCCGGGCCCGCGGTCGCGTCCGCCTCCACCCTGGCGGCCGCGACCGGCGATCCCGTCCTCGTCGACGACGTCACCCGCAGCTCGATCTACCATGCGCCGCGGGCGCAGCGGGTGCTGCGCGCGGTCGGTCTCCGCTCCGTGTACGCCTACCCGCTCCACGACGACGCCGGTCAGCTGCTCGGCGTCCTCTCCTGTCACTACCGGGCCGCGGGGCCGCACGCCGCCGCCGATCACCTCGTCGAGCACACCGTCCGCGCGCTGGCCCAGCTTCCCGGCTGATCGAGACAGACGCCGGCGCCGGACGACGTGCCGATCAGCGACTGGCGCTGAGCCCCGTCCGGGGCGCGAACCGGGGGACCAGGGCGGCGTCGCCGAAGACCGTGATGCCGGCGACGCCGTCGGCCCGGCAGTCCAGCACGGCGATACCCATCGGCTCACCGAGGTGGTGGGCGCGTACCGCGGGCTGGCCGTTGGCCACCGTCGGCTCCATCCGCCAGTCGCCCGGCGCGCCCACCGCCGCGGCCAGCACCGGCACGCAGGCCTCGACGCCGTCGAACCAGCGGCTACCCGGGATCAGCTCCAGCCGCGCGTCGCGGCGCAGCACCGCGGTCAGCCCGGTGACGTCGGCCGAGCGGAACGCGGTGACGTAGGCCTCCAGCTGGTGGCGTGCCGCCGGGCTGCCCGGCTCGGCGACGTCGTCCGGGCGGGGTGCGCACCGCAGGAGCCGCGCCCGCGCCCGCTGGAGGGTGCTCTTCACGGCGGCGGGCGTGAGGTCGAGCAGGTGGCCGACCTCGGCGGCGGGGAAGGCGAGCACCTCCCGCAGCAGCAGGACGGCCCGCTGCACCGGAGGCAGCGTCTGGAGCCCGGCGATCAGCGCGAGCCGCAGGTCGTCGCGGTCCTCGGCGTACGGCTGGATCCAAGCCTCGGCGGGCAGGAACTCCGGCAGGTCGTCCGCGGAGGGCGCACCGAGGCCGGAGGGGAGCGCGCGCCTGCCCCGGCCCTCGAGCGCGGAGAGCGTGACGTTCGTGGCGATGCGGTGGAGCCACGTGCGAACCGACGAGCGGTGCTCGAACCGTTCCCAGGCCCGCCAGGCTCGCAGGTAGGTCTCCTGGACGGCGTCCTCGGCCTCGTCCCACGAGCCCAGCATCCGGTAGCAGTGCGCGGTGAGCTCCTGGCGCAGCGGTGACGTCGCGGACTCGAATTCGGTCACGCCCCCAGTGTGCGGCGCAGCCACGACCCCGCCTTCCTGATCGCGTCGTCGGCGACCGGCGAGCGGCCGGCGCCCATCTGGAACGTGTGCAGCTGGCCGGGGAACTCCTCGAGCTGCACGGCCGGGCTGTGGCGCGCGAGCAGGCGGGCGTCGTCGACCAGTGCCTCGTCGCCGCCGGCCTGGACGTAGGTCGGCGGCAGTCCCCGCAGATCGGCCCGGGTCAGATCCACCGCCGGGTCGGTGCGGTCGGCACCGGCCAGGTAGGCGTCGGCCAGGCCGCGGGTCAGGTCGCGGGTGAAGAACGGGTCGGTTCCGCGGTCGTAGCTCGCGGCGGAGACCGTCAGGTCGACCCACGGCGAGAACAGCACGAGCGCGGCGGGCGGCGGCCAACCGGCCGCGGCCGCGCGCAGGGCGACGCCCAGCGCCAGCGTGCCGCCGCAGGAGTCCCCGACGAGCGCGACCCGCCTCCCGGCCAGGCTCCGGTAGACGCCGTCCACCTGGTCGAGCTGGGCGGGGTAGACGTGCTCGGGTACCAGCCCGTACTCCACGACCAGCGTCGTCGTGCCGGACGCGAGCGCGAGGTGGCCGAACATCCGCCGGTGCGTCGCGATCGAGCCGCTGACGAAGCCGCCGCCGTGAACGGCGAGTAGCACGCGGTCGTCGACGCCGCCCGGCGGGCGCAGCCAGAGGCCGGCTGCGCTCGGCTCCTCGTGGATTCCGGGTGGTTCGGTACCGAGGGACTCCCAGGGTCGGGTGGCGTCGCCGGCCGCGCGCTCCTGCCAGAGGAGCCGGTTGAGATCGATCGTCATGCAGGGACAGACCGCAGCCGGGCCGCGAAGGAATCGGGTGCCCGCGGGGGAAGTGGCGCTCCTTGACTCTTCCCCCGCCGGCGCCCTACGTTCAACGATTGATATACCAGTCGCCGAACTGCTGTACGGCACCCGCTCCCGGAAGGTGTGCCATGAGTCCCCGACCGCCAGGCGCCGACCTGCCCGAGCACCCCGACTTCCTCTGGCGCAATCCGGAGCCCGCGCGCTCGTACGACGTCGTGATCGTCGGCGGGGGCGGCCACGGGCTCGCGGCCGCGCACTACCTCGCCGCCAACCACGGCATCACGAACGTCGCGGTGCTGGAGAAGGGCTGGCTGGCCGGGGGGAACATGGCCAGGAACACCACGATCATCCGGTCGAACTACCTGTGGGACGAGAGCACGGCGATCTACGAGCACGCGCTCAAGCTCTGGGAGGGGCTGGAGGAGGACCTCGGCTACCCGATCCTGTTCAGCCAGCGGGGCGTGCTCAACCTCGCCCACAGCCTGCAGGACGTGCGCGACAGCGTCCGCCGGGTGGAGGCCAACAAGCTCAATGGCGTCGACGCGGAGTGGATCGACGCCGACGAGGTGCGCCGGATCTGCCCGATCGTCAACACGTCGGCCGGCATCCGCTACCCGGTGCTCGGCGCCACGTACCAGCCGCGCGCGGGCATCGCCAAGCACGACTACGTCGCCTGGGGGTTCGCCCGGCGCGCCGACGAGGCCGGCGTCGACCTGATCCAGGACTGCGAGGTCGTCGGGTTCGACACGGCGGGGGACCGGGTGACCGGCGTGCGGACCTCGCGCGGCACGATCGGGGCCGGTCGCGTGCTGCTGTGCGCAGCCGGGCACACGTCGGTGCTCACCGACATGCTCGGCTTCCGGGTCCCGCTGCAGAGCCACCCGCTGCAGGCGCTCGTCTCCGAGCTGCTGGAGCCCGTGCACCCGACGGTCGTCATGTCCAACGCGGTGCACGTGTACGTCTCCCAGGCCCACAAGGGCGAGCTGGTGATGGGCGCCGGGGTGGACTCCTACAACGGTTACGGCCAGCGCGGCGCGTTCGGCGTCATCGAGCGTCAGATGGCGGCGGCCGTGGAGCTGTTCCCGGTCTTCGCCCGCGCGCACCTGCTGCGCAGCTGGGCCGGCATCGTGGACGTCAGCCCGGACGCCTCCGCGATCGTCGGCCGGACGCCCTACGAGAACCTGTACCTCAACTGCGGGTGGGGCACCGGCGGCTTCAAAGCGACGCCGGGCATCGGCTGGTGCCTGGCCGACACCGTGGCCACCGGCGAGCCGCACCCCTACGTCGCGCCGTTCGCGCTCGACCGATTCGTCACCGGCGCGCTCGTCGACGAGCACGGCGCCGCCGCCGTGGCCCACTGAGCCGGGGAGCTCCCGATGCAACTCATCGAATGCCCGTGGTGCGGCCCTCGGGAAGAGGCCGAGTTCTCCTACGGCGGCCAGGCGGGTGTGGCCTACCCGGCCGACCCCGCGGCGCTGTCGGACGTGGAGTGGGCGCACTACGTGTTCTTCCGCGACAACCCCAAGGGCCGGTTCGCCGAGCGGTGGAGCCACAGCGCCGGCTGCCGCCGCTGGTTTCGCGCGGTCCGCGACACGGTCACGTACACGTTCGAGGTGACCGGATGACGTTCCGGACCGCTGCCGGCGGCCGCATCGACCGTGGCCGGACGCTGACGTTCACGTTCGACGGGCAGACCTTCACCGGCCACCCCGGCGACACGCTCGCCTCGGCGCTGCTGGCCGCCGGTCGCCACGCGATCGCGACCAGCGTGAAGCTCGGCCGCCCCCGCGGCATCACGGCCGCCTGGGCCGAGGACTCCGGCGGCCTCGTGCAGATCGAGGAGCCGTTCGCCGAGCCGATGCTGCCGGCGGCCACCGTCGAGCTGTACGACGGCCTGGTCGCCTCCGGCCTGCCCGGCCAGGGCCGGCTCGCCGACGGGCCCGACCCGGCCCGGTACGACGCGAAGCACCACCACGTCGACGTGCTGGTGGTGGGCGCCGGACCGGCGGGGCTGATCGCCGCGCTGGCCGCCGCCCGCGGCGGCGCCCGAGTCGCGCTCGTCGACGAGCAGTCCGAGGCCGGTGGCGCGCTGTTGTCCGAGCGGGAGACGCCGGAGTGGGTCGCGGCGGCGGTCGCCGAACTCGCCGGGTACCCCGACGTGCTGCACCTGCAGCGCACGACCGCGTTCGGCAGCTACGACGACGGCTTCGTGCTCGCGCTCGAACGGCGCACCGACCATCTCGGCGCCGCCGCACCCCCGACAGTCTCGCGCCAGCGGGTATGGCGGCTCCGGGCGCGGTCGGTGGTCGTCGCGACCGGAGCCCACGAGCGTCCGGTGGTGTTCTCCGACAACGACCGGCCGGGCATCCTGCTCGCCGGTGCCGCCCGGACGTTCCTGAACCGCTACGGCGTGCTGCCCGGCCGGGAGGTCGTCGTCTTCACGACGAACGACAGCGCGTACGACGCCGCACTCGACCTGCACCGTGCGGGCGCCCGGGTGCACCTGGTCGACGCCAGGGCGGCGGGGTCGCCCCGCGCCGCGGAGTGCGCTGCCGCCGGGATCCCGGTACTGGCCGGTGCCGTGGTCACCGGTACCAGGGGGGTCGAGCGCGTCACGCACGCGCTGGTCGCTCCGTACCTGGGCCGGGAGCCGGCGGGCCGGGAGCCGGGAGGCCGGGAGCCGGGAGGCCGGCAGCCGGGGGGCGGGGAGCTGGGGGCCGACGAGCCGCTCCCCTGCGACGCCCTGCTGGTCAGCGGCGGCTGGAATCCCGCGGTGCACCTGTTCAGCCAGGTGCGCGGCCGGCTGCGCTACGACGAGTCGCTCGGCGCGTTCCGGCCGGACGAGGAGCTCGACGGGCTCACGGTCGCCGGCGCGGCGGCGGGCATCCTCGACCCGGCCGGGTGCCTCGCCGACGGGGCCAGGGCGGCGGCGTCGCTGGGCTTCGACGCCGGTGCGCTCCCGCCAGTCCCCGCCCGCGGTGCCCCGGCTGCGCCGCTGGTGCTGTGGCGGGTGCCGGATGCCACCGGTGCCACGCAATTCGTCGACCTCCAGCGCGACGCCACGGTCGCCGACATCGCGCGCGCACTCGGCGCCGGCCTGCGCTCGGTCGAGCACGTCAAGCGCTACACGACGATCGGCACGGCGCACGACCAGGGCAAGACGTCCGGCGTCGTCGCCTCCGGCATCGTGGCCGAGCTGCTCGGCGTCCCGGTGCAGGACACCGGCGTCACCACGTTCCGCCCGCCCTACACGCCGGTCGCGTTCGCGGCCCTCGCCGGACGCGACCGGGGCCGCCTCTTCGACCCGGAGCGGTACACCGCGCTGCACGACTGGCACGTCGCCGCCGGTGCGGTCTTCGAGGACGTCGGCCAGTGGAAGCGCCCGCGCTACTACCCCCGGGACGGGGAGGACATGACGACCGCGGTGCTGCGCGAGTGCGCCGCCGTGCGCACCGGCGTCGGCGTCATCGACGGCTCCACGCTGGGCAAGATCGACGTGCAGGGACCGGACGCCGGCGCCTTCCTCGATCTGCTCTACACGAACGTGATGAGCTCGCTGCCGCCAGGCACGGTCCGGTACGGCGTTCTTTGCGGCGTCGACGGCATGGTCATCGACGACGGCACGGTGCTGCGCCTGGCCGAGGAGCACTTCCTCGTGCTCACCACCACCGGCGGCGCGGCGAAGATTCTGGACTGGATGGAGGAGTGGCTGCAGACCGAGTGGCCGCACCTGCGGGTGCGCTGCACGTCGGTCACCGAGCAGTGGTCCACGTTCCCGGTCGTCGGTCCGCGCTCCCGCGACGTCGTCGCCGCGGTCTTCCCCGCGGTCGACGTCGCGAGGGAGGCGTTCCCGTTCATGGCGATCCGGGAGACCACGCTGGGCGGCGTACCGATCCGGCTGGCCCGGATCAGCTTCTCCGGTGAGCTGGCGTACGAGGTGTACGTCAACTCCTGGTACGCGGCCGCGGTGTGGGAGCGGCTGCTCCGCGCCGGCGCCGGATACGGAATCACGCCCTACGGCACCGAGACGATGCACGTCCTGCGGGCCGAGAAGGGCTACCCGATCATCGGGCAGGAGACCGACGGCACGGTGACGCCGCACGACCTCGGCCTGGGCTGGGCGGTCTCGACGAAGAAGGCCGACTTCCTCGGCAAGCGCTCGTTCGCCAGGGCGGCCAACCTCGACCCGCAGCGCAAGCAGCTCGTCGGGCTGCTGCCCACCGACCGGGAGACGCTGCTGCCGGAGGGCTCGCAGGTCGTCGCCTACTGCCCCGACGGGCGGCTGCCGGCGCCGCCGGTGCCGATGCTGGGCCACGTCACGTCCGGCTACCGCAGCGCGGAGCTGGGGCGACCGTTCGCGCTCGCGCTGGTCAAAGGCGGCCGGGCGCGCATCGGGCAGACCGTCCACGTACCGGTGGGCGACATCCTCGTCCCCGCCGAGATCACCGGCCCGGTGCTGGTCGACCCGGAAGGAGCCCGCCGTGACGGCTGACCTGGCGCGAAGTCATCCGCTGGAGTCCCGGGCCGCCGCACTCGCGGCCGTCGGCGTCACGGTGGCGCCGTACGTGGCGATGGCGAACGTGCGGGCGGCCACCGGACACCCCGCTCCGGCGAACACCTGGGTACCGGCCGGCGACGGCCACTCGATCTGGCTCGGGCCCGACGAGTGGCTGGTGACCAGCCCCACGGAGACGCCCTGGGCGCTGGCGGCGCGGCTGCTGGCGGCCGGGCACGACGCGGTGACGGACGTGTCGGCCCAGCGGATCACGCTGCGGCTGACCGGCGAGCACGTCCGCGACGTGCTGGCCACCGGCTGCGCGATCGACCTGCACCCGCGGGCCTTCCCGCCGGGCTCGAGCGCGCAGACGACGCTGGCGCGGGCCGGGGTGATCCTCCTTGCGCTCGGCGACGGCTACCTCCTGCTCGTGCGGTCGTCGTTCGCCGGGTACCTGGCCGACTGGCTGCTCGACGCCTGCACCGAGTTCAGATGAGCGCGCGGATCGCCCGTTCGAAGCCGAGCACGTGCTCCCGGGCCAGCTCGTCGGCCCGGTCGGCGTCGCCGGCGGCGACCGCGCGCAGCAGCGCCACGTGCTCGGCGACCACGTGCAGGTCGGTCGTGGACAGCCGGTCGAGGAACATGCAGTGGATGCGCGTGGCCAGGTTGTCGTAGCGGATCAGGACGTCCTCGAGGTGCGGGTTGCAAGCCGCCCGGTAGATCGCCCGGTGCACGGTCAGGTCCCACCGCATGACGTCGGTGCGCTCGGCCCGGTGGACGTCCAGGTGCTCGGTGCGGGCCGCCAGCTCGTCGAGCTCCGCCCGCGTCGCGCGCGGAGCACGCTCGGCGGCCCGCCGGGCCGCGAGCGGCTCGAGCTGCACCCGGATCTCGGAGATGTGCGCGAGGTCGGCGATGTCCAGGCCGGTCGCGAACGTGCCGCGCCGGGGGAACGACACGACGAGCCGGTCGCCCTCCAGGCGCTTGAGGGCCTCCCGCACCGGCGTACGTCCCATCCCGAGCGACCTCGCCAGGCGATCGTCGTCGATCGGCTCGCCGGGCTGGATCCGCAGCATGATCAGCTGGTCACGCAGGGAGAGGTAGGCCCGGTCCGCGAGCGAGCCCGGCGTCGGGTCGAGCGCGAGCGGTGCGGCGGTCATCACACTAATATATCAACGCTCGATCATGCGGCCGCAGCTCGCGGTCAGCGGCGCCTGGCACGCGCGGTCGCCGCCCCGTAGGCAGTCGCGACCAGGCAGGCGGCGGTGGCCGCGACGACGAGCGGGCTCGGGCCACCGGCCACCGCCCCCAGGTAGTCCAGCCCGGCGATCCCGTTGACCACGCACCACCAGAGCGTCAGGTACAGGGCCTGGAACAGCCGGGGTGCCCCGCTGACCAGTCCGAGCGCCAGCGCCATCGCCGGGACGAAGGCCGCTGCGGCGGCACCGGCGGCGACGCCGCCCAGGTCCCCGGCGATCCCGAGACGCACCAGAGCCGCGGCGCCGAGCGCGGCCGTGAACGCCACCCCGGCGACCCACTCGGCGAGCAGCCGCGCACGTCCGGCCGGGTACGCGCCGAGCAGAGCGTCCACCCCGGTGTCCCGGCCCTGCAGCCCCAGCCGTGACCAGACCAGCACCGGCCAGCCCCAGGAAGCCAGCAGCAGCGCCGTGACCGTCGGCGTGGGGACGGCCAGCGTCACCGCGCAGAGCCCGGCCGCGACCGCCCACCACCAGCGCGACACCCCGGCCAGCAGGCTCCGCGCCTCACCGGCGACCAGCCGGGCGAACGTCCGGTTCGCCCGTACCGCCCCGCGCGGGTAGGGGATCGGTGCGGCGTCGGCGTACCCGGCGTCGGCCGGAGCCGAACGGACCGGGCCGCCGGACGACCGCACCGGGCTCGACCGCCCGAACCACAGCGCCGGTAGGACGGCCACCACGACCGCGACCAGGACCAGCAACGCGCGGTCGGCCACCAGGTCCGCGGTCACCGGGAGACCGCTCCACCCGAACGTCCGCGGTGGCTCGTCCAGGTACATGAAGCCGATCGCGGCCTCGGTCGAGGAGAGACCCCGCGCGGCCATCGCGTCCCGGAGCGACGCCGCGACCGGCCCCGTGCCCAGGCCGCCCAGCGGCGCGGTCGGCGACTGGGCCGCGATCATCCCGACGACCGCGACGGCGAACCAGGCCACGTTCCCGAAGCCGCTCCGCAGGCCGGGCACGGTCTCCCAGAACACGGCGAGCGCGGCGGTGATCGCCAGCACCGGCAGCGTGAACAGCACGAACGGGGTCAGCAGGGCGACCGGGGAGACGGCGTAGGACTCACCCCGCGCCAGCTGCAGCAGCCCCGCGGTGACCGCGAGCGCACCGGCCATCGACCCGAGCACGAGCAGATTGCTCAGGAACGTCCCGGCGAGGTAGCTCGCGCTGCGCATCCGGGAGACGGCGAGCAGCTCCCGGACGCCGGTGGCCCGGTCCTGGGCGAGCGCGGTCCGCACGACGTAGAACCCGCCGACGCAGAGCCAGAGCGCACCGGCCAGCGCGCAGACCGTCCCGGTGTAGGCGCTGTCGTACACCCCGCGATAACCGCCGAGGCTGACGATCGTCCAGCGCGAGCCCGCGGCGGGAACCGCCAGGTACCCCAGCCCCACCGCGGCGAGCAGCACCACCGCATAGGCCGGGCGGCGGCGCCGTTCCCGGAAGCCGGCCACCGCCACCGCGAGGATCACGACCGGACCCCCGCGCTGACCAGGCCGAGGTAGGCGTCCTCGAGGTCGGGCACGGCGGGCTCCGCCCGCCGGTCCGGTGGCGCGGACGCCAGGATGCGGACGCGCACGCCGGACGGTGTCCGGACCAGCCGCGTCACGCGGAACCCGGCCTGCAGGCGCGGCACGTCGGCCGGGTCGGCCGACAGCTCCCAGACCTGCCCGGCCACGCCGGAGAGCATCCGGTCGAGCGTTCCGCGGTGCAGCAGCCGGCCACCGGCCAGCACCGCGACGTCGTCGGTGATCGTCTCCAGGTCGGAGACGATGTGCGTCGAGAGCACCACCACCCGGTCGGACGCCAGGTCGCTGAGCAACGTGCGGAACCGGACCCGCTCCTGGGGGTCGAGACCGGCGGTCGGCTCGTCGACGATGAGCACGCGTGGATCGGCGAGCAGCGCCTGGGCGATGCCGACCCGCCGCAGCATGCCACCGGAGTAGCCACCCAGCGGACGCTTCGCGGCGCCGGTGAGGTTCACCAGCTCCAGCAGCTGCGGGACCCGCTCCCGGGCCGAGCGCCGGGACAGCCCCTTCGCCGCGGCGAGGTAGGAGAGGAACTCGCGCGCGGTCAGGTGGGGGTGGACGCCGAAGTCCTGGGGCAGGTAGCCGAGCGTCCGCCGGAGCACGTCGGGGCGGGCGACGACGTCGGTGCCCTCGAAGAGGACCCGGCCGCGGGTCGGGCGCGTCACGGTGGCCGCGATCCGCATCAGCGACGATTTGCCGGCGCCGTTCGGCCCGAGCAGGCCGAGGACTCCGGCCTCCAGCCGCATCGTGACCGCGTCGACGGCGTGCGGCCGGTTCGGGTAGTCCTTCGTGACCTCGAGCAGCTCGAGCATCAGGCAGCCTTCCGTACGCGGGCGGTGGTCCCGGCGGCGACGGCGATCGTGCGCGCGCTCCTCGGGTCGCTGGGCAGGGTGGTGGCACCGGTGACCCGGACGAAACCGCTGCAGACGACGCGGAGCGACAGCCGGTCACCGGTCATCGACCAGGACGCGTTGCCGTCGGCGGTCGCCTTGCCGGTCAGGGTGCGGTCGACGCGTACCTCACCGGCGTCGCCGGTGACCAGCCGGAGGTCGGCTCCGCTGCTCTCGACGACGAGCGCGGAGCGCGCCAGCGGGAACGTCCGCTGGTCGGTGGTGGTCTCGTTGATCGAGCGCAGGTCGGTGCAGCCGGCGCAGCCGATGCCGGTGGCCAGTGCCGCCGGCAGGACGAGGGGGGTTGGGCGCATGGGTCGAGCACACCAATTCCGCCCGCTGGTGGTCACGGAGCGCAGGTATCGGAAGGGAGTAGAGCTGGCTCTACTCCCAGCGGTGGGCCCAACCGGCTGGGGCCGGGCGGACCCGCACGGTTAGCTGCTCGGTGTGACGGTGCTACGAGCGGTCGCGGACCGCCGGTTCCTGTTCGGAGCGTGGCCGTGGCGGGCGGCCGCGTTCCTCGCCTCGACGGTTCCGGTGGGTGTCGCGGTGGCGTTCCCCTTCGGACTGCTCGGGCTGCCGTGGCTGGTGCTGGTGGCGCGCGGCTCCCCGTCGGTGAGCGACGTGCCGCTGCTGGTGGGCGGCTCGGTGGCGCTGGCAGCGTTCGGCCCGCTGGTGGCGCTCCCGCTCGCCGACGTGGAGCGCGCGCGGCTGCGGCTGGTGGACGAGCGGGTGCTGCGGTCGGAGCATCGCGCGGCCGCCGACGCGTGGACGTGGCTGCGCACGCGCTACACCGAGGCCGCGACGTGGCGCGAGCTCGGCTACGCGCTGCTGCTCGTCACGGCCGGGCCGGTCGTCTACGGCCTGGTGCTGATGGTGCCGGTGCTGCTGATCAGCTGGTTGCTGGCGCCGTTCGCGGTGGGGGACGGGCCGGTCGCACTCGGACTCGGCACGGTCGACACGCAGGCGCAGGCGCTGCCGTTCGCGGTGGCCGCCGTGCTGCTGCTGCCGGCGGTGCCGTACCTGCTCGCGGTGGTGGCCGGCGCGCACGCCGCGGTGGCCACGGCGCTGCTGGGCACTCGGGACCTGCGCGCGGAGCTGATCGAGGTCACCCGGTCCCGGGCGCGGCTGGCCGACGCGTTCGAGGCGGAGCGGCAGCGCATCGAGCGCGACCTGCACGACGGCGCGCAGCAGCGGCTGATCAGCCTCTCGCTGCAGCTGGGCGTGGCGCGGCTGCTGCTGGACGAGGAGGCGCCCGCCGGTGCCGCCGTCGCGGACGCGCACCGGCAGGCCAAGGAGCTCATGACGGAGCTGCGCGAGTTGATCCACGGCATCCGCCCGCAACTCCTGACCGACCTCGGCCTGCCCGACGCGCTGCGTGAGCTGGCCGACCGCAGCCCGGTACCGGCCGACGTCCGGGCGTCGTTGCCGGGGCGGCCAGCGCCGCACCTCGAGACGACCGCGTACTTCGTCGTCGCCGAAGCACTGACGAACGTCGCGAAACACAGCGGCGCGGAGCGGGTGGCGGTGACCGTCGCCAGGGAGGCGGACGTGCTGACGGTGGAGATCCTCGACGACGGGCGCGGCGGTGCCGATCCCGGCGGCGGCACCGGTCTGACCGGGCTGGCCGACCGCGTCGCCGCGGTCGACGGCCGGATGCTGCTCGCCAGCCCGGCAGGCGGACCGACCCGGCTCCGGGTCGAGTTGCCGTGGGTCGCGGCGTGACGGCCGTCCGGACCGTCCTGGCCGAGGACGGCGTGCTGCTGCGCGAGGGCCTCGTCGGGGTGCTCGGCCGCTTCGGGTTCGACGTGGTCGCGGCGGTGGGCGACGCGGACGCGCTGCTGCACGCGGTCGACTCGACCGCCCCGGACCTGGTGATCACCGACATCCGGATGCCGCCCGGCTTCACCGACGAGGGGCTGCGTGCCGCTCTGACACTGCGGCGCCGGCACCCGGAGCTGGCCGTGGTGGCGCTCAGCCAGTTCGTCCAGCACGCCTACGCGTCCGAGCTCCTGGAGTCCGGTGACGGCCGCCGGATCGGCTACCTGCTCAAGGACCGGGTGGTCGACGTCGCGGAGTTCGTGCGGGCGCTGCACCGCATCGTCGAGGGCGGCACGGTCGTCGACCCGGACGTCGTCCGGCGGCTCCTGCGGCGGCGCAGCGACCCGGTCTCCCGGCTCTCCTCCCGTGAGCGGGAGGTGCTCGCGCTCGTCGCCGAAGGGCACTCCAACGCCACGATCGCCCGGCGCATGTTCCTGTCCGAGGCCGCCGTCGGCAAGCACGTCGGCAACGTCCTGAGCAAGCTCGACCTGCCGCCGGCGACCGACGGGAACCGGCGTGTCCTGGCGGTGCTGACCTGGCTGCGCAGCGCCGCCAGGGACGGCTGACTTCGACATCTCACGATCTTTACGGGCGTCATGATGTTGATATACCGTGCGGGGGTGACCATCGAACACGGCGAGCGGCGGCTCGAGAGCGGCGTGCGGACGGACTTCCGCGACGCGATGAGCTACGGGTCCTACCTGCGGCTGGATCTCGTGCTGGGAGCGCAGCAGCCGCTCTCGGCCCACCACGACGAGATGCTGTTCATCGTCCAGCACCAGACGTCGGAGCTCTGGCTCAAGCTCCTGCTGCACGAGCTGCGCTCGGCCCGTGAGCTGCTCGACGCCGATCAGCTGTCGTGGTCGCTCAAGCGGCTGGCGCGCGTGAAGCGGATCCTCGAGACGATGACCGAGCAGTGGGCCGTGCTGGCCACGATGACGCCCAGCGAGTACGCGGAGTTCCGCACGATCCTCGGCCCGTCGTCGGGCTTCCAGTCGCATCAGTACCGCGCGGTCGAGTTCCTGCTCGGCAACAAGAACGCCGACATGCTCAGGGTCTTCGAGTCCGACCCGCCTGCCTGGGAGACGCTCGACACGCTGCTGCGCGAGCCCAGCCTCTACGACGCGTTCCTGCGGCTGCTGTCCCGCCGCGGGTACGCGGTTCCGGCGGACGTGCTCGACCGGGACGTACGGCGGGCCTGGGTGGAGGTGCCGGAGCTGATCACGGTGTTCGAGGGCGTCTACGACGACCCCGCCGCGGCCTGGGACGTCTACGAGGCCTGCGAAGACCTGGTCGACCTGGAGGACGCGTTCCAGTTCTGGCGCTTCCGGCACCTGCGTACGGTGCAGCGGATGATCGGCACCCAGCCCGGCACGGGCGGGTCGTCCGGGGTGCCGTTCCTGCGCCGGGCGCTCGACCTGACGTTCTTCCCGGAGCTCTACAGCGTGCGCGCACGGATCGGTGGCTGACATGACGCTGGAGCAGGCCGCCGCGCTCGACGCTGCCGACCCGCTGGCGGGTTTCCGCGACCGCTTCGTACCGGCCGACATCGTCGCCTACCTCGACGGCAACTCCCTCGGGCGGCCGCTGAAGGTCACCCGCGAGAACCTCGTGCGGTTCGTCGACGAGGTCTGGGGCGAGCGGCTGATCCGGGCCTGGGACGAGGGCTGGATGCAGACGCCGACCACGCTCGGCGACACGATCGGGCGGGTCACACTGGGCGCCGCGGCCGGTCAGACCGTCGTCGCCGACTCGACGACCGTCCTGCTCTACAAGGTGGTCCGGGCCGCGCTCGACGCGCGAGCGGGCCGCACCGAGATCGTGCTGGACACCGGCAACTTCCCGACCGACCGGTACGTCCTGGAGGGGATCGCGGCCGAGCGCGGCGCGACGCTGCGCTGGATCGACGCCGACCCGGCGACCGGCGTCACCACCGAGCAGGTGGCCGCGGTGGCCGGCCCCGACACCGCGGTGGTGCTGCTCAGCCACGTCGCGTTCCGCTCGGGTTACCTGGCCGACGTGCCCGCGATCACCGCGGCCGCGCACGACGCCGGCGCGCTCGTGGTGTGGGACCTGTGCCACTCGGTCGGCGTGGTCCCGCTGCGGCTGGACGCCTGGGGTGTCGACTTCGCGGTCGGCTGCACGTACAAGTACCTCAACGGCGGCCCCGGCGCGCCGGCGTTCGCCTACGTCGCCGCCGCGCTCCAGGACGACGTGCGGCAGCCGATCCAGGGCTGGATGGGCTCGGCCGATCCGTTCACGATGGGCCCCGGCTACCAGCCGGCCGGCGGCGTGCGCCGGTTCGTCAGCGGCACTCCGCCGGTGGTCGGCATGCTGCCGATGCGCGACATGCTCGACCTCGTCGAGGAGGCGGGCCTGGACGCGATCCGGGCGAAGTCCGTGGCCCTCACGTCGTTCGCGCTCGACGTCTACGACGCGGAGCTGGCGCCGCTCGGGGTGGAAGCCGCGACGCCGCGGGACCCCGCCCGGCGCGGCGGACACGTCACGCTGGACCACCCGGCGTTCCGGGAGCTCGTGCCGAGGCTCTGGAAGCTCGGCGTGATCCCGGACTTCCGGCCGCCGGACGGCCTGCGCGTCGGGCTCTCCCCGCTCTCCACCAGCTTCACCGAGGTCGCCCGCGGCCTGCTGGTCGTCGCCGACGAACTGCGGTGATCCCCGACGACACGGAGTCGTCGCCGGGCAGCACGACGTCGCTGCTCCGGACGATCGTGGGCACTTCACTGCGCCGGCTCGGCGGCTGGATCGCGGTGGCCCACCTGATCGAGCTGGCGGGCACCGTGGGCCTGCCGGCGCCGCGCACCCGCACGGCGCTGGCGCGGGTGAAGGCGCGCGGCCTGCTGCTCGGCGAGGCCCGCGCCGGCGTGCCGGGCTACGCGCTCGCCCCGGACGCCGTGCCGATGCTCGAGCGCGGCGACCGGCGGATCTTCCGGCCCCGGTCGATGGCCGACGACGACCGGTGGTGCCTGGTCTCCTGGTCGGTGCCGGAGGAGAGCCGTGACCTGCGTCACCAGCTGCGCCGCCGGTTGACCTGGATCGGGTGCGGCGCGGTGTCGCCTGCACTGTGGATCTGCCCGGAGTACCTGGCCGAGGAGGTCGAGGAGATCCTCGCCGACCTGGGGCTCTCCGCGAACGCGACGGTGTTCCTCGCCGCGGAGATCCGGGGGCCGGTGGAGGCCGCCCGCTGGTGGGACCTGAGCGCGATCCGAGCGCGCCACGACGCGTTCCTGGCCGACACCGCCGGCACCGCCGGCACCGCCGGCGCGGTCGGCGCGGTCGGCGAGGCGCCTGCGGAGGCGTACCGGGCGTGGATCCACGGTCTGGACAGCTGGCGGATCATTCCCTACATCGACCCGGGCCTGCCCGCCCGGCTACTGCCGGACGACTGGCCGGGCCACCGCAGCGCCGCCCGGTTCCTCGACCTCCGGGACCGCGTCCTGCCCCGCGCCCACGCGTACGTGGACGAGGTCGTATCAGCCGGCTAGCTCCTCGCTCTGTTCAACGACGAGAGGGGCACCGATGGACAACACCGAGCGGTTCGAGGTCATCCGGCTCGCCGCGCGCTACCACGAGACGCTGACGCGGATCCAGACCGCCGGTCAGCTGGGCGCCGTCCTCCGGCTCGGCCGTGAGCTGTCGGTGGCGTTACCGCCGGACCAGGCCGCTCTGTTCGGCCGGCTCGTCGCCGCGCGCGAGGCCGTCGATCGCGTGCCGCGCCCCCGGAACACCCGCCACGACGACCACCCCGGCCTGGCCCCGTGACCGTGCGGGCCGTAGTTGTCGGTGGGAGATCCTAGGATTCGATCCGTGGACGCGCCGATGAACGCACTGGACGTGCTGCGCCGAGTCTTCGGCTACGACGCCTTCCGCGGCGAGCAGCAGCAGATCATCGAGCACGTGATCGGCGGCGGCGACGCGTTGGTGCTGATGCCGACCGGTGGCGGCAAGTCGCTCTGCTACCAGATTCCGGCGATCGTGCGCGACGGCGTCGGCGTGGTCGTCTCCCCGCTCATCGCGTTGATGCAGGACCAGGTCGACGCGTTGACCGCGCTCGGTGTCCGGGCCGGCTTCCTCAACTCCAGCCAGGAGCTCGAAGAGCGCCGGGCGGTCGAGAAGGCGTTCCTCGCGGGTGACTTGGACCTGCTGTACCTGGCGCCGGAGGCGCTGGCCGGCGGTGAGTCGCGCACGATGCGGTTGCTGGAGCGCGGCGCCATCTCGCTGTTCGCCATCGACGAGGCGCACTGCGTCTCCCAGTGGGGGCACGACTTCCGCCCCGACTACCTCGCGCTCTCGATGCTCCACGAGCGGTGGCCCGACGTGCCGCGGATCGCGCTGACGGCGACCGCGACGTCGCGCACCCACGCCGAGATCGCCACCCGGCTCAAGCTCGACGACGCGCGGCACTTCGTCGCCAGCTTCGACCGGCCGAACATCCGGTACCGCATCGCGCCCAAGGCCGAGCCCCGCAAGCAGCTGCTCGATCTGCTGCGCACCGAGCACCCCGGCGACGCCGGCATCGTCTACTGCCTGTCCAGGGCGTCGGTGGAGAAGACCGCGGACTTCCTGGTCGCGCAGGGCATCCCGGCCCTGCCCTACCACGCGGGTCTCGACGCGCGCACCCGCGCCGCGAACCAGTCGCGGTTCCTGCGCGAGGACGGCCTGGTGATGGTCGCGACGATCGCGTTCGGCATGGGCATCGACAAGCCGGACGTACGCTTCGTCGCCCACCTGGACCTGCCGAAGTCGGTCGAGGGGTACTACCAGGAGACCGGGCGCGCCGGGCGCGACGGGCTGCCGTCCACGGCGTGGCTGGCCTACGGGCTCCAGGACGTCGTCCAGCAGCGGAAGATGATCGACGGCTCGGAGGGTGGCCTGGCTCACCGGCGGATGCTCGCGGCCCACCTCGACGCGATGCTGGCGCTGTGCGAGACGGTCGATTGCCGCCGCTCCCGGCTGCTGGCGTACTTCGGGCAGGAGGGCACGGGCACGTGCGGCAACTGCGACACGTGCCTGGAGCCGCCGGAGTCGTGGGACGCGACGATCCCGGCCCAGAAGCTGCTCTCCACGGTGCTGCGGCTACAGCGTGAGCGCGGGCAGAAGTTCGGCGCCGGTCAGGCGATCGACATCCTGCTCGGCCGCCGCACCGACAAGGTCACCCAGGGCCGCCACGACGAGCTGACCGTGTTCGGCATCGGCGGGGAGCTCAGCGATCCGCAGTGGCGCGGCGTCGTCCGCCAGTTGCTCGCCCAGGGGCTGCTCGCGGTCGAGGGTGAGTACGGCGTGCTGACGCTGACCGACGGCAGCGGGCCGGTGCTCGCCGGGCAGCGCACGGTGATGATGCGGCGTGAGCCCGAGCGGCCGTCGCGCTCCTCGTCGCGGGCCTCGCGGTCGGGAGCGGCGAAGGGCCGGCCCGACGCCGACCTGAGCACCGAGGCGCAGGCCGTGTTCGAGCGGCTGCGCACGTGGCGGGCGGCGGCCGCCAAGGAGCAAGGCGTGCCCGCCTACGTGATCTTCCACGACGCGACGCTGCGGCAGATCGCCACCGAGGCGCCGGCGTCGCTGGAGGCGCTGAGCCAGGTCAGCGGCGTCGGTGAGACGAAGCTGGCCCGCTACGGGGAGCAGATCCTGCACACTCTGGCGGGCTGACCCCCTACCGGCCGCACTCCTCGATCGCGACCGCCACCTGCTGGTTGACCGACTGGACCTGATCGGCCGACGGGGCGTCGAGAGTGGAGCTGGAGAGGTAGGCGCCGCGGGTGGCCTCGGCCAGACGCTGGTAGCGCTGGTCGGTGGCGGCAGCCGCGGCGCTCAGCTCGCTGGCCGCGTAGAGCCGCGAGCCGTTCGGCACGGCGAGGTTGTCCGCGGTGAGCAGCGGGAGCCGCTCGAGGATCTCGCACGCGAGGGTGGCGTCGCCGCTGGGACCCTGCGCCGGCTGATCGAGCCACGTCGTGCCGAGCCAGAGACCGCCCACGGCGAAAGCGCCGCACAGCAGCCCGGCCAGGCCGGCGAGGAACGGGCGGCGATCGCCGCGCCGTGGAGCCGGTGCCGGTGGGTGGAGCGGCCATTCCGGCGCGCGGACCGGCGCCGGAGCAGCAGGCGAGACTTCCGTAGTCATGACGCTGCTCATCGTCGTTCTCCCTGGTTGACCGCGCCAAGAATACAAATGCACGCCGATGAATCGCTATCAATTAAGGTTCAATTAAGGAAGTGGGATTAGAAGTCAGTCGCTAGTGGCCAGACAGTTGAATAACGTTCAAAACGCCATTCAAGGCGGTTTCGTAAAAGCAGGTTGGCAATTCTCGGGAAGAGGCCGGATGTCCTTCGAAGCGCAGCCCTACCGCGTCCGTGTCCCCGACGCGGACCTCGAGGACCTGCGGTCCCGGCTCGCTCGCACGCGCTGGCCCGAGCCCGCGCCGGTGTCCGGCTGGGACCAGGGAGTGCCGCTCCCGCTGCTGCGCGACCTGTGTCGCTACTGGGCGGACGAGTACGACTGGCGGGCCGCCGAAGCCCGGCTGAACGCCGTACCCCAGTACCGGGCGACGATCGGCGGACTCCCGATCCACTTCCTGCACGCCCGCTCGGCCGTGCCGGGTGCGCTACCGCTGGTGCTCACACACGGCTGGCCCGGCTCGGTGCTCGAACTCGTCGGCCTGGTGGCGCCGCTGACCGACCCGCTCGCCCACGGCGGCGCGGCCGAGGACGCGTTCGACGTGGTGATCCCCTCGCTGCCCGGGTACGGCTTCAGCGGGAAGCCCACGGCCCCCGGCTGGGGCGTCGAGCGCATCGCCGCCGCCTGGGCGGAGCTGATGGCCGGCCTCGGGTACGCCCGCTACGGCGCGGCCGGCAGTGACTGGGGCACCAGCGTCTCCAGCCTGCTCGGCGCGCAGGACACCGGGCACGTCGTCGGCCTGCACCTGGTGCCGCCCCTGGCCGGGCCGGATCCCGCCGCTCCCGACGACCTCACCGCCGCGGAGCGGGACGCGCTGGACCGGCTCCGGGAGCGTGGTCGCTCCGCGTCGGCGTACTCGGAGGTGCACCGCACCGCGCCGCAGACCGTGGGCTACGCGCTCACCGACTCGCCGGCCGGCCTCTGTGCCTGGCTGGGGGAGAAGCTGCTGACCTGGGGTGAGCTCTCCCGCGACCAGGTCCTGGACCAGGTGACGCTGTACTGGCTGACCGGCACGGCCACCTCCGCCGCGCGGCTGTACGCCGAGAGCATCGACCGGGTGGCCGGCTGGATCGGCGGCGTGGACGCGGAGCCGGTGCCGGTGCCGGTCGGCGCGTCGATCTTCGCGGCGGAGGTACCCCGGCCGTCCCGGCGGTGGGCCGCGCGGCGGTACCCGGATCTCCGGCACTGGGCCGAGCACGACCGCGGCGGGCACTTTCCCGCTTTGGAGGTGCCCGATCTGCTGGTGGCGGATCTGCGCACGTTCTTCCGCCCGCTGCGCTGAGGGAGGCCGCTTCCCTGGCCGGGCCGTGTGGTTGACACCGGTCACCCGCCCCTGTCAGAGTTCCCTGACAGGGGGGCGTCAGAGATTACTGACACCCCCGGAGGGAGGGTGGATGAGCGGGACCCCGGCGCTGACCGGTGACGAGTTGGTGTCGCTGCTCGCCGCGCTCGCGAGCCCGCACCGGGTGCGGATCCTCGCCGCCCTCGTCCCCGGGCGCACCTACGTCAGCGAGCTGGCCCGGCGGCTGCAGATGAACCGGCCGCTGCTCTACATGCACCTGCAGAAGCTGGAAGCGGCCGGCCTGGTGACCGGCGAGCTGGTGACCGCGCCCGACGGCAGCTCGGTGAAGTACGTCGAGGCCGTGCCGTTCGCGGTGGCCTTGAACCTGGACGCGATCGCGCTGGCCGCGCAGAGCCTCCCCACCTCGGGGCCGGCGGCAGAACGGGAGAAGTGAGTTATGACCAGTCAACTGGCCTCGGACATCGCGCAGACCTCCACCATCGCCTTCGCGGTGATCGTGGTGGCGATGATCGCCGTCGGCGGTGCGGTCGCCATCGGCATCTACCGCGCCCGGTACGCGGCGGCCCGCGAGGAGGGATACCGGGTGCTGGCCGAGCAGGGCGCAGGCAGCGCACGGGCCGCGGCGGACGAGCTCAAGGGCGTGCGGGCCGAGCTCGGTGAGGTGCGGGAGCGGCTCGCCGCGCTGGAGAAGCTGCTCAGCCAGATCGGCTGACGGTCCACACGGGAGGCCAAGACATGACCGACACCTGGACTCGACGGCCCGGGCGGGCCCGGCGCCTGGCCGCTGCGGCCGGCTGCCTGGCCGTGCTGATCGCGGCGACGCCACCGGCTGCGGCCGCCGCCGCGGCCGGCGCGCCGACCGGCACGGCGGCCGGCGCACCGACCGGCACCGCGGAGCCCCGCGTGGCCTCCGCCGACGATCTGGCCGCGGGGGAGAGCTACCTGCGCGCCTACATGGACCGCATCAAGG
>Ga0190269_10000127_pt1 | contig 37547 bp, 30 predicted proteins | sample Popmic249IS_FD_133749 | JGI IMG/M metagenome (GOLD analysis project Ga0190269, IMG submission 133749) | Populus adjacent soil microbial communities from riparian zone of Blue River, Arizona, USA - 249 IS | ecosystem: Environmental > Terrestrial > Soil > Riparian zone | place: USA: Arizona... | reverse complement strand
GCTTTTTCGAGTGTGCCGCAGCGCGAGATGAAGCTGCTCTTGTCCACGCGCTTCAGTGAAAGCTGCTTCAACGCGATCCCCGCGATCGCGCAGTGGATGGACGACATCGCCAGCTCGCTCACGATCGTGCATGTGTATAACCCGAAAAAGACCCATCGCGCCGACGCGCAAGCGCAGCTGAATGCGTTCTTCGCAGAGGCGGATCGCTACGGCGGCACGCAGCGCGTTCTCCTCACCGGCGACGATCCTGCTGCGGCCATCGCGGCGTATCTCGAAGAGGCGCCGCACGATCTGTTGATTTGCCCGGCGACCGATCAAGTGGGTTTGCCGCGGCCGTTCCATCGCTCCACCCGTGCGCGCTTGTTGCAGCTTACCTCCACGCCGCTCTGGACGATCAGCGCTGCGGCTCATGGTCTGCGCGCGCGTGCGCCGCAGCGCGTGGGTTGCGTGATTTCTCGGCGCAGCGACAGCCGCAGGCCGCTCGAGCTCGCCGCGCAATACGCTCAGTTCCACGGCGCGTGCTTGCAGCTGATGTACCTCGTGCCTGAGGTGGACGACGGCACGATCCGCAACACGCTCACCTACAACGAGCCGCTGAGCGAGCGCGCGGCGGCACGCGAGCTGGCAAAGCTGGTCGACGCGTTGTCCCTTACTTGCGAGATCTACACGGCGCGTGGCGTGTGCTCGCGCAGCCTCGCGAGCATGGTCGAGCGTGCACGTACGGATCTGCTGTTCATCGGGAAAAGCGAGGTGCTGCGGCGCAAGCTGTGGCTGCCGGAAGTCGCGAGCTTCACCGATTCGGCGGGCTGCCCGGTGATCTGCGTCGACCATGATCGCTCGGCGCCGCTCAGCCGGCTGTTCTCCGCGCGCGCGAGCGAGCGCGCGATCGTCAGGCGCGCTGCGAACACGATCAGCACCGAATCCAGCATGATCTAGGGCGCAGCCGTCACCGTGACTGTGTACACCTTCGTGCTGTTGTCTTCGGCTCTGACTGTGTACATCACGGGAGCCGTGAAGTCGCGTGACTCGCCGCTCGCCGGCATGATGGTCGCGCCGGGGCTGACGCTGATCGTCGGCGAAAGGGCCGTAAGGTCGGTGCCGTTTGGAACTGTCACGCTGATGGTGTTCTCACCGATGCTAGGCGCAGTGACGCCTGCGACGGTGAACATGGTGATGTTCTTCTCTGTGCTCGGCGCGACGTTCACCGTCACAGTGTAGTTCGTGAACGTTCCGTCTTGCGCGGTCACGCGATAGTTGACTGGATTGGTGAAGTCGCGCGCGGTGTTGGCCGCCGGGTCGATGGTCGCGAGCGCGCTGATCGAGATCGTCGGCATGAGCGACGTGCGGCTCGTTCCTGCAGGTAACGTCAAGGTGATCGACGTGCCGGTGATCATGCCCTGAACGCCAGCGATGGCGAAGCTCGTGATCTCTTTGGCGCTGCTGCCAGCGGCCACCGTCACGGTCACCGTGTAGACCTTGGTGCTGTCATCGTCGGCGGTCACCGTGTACATGACAGGCGCCGAGAAGTTCTGCGCCGTACCGCTCATCGGGCTGATGCTTACACCTTCGTGCATGACGTTGGGTGTAAGAGAATTTCGGTTTGTGCCGAAAGGGACCGTCACGGCGACCGTATTCGCCGTGTTGTCGATCGTTCCCGTGGCGCTCGGGCTCTGGAAGGTAAAGCTCGTGATGTTCTTCGCGCTGTTGGGCGCGACGGATACCGTGACGGTGTAGACCTGCGTTGTGCCATCGGCCGCGGTTACGGTGTAAGTCACAGGTTGCCGGAAGTCTCGCGCGACTCCGCTGCCAAAGCTGACAGAAGCGCCGGTGTGCATGAACATCGGCGCGAGGCCGTTGCGATTGGTCCCGAACGGAACGGTGATCGTGATGGCCGTGCCATTGATGGTCGCAGCCGTTCCGCCGATGCTGAAGCTCGTGATGTCTTTGGCGCTGCTCGCCGCGCGCATCACGGTCACCGTGTACACCCGCGTGGTGCCGTCCTGCGCGGTGACCGTGTACGTCTGCGGTGCCGTAAAGTTCCGTGCCTGACCACTCGCAGGCTCCACGCTCGCGCCGGTATGGGAGATCGTTGGAGCGAGCGCCGTCACGTCGGCCGCGAACGGAACCGTCACTGTGATCGCGTCGCCCTGGATGTCGCCAAAGAGCGAGCCGAAGCGAAACTCCGTGATGGCCTTTGCGTTACTCGCCGCGACGGTAACCGTCACCTCGTACGTGCGCCGCGTGCCATCCGCCGCAGTGACCACGTAGCTCACCGGGTTATTGAAGTTTCGCGCCACGCCGCTCGGCGGCAGGACGCTCGCTCCAGCGTACGTGATCGTTGGCACGAGGGCATTGGTAGGCGTGCCCGCAGGCAGTGTGAGCGTGATGTTCGTGCCATCGATCTGCGCGCTGTTGCCGAGGATCACGAACGAGGTGATCTCCTTCGCGTTGTTCGGTGCCACCGTCACGGTGACGGTGTACTGCGCGGTGGAGCCGTCAGCGGCCATCACCGTGTAGACCACCGGCTCGCGAAAGTCCTGCTCCACCGAGCTCGCAGGGCTCAAGCTCTTCCCCGTGTGCTGCACGCTGGGGGCGAGGCTCTCGACGTTCGTTCCGAACGGCAGCGTCACCGAGATCGCGGTGCCGCTGATGGTGCCCGTGCGGCCGGCCAGGGAAAAGCGCGTAATGGCCTTGGCGTTGTCCGCCGTGACGCTGACAAGCACCGTGTACAGCTGCGTGGTCCCATCCGCCGCGGTGACGATGTATTGGACGGGTTCACGGAAGTCTTGCTGGCTGCCGCTCTCGGGGCTCACTGTCAGACCCGTGTGCGTGACGCTGGCCGCGAGCTCGCGCAGATCGGTGCCGTGCGGCAGCGAGATCGTGATCTGTGTGCCGTTGATCTCTGCGATCGTGTTGCCGATGGCGAAGCCGATGATGTCCTTGGCGTCACTCTCGGCCACGCTGACTGTCACCGTGTAAGTCGCGGTCGTGCCGTCGCGCGCAGTGACCGTGTACTCGACGGGCTCACTGAAGTCTTGCGCGCTTCCGCTGTCAGGGCTGACGCGCGCGCCAGTGTGGATGATGCTGCCGCGCAGCGTCTTCAGGTTCGTGCCGAACGGCATGATGAGCGTGATATCGGTGCCGTTGATCGTGCCTTCGACACCGTCGATCAGAAAGTGCGTGATCTCTTTGCTGCTGCTGGCTGCTTTGACCACCGTCACCGTGTAAACGCGCTCGCGTCCTTCCGGCGTCGTCACGATGTACGTGACAGGGTCGGTGAAGTCCTGCGCGCTGCCACTCGCAGGCGATACCCCCGCACCCAAGTATCGAATGGTGGGCACGAGTGACGTGACGTCGCTCTCCGCGGGAACGTTGATCGTGATCCGGCTGCCTACGACGCTGCCTTTCGCGTCCTCTGGCAAACCAGCATTGTCCGCCTTCGAGAAGTCGAAAGACGTGATCTCTCCGAACGAGCTGTTGTCGGGCTCGGTTTCGAGCTGACAGCCGACGCAAGCGAACAAAACCAATGCGAGGGCGACGCCGACCAGCCGGTACGCACGGGCCACGCTACCGGTAGCTGCAATCATCATCAACAATGCTAACGAGATCAGGCAATTTCGCCTAGTGCTCGCCGCCGAAAGCACCTTGGCGGACAACATTGCGCTGCAGCCCAGAGCGGCGCAGTAGCTCGGTCGCTTTCGCACAAGGTCGTGCATCGGGTGTCGAGCCGCGTGTCAGGTGCCTTGTTCCGCAGGCTTTCGGCCTGTCACCATGAATTGGCTGCGCAGTATGGTAGTTTTTTCGAAGCTGTTGGGTGGCGTCGCATTGGGGCTGGTGCTGAGCGCGAGCGCATGCGGAGGGCCGGCCTGCATCCGCAACACCGACTGTCCTCACGGTCAGCGCTGCGTTGCGTCGAGCTGTCAGGCTCGGGGCGGTGGGATCGGTGCCAGCGGCGGAGCTGCCGCTGTCAGCGGCAACGCTCCGGGAGCATCGGGCAGCGGCGCAGGCGCAGGCGCAGGCGTAGGCACAGGCTCAGGCACCGATGCGGGTACCGCGGGCGCCGGCAGCACCGTCGACGCAGGACCCTAGTGCACGGTATCTGCCAGCGCATGGCTGATATCCGAGACCAGCGCGTCGGGGATCGTCTTGTCCGAGGTGGGTCCGCCGCGGATGGCTGCGAAGCCCATGCAGCTGCCGCCATCCTCCAGGCGCACGACCGTGTACATGCGGCCGAGCTCGGGCGACACTGACACCGTCTGATGCTGGTCGTTGGCCGGCAATTCCGACAACAGGCGCTCGAGCGACGTAGGCGGTTCGCTTCCATCGAGCGAGGCCGCAAGCTGCAGTGCGCCCTGTTTGATCCAGTAGAGATAAGCCTCACCGCTGCTCGCATACTGGCTGAGAATGCGCAGGGCGTGCTCGGCTCGGCGCTGAAACAGCTGCTCCGCGCGCAGGAACGCAGTCACGAGCGTCTCTTCCCCGCTTGTGACGCTGAATGTCTCGGGCTGCTCGACCGCGAGCTTGGCCGGCGGCAGCGGCGAGCTGCGTGCGCGCGCCCGCAGCTCCGACACCGAGTCCGCGAGCAAGATCGCGCTCGGGTTGCCGGACGCGAGCGCCGCATCGCGCATGTCCACGAGCGCGCTCTGCACAGCTGCGCGATCACCGATCAGCCTAGCGACTTTCACGCGGTATTCGTGCATCAGGAAGGCGCGCGTGTGCTCGCCGGACGCGCGCAGCCGCTCGAGCAGCGCGCGAAACATTGCCTCGCCACGTTCGCGCTGGCCGCACGCGACCAAGGCCGAGGCATACGCGGCTTCGAGCGTGCTGTGATGCACTACGTATTCCAAGTGCTTGTCACTGAGCAGCGCACAAGCACTTGCCGAGATCTCGAGCGCCCGCTGCGCATTGCCGAGCTCGAGGTGGGAGAGCGCGATCTGCGCGTACGCCGACGCCCAGCCGATGCGTGAGAAGGGCGGGTGACTTTTCATATACGCCTCGCCCTGCCGCACGACGGCGGCGAAGTCACCGCGACGAAACTGATAGCCCAAGCCGATCGTGTCGCGCATGCCAGCGAACGCCGGCACCTCAGCGGACATCTTCGTAAGTGCATCCACGGCGCGTCGCATCATCACGAGATCCGACCAGACCATGCCCGCCAGCCCTTCGATCGGCATAGCGATCCAATCGATCTGCCAGACGGTGCCGTTCTGGATCGCGCTCAGATCGAGCAGGCGACGAAAGTGCTGCGTGCGCTCGGTCTCGCCGCGCAGCATGTAGTAGCTCATCTTGATCCGCATCGCCGCAGCCACCGCGAGCGGGGTGCCGAGCTGCTCGAGGCGATCGGCGTAGCTCAGCGCCCGGGAGCGCTCGCGATAGCATTCGTTGATCCCCTCGAGCAAGAGCGCGCCGGAGAGCACGTCCGTGCGCTCGGCTTCGTTCATCTGCATGGGGATCCGGTTGTGAAGTCCCAAGCGATCCAACACCGTTTGCACGAGCTCCGGCGCGTCCGCGCTGCGACCCTGCATGTGCAGCGAAATCGCCTTGGACAAGGTGAACAGCAGCTGCAAGGTGGGATGCGGCATACCTTCAAAGGCGCGCATGCGCTCGAAAGCCGCCCGAATGCCTGCGACGTCGATAGCCAACGCGCGCAGTCCCACGAGCCCCATCGTCGCGCGCGCGTAGTACTGGAGCGCATCGAACGCGTGTGGCCCCCGCGTCTTTCGCGGATGCACGATCCACCGCAGGAGGGTCCATGCGATGGCAAGCCCGAACGCGGCCGTCTTTCCGATCTTTTTCGACCATCGCTGTGCGAGCGAGAGCCCGGTCCAGGGGAACAGCGCGTCGAGGGTCGGGTCAGCGTGGCGGCTCGCGAGTCGGTGATCGAACAGAAAGCTCGACATCACGAGCAGCGAGCGCAAGTGCAAGCGGTCGCTGAGCGACCGGTCGTGGCGCGTGTAGATCTCGAGCGCACGCTCGATCGCCGGCACAGCGACCGCCATGTTCACACGGCGCTCCACCCAGCCTGGCGCGATCTTCGCCAAGATCGTGGCGCCCCGCAGCTCCTCTTGCGTGTGTACGAGATGCCAGCCGGCTTCGAGCTGCGCTTCGGGGCTCGGCTTGCCGGACAGCAGCCGCTCGGCCCACGCTTTGTGCAGCTCACGGCGGCGCTCCCCGTCCAAGGCTTCCAAGAGGCTCTCGCGCAGCGCCTCTCGTGCGAACGCGTAGGCATTGCCAGCGCTCTCCAGCACACCCCGGCGCACGAGCTCCTCGAGCGCGCGCAGGAGCGTTTCGGGGGGCTGACCCGAGAGCTCCACCATGCGCTCCGCGCTGGTACCTGCGCGCGACACGCACAAGAGCTCCGCGAGCGCGCGCGCATCCGCGCTCAACCCCTGCAGCTGCAGCAACAAGGCTGCTGCGGCGGACGGCGGCAGGTTCTGCTCGATCGCGCTCGGCAGCACCCAGGTGCCGTCGGCATAACGCACCGCGCCTTGCGTGAGCAGGTGCTCTGCCAGGTGAAGTGCGAGCTTCGGGTTGCCTGCCGCGACGCGATGCAGCCACTCGCCGACGCGCTCGAGGTTCGGTACGTCGCCAAACAGCGAAGCTGCGAGCGTGATCGTCTGCGCGCGATCGAACGGCGTGAGCGCGATCGTCTCGGCCAGGCCCGGAACCTGCGCGAGCATCGGCGGCTCGTGGCCCGTGTCGTAGCTCGCGACGACGCTCAGCGGACTGTCGCTGCTCTGGTAAGCCAGCGCGGCGATCAACGAGCCCGAGAACTCATCCGCGCGATCGAGATCGTCCACTGTGATAAGCAGCGGGCGCAGCGCTGCCACATCTTGCACGAACGCCGTCAGCTCGCGCACCAGCGCGGCCCGCGAATCGCCGCTGTCAGCTGCAAACGAGTGCGCCGCTATGAGCGGCCGGGTCGCGCTCGCGCGCTGTGCTTCGACCGGCGCCGCTTGCCGCAGACCCTGCACGAGATCGGTCGCCAAGCCCGCGATCGCTCCGCCCGCGCGCGCCACGGTACGCACGACCGTCAGCCCACTCGTCTGACCGATCAGCGCGGCTTCGGCCAGCATGCGGCTCCTGCCAGTGCCCGATTCACCGCACACGAGCAGCGCAGCGCCGCGGCCCGACATGGTCTTGCTGATGTGCTTGCGCATGCGCTCCGTTTGCGCCGCGCGTCCGAGCAGCTGCGAGCCCGAGAGAAAGCTGCGCGCGGTCGCGATGTCATCGAGCGGCTCCAGCTCCGCGGCCGCGGACAAGCGGTCGAGCACCTCTGCAGCGCTGCCTGGACGCTGCATCGCGTCCATGCTCAGGAGCGAGATGACAAGCTCGTCGAGCGCCGCGGGTAGCTCGCTGACGATACGCAGCGGACGCACAAGAGGCTGTTTCCAGGCGAGGGGCAGCCCAGCGACTTCGGTCGCAGCATGGGCGAGCCGGCCGGTCAGCACGAAATAGGCGAGGGCACCGAGCGAATACAGATCCGAGCGCTGATCGAGCGGACCACCCTGCAGCGCCTCTGGTGCGATGAATGAAGGCGTTCCTGTGAGATTCGGTGGCACGCCGAACGGCACCATGGCGCCGAAGTCCAGCAGCTTGCAGCGGCCATCGCTGGTGCGGCGCACGTTTCGTGGGGTGACATCGCGATGCAGCAAGCGCCGCGCATGCAGCAGCGCGAGTGACGACGCGACATCGCGCAGATAGCCGCAGGCCTCGCGGTACGGCACGGGCGAGAGCTCGCGCAGGTCCTGCCCATCGAGCAATTCCATCGTGTAATACGGCCGCTCGCGGTCCACGCCATAGTCGAAGACCGCGATGATGCGCGGATGACGCAGCTCAGTCAGCGCGTGGTATTCGCGCATGAAGTTGACCACGGGTGGGCGACGGCCGTGATGTCCATCCGAGACGAGCAAACGCTTGAGCGCGATGCGCGTGCCGGTCGACTGATCGAACGCAGCGAACACCTCGCCCATTCCGCCACGAGCGAGCAGGCGTTCCAGCCGGTATCGCCCCGCAACGGTCTCGTCCTGCTCCGGATCTCGCCGGCTATCGCGATGAATCGCGTCGATAGCCGATCGTACCAGCTCCCCCGAACGAGGAGACCCCCGCCGCCACCGGCTGCAAGCATCTACGCACTGTGGCGTGCACGTGCCAGGCCCACCCTGGCACCGAGGTAGGTTCCAGCTCATACTCCGCGCGTGGCCAAAAAGAAACCTACCACCGGAATCAAGCCAGCACTCCGATCGGTCCATCGCCCCCACCGGGTCTGCATCCTCGCGTTCGAAGACGTGGTGTTGGGCGACCTCAGCACCCCCCTCGAGCTCTTCGGCCGCGCACGCGACCGCGATGGCGAGCTCGCCTACGACGTGCGCGTCTGCAGCGATCAGCCGGTGGTCGGAACACCAGCACTGAAGCTGCAAGTTCGACACCGCCTGTCCGCCCTGCGCGACGCGGATACCATCATCGTGCCGGGGCTCGAGCATCTGGATCGCATCCCTGATCGACCCGTGCTCCAGGCCCTGCGCGCCGCAGCCGCCCGCGGCACGCGCATCGCATCGGTCTGCACCGGCGCATGGATCCTCGCAGCGAGCGGCGTGCTCGACGGGTTGCGCGCCACCACACACTGGCGCGTCGCAGCCGAGCTCGCGCGCTGCTATCCGCAGATCCAGGTCGAGCCGGACGTGCTCTACATCGACAATGGTCGGGTGCTCACCTCGGCGGGTGCAGCGGCGGCCTTTGACATGTGCTTACACATCGTGCGCTTGGATCTCGGCGCCGAGCGCGCAGCCGCGCTCGCCAAAGACGCAGTCATGCCGCTCGAGCGCGCCGGCGGCCAAGCGCAGTTCATCGTGCGCGAGCCACCTGCAGCCAACAGCGGCTCGATGAGCGCGCTCCTGCAGTGGCTGGAGCAGAACCTGAAGAGTCAGCTCACGCTGCCGCAGATCGCGCGCAAGGCCTGCTTGAGCACGCGCACGCTGAGCCGACGCTTCAAAGAGCAGGTAGGCGTTACGCCGGCGCAGTGGATCATCCAGGCGCGCGTGCGCTCCGCACAGCGTCTCTTGGAGTCGACGGATCTGTCGATCGAGCAGCTCGCGAGCGAGGTCGGTTTCCGCACGCCGTCCATCCTGCGCGCGCATTTCGCCGCGATCTTGGGCACGAGCCCGCAGGCGTATCGTCGGGCTTTTCGAGCGGCGTGAGCGGCGCTGCGGCGGCCCCGCAAGCGCACATGTCAGGCGCTTTCAGCGCCCCGAGCAGGGGCTGAAACGGGCTTGCAGCCGGCCTATATCCAGGCTAATCCCGCGTGCGATGAGCAAGCTCCAAGACTACCTCAAGCAGCAAAAGATCGACCCGCGCCGGCTCCTGGCCGCGTCGCACAAGGTGGAGGCTACGCGCCCCGAAGACCGCATCACCCGCCTGGCGAAGAAGAAGGCCAAGGGCGGTGACGAGTCGGCCAAGGAAGCCGCCGCCAAGAAGCCCGCGCACTCCGGAAAGCCGCTCAGCCAGCCCACGCTCGACCGCGCGCTCGCTGCGGAATCCTCGAGCGCTGTCAGTGGCGCTGCCAAGACGCGCATCCTGCGCGCGGTCAACAGCGTGCTCGCGGCGAAGAAGCAGCCCGAAATCACGCTGCGCGATCTGTTCTAATCCGTACTCCCACGCCGGAGAGCCAACTGCGATGGTCTCGCAACCGCCCCTCGCGAGCGCAGGTCACTGGAACTCCGCGGCCGACCGGGTCGCGGTCGTCGTCAACGGCAACGCCAAGCAGGTCACCGCTGAGCTGGTCGAGACGCTCGACCAGATCGTCCAGAGCGGTGACCTTTTCGTGTCGCGGAGCCTGGAAGAAGGGCGCGACATCGCCCGCACCATCGTCGAGCGCGGCTACCCGACTGTGCTCACGGGCGGTGGCGACGGTACGTTCGTGCAGATGGTCAGCTGGGTGATCCGCTGCGCCGAGCAGCAGGGCCGGCCGTTTCCGCGCTTTGGCTTGCTCAAGCTCGGCACCGGCAACGCGCTGGCCTGGGTGCTCGGCGCACAGAACCCTCGCGGTCGCGGCGTGGTCGCGGACCTCGCGCGCTTGCGTCGTGAAGGTGGCAGCCGTCAGCTGCGACTGCTCGAGCTCGAGGATCAGCTCACGCCGTTTGCAGGCCTTGGCGCAGATGCCATCGCGCTGTCGCACTACAACGCGACGCGCGAGCTGTTCTACAAGTCACGCTTCCTGCGCTACGTCGCGACTGGGCCGGTGGTTTACACGGCGTCGCTGCTCGGGCGCACGGTGCCGCAGTACCTGGTCAAGCCCACGATCCGCGTGCGCATCGTGAACCACGGCGCGCCCGCGATCCGAATCGGCCAAGACGACCGGCCCGTGGGCAAGCCCATCGAGCACGGCGAGACGATCTACGCCGGTCCGATTCGCCTCCTCGCCTTTAGCACCATTCCTTACTGGGGGCTTGGCGCGCGCATCTTTCCGTACGCAGAAGAGCGCGCGGATCGCTTCAATCTGCGCGTCGTGAACTTCGGATCGGTCGCCGCAGTCGCACACGTACGCGAGATCTGGCAGGGCACCTACCGCAGCGACTTGCTGCACGACTTCTTGGTCGAGCGCATGGTCGTCCACTGCGAGGAGCCGACACCGCTGCAGATCGGCGGCGACGTCGCGGGCCTGCGCGAGAAGGTCGAGGTCGCGCTCAGCCAACGGCCGATCCAGGTCGTCGACTACTACGCGCCCCCGCCTGTTCCCGAGAAGCGGGCCTCCGTAAAGCCTGAGATTTAGAGCGCGCCGGCTTGTTCGTCGCGCTTCGGCGCGGTCGCCGCCGGGTTCTTGCGGAGCATGGTGCGCTCGCGCTCCCCGTTGATCAGCTCTTCGATCACGTCGCGGCACTCCGGCCGGTCGCGCAGGTGCTGCAGCAAGACCGTGGTCGCCTCGTCGAAGCCCTTCTCGAAGGTCAGGGCTTCTTTGACGCGGGTCGCGATCCGGTCGCGACCTGCGGCCAGATCATTTTCGAGCGCATCGGAGTAGCGCTGCAGCTGCTTTCGGAGCTCATCGATCTGCTTGCGCAGATCCGCCGCGAGCTTCTCCCGCTCGGCAGCATGACTGAGCTGAAATTCATGATGTTTTTGGTTCGCCTCGGCGCGCGCTCGTGCGGCGCCCAGGTTCTCGAATGTCTGGCGCAGCTTGGCGAGCTCGTAGCTCGGAACCTCTTTGGCGTTCGCGCGCTTGTTCGCTTCCTCGAGCTCGACGCGCGCTTCGTTGATCTGGTTTTCGATCTTCTTCGAGCGCTCACGCCAGTCGCTCGCTTCGCGCAGCGCGCGCGACTCTTCGGCGGCGAGCTCCTCCACTTTGCGGCCCATCTCGGCGCGCAGCGCACGGCCGCGCTTTTCCGTCGCGTCGAGCTTCTGTGAGTGGCTCGCGAGCTCACCTTCGAGCCGGTTGGCACGCAGCGCGAGGTCCCACATCGCATCCATGGCCTGCTGCACCTCTGCCTGCGGCTTGCCATTCGGATAGCTGCGCGCGATCGCACGCTGAAAGTTGGCAGCGCGCGTCCCCCACTCCTGCACGCCCGGCGAAGGTGCGGGCGGCGCGGGTGGCGCCGCGACCGGCATCGCTTCCATCGAAGGCACGTCCCAGGTGCGACCAGGCAACGTGCGCTGAAACGCCTTGAGCTCTTCTTGGAGATGGTGACCGTCGCGGAAGCGGCGCGCAGGCTCTTTCTCCAAGAGCCGCAGGATGATGGCTTCCGCTTGCGTGGGAATGTCACCGCGGATCGTCCGCGGGCGCGGCGGCGTCTGCGTGCGCTGCATCTCGAGCAGCGTCTCGCGATCGCTCGAGCGGAAGGGCAGCTGACCCGTCAGCATCTCGAAGAACAGCACTCCGAGCGCGTACAGGTCGCATAGCGCCGTCGCGTCTTCGCCGCGCGCCTGCTCCGGCGCCATGTACTCAGGCGTTCCGAACACTGCGCCCTTCGGCGCGAGCCGCGCGTCGCGCGTCAGTGCGGCCAAGCCGAAGTCCAGGATCTTGACGAAGTCTTTCCGTCCGCCTGGTGTCGTCAACATGATGTTGTCGCTCTTCAAGTCGCGGTGCACGACGCCAAGGTCGTGCGCGCGCGCGAGCGCGGCACACATCTGCTCGATGATGTCGACCGCGCGTTCGATCGGCATCGGCCCCTTGGCCACGATGCTGGAGAGCGCAGTGCCGAGCAGGTACTCCATGACCAAGTACAGCTCGCCGTCGTCGGTCTCGCCGACGTCGTGGATCTGCACGATGTGCGCGTGATCGACGCGGTTGGCAGCGCGCGCTTCGCGCAGCATCCACGCACGCAAATGCGTCTCGCCGCGCAAGTCAGGGCGGATCAGCTTGATCGCGCAAACCCGGTCGATCAGGACGTGGCGCGCGCGATAGACGACGCCCATGCCTCCTTCGCCGAGCCGTGCCTCGAGTCGATAACGACCCGCGACAGTTTTTCCGAGATAAGGATCTTGAGATCGACGGGATGCTGCTGTTGGCATGCTTGTGAGCGATCCGGAAAGAGGACACATCGCCATGTGTCCATTGCCTTATGATACACGGCCGGCCGCGCATCTAAACAAGCTACTTTGCGATGTGCCCATCCAGCGTTTCGCGTGAAATGTGGGGATTGCTGCGGTTACTTCCTGAGTTCCCACCCAAAGTCGTCGCGCTGTGCTAAACCATCTCTGCGTGGAGCCATTCAAGCTCATACTGCCGAGTTCCAATCCCGTCCCGCTCCTGGTCGAGGTGCCTCACGCAGGCACGCATGTACCTGAGCCAGTGTTAGAAGAGCTCGTGGTGCCCGCGGATGCGCTGCTGCGCGATGCAGACATCTATGTAGACGAGCTGTTTGCGAATGCTCCGCAATACGGGTCTGCGCTGCTGTGCGCCAACGTGTCTCGCTACGTGGTGGATTTGAATCGCGCGCAGGACGACTTCGACTCGGCGACCGTGAGCGATCATCCGACCGCACCGTTCGCACAGCCGCGTGGTGTGGTGTGGCGTGCGACGACCGACGGTCGCCCTTTGCTACGCAAGCCGCTCACGTTCACTGCGTTACGCAAACGTCTCGACTCGTATTACGTGCCTTATCATGCAGCGCTCAGTCAGACGCTCGAGTCGCTGCGCGGGCAATACGGTTACGCGATCCTTGTCGCTGGGCACTCCATGCCATCGCGCGGGCGCTCCCTCCATATGGATGCCGGCGTACGGCGGGCAGACGTCGTGCCCGGAACGCGCGGTCGCACCACGGCGGATGCGCGCGTCATCGACTTGGTCGACGCGCACTTTCGCGGCGCCGGTCTGAGCGTGCGGCACGACGATCCCTACAAGGGCGGCTTCTCGACTACGCATTACGGCCGACCCGACCTGCGCGTGCACGCGATCCAGATCGAGCTCAACCGCGCGCTCTACGTCGACGAGACGACGTTCCAGCGCCGCCATGGGGACTTCGAGAGCCTGCAAGGCGTGCTCAGCAGCTTGATCGCCAAGCTCGGGGCGCTCGACCTTCGCTAGTGCACGAGGGACACGAGTGCCTCGGTCGGTCTTCCTGGGCGCTTAGTCAGTCGCAGCGAGCAGCCTGGGCACAGACACGCTCGCTCGGGCGCACTGGCGCGCTCCAAAGCTGAGGGGAGGCGGGAGAGGGACAGCGCTACTTGGCGACGCTATCGAGCATGACTTCTTGCCCGGAGCGAACCTCGAGGCGGTAGCAGCTGTTCGCGGTCTGGACGAAGAAGACATCGTCCCCCGCTAGTCGCAGTACTCGCTTCACCGGAGTGGTCACGTATTCGTGAAGCCCATCCGGAAACTCGATTACGACGACTGATCCGCTACGCGGCGCCCTGACGAGGCGGCCCGCGACAACGCGGCCACCCTTTCGCCCTAGTTTCCGAAGCACCACATCCACGAAATCAAACCTAGCACAGCCTTCGAGGCCGGCAAAGGTTTGCTGCGTGTACAAAAAGTGGCCGCGCATGGTGGGAACCTGCTCTCGTCGGGGTGCAACGACAACCACCGCCGACGCTGTGGGAAGCTTCGGACAGCACTCTTTTGCCAAGAGTTTCGCGGCAAAAGGTCAGTTCCGCGCGGTCAGTCCGAAGCTCAGGCTCAGCTCGAATCGGTCAGCCTTTCGAGTCGCTCGCAGCTTCGAAAGGTCGCTTGCCACACACTGGCTCACGGCACGCAAGTTCAGGCTCGGCGAGATCGCAGACGCTGCGAACACGACCCGAGTCGCGGTCTTTGGCTCGAACCACAGCTTCAGATCAGCGTGTCCGAGCGCATCGGCGGTGCCTCGACACGACGCGATGCGCGCGAGCGTTCGCCACGCGCGAGCTTCGAGCGCGGGGTCGTGTGGACAAGCGCTCGCGTCGCAGTGATAGGTCACCGCCCCGTGCACGAGCGTTGTTTTGGCTGTTTTCGCCGGCTTTTTTGCGGGCGCGACGGTCGCGGGATCAGGACTCACCGTGGCTGCGCTGATGCTTGTCTCGATCGCGGGCTGTGCGTGATGGAACGCCGCTTCGATGACTTGCTGCGCCTCTTCTAGGGATGGCAACGCAGGTCCTGCGGCGGCGCTCTGCCATGCGTATTCGTGCTCGCTCGAGTGCTCGCGCTGGTTGGTGGCGAGCACACCACTCAGGGCGACCCCGACGCTCATACATGTGGCTGCGATCGCCACGAGCTGCCGCGGCTGCGCGCGATCCTTGTGCGCGCGCGGGATTCGGAAAGCGCGGTCAGAGGACATGGCTGCGCTCTCATACCGCAACTGCCCCGCGCTGGCGATGGCCGGGCCGCGGTCGCTTGACCCTGGCCCACGCGAACCGCATGTTTCTCGCCAACTTATGTCGAGCTCGGAAGGACGAATCCCCTACCTGCAACGATTGCTGCGCGGTGCGCTGGTGTTGGATGGCGCGATGGGAACCGCGCTGTACGAGCGCGGTGTGCTGTACACCAGTTGTTTCGAAGAGCTGTGCGTCTCGCGCCCTGAGCTGGTGAGCTCGGTTCACGAAGCCTACGTGCGCGCGGGCAGCGAGGTGCTCACCACCAACACGTTCGGCGCCAATCGCTATCGCTTGCGTGCACACGGGCTCGAGGGCCGCGCGGTGGAGCTCAACCAGGCGGCAGTGCGCTTGGCGCGTGGAGTCGGCGGCAATCGTTGCTACGTCGCCGGCAGCGTTGGGCCGACGGGTCTGTTGCTGAAGACGGTGGGTGAATCGGAGCGCGCTGACATCGAAGCGGCGTTTCGTGAGCAGTGCGGCGCGCTCGCCGAGAGCGGCATCGATTGCTTTCTGCTCGAGACGTATCGCCAACCCGAAGAGATTCGGCTGGCGATGGCGGCAGCGCGCGCCGTCGCGCCGCATGTTCCGCTGATCGCGCTGGTCTCGTTCGATGCCTTCGGCACCATGGCCGATGGCACCGGCCCTGAAGAGATGGGCGCGCGGCTCGCGGAGTGGGGCGCGGACGTGATCGGCGTCAACTGCGCAGATGGACCTGCCGGCGTGTACGAGATGGTCACGCGCATGCTGCAGCAAGGGCTGCCCGTCGCCGCGAAGCCGAACGCAGGCCTGCCGCAGCGCGTGGATGGTCGCTTCGCGTACATGGCGACGCCTGAGTATTTCCAGCTGTATGCGCGGCGCTTGTACAAGGCGGGCATCAAGGCTGTGGGTGGTTGCTGCGGAACGACCGCAGATCACGTGAAGAAGATCGCGGCTGCGGCGCGCATGGTTGGAGGCGGCGCGACGGAAGCTGGTGGCGGCATGCGCGATGATCACGCGGTGAAAGACGCTGTGAGCGGCAGCATCACGCCCGTCGCACTCGCAGACAAGGGGCCGATCGGCGCGGAGCTCGGCAAGCGCTTTTTGATTTCGGTCGAGGTCAATCCGCCGCCGGGGCTCTCGCTCGAAAAGGCGATCGCTGGCGCGCAGCTGCTGAAAGAGGGCGGCGTCGACATGATCAACGTCGCGGATGGGCCGCGTGCGAGCGCACGCATGGGCAACATGGCGTTGTGCATGCGTATCCAGGAGCAGGTGGGACTGCCCGCGCTGATGCACGTGACCACGCGCGATCGCAACTTGCTCGGATTGCTCGCGCACTTGCTCGCCGCGCACGAGCTCGGTGTGCGCAACTTGATCGTGATCACCGGCGATCCCCCGAAGATGGGCGACATGCCGGACGCTACGCCGGTCTACGACCTGGATTCGATCGGGCTGTTGCGGCTGATCCGCGGCTTGAATCGCGGCGTCGACCCCGGTGGTAAGCCGCTGGGAGCGGCGACCTCGTTCTTGTGCGCGACGGGGGTCGAGCCCGCTGCGACCGACTACGCGCGCGAGCTCGAGCGCCTGCGCGCGAAGGTCGATGCCGGCGCGGAGCTGATCATGACGCAGCCGGTCTACGACGAGGAGGTGCTGCATCGCCTGCTCGATGACGTGAAGCCGCTGGGTGTTCCGGTGTTGGTGGGGCTTTTGCCGCTGGCGAGCCACAAGAACGCCGAGTTCCTCCACAACGAGGTGCCTGGCATGAGCGTGCCCGAGCCGATTCGCGAGCGTATGCGCAAGGCGGGCAGCGGCGAAGGTGGCCGGCAGGAAGGCATTCAGATCGCGCGGGAGATGCTCGCGCGCGTGAAGGATCGCGTGGCTGGTGCGTACATCATGCCGCCGTTCGGGCGCTACCAACTGGCCCTCGATGTGGTGCGTGGTATCGTCCGCTGATGCAGCTTATGCACTGTGCCCGGCTTTGGGTGTTCGTCGTCTGGGCCGGTGTTGGCTTGCTCGGTTGTGCCGGAACGCTGCGTCCGCAGCAGCCGATCCAAGATGCGCGGGTCGCGCTGGCGCGGCGAGAGGCGACGATAGAAGGGCTGCACAGCATTCGCGCCGAGGCGCGCGTCGATCAGCGCGCAAAGAGCGGTCGCATCAAAGGCACGGTGCTGATGTTTGTCGAGGACGTCGGGCGCGTGCGCTTCGACGTGATGACGCAGTTTGGTCCGATCGCGATCTTGACGAGCGACGGCGAGCAATTCGCGTTCTCCGATCTGCGCGAGAAGCGCTACTTGTTCGGGCAGACATGTCCCGAGAACATCGCGCGTCTGCTCGGTGTGCCGCTGAGCGCGGAGGAGACTGCTCGATTTCTGTTAGGGGGAACGCCGCTGATCGCCCACACCGAGTCGGCGCTGGTGCTGAATGATGCGGGGCACTATCAGCTCACGCTCAAAGGGCAGTCCGGCGCGAAGCAGGAGCTCGAGCTCGCGGTGTATCCGGGCGACGAGGCGCTGGCGCCGGAGCAGCAGCGCTTGAAGCTCGTGCGCTCTGAGCTCTGGGACGCGGATGCGAAGTCGGTGTGGCGCGTCGGCTATGCTGACCACGAAGCAATTCAGCTTCAGGGCAGGCAGCTGCACGTTCCAAAGCGCGTGCATATCGAGCAGCCATCGCAAGGTGCGGATACGCTGGTGAGCTTCAAGTCGATCACTGCGAACCCAAACATTCCCGCGGAAGCATTCACGCAGAGCGCACGGCCCGGCATGCAAGAGGAGGAGGCGACTTGTGACGAAGTCGAACAACCCGAAGCAGTCGAACAACCCGACCCAGTCGCAGTCGAGCCCGAACAGCCCGAACAGCCCATCCAGTGAGATCAGCTTCGCGCCGGTGTCTACGCGCTTGGTGCCGCGCTTCGCTGGCGTGCCCACGTTCTTGCGCTTGCCTGTGCATGCGAATCCCGCCGACGTCGATGTGATGATCTGTGGTGCGCCGTTCGATGGCGGCACCACATTTCGGCCGGGTGCGCGCTTCGGACCACGCGCAGTGCGCGTCTCGAGCGCGCTCGGACGCGGGCACAGTCCCGAGCGCGGTGTGTCGATGTTCGAGAAGCTGCGCTGCGCCGACGGCGGCGACATCTTGTGCATCCCGATGAGCACAGAGCGCAGCCTCGCGAACATCACGGAGCGCATCCATGAGATCGCGGTGGCGCGCGCAGTGCCGCTCATGGTGGGCGGTGACCACACGGTTTCGCTCGGCAGCTTGCGTGCGCTGCACAAGGTGCATGGACCTTTGGGCTTGATCCACGTGGATGCGCACAGCGATACCTTCGGGCCAGCGTGGGACATCGATCTGCATCACGGCACGGTGTTTCGGCACGCGCTTCGTGAAGGGTTGCTCCGGCCGCACGATGTCGTGCAGCTGGGGATCCGCGGGCCGTTCACTGCCGCGGAAGATCTCGAGTTTGCGCGACAGGCGGGCATTCGCATCGTCATGATCGACGAGATCAAGCGCGACCTGGCAGGCACGTTGCGCGTGATCTCTGAGGTGTCGGCGCGCGGGCCCACCTACGTGAGCTTCGACATGGACGGTGTGGATCCGGCCTATGCGCCTGGCACAGGGACGCCGGTGCCTGGTGGGCTGACGAGCTTCGAGGCGCTGCAGCTGCTGCGGGCAGTGTCCGGCAAGCAGGTGGTTGGCGGGGACGTGGTGGAGATTTCGCCCGACCACGACAGCTCGGGCATCACTTCGTTGCTGGCGGTGAGCGTGCTCGGAGAGATCCTGGCTGCCATCGCCGAGGGCCGCGCTTGACCCTGCTCGAGGTGCGCGATCTGCATACGCGTCTTCAGACGCAGGGGGGCGCGGTGCGCCCTGTAGACGGCGTGTCGTTCGAGCTGCGCGCGGGTGGAACGCTCGGTGTGGTGGGAGAGAGCGGCTCTGGCAAGACGATGACTGCGCTCTCGATCCTGCGCTTGTTGCCAGCCGGTGCTGGGCGCATCGAGTCGGGGACGATCCAGTTTGCGGGTCGCGAGCTTACGACGTTGCCGGAGCGCGAGATGCGCGCGCTGCGGGGCAAGCACATCGCGATGGTGTTTCAAGAACCGATGACCTCGCTCAACCCCGTGTACAGCGTGGCGCGGCAGATCGGTGAGGTGTTGTGGTTGCACGAGGGTATGGACAAGCCTGCGGCCCGCGCGCGCACGATCGAGCTGCTGCGCGTGGTGGGCATTCCTGACCCTGAGCGGCGCGTGGATGCGTACCCGCATGAGCTGTCTGGTGGCATGCGTCAGCGCGTGATGATCGCGATGGCGATCGCTTGCAGCCCGCAGCTGCTGATCGCCGACGAGCCGACGACCGCGCTGGACGTGACGATCCAGGCGCAGATCTTGGAGCTGCTCGCGCGCTTGCGTCGCGAGCTCGGTATGGCCGTGCTGCTCATCACGCACGACCTCGGCGTGGTAGCGGAGTTCGCTGAAGAGGTGCTCGTGATGTATGCGGGAACAGTCGTGGAGCGTGCGCCGGCGACTGCCTTGTTCGCGGCGCCGCAGCACCCGTACACGCAGGGTCTCCTCGCGAGCGCGCCGGCGCGCCAAGCAGGCAAGCGTCGGCTCGCGACGATCGCAGGCATGGTTCCCGACCTCGCACAGTTGCCAGGTGGCTGCCGCTTCCGCGAGCGCTGCGTGCGTGCGGTGGCTCGCTGCGCCGAATCCGAGCCGCCGCTGCTCGACAGCGGCAACGGCCGAAAGGTCGCGTGCTTCGTAGCCATGGCCGAGCTCACGGGGCAGCCGCTATGAGCGAGGCGCAGCCGCTGCTCGAGCTGCGGAATGTCTCGACGCAGTTCGTGCAGCGTGGAGGAATGTTTGCGCGCGAGACGCGGGTGCTGCGCGCCGTCGATGACGTGTCACTGCACGTCGGCGCTTCGGAGACGTTGGGATTGGTCGGCGAGTCGGGGTGCGGCAAGAGCACGCTTGGGCGCACGGTGCTGCGGCTGATCGATCCTGCTGCGGGTCAGATCAAGTTCGAAGGGCGCGACATCGTGCCGCTCTCGCAGCGGCAGCTGCGGCCACTTCGCAGCCGTATGCAGATCATCTTTCAGGATCCGTATGGATCGCTGAACCCTCGCATGAACGTGCGCGCGACGTTGTTAGAGGCGATGCGCGTGCACGGTGGGCGGCGGACGGCGGCGGAGGAGCGCGGCGCGCTGCTCGAGCTGCTGGAACGCGTGGGTCTGCGACCAGAAGCGCTAGAGCGCTATCCGCACGAGTTTTCAGGGGGACAGCGGCAGCGCATCGGGATCGCGCGTGCTCTATCGGTGAGACCGCGCTTCATTGTCGCGGACGAGCCCGTGAGCGCGCTCGATCTGTCGATCCAGGCGCAGATCGTGAATCTGCTGATGGATCTGCAGGCAGACCTCGGCGTGAGCTACCTGTTTATCGCGCACGACCTCAAGCTGGTCGAGCACGTCAGCCAGCGCGTGGCCGTGATGTACTTGGGCCGAATCGTCGAGCTGATGCCGCGTGAGCGGCTGGAGCACAGCCTTCACCCGTACACAAAGGCGCTGCGCTCGGCGGTGCCGGAGATCGACCCGGTGAAACGCAAGCTGCGCGTGCTGCTCACAGGTGAGCTGCCAAGCCCGTTGAACCCGCCGAGCGGGTGCGCGTTCCACCCGCGCTGTGCGATCGCGCAGCGAGGCCTGTGCGACGTCAGCCGCCCAGAGCTGCGGGAGCTCGCGCCAGGCCACTTCGTCGCTTGCCACCTCGCCGGCTAACGTGCGTGAGAGTGGGGATGTGTAAGGTCGTCAGTCAGATTGACGACTGGACATAACTCTCTAGGATCCCTGTTCAATGCGTCAGGTTATCCCTCTGCTGATCCTCCTTGCAGGTTGTCGGTTCGGCGTGTCGGCTGATGATGTGAACCGATCGCAGAAGCAGTTCGAGCTCGCGGTGGGCTTGCAGCAGGAGGGCAATACGCCTGGCGCATTCAAGACGTTGTACAAGGCGCTCGAGTACGATCCGAAGAACGCGAAAGCGCATCTGTTGCTTGCGAACTTGTTCTTGTTGAACCGTGATGAGGATGTGGCGCGCTTCGATGCGGAAGCGGAGACGCACTTTCGCAAGGTGATAGAGATCCAGAGCAGCGAGCACACTGGCGAGGACACCTTGCCATCGCAAGCGCGCAATGGTCTCGGGGTGCTGTACATCCATCAAGGTCGCTTGCAAGAGGCCATCGTCGAGCTAGAAAGCGCGATCTCCGACCTGTTCAATCGCGACGCATACATGGCTTGGGGGAACATAGGTTGGGCGTACTTCGAGCTTCGCAACTATTCGAAAGCGATCGATTCCCTCACACGTGCAGTGCGGTTGCGCCGTGATTTTTGCGTCGGGCACTATCGGCTCGGCCGCGCGTTTCTTGCGACGAAAGAATATGCAAAGGCTGAGCAGTCGTTTACCGCTGCGGTAGAGGCGGATCGGCGCTGTGATGTGTTTCAGGATGCGTGGCAGTTGCGTGGGGAAGCTCGGATGAACATGGGGAATCGAGAGGATGCGCGCTCGGACTTCGAGCGTTGTGTGGAGCTTCAGCCGCGATCGGATTCTGGGCAGGCTTGTCGGCGCTATTTGGCGGCTTTGTAGCGGTCTGAGAATGTCGTGGCGCTGCAGCTCACGTGGATTCGTACGCGCCGAGCGCTTGCGCGGGCGGGTGGCATGCGCCACCGTCCAGGTCTCAGTCCTCCATGGAAAAGCGTGTCGAACAAGCTGTTGCGTTGGTTCTACGCGCTGTGGACTTTGGCGAGTCGGACCGGGTGGTCACGTTGCTGACGCGCGAGCTTGGGCTTGTGAGCACGATGGCTCGAGCTGCGCGCAAGAGTAAGCGGCGTTTTGCGGGCGCGCTCGAGGGTTTTGCTGTGATCAGCGTGGAGATCCGTGCGGGTCGCGGTGCTTTGAGTCAGCTCGAGACCGCGCGCGTCACTCGGGTGTTCCCGAAGTTGCTGCTTAACCTCGCAGCGATGGAGGCTGCCGGTGCGCTCCTGCGCATGGCACGTGAGATCCTGCCGGAGCGTGCGCCGGAGCCTGAGGTGTTCGATACTTTGGTGGAGGCATTCGAGCTGCTCGACGCTGGCGCGGTCGCGCGTCCGCTTCAGTTGTGCTGTCAGGCGCGTTTGCTTCAGCTGACGGGTTTTGCGCCGATGCTAACTGCTTGTGTGAGCTGCGGTCGCGAGCCGAAGCCCGGTCAGGCCGCGCAGCTGAGCGTGGCGCGCGGAGGTATCGTGTGCCGGGCGTGTGGTGGTGCGCCGGAGCATCTCGCCGGGCCGCTGCGTGAGGCGCTTCAGGAGGCGCTGGAGGGCGCGCCGCTCGATGCGCTGGCGCGCATGCCGGACGCCGAAATGCGCGAGGGTGAGCGCCTCCTGTCGCTGTTTGTCGCGCAGCTGCTGCAGCACGAGCACAAGCTGGACAAACGATTCTAGGGTGCGGCGCAAGGGGCGCTTCGCGCGGAATCGAGGTAGGATGCGGGCTCGATGAGTGCTTCTGCCCGAACAACGCCCCTCGAGCTGCGCGCGCCCCACGGCGCAAGCAGCTTGGAAATCGACTTCGCCGATGGTCATACGGCGGTCTATCCGCACGAGATTCTGCGCGGTTACTGCCCGTGCGCGATCTGCCAAGGGCATCAGGGTCCGGTTCGCTTCGTACCCGGCGGAAACCTGGAGCTGACGGATATCGCGGAGGTCGGTGACTACGCGCTCCGCCTCACATGGGCCGACGGACACGCGACAGGCATCTACACGTTCAACTTCTTGCGCGAGCTATGCAGTTGCTTGACGTGTCTGCCAGAGCGCGAAAAACAGCAGACGTTCCCGCGCGGCCAGCGAGAATGAAGTCCGCCGCTGTGAGCGTCAGTCCACGCTGATCCGGAACACTCCGGACTACAGTTTCGACGCGAACTGTCTGCGGTACCATTGTGTTGAGCGTCTCAGCCCGCGCAGGCTTGCGAGGTTGAGCGGTCCACACGAAGGACGTCATGCACCGCGTACTGATCATCGATGACTCGAGCGCGACTCGCGCTTACGTTCGGGCTGCACTCGAAGAGATGGCGGATATGCAAGTGACCGAAGCTGCTAGCGGCTTCGACGCCCTTCGTATCCTGCCGCGCGAGCGCTTCGACTTGTTGCTGGTCGACATCAACATGCCGAATATCAATGGTCTGGAGCTGATCTCGTTCATCCGGCGCAGCGAGACGCACCGAGACACACCGCTCCTGATTATCTCCACAGAGGCGTCTGAGCGCGACCGCGCGCGTGCGATCGCGCTCGGCGCCAACGGTTATCTGGCCAAGCCGTTCACGGCGGAAGCGCTGGAAGCCGCGGTCAAGAGCGTCCAGAAGCAGGCTGTCTAGCACCGAAGGAGCACAAGGCGGTGGTAGGCGGCAAGGACGGCGAGCGCGCGAAGGAAGAATTCCTGGCTGAATCCCAGGAGTTGATCGAGGGATTATCGCGCGGTCTGCTCGAGCTGGACACTGGCATCAAGCAAGGCCAGCGCAGCCCGGACACCGTCAATGATCTCTTTCGCGGTGTGCACACCCTGAAGGGCCTCTCGGGCATGTTCGGCTTCGAGCGCCTCGGCCGCATGTCGCACGTGCTCGAGGACCTGCTCGAGGATCTGCGACTCGGCCGCGTCGAGCTGACACAACAAGTGCTCGATGTCTTGTTCGAAGGCGTCGACAACTTTCAGCGTTTGTTAGGCGACGCAGCAGAGCAAGCCTCTGTGGACGTCGAGACGTTCACCACGCGCGTGCACGGCCTCGCGCGTGCGAAGGTCAAAGCGCACAACATCCTGGAGGAATACGAGCTCGACGCCAGCATGCTCGGCGTGCTCACCGAGTACGAAGAGCACCGCCTGCGCACGAACCTGGAGCAGGGGCTGACGGTGTACCGGTTGCGCGTGCGCTTGGCGCTCGATGTGATCGACACCGCGCTCGATTCTCTCAAAGAGCGGGTCAAGAACCTCGCCGAGATCATCACCTACCTGCCGAGCATGGACGGCGGCGGCGGCGATGAGATCGAGATCGAGATGCTACTCGCCAGCAAGAAGACCGAGGCCGAAGTGCGGACCGCGCTCGGCCGGCCGGATGCGAAGCTGACGGCGGTGGAGCGGCGCCCCAAGACCGGTGGTGCGCAGACGCCGCCCGCAGCGGCAGGTGCACCCAAGCAGCCGCCACCAGCTGCACCTGCGCCCGCAGCGACGACGGCCGACGCGCCAGCGCTCGCGCCAGCGCCGGCAGCGCCGAAAGCCGAAGCCGCGGCAGCGCCGAAGAAGTCTGCCGCTGATGGTGACGTGTCGCTGCGCTCGATCACCAGTGTCGTGCGCGTCGACATCCGCAAGCTCGACCATCTGATGAATGTGGTCGGTGAGCTCGGCACGGTGCGCGCTGCGGTCGCGCGCCTCGTCGAGCGCCTGCGTGCGGGCGCAGCTCCCGCGCTCAGCAGCGAGGCGCACCGCATCCACCGCGCGTTCCAGCGCCACTTGGCTGAAGTCCAAGAGGGCGTGCTGGACATCCGGATGGTCCCGCTCTCACAGCTCTTCGACAAAGTCGCTGTGGTGGTGCGACAGGTCGCTCGCGAGCAGAGCAAAGAGGTGAAGCTCTCGATCATCGGCGCCGAGACCGAGGTCGACAAGCTGATCGCGGAAGAGCTCGCCGACCCAATGATGCACATCGTGCGCAATGCGATCGATCACGGCATCGAGTCGCCCGACGTGCGCACGAAGAACGGCAAGGCCACGACTGGCAGCCTGATGGTGGTGGCTCACCAGAAGGGAAACCACGTCGTCATCGAGCTCTCCGACGACGGTCGCGGCATCGACTCGAACGTGATCCGCGAAGCCGCGGTGCGCAAGGGCGTCCTGAGCGAGCAAGCGGCCTCGGATCTCACGCGCGAAGAGCTCTTGAACGTGATCTTCATGCCGGGCTTCAGCACCGCGCGCGAGATCACCGACATCTCCGGTCGCGGCGTCGGCATGGACGTCGTGAAGACGAACATCACGCGCCTGGGCGGCGCTGTGGACATCGACAGCGAGAAGGGCCGCGGCACCAAGGTGACCATCACCTTGCCGATCACGCTGGCCATCATCAGCGCGCTTTTGTTCGAGGTGCGCGGTCGGCTGTTCGCGATTCCGCTCGCGGTCGTGCAAGAAGCGCTGCGCATGCCGAGCCAAGCTGTGCGCACAGTCGATGGCCGCGAGGTGATCACGCTGCGCGGAACGACCTTGCCGCTGTGTCGCCTCGCCGACCTGTTCGAGCTCGGCCCGATCGCGGAGAACGCGACCGAGCACTTCGTGATCGTCGTGAGCGTAGGCAATAAGCGCCTCGGTATGTGCGTCGAGCGCCTTTCGGGTCAGCAGGACATCGTGATCAAGGGTCTCGGTCGCAGCTTGGCCGGCACGCCAGGCATATCGGGCGCGACCGACCTCGGCGATCAGCACCTGGTGCTCGTGCTCGATGCTGCGTCGATCATCGAAGAGGTGCTCTTGCCGCGAGCTGGCGCGCTGGCTGTGGGGGTCGGCTCATGAGCCAAGGCCAAGTCAACGTTGCGAAGAACTACGCGCCGGAGCCGACGGAAGAAGCCGGTGTGCGCGAGTTCCTCGCGTTTGTCGTCGCGAGCGAGACCTACGCGCTGCCCCTCTCGTGCATTCGCGAGATCATGCGCGTGCCTTCCGTCACGCCTGTGCCGCGCGCACCGCGCGAGGTCCTCGGGATCATCTCAGTGCGTGGTCAAGTGACCACGCTCATCGACTTACGGCAGCGCTTGCGCGTCCCGGCCGGGCCCGTCAGCAGCCGCACGCGCGTGCTCTTGGTCGATCAAGGCGACGAGATCATGGGCCTTTTGTGTGATCGCGTGCAGCAAGTGCATCGCCTCAGCGAAAAAGAAGTCGAGATGGCTTCCGTGCTCGGCGCGGATGCAGCTTCGTACGTGATGGGGATCGGACGTCCGGGTCAGGGTGAGCGCAAAGCGGAGACAGCCGCTGAAGCGCGCGCAGGCCACGATGGCGACGACGAGATTCTGATCTTGCTCGACCCGATCGCATTGCTCAAACGGCAGGTCAGTCATGTCTGAGAGAGCGAACGCAGAACGCACTTGGGTGGGCTTCGAGGTCGGCGGTGTCGCCTACGCGGTGCCGATCCAACATGTGCGCGAGATCATCCGGCCGCTGCCGATGCAGGTGTTGCCGCACGCTTCGGAGACGGTCATCGGCGTGATCGATCATCGCGGCGATGTCGTCCCGATCGTCGATTTGCGCGTGCGCTTCCGCGCGAAGAGCAGCGCGCAGCCATCGCACACGCGCTGGGTGATCGCGAACTGGCAAGGGCGGCTCACGGGGCTGGCCGTCGACCGCGTGATCGAGGTGTTTTCGTTGAATGAATCTGAAGCGCGCCCGGTGCCGGATCTTGGTTACGGTCAGGATGTCCACGGCATCACTGCAGCGTACTCACACGCCGGCCGCCTGGTGTTCACCTTGGACATCCAGCGCATCACGCAAACTGGCGCGGCACCGATCGATCTCGGCGCGCTGACAGCGGGGGCGGAGGGAACATGAACGCAGCTGCCATCCGAGCCGCAATGAACAGCAGCGACGTCGAGGTCAGACGCGACGCCGTGCTCGCTGCAGGCGCGCTCCACGACCGCGAGATCTCGAGCATCTTGATGACCGCGCTCGGCGACGCCGATTGGCGCGTGCGCGAGGAAGCGATCCGCGTGGTCGGCGAGGTTGCGGTCGAGTTCGACATGATCAAGCCGCTGATCGAAGGCTTGTGTCAGGGGTTGAATGTCGGGCTTCGCAACGCCGCGCGCGAGGTGCTGCGGCGCTCCGGCGCAGCCGCCGCGCGCGTGCTGGTTTTATCGCTCTCCGAAGTGGAGCCGAACGACCGCAAGTTCATCGTGGAAGCGCTCGCGTGCGGTGGCACCGAGGAAGCCACCGACACGTTGATCGAGTCGGTGCGCGGCAAAGATCCGGTGATCGCAGTGGCTGCGATGGATGCGCTGGCGCAGCTCGGCGGTCCGCGCGCGACCGCGGCTCTGCGCGACAAGCTGCGGACCGGTGACACCTTCGAACGCGCTGCTGCGCTCGATGCGCTCGAGCACTTGGCTGCGACCGTGCAATACGACGACCTCGCGCCGATCCTCGAGGATCGCTTGTTGCGGCGCATTGCGCTCGACGCGCTCGGTCGCTCCGGCGATGTGCGCGCGGTGCCGCATCTCCTCACTGCGCTGACTGATCGCTCGACGCACGTTACGAACCGCGCGCTGCTCGGCCTGTTCCGGCTGCAAGGCGCCAACGTCGATGCGCGGCGCCTGCTCTGCACCGAGTTGCCGCGCAACACGCAGGCTGTGGCTGCGCTCAAGGCTGCGGCGGGTGACGAGGATCGCAGCCTGGGTCTGGCCGCGGCCACGCTGCTCGCGCGCGCCCGCGACCGCGATGCAGTTGCGATAGCAGTGCAGCTCGTGGCGGCGGACGTCGCGGCGAACCAGCTCGCGGCAGCGTTCGACGACTGGACAGAAGACGCTCTGTCGGTGGCGCTGCGCATCGCCAATGAAAAAGTGGAGCTGCGCGCGGCCGCGCTCGACCTTGCATGTGAGCTCGGCGAGCGCGTGAACGAGCGCCCGAACGCGGTGGAACAGCTGCGGGACGTGCTCCGTGGCGCGTTCTCCGATCCCGACATCGGTGTACGCGTGAGCGTGCTGCGCGGACTGGGTCGCTTCGGCGACGCGGCCGATGCAGAGTTGCTGCTGGAGAGCACGGGCGACGTCGATGCCGATGTCGCGGTCGCCGCGGGCAATGCGCTGCGCGACCTGGCATTCCGCGCGCCGTCGGCGGTGCGGCAAGTGCTGGCGAACGCGACACCATCAGGTCCCGCGGGCCTGGCCGTCGCAGAGTTGCTCGTGGATTTGGGCGCGAAAGACGCGCATGAGCGGCTACGCGAGGCCCTGCTCTCCGATGAGCCGAACACACGCGCCTGCGCGATCGCGGGCTTGTCGCGGCTCGGAGGCCCAGCTGCCTCGGAGCTCGTCGCGCTCGCGTTGCGCGACGAGAGCCAAGAAGTCCAAGTGGCTGCGCTCGAAGCGCTCACAGTCATGCGCGACCGTGGAGACGAGGGCACGCGCGCGATCCTCGACTTCGAGAGCACAGAGTCCGACGTGCTGTGCGCGCACACGCTCGCGCTGTCGTCGCTCGATGATCCGCGCGCACCCCAGCTGCTGCAGGAGATCGCACGCACGGCTCCTCGTGAGGCCCGCGTCGCTGCGCTGCAAGCGCTGGTCGGTCTCGGCGGCACTGAAGTGCAGCCGCTCCTGTCTGAGTTCGCCACGGACTCCGACCCCGAGGTCGCGAAGCAAGCGATCTCCGAGCTCGGAACGCTCGCGAACGGTCGCTCGCCCGCCGCGATCGCAACTGCTCTGTCGCATAGCGCGCCCGAAGTGCGGCGGCTGGCAGCGGCATGGCTCGGGCGGATCGGCGACACGAGCTCCTCCGAGCGACTGTTCGACCGCTTGGAGCACGAGACGGATGTGCACGTGCGCAACGTAATCGTCGAGGCGCTCGAAGCCTTGCGAGAGGTGCGCTGAAGGTGGCTAGCGTTCCCCCCGAGCCTCCTCGGCTGAAGCCCGAGGACTATGACACGCTGCGGCAGATCGTGAACGAGCATTCCGGTATTTTGCTCTCCAACGAAATGCGCGTGACTGTCGAGCGCAAGCTGATCGAGCGGGTGGTTGCGCTAGGTTTGCCGGGGTTTCGTGAGTACTGCATGTACCTGCGCATGCATCCGCAGCGCAAAACGGAGACCGAGCGCGCGGTCGATCTGGTCACGACCAATGAAACCTACTTCTTCCGCGAAGCCTCACAGCTGCGCGCGTTCGAGAACGAGGTCCTGCCGCAGCTCCAGGAAGAAGCGCGCTCGCGCAAGCGTCTGGTGATCTGGAGCGCGGGCTGCTCCACGGGCGAAGAGGTCTACACGCTCGCGATCTTGGTCTTGCGCTCGCAGCGCTTCGTCGGGTGGGACGTGCGCATCGTGGGTAATGATATTTCGCGCCGTGTCTTACAGGTCGCCCGCACGGGCGTGTACCGTGAGTCGAGCTTTCGCGCGATGCCCGATGAGTACGGCGAATACTTCACTCCGGTAACAGGTGGCCGAAGTGTGCGCCCATTCGTGCGTGAGCTCTGCCATTTCGGACACTTCAACCTGTTAGACGAAGCGCGCGTAGCGATGATTGGTCGTGTTGACGCGATCTTCTGCCGCAATGTGCTGATATACTTTGATCAGGCGTCCCGAAGGCGGGTGATCCAAGCGTTTTATGAGCGCTTGGAGCCTCACGGCTATCTCATGTTAGGTCATAGCGAGTCGCTCTTGCACACGTCGACAGCCTTCGAGCTGGCGCAGCTGCGAGGTGATCTCGCCTACCGCAAACCGCGAAGGCCGTCGTCGCAATCACCGGGAAAGTCGCGCGCATGAGGCCACTTCGCGTGCTCATCGTCGACGACTCGGCCGTCAACCGGCGCACGCTCGCCGATCTGCTCGGACAGATCCCGGGTGTGACGGTAGTCGGTGCAGCGCAGGACGGCGATGAAGCGCTCCGCAGCAGCGCAGCCCTGAATCCAGATCTGATCACGCTGGATCTGGAGATGCCGCGCATGGACGGCTTTACGTTCCTGCGCTTGCTGATGGCAAGCCGGCCGACGCCGGTCCTGGTTGTGTCCAGTCACTCCGCGAAAGAGAATGTGTTTCGCGCCCTCGAGCTGGGCGCGATCGACTTCATCGCCAAGCCCGAGACCTTCCTGACCACGCAGATCCAGTCTGTGAAGGAGCAGCTGGAGCGCATGGTGGCGATGGTGCGACAGCTGTCGCCCACGCGGCAATTCCAGAGTCGTTCTTCGACGCCGATCAACATGCGCTCGCCATTGCTCGAAGAGCAAGTGCGAACCAAAAAGCCGCGCTTGCCTTCACGCCTGCTGGTGATCGCATCGTCGACCGGCGGTCCGACCGCGCTCCTCGATGTGTTCGCGCAGCTGCCCGAGCGCTCCGATTGTTGTGTGGTGGTGGCGCAGCACATGCCGGAGCGTTTTACCCGCGCGTTTGCGGAGCGCTTGGATCGCATCAGCCGCTTCAGTGTGCGCGAAGCCGCGGACGGCGAGTCGCTGTATGCCGAGCAAGCGGTGGTCTGTCCCGGCGGCAAGTGCATGGAAGTGGACTTCTTGAACGGTCGCGTATTCTTGCATGTCGTCGAGCCTGACGCGCGCGATCGCTACACGCCGTCCGCCGATCGTTTGTTCCGCAGCGCGGCGCGCGCGCTTGGCAGTCGCGTGATCGGCGTCGTCCTCACAGGGATGGGCGAGGACGGCGCGCAGGGTGTAATCGACATCAAGAATGGCTCCGGCACAGTGCTCGTGGAGTCCGAGGAGACCGCGGTCGTGTTCGGCATGCCGCGCTGTGCCAAAGCGACCGGCGCTGTGGACGAGATCCTGCCGCTGCCGCAGCTCGTCGCGCGCCTGTCCGGCATGATCACGAGCCGCGGCGACTCCGCGGATGACCTGCTCGGCGAGCGCGGGGGCAAGGCGTGAGCGCGAAGAGCAAAGCCGCGGTGCAAGAAGCGCCGGGAGATGTTCGTCACCAGCGCGAAGAGTTCGTGCGCAGCTTCCTCCACAAGAGCGCAGAGCTTACGGAGGAGCTGATCCGCGACAACCAAACGATGGAAGAGCAACTTGTGCAGCTGCGCGAAGAGAACGAAGCGCTGCGCGCGCAGCTCGCGAGCAACGATGTCGTGCGCGAGCTGCGCACGATCATCGAGCGACTCGAGCGGGAACAGCAGGAGCTGCTGCAGTGCTCGAATGAGCTCGCGCTCTACCAGCGACGTCAGGCGGACACAGAGCGCGAGCTCAACGACCTCGCGAGCCTGTACGTCGCGAGCTTTCAGCTGAGCAGCACGCTCTCGATCGGCCGCGTCGTCAAGCACATGGGCGAGCTTATGGAGCAGCTGGTCGGCGCGCAGTCGTTCGTCCTGTACTTGATCACAGCTGATGGCAAGCGCGGCATTCCAGTCAGCGCACAAGGCCGTCTGCCGGCCGCGCTCGCGCCGATTGCCCTGGAGGACGGCCCGCTCGCGGACGCCAGCCTGACGGGCGTGGCGCGCATCCACGACCCTGCTGCGCCGCGTGCACCAGGCGAGCCCATCGCCGTGCTGCCGCTGCAGTTCGGATCACAAGTGGTCGCGATGTTCGCGGTGTACGAGCTTTTGCCGCACAAGTGCGCCTGGGCAAAGGTCGATCGCGAGCTCTTCAAGCTGCTGTCCGTGCACGGCGCGACTGCGCTGATCGCGGCAAACTTGTATGCGAAGGAGGCCGGGCCGCGCGCTGCCCTGCACGACGTGTTGATCCATTTAGAAGCAGAGCGACACAAGCAGCTGTTGGCGGCGGAGCCGGACTCCGGGGGTGAGCTATGACCAGTTACGCCTGTCTCGTCGTGGAAGACTCCCCGATGATGCGTCAGCTGATCGTGTTTGCGCTGTCGCGCATCAAGAACATGACCGTCACCGAGGCCGACGACGGCATCGTGGGTCTGAAGAAGCTAGCGCAGACCAACTTCGACCTGATCATCACGGACATCAACATGCCCATCATGGACGGGCTCAAGCTGGTCCGTAAGATCCGCAGCGATGAGCGGCACAAAGACGTGCCCGTGATCGTGATCACCACGGAGGGCTCGCGCGAGGATCGCGAGCGGGCCATGGCGCTGGGCGCCTCGGCCTACATCACCAAGCCGATCCAGGCGCCGCAGGTGATCGAGACGGTCAAAGAATTGCTCAAGATCTGAGCCTTTGCGCCTCGCCTGCGGGAGCGCTACAACGGGTCCCGATGACCCACGTGAAGATCTGCGGAGTGACGAGCGTCGAGGACGTCGAGCTGTGCGTCGACGCTGGCGTCGATGCCATCGGCCTGAATTTCGCGCCTGGGTCCCCGCGCTGCTTGACGCTGGAAGCGGCAGTGCCGCTGGCGCAGGCGATCCCCGCGCACGTGCTCAGCGTGGGCGTATTTGTGAACGCGAGCCTGGAACAGCTGCTCGAGTACAAGCGGGTGCTCGCGCTCCGCTGCTTACAGCTGCACGGCGACGAGCCACCCGAGCTGCTGTCGCAGGTGTTGCCGCATGCGTACAAGGCGCTGCGTGTGCGCGGAGCGGACGTGCTCACGGAAGCGGCGCGCTATCCTGGTGAGCACGTGCTGCTCGATGCATACGTGCCTGGCGCACATGGTGGCACGGGCGCGCGCTTCGATTGGAAGCTCGCGCGCGACTTGGGGCAGGTGCGCAAGGTGACCCTTGCGGGCGGTCTAACACCTGACAATGTGGCCGAAGCCATCGCGGCGGCACAGCCGTTTGCAGTGGATGTGGCGAGTGGGGTGGAGCTCGGCCCGGGGCAGAAAGATCCGGAGCGCGTACGCGCGTTTGTGCGTGCGGCGAAGCGCGGCTGACGCGCGGCTGTTTACAAAGCGTAAAAAAACGGGCGGTCGTGTAAGGCTGCGCTGGCTCGCGTTTTGAGCGGTTCTGGCTTATACACGCGCCGTGGCTACTAACGAACGCATCGTGACTGCGGCGGTCGTGATCATCGGCAACGAGATCCTGTCCGGCCGCACTCAAGACACGAATTTACGAGAAATCGCGCTCACGATCGGGACCTGGGGCATCCGCGTGACGGAAGCGCGCGTCGTTCCGGATGTCGAGTCTGTGATCGTCGCGGTCGTGAATGAAGTCCGCGCGCGACACGACTACGTGTTCACGACCGGTGGCATCGGGCCTACGCACGATGACATCACTGCTGACTGCATCGCGCTGGCGTTCGGCGTCCCGCTGGTCGAGCACCCGACGATCGCCGCGCAGATCCGCAAGCGTGAAGCGCCTCCGGAGATCATGGCTTCAAGGTTGCGCATGGCGCGCGTGCCGCAAGGTGCTGGCTTGATCGAGAACAGCACCGGTGGGCCGCCGGGCTTCTTCATCGGCAATGTGTACGTGATGGCGGGCATTCCTTCGGTGATGCAGGCGATGCTGGGTAGCTTGGCTGGCAAGCTCACCGGCGGCGCTGTGGTCGTGACGCGCTCGGTCAGCGTGTGCTTGCCGGAGAGTGTGATCGCGAAGCCGTTCGCGACCTTGCAGGCGCAGTGGCCCGAGATCGACATGGGCAGCTATCCGTTCCAACGCGAAGGCGGTCGCTACGGCACGAGCTTGGTGCTGCGCGGGACGGATGTCAGCTCACTGGAAATTGCGGTTAGCCAAGTGCGCGAGCTGATCATCGCCGCCGGTGGTGTGCCTGAAGATCCTAGTTAGCGTATGCGTGAGATAGCTGCTCACCGCGCGCACATCGCGCGCTCGCCGCATGGTGGGTTCGTGACGAAGCGCTGCTTGTGTGGGCGGTGCAGTTAGTCGATCCTCGAGAACGTGTCGGTTCTCACGTTGTCCGCCGCGTTGGTGATCGGCGCATTGCTGTTTGCGCTCGGGTGGTATCTTGGACGGAATGTACGTGCGCTCGTGCCCGCGAAGCACACGGGCGACCAGGTCATCAACTCGACCGGGATCGACGTTCGCAACATCACCGATGAGCTGCGGGCCGCGTATGAGCGCACGAGCACGCTCGCGATGCAGCTGCAGACCGCGCAGCGCGTGGCGAATGTCGGCAGCTTCAACTTCGATGTTGCGACCGGGCTCGTGAGCTGGTCGGACGAGCTGTATCGCACGTTCGGCATGCAGCCGAACGAGGCGCCACCGCCGTATACCGAGCAGGCTAAGCTGTTCGAGCCAGAATCTTGGGCGCAGCTGACGGCGGCTGTTACGAAGTGCGTGGAAGAGGGCATTGGCTACGAGCTAGAGGTCACGGCGATCCGCAAGGACGGTGAGCGACGTACCTCGGTCGCTTGCGGTGAAGCGTTGCGCGGCGCTTCGGGCAAAGTGGAGCGCGTCGTCGGGACGTTCCAGGACATCACGCAGCTGAAGCGCATGATCGAGGAGCGCAATGCATTGGCGGAGCGGCTGCAGCTCGCGACGTCAGCGGCACGCATCGGCGTGTGGGAGTGGGACATTCAGCGCGGTGTGCTCAACTGGGATCAGGCGATGCGCCGCCTATACGGCTACGAGCCGAGCGACGAGAAGCTCACCTACGACATGTGGCGCGAAGCGATTCATCCCGAGGATCGCGAGAAGATCGATGTCCTGATGCGCGACGTTCTCGGAGGTCGTGGCCACTTTCGCGCGCAGTTTCGTATCGTGCGGCCGAGCGGCGAAATCAGACACGTGCAAGCCGATGCAGTCATGGTGCGCGACGCGATCGGCCGTGCGGAGAGCATGACCGGCGTCAACTGGGATGTCACGGAGCGGCACATGGCTGAGCTCGCCTTGCGCGCCGCCAGCGCGATCCAGCGCGCGATCTTGTCGAGCGCGGGCTCTGCGATCATCGCGACTGATAGCGAATCTGGGCTCATCCGCTCGTTCAATCGCGCGGCTGAAGAGCTGCTCGGGTACACGGCGGATGAAGTCGTGGGCAAAGCGAGCCAGGATCTGTTCCACGATCCCGCGGAGCTGCAGGCGCGACGCGCGAGCTTGGAGCTCGAGCTCGGGCGAACCATCCAGAAGACGAGGGACGTGTTTTTCCGCCCAGCAGAGGCGCGCCCGGAGAGCCGCGAGTGGACGTATGTTCGCAAGGATGGCACGCGCGTTCCCGTGCTACTGACGGTCAGCGCGATCCGCGATCCTTCGCAGGAGATCATCGGTTATCTGTCGGTGGCCGCAGATCTGTCGATGCGCAAACAGTACGAGGCCGAGCTCTTGAGCTTGAACAAGCTGCTCGAAGAGCGCACCGCGCAGGCAGAGTCAGCGAGCTATGCAAAGGGCATGTTCCTGGCGAACATGAGCCACGAGATCCGCACGCCGATCGGCGCGATCACCGGCGCTTCGTATCTGCTCGGACGCACCAAGCTCTCGGCAGAGCAGTACGATCTGCTGTCCACGATCGATCGCTCCGCGACGGTGCTTCTTGGGATGGTGAACGATGTGCTCGATCTGTCGAAGATCGAGGCGCACCAGCTCATGCTGGACAGTGAACGCTTCGAGCTGCCGCTGCTGCTCGATGATCTCGCGAGCTTGATGCATGCGTACGCGAGCAACAAGCAGATCGAGCTGATCTTGGACCTCCCGCAGCCGCTGCCGCGGCACTTCATCGGTGATCGGCTGCGCTTGACGCAGGTGTTCAGCAACCTCGCCGTCAACGCGATCAAGTTCACCGAGCGCGGCTCGGTACGCGTGGTCGTGCGGGCGCTCGAGGCGAGCGACGGCCGCACGAAGCTCCGCTTCGAGGTTCACGACACGGGCCCCGGTATCGACGAGGCGCTGCAGGCGCGCTTGTTCAAGCCGTTTACACAAGCGGAGCAGGCTGGGCTGCGGCGCTTCGGTGGTACGGGGCTCGGCCTCGCCATCGTCAAAGAGCTGGTCACGTTGATGGACGGCAGCGTCGGGCTCGCGAGTCGTGTCGGGGAAGGGTCGCTGTTCTGGTGTGAGATCCCGCTGCTGCGAGCGGCAGAGTCCGCCCATCCACGCAGCCTGGGCACGGAGCTCCGTGTCTTGATCATCGAAGATTACGCGGCGCAGCGGGCTGCGCTCCTGCACGTGGCCACGCAGCTCGGCATGCGAGCGCAAGCGGCTGCATCCGGTGAGGAAGGTCTCACGCTGCTGAGCGCGGCAGCGCGCGAAGAACGGCCGTTCGACGTGGTGCTGGTCGATTGGCAGATGCCCGGCATGGACGGTCTGCGCGTGCTGCACGAGGTGCGCAAGGCGCCAGCCCTGCGGGTGAAGCAGCCGGCTGTGGTCATGACCACTGCGTACCAGCTCGGCGCGCTGCAGAGCGAGCCGAGCTCGCGCCTGGCTGATGCCGTCTTGGCCAAGCCGCTCGGTCCCGCTTCATTCATGGAGACTGTGCTGCGCGTGGTCACCGCGCGCGCGCCAAATCGACTGTCTCGCCCGGCGGCGCAACCGGCCGCGCTCGAAGACAAGCGGTTGGTAGGCGTGCGCGTGCTGGTCGCGGATGACAGCGAGATCAATCGCACGATCGCCCGGCGCATCTTGCAGCTCGAAGGCGCGACAGTCGCTACGGCCGCGGATGGGACGGAGGCTGTGCGCTTGGTGGCATCGGGCGAGCTCGAGTTCGACGTCGTGTTGATGGACATCCAAATGCCGGTGGAAGATGGCGTGAGCGCTACCGCTCGGATCCGCTCGGATGCGCGCTTTTCGAGGCTGCCGATCCTCGCGCTCACTGCGGGCGCGCTCGCAAGCGAGCGCGAGCGGGCGTTGGCTGCGGGCATGACGGACTTCATCACCAAGCCGTATGCGCCGGACGACCTGATCGATCGGATCCTCGAGCACGCTACCTCGCAACACTCGAGCGTGGCGCCGCAGCCGCGGGCGGCGGAAGTGCGAGGTGCGGAGTGGAGCGCGGTCGAGGGCTTTGCTGTCGACGAGGTGCGTGGGCACTTGTCGGGCGACTGTGGCTTGTTTCGGATGTTGACCGCGCGGCTCGGTGAAGAGCTCAAGACGAACCCTCTCGATCGGCGGCCGCGCGATCTTGTCGCTTGCGGCGCGTGGCTGCATCGATTGAGCGGCTCCGCGGGTGTGTTGTGTGCGACCGGCCTGCATCGGGCTGCGCGCGACGCCGAGGTTGCGCTGCACAAGGGCGGTGAGCTGGAGCTCGAACGGGTAGTCGGGCGCTTGTACGAGGAGATCGAGCGCACCCGGCGGGGGATCGCGGCGATCGCGCTCTGGGATGCATCCCCGAAGCCGCAGCCGATGGCGGCGGCGGTAGATCCTGCTGAGCTGGCGCGCTTCTCGCAGCTCGTGCGTGAGCGCGACTTGCAGGCCTTTAGCATGTTCGGGCAGGTCGAGGGCCAGCTCACTACGCAGCTGGGAGCGGCGGCGTGTGAGCGCTTGCGTACGGCGATCCGTACCCTCGACTTCGCGAGCGCGTGCGAGCTCCTGCAGCCGCTCGAGGAGTCGCTGCCGCCGCGCAAAGCGGCGGGCGAATGAGCCTGCGTTAGAAGATGTAGCCTAGGCGCACGAGATTGAGCTGGATCACCACGGGGATCTTGCCCAGCACGCGGTTGATGTCTTCGGTGACTTCCTCTCGTTCTTCGTCGAGGCGTGCTTGGAGCTGTTCACGCGGCAGATCCTCCGCGGCTTCACCTGGCGTTGCTGTGGTGTTTGCGCGCATCTTGGAGAGGGGAATGACGAGCGCTGCGTCCATGCCGAAGACGAAGCCGGTGCGGCCGGTCATGCCGATGTTGATCAGCGCGATCGGGGCGCCTATCTTCGCTTCGGCGTTGATCTCGGCGGAGCGGACGCGCACGAAGTGATGCATGTAGCCGAAGCCTGCGCCGACGAACAGCTTGCCCTTGAACGGGTAGACGCGTGCGGTGGCGGAGAACATGCCTGAGCCGAACGAGATCTTCGACACGCTCAGAGTCGGCATGAACTGGTAGTCGATGCTTGCGCCGAAGTAGTCGCCGATGTTTGCGCGCAGCCCGACGCCAAAGAACGGCAGCGTGCTGAGCACCGTGGCCATCGGGCCGAGGCAGACCGGGTGCAGAACGCAGCGCTCTCTATCCGGAGTTGGATCGACGGATGGTGGCTCGCTGACGTTCGCCGGCGGAGCGGCTGCTGCGGTTGCTGCGGGGGTCGGTGGGACGGGTGGCGGCGCTGCTTGGGCGCTCGCTTCGGGAGGCGGAGGTGGCGTTGGCTGT
>Ga0190269_10000126_pt1 | contig 37616 bp, 30 predicted proteins | sample Popmic249IS_FD_133749 | JGI IMG/M metagenome (GOLD analysis project Ga0190269, IMG submission 133749) | Populus adjacent soil microbial communities from riparian zone of Blue River, Arizona, USA - 249 IS | ecosystem: Environmental > Terrestrial > Soil > Riparian zone | place: USA: Arizona... | reverse complement strand
AGCTCATCGCAGCCATCAGCGGCCTGCTCCCGGAACTGCGCCACAAAGTCAGCGCCTGACTTGCTGCCACGCGCTCGCGAGCCCCCTCGGCTGACCGAACAGGCACACGACGTGGCAACGCGGCGCGCAGATTCGCCTCGAGTGGCGAAACTGCGCGTGGTCTGCAGCGTGGGGCTGCATTATTTCATCTGATTGTTCGCGATTTTAATGCGTGCGTTCCGCGGGCAACATTGTAAGAGAGTGCGTATGCGACGGCCGAACGGTTGGTTCGGCGCGCTGCCACTTCTATTTGCAGTTGGAGTACACGATGCCGGCGGGTGCGGATCCTGCGGACTCAGAAGTTACGAAAGTGCAGAGGATGTTGCTGTCGCCGTCCACCGTGAGCGCGGAGCTGCCGCTCATGGTCGGCGAGGTCGTTCAGGGGCGCTACGAGCTGATGCGCTATCTGGGCTCGGGCGGGATCGGGATCGTGGTGGCTGCTCGACACCGCGGCTTCGACGAGCCGGTGGCCCTGAAGTTCTTGCGCCCGAGCTGCTGCACGGACGCGGAGGCAGTCAGCCGCTTCACCGCGGAAGCCCGCGCGAACTTCAAGCTGCGAAGCGAGCACGTCGCGCGCGTGTTCGACGTCGACACGCACCGCGACACGCATTTCATTGCGATGGAATGGCTCGAGGGCACGTCGCTGCGCGAGCTGCAGCGGCAGGGCGTGCGCTTCGCGCCCGAGGTCGCGGTCGACTACGTGCTCCAGGTGTGTGAGGCGCTGTCCGCGGCACACGCGCTCGGCATCGTGCATCGCGACATCAAGCCCGAGAACTTGTTCGTGACCGGCGAGCCCGCGTCCGCGCACATCCGCGTGCTGGATTTCGGCATTTCCAAGATCGCCCTCGAGGAGGCGCCGCGAGACAGCGCGCAGCAACATGCGGCGCTCGGCACGCCACCGTACATGGCTCCCGAGCAGATCCGCGGCGCACGCGATCTGGATGGTCGAGCCGACCTATTTGCGGTTGGCTGCGTGTTGTACGAGCTGCTCGCAGGCAAGCCTCCATTCGAGCGCGAGTCGCTCGCGGGCTCGTGCGCTGCGGTGCTGGAGCACGAGCCCGCGCCGCTTCACACGCTGCGCCCGGACGTCTCGCCTGAGCTGTGGGAGGTCGTTCGGCGTTGTCTCGCGAAGTCGGTGCACGACCGTTGGCAAGACAGCGCGGCACTCGCGCGCGCGCTCGCTCCGTTCGGCTCCGGGCGCTACGTCACCTACCCGGGTCGCTGTCAGAAACATCTGGACGGCGAGCGCACCCACCGCTGGTCTACGCCACCTCGCGTCAGCGGAACGCATCTGGTGCCGCGTGAGCTTGCAGCCGATAGCGGCGCCTCTGGGATCAGTGAGACGGACCTGACTGTCAGCGCGATGCACTCGCACACGAGGCTTGCATGGTGGACGGCCGCGATCGCCGGCACCGCGGCGGCGCTGCTGGCCATGTGGTGGCTCATGCGGCCCGCGCCGATACCCACGCTGACGGAGCTGCGGCCGCGGGAAATTACCCAGCCTGCGCTCAACCTCGACCTGGAGCTGCCGCCTTCCGCTCCGGATGAGCCAGCAGCCGCCGCGGAGCTGCCGCAGGGTCAGCGCTACGAAGACCTCCCGCGCACGCGTCGCAGGCGGGCGGCAGCGGTCGACGTTGAAGTCAAGCCGCAGGCGAAGGCCACACTGCCCCCGACCGGCTCCAGCACCACGGCCATCGACGAGGAACCGGACGTCGGCTTCTGATGCCCGCGCTCACGCCCGCTGATCGAGATGAACAGCCCGCTGGGCTATGCGTGCAGGCGCGATGCGCGTAAGCTAAGAGCGAGCACACAGATGTTTAACAATCGACGTCAACGCCAGGCGGAACAACAAGAAGCACAGGCCGAGCAGCGCCGGCGCGAAGATGCCGCGCCCCGTTTGCGCGACGTCATCCCGGAGCTCACGTCCCTGCGTTTGCATGTGCGTGACGAGCCGAGCGCCGGGCGTAACGCTGCCTGGCCATACACCCGGCACCTGGTGGTGGCCACGACGCCTGCCCTGTTCACGATTCGCTGCACGGAGCCAACCTGCGACGGCCGGCACGAGCTGACCGGAGAGGTCCTGCGCGGGTTACGCGCGCGGGCGACCCGAATCGAGGGGGAGAGCAGCTGCAACGGCACGGTCTCCGGCAACGGCTGCGACCGCAAGCTCGTGTACGTCTACGAGGCCGAGTACCGCGCCTGAGTCGGGCATGCGTCGCGTCGCGTCGCTCTCAGGTGGTGTGGTGAACCTGGCTGGCGATCCACGCGCGTAGCGCGCGGCGCGCTTTGTCCAGGCTGCGATTGTCGACCAGCACGCGGATCACGTCGGCGTCTTTGCGCTGACCGGCGATGTCCCAGAGCTCTTGATCGGCGATATGGGCAGCGATGCCGGCCTTTTCGAGCAGGCTGTGCGCGCTGCGCGCGTCGGAGATGTGTCGGGCACGATAGGCGATCTGCATAGGGGCTCCCTGGCATGAGTCCCGAACCTGCAGCAGTCAGCTGTAGCTCGGCCCTCACACCGGACTGCGAATCACCCGTGAATATGAAAGCGTGACACGCGGTTAGCGTAACGTCTGTTGGGACAAGGTAGCAGCCCGCGACGCGGAAGCAAGAGACGCTCCAGTTTCTTTTCGTTGTCGGCAGGTGGTCGCGGAAGCGCGCGACGTGGGCGTTGCGACGTGCAGCCTGCAGCTGTTGGCGGCGAACGCGGCGGCGTGCAGAGCGCCGCTGCGTGCCTCGCCTCCCGGACGCTTCATCGGCGCGGGCTCGGCTGCGAGCCGGACAGCGTGGCGGAAATGGCACCTTCCAGAGTGGAATTCAGAACATCCCGAACTGGACAAAATGCCGGCCGGGCGCGTCACGCGCGTGCATCCGTCCAGAAGATGCACTAACTGGGTAACTCAGTGGCCGGCAGCCGGACGCGCATGAGTACTGCAGTGCACATGCGTACGGCCCGAGGAATCGTGGGCCGATGCGGTTCCTTGACGGCCCAGCGCAGGCGATGCGACGCAAGCTCGCCGAGAGCTCTTCAGGTGTAGCCACGTTCGAGAGGATGAGATGAGGTATTCCGCAAACTTCCTGATTCTGGGAACCCTGTGCGTGCTCGGCTGCTCGAGCGCCGAGCCACCCGCTGCGACGACCGGCTCGATGACTGGCGCCGGAACAGCGGCTCCGACCGTGCCGCCAGCCGCCGTGAGCGGCGCAGGAGCAGGCCGACCCGCGAGCGCCGGCAGCACGGCCAGCGGGGCCGCAGGCGTCGTGAGCGCGCAGGCGGCCGCTGGCGGACCCGCCAGCGGCGCTGCTGGCAGCACGACGCCGGCGAGCGCGGGCACGAGCGCTGCAGCCGGAGCCACGGGTGCAGCTGGAGCCACGACGGGCTCAGCCGGTACGGTAGCGAGCACCGCTGGCACGTCCGCCGCAGGCAGCAGCGCTGCAGCCGGCAGCGGCGCTGCAGCCGGCAGCGGCGCAGCTGGTAGCGGCGGCGCCATGACGGCCAGCTTCACGAACGTCTACTCCGCAGTGCTGTTCGAGGGCTGCCCCAACTGTCACGTGACGGGCGGCGTCACGGGTTCGCCAGACCTCTCTACCAAAGAGATGGCGTACACCACGCTCGTGAACAAGGACGCGACGACCGCCCCGACGGGCGTGTGCGGCGGCAAGGGCAAGCTCGTGATCCCGGGCGACTGCGAGAAGTCGCTGCTCTACAACAAACTCTCGCAAGCTACCCCGGTCTGCGGCCGCCGCATGCCGCTCAGCAACACGACGATCCCGCAGTCTGGCCTCGACCTCCTCTGCGCCTGGATCAAAGCCGGCGCGAAGAACGACTGAGCACACGACGCGCGAAGGGGCCGCCTGCACGACGGGCGGCCACGCGCCTCACGTCATGTGACGCTCACGACCACGTAGCCGCCCGACGGGAGATCCTTCTCCAGCTGCAGTAGGCCTCGTCGCTCCGCGTCCTCGAGCAGCTCGTTGAAGCTGCGGTAGCCGTGGAAGGCTTCGGAGAACTGGGGCCGCTTGCGCTTGAGTGTCTGTTTGATGTGAGATCCGAACAGTCGACTGTCGCGGTCGCGCAGCAGCGCCTCGGCCGTGGTCATGACGATCGCCAGCGCTTCTTCCTTCAGCGCCTCGGCGTCCTTGCTCGGCTGCGCTTCGCCCGCCGGCTTGGGCTTGCGCTGCGCCTTGGCCCGCGTCGGCACGTTCTCGGCGCGCTTGCGCGTCTCGCGCACGAGATCGTCGTAGTAGATGAACTCGTCACAGTTGTCGATCAGCAGCTTGCTGCTGGAGTTCTTGACGCCCACGCCGATGACGCGCTTGTTGTTCTCACGCAGCTTGCTGACGAGCGGCGAGAAGTCACTGTCACCTGACACGATCACGAACACGTCGACATGCGCCTTTGCGTAACACAGGTCGAGCGCATCCACGACGAGCCGGATGTCCGCCGAGTTCTTGCCCGAGTACGAGACGTGGGGGATCTCGATCAGCTCGAACGCCGCCTCGTGCAACGGCCGCTTCGCGGTCTCGTAGCGCGACCAATCCGAATAGGCCTTCTTGACGACCACCTTGCCCTTGTCGAGCAGACGTTCGATCACGAGCTGGATGTCGAACGAGCCGTACGCTGCGTCTTTGGAGCCGAGCGCGACGTTCTCGTAGTCGCAGAACACGGCAAGGTTGGGCTCGAACGGGTCGCGGTCAGTCTGCATGCCCGGCAGGATAGCGTAGGCCTTCGATGCCCGGCAGGTCCAAGCCGTGCTCGCGGGCGCATTCGAGCGCCGTGGGGTAGCCGGCGTCCGCGTGGCGCATCACTCCGCTCGCGGGGTCGTTCCAGAGCACGCGCTCGAGCCGAGCTGCTGCGGCTGCCGTGCCGTCTGCGACGATCACGACCCCGGCATGCTGGGAGAAGCCCATGCCCACACCCCCGCCGTGATGCAGCGAGACCCACGTGGCGCCCGACGCGGTGTTCAGGAGCGCGTTGAGCAGCGGCCAGTCGGACACCGCGTCCGAGCCGTCCCGCATCGCTTCGGTCTCGCGGTTCGGCGATGCGACGGAACCCGCGTCGAGGTGATCGCGCCCGATCACGATCGGTGCCTTGAGCTCGCCGCGCGCGACCATCTCGTTGAATGCGAGGCCCAGCCGGTGTCGATCCCCGAGGCCCACCCAGCAGATGCGCGCCGGCAGCCCCTGGAAGCGGATGCGCTGCCGCGCCATGTCGAGCCAGCGGTGCAGCGCGGGCTGCTGCGGCAGGAGCTCTTTGACGCGTGCATCCGTCTTGTAGATGTCTTCGGGATCGCCCGAGAGCGCCACCCAGCGGAACGGGCCGATGCCGCGGCAGAACAGCGGCCGGACGTACGCCGGCACGAAGCCCGGGAACGCAAACGCGTTTTGCACGCCTTCCTCGAGCGCCATCTGCCGGATGTTGTTGCCGTAGTCGACCGTCGGCACGCCGGCCGCGTGAAAGTCGAGCAGAGCGCGGACGTGCACGGCCATGGACGCGCGCGCGGCGCGAGCGACGCTAGCCGGATCGCTGTCTCGCTCGTGCAGCCAGCGCTCCACGTCGTAGCCGAGCGGGAGGTAGCCGCGCGCGGGGTCGTGCGCGGAGGTCTGATCGGTCACGAGATCCGGGCGCACTCCGCGCGCGAACAGGCGCGGCAGCACGTCGGCGGCATTGCCGAGGAGCCCCACCGAAACCGGAGAACGCGCCGTGCAGGAGCGCTGGATGATGCCGAGCGCCTCGTCGAGATCTTCGGTCGCGCGGTCCAGGTAGCCCGTCCGCAGGCGCATGTCGATACGCGAGCGCTGACATTCCACGACGAGACACGACGCGCCCGCCATGACCGCAGCCAATGGCTGCGCGCCGCCCATGCCGCCGAGACCGGCCGTGAGCAGCCAGCGCCCGGACAGATCGCCACCGTAGTGTTGTCGGCCCATCTCCGCGAAGGTCTCGTACGTGCCCTGCACGATGCCTTGCGAGCCGATGTAGATCCAGGAGCCCGCGGTCATCTGACCGAACATCATGAGGCCCTTGCGATCGAGCGCATCGAAGGTGTCCCAGGTCGCCCAGCGCGGCACCAGGTTCGAGTTGGCGAGCAGCACGCGCGGCGCATCGGCGTGCGTGCGAAAGACGCCCACGGGTTTGCCGGACTGGATGAGCAGGGTCTGATCGTCTTGCAGCCGCTGCAGGCTGGCGATGATCGCGTCGTAGCTCTCCCAGTCGCGCGCCGCTCGCCCTACGCCGCCGTAGACCACGAGCTCCTCGGGTCGCTCGGCTACGTCCGGATCGAGGTTGTTCATGAGCATGCGCAGAGCGGCTTCGCTCAGCCAGCTGCGGGCTGTGAGCGTGGCGCCGTGCGCGGCGCGGATGACGCGGGTGGGATCGCGGCGGGTCATGCGGCTCCTTGACGTGCAAAGGCGAGGCAGGCTTAGAGCAGCGCGGACAGTGCAGCTTGCAGCGGCGCGGCGCGTGCAGGCTCGAACGCTGCGGGCCAGTTGCTCGGCGTATAAGGTGGCTCCGGCTCCTGCAGGTAGCTGCGGCAGGCGAGCTCCATCTGCACCGCGTGGACGCCGCGCTCCGGCCGGCCGTAGTGGCGCGTGGTCCAGCCACCCTTGAAGCGGCCGTTCACGACCCAGCTGAAGCCGGAGTCGCGACAGCTGGCGGCCAGCGCATCTTGCAGCTGCGGGCTGCAGCTTCGACCGTCGTACGTGCCGAGGTTCAGCTCGGGCAGGCTGCCCTGGAAGAGGAGCGGCACCCGCGAGCGTATGGAGTGCGCGTCGTACAGCACCACGCGCGGGTGAAGCGCGCGCAGGCGCTCGAGCTCGGCTGCGATCGCCGCGTGGTAGGGCGTGAAGTAGTGGGAGCGCCGCCTCGCGATCTCGCTCGCGTCGGGCTGCGAGCCGGGTGGATAGAGCGGCTCGCCGTCGAACGTCGCGAGTGGACACAGCTCGGTCGTGTTTTGGCCGGGATACAGTGAGGCACCGGAGGGATCGCGATTCACGTCGATGACGCTGCGCGAGAGCTGCGTCCGCACGCTGCTCGCGCCGAGCGCGTGCGCGAACGCATACAGCTGATGCACCCAGTGATCGGCATCCTTGCGTGCGAGCCAGGCCGAGCTGAAGCGCGGCTCGAGCTCGGGCGTGAGGTCCGTCCCCGTGTGCGGAAAGCACACGAGCAGCGGCGCCGACCCGCGCGTGACCTCGAGCCAGGGCTCGGCGCCTGTCATGTCAGCGCCCCTCTCCACACCCGGGCGTGCAGCGCAGGGAAGCCGATGCGGTAGACGAGCTCCGCAGGACGCGCCACGTTCCAGATCGCGAGATCACACTGTTTGCCGACCTGTAAGGTGCCGAGCTGGTCACCCAGGCCGAGCGCCTGCGCAGCTGCGCGAGTCACGCCGATCAAACACTCCGGGACCGTCATGCGAAAGAGCGTGGCTGCGAGGTTCATCGTCAGCAGCAGGGACGTGAGCGGTGAGCTACCCGGATTACTGTCGCTCGCGAGCGCCATGGGCACCGCGTGCGCGCGTAGCTGATCGAGCGGCGGCAGACGCGTCTCGCGCGTGAAGTAGAACGCACCGGGCAGCAGCACGGCGCAGGTCCCGGCTGCGGCCATCGCCTGCACACCGGCCTCGTCCAGGTACTCGAGGTGGTCGGCAGACAACGCGCCGTGGCGCGCGGCGAGCGCCGCAGCGTGCGAGCACGACAGCTGCTCCGCGTGCAGCTTCACTGGCAGCCCGAGCGCGCGCGCCGCGGACAGCACGCGCTCGGTCTGGGCCGGACTGAAGCCAATGCGCTCGCAGAACGCGTCGACCGCGTCGCACAGCCCCTCGCGGGCGAGCGCCGGCAGGATCTCGTGGACTATCACGTCGACGTACGCGTCGCTGTCGGCGGCGTACTCCGGTGGCACCGCGTGAGCTGCGAGCAAGGTCGTGACCACGTTCACGGCGCGCTGCCGGCCCAGCGTGCGCGCCGCTCGCAGCTGCTTGCGCTCGTCCGCCAAGGACAAACCGTAGCCGGACTTGATCTCCACGGTAGTCACACCGTCTGCGAGCAGCGCGTCGAGCCGCGGCAGCGCTTCGCGCACGAGCTGGTCTTCACTCGCGGCGCGCGTAGCCGCGACCGTGGACAGAATGCCGCCGCCCGCGCGTGCGATCGACTCGTAGCTCTCGCCTGCCAGCCTGCGCTCGAACTCCCCCGCGCGATCGCCGGCGTAGACGAGGTGCGTGTGACAGTCGATGAGCCCGGGCGTGATCAGTCGCCCCTGACAGTCGACCACCTGCCGCGGCTCGAAGCGCGGCGCGCTCGCCGCGTCTCCCACGTGCGTGATCAATCCGTCACGACAGGCGAGCACACCGCGCTCGATCTCCACCAGCGCATCCCTGCCGCCGTGAGCTGCAGGCTCCATGGTCGCGAGCCGTGCGTTGTGGAACAGCACGTCGCAAGCTCCACGCTGCTGGACCTCGGCACACGGCATTGATATACATAGGCGCAGCGTGAGGACTCTGTAAAGTGGAGAGCGGCGCTGCGTCAGAACGCTGGGGGCTGCATTGTAAGCAGGCGCTCCTGGCGTCCGGGTGGGCGTCGGACGTTCGACTGAGCATCGCCCGCGGCGAGCTCGTGGCGATCGAGCCCGGAGTCGCTGCCGCTGACAGCGACGTACGCGTTGCGCTGGCGCTGCCGGGTCTGCCGAACCTGCACAGTCACGCGTTTCAGCGCGGTTTGGCTGGCCTCAGCGAGCGGCGCAGGCCTGGAGAAGACTCGTTCTGGACGTGGCGTGAGCTGATGTACCGCTTCATCTCACACATGACGCCGGACGACGTGGAAGCGCTCACTGCGCACGCCTACATGGAGATGCTCGAGGCCGGCTTCACACGCGTGGCTGAGTTTCACTACCTGCACCACGCCGCCGGGGGAGTGTCGTACGCGCAGCCCGCGGAGCTGAGCGCGCGCGTCATCGCGGCGGCGGCCGAGACCGGCATCGGGCTGTGCTTGCTGCCGGTGTTCTATGCGCACGGCGGCTTCGGGGGCCTGTCGCCGGAGCCCGCGCAGGCGCGCTTCGTGACTGACCTCGACTCGTATGCGCGCCTGCTCGAGGACGTGCGGAAGCTCGCGAGCACGCGGATCGACGCCTGCGTCGGCATCGCGGCGCACAGCCTGCGCGCCATCACGCCGGAGGAGCTCAGCGCGATCCTGCCGCTGGGGGCGGCAGGTCCGGTGCACATTCATGCCGCGGAGCAGCAGCGGGAGGTGGAGCAGTGTGTCGCATGGTCCGGCCAGCGTCCCGTCGAGTGGCTGCTCGATCACGTCGCGATCGATGCGCGCTTCTGCATCGTGCATGCCACGCACATGACGCGGGACGAGACGCAGCGGCTGGCGCAGAGCGGGGCCGTGGCCGGGTTGTGTCCCATCACGGAAGCGAACCTCGGCGACGGCATCTTCCCTGCGGATGAGTACCTCGCGACCGCGGGTGCGTTCGGCATTGGGACGGACTCCAACGTGCGGATCGATGCCTGCGGGGAGCTGCGGCTGCTCGAGTACGGGCAGCGCCTGCGCGCGCGCCAGCGCAACGTGCTGGCGGCACCCGGGGCGTCCGTCGGCCGCACGTTGTTCGATGCCGCGGTGAGCGGCGGTGCGCGCGCGCTCGGCGGGCGCGCGGGGCTTGCGGTCGGCAGCCCCGCCGACATTGTCACCCTGGCTGCCGACAGCAGCTGCTTCATCGGACGCGGCGGGGATGAGGTCCTGGACAGCTGGATCTTCGCGGCCGCTCACGGCTGCATCGACAAGGTGTACCGCGCGGGCGTGGAGCTGGTCACGGACGGGCGCCACCGCCAGCACGCGAGCATCGAAGCGCGGTACCGCCGCGCGCTCGAGCGCCTGCTGCGTGCCGTGTGACCCGCTCGTGTCACAGCATCGCGTCGAGCACGCCGCTGATGAGGCCCGGGGCGCCGCCCATTTGGCCGTCTGGATCGTTGCCGTAGCTCGTCACGACCAGCTGCAGCTCGGGAATGATGACGATGTATTGACCGTTGGCGCCCATCGCGGCGAAGGATTTGCTCACGCGCCGCGTGCGAGAGCGCGCGATGTTCAGCCAGAAGTTGTAGCCGTAGCCGGCGTTCGCCATCGGGAACGCTGCGCTGGTGGCCTCGTTGTAATAGGCGTCGGAGATCAGCTGCTGACCATTCCAGCGGCCGCCGTTCGCCCACAGGTGCCCAAGGCGGGCGCCGTCGCGGCAAGTCGTGGAGACGTTGCCTGCGAACGAGATGAAGCGGCCCCCGCCCCAATCGATGTCCTGGAACGAGAGCGGCGTCTTCAGGTTCTTGTCGAAGAACTGCAAAAGCCGGCGCGAGTTCAATCCACATCACGGATACCAGCCATCGTCCCGCGAAGAACGCCGCACATCCCACACTCCATACTGCTTACCCCGGTCGGCCGCCGCCAGCCAGCAGCGGCAGCTGCAGCGCGAGGAGCAAACATCCGAGCACGATGCCGAGCGCGCTCTCCAGCCGCGTCCAGCTCAGCTGGCGCAGGCGCCCGGCGCGCATCACGTCCCTACCCTGCCACAGCGCGAGCGCCACCCCTAGCAATGTGAGGCTGATCCACAGCACATCCAGTAGGAGGATCTCTGCCGGCAAAAGGATGAGGCTGAGCGCCGACGCGGCCGACTTCCATGCCGCCGTCAGCAGCAAGATTGCGGTCAAGCTGCGGCGGTAATCGCAGCCGGGCAAGCGCCGGATGCTGGCGCAGATCAGCTCGACCAGGCCGAGTGACACGAGGCAGATGGCCGGCACGCGCAGCGCCGTGAGCCACGTCTTAGGCGCTGCGCTCCAGCGCGTGAGCGGGAGCGTCTCGGGCAACGCGTCGTAACGCAACGCCACGACGGCGACGGCGCCGAGCGCCACCGACCACGCGCTGAGCCGCACCACGCGCAACACGCCTTCTGTGCACCGATCACGCATGCAGTCGGCCGCCACGCCCGCGAGCCCCGCTTACGCGCGCAAGCGTGCGAGGGCACGCTCGCGGCCGAGCACTTCCAGCACTTCGTAGAGGCCCGGGCTGGCCGTGCGCCCGGTCAGGGCCACGCGCGCGGTTTGCGCGACGTCCTTCAGCTCCAGTCCCTTTTGCTCGAGCCAGGCTTTGACGGCCGCTTCCAGCGGCGCGGCCTGGAACGGCTCGACCGACCCGATCACGTCCGCGAGCTGGCGGCACAGCTCGAGCTTGTCGCCCACCAAGAACTTGGCCTTGGCCTTCGCGTCGTATTCGGGCGGATCGCGGAAGAAGTAATCGAGCGCTTCGGCCGCATCCACGAACGTGGTGGCGCGCGGGGCGATCAGCGGCGCTGCAGCTATCAGCTTTGGATCGTCGGCTGCGACTGTCAGACCGCGGCGGGCCAAAAACGGCACGACCCGCTCGGCGAGCTGCGCCGGTGCGAGCTGCCGCAGATGATGCGCTTGGACGTGCTGGAACTTCTTCACGTCGAAGCGCGCGCCCGTCTGGCCGACGTGCTCCCAGTCGAACTTTTCGATCAGCTCGGCGCGCGTGAAGAGCTCCTGATCGCCGTGCGACCAGCCGAGGCGGGCGAGGTAGTTGAGCACGCCGTCCGGCAGATAGCCCTGATCGCGATAGTCGGTCACCGCCACCGCGGCGTGCCGCTTCGAGAGCTTCTCACCACTCGGCGCGAGGATCAGCGGCATGTGCGCGAGCTGCGGCAGTGGCTCGCCGAGCGCCTGGTAGATCAGGATCTGCTGCGGCGTGTTGATCACGTGATCGTCCGCTCGCGCGAGGAGCGTGATGCGCATGTCGATGTCGTCGACCGCGGCGCCCAGGTTGTAGAGCGGCACGCCATCGCCGCGCATCAGCACGGAGTCTTGCAAGGTCTCGTTTTGAATCTCGATGCGACCCTTGATCAAGTCGTCCCAGCCCGTGATGCCGCTGCTTGGCGCGCGCAGCCGCACCACGTGCGGGCGCGCCGGATCGTCCGGCAGATCGCGGCACGTGCCGGGATAGCGGAAGCCCTGCTCGCTGCCGGTGCGCGCCTTGTGCTCGGCGCGCGCGCGATCCAGATCCGCTTTCGTGCAGTAGCAGCGGTAAGCGGCGCGCGCCGCGATCAAGCGCTTCACGTAGTCCGCGTAGACCGGCAGTCGCTGGGTCTGAAAGTACGGGCCGTGTGGCCCGCCCACCTCGGGCCCCTCGTCCCAGTCGAGGCCCAACCAGCGAAACGAATCGAAGATCGCGCGCACGCTCTCCTCCGTGCTGCGCTCGCGATCCGTATCCTCCACGCGCAGGATGAACTTACCACCCTGTTGACGCGCCCACAGCCAGTTGTAAAGCGCAGTGCGGGCCCCGCCGATGTGCAGGTAGCCGGTGGGAGACGGAGCGAAGCGAACACGGATCTCGGTCATGGGGCCGCGTTAGCATCCCCAAGGCCCCGCGCGCAACTTGCCGCAGCCTGCCCTACCCGAAGAAGATGCGGCTCAGCTGGCCGGTGCGGTACAGCGCGAGTAGGTCCATGCTCCACGCGACCAGACAGTGGACGAGCACGCCACCCCAAATCGAGCCCGTGCGCAGCGCCACGGTGCCGAGCGCGATGCCGGCGAGGATCGAGCCGAGACACTCCGCGAGCGGCTTCGAGAAGTGGATCATGGCGTACGGCACGACCATCACGAAGATGGCGAGCGAGCCGATCCAGCGCGCCAGCCCGAAGATCACGAAGCCGCGGAAAAACAGCTCGAGCATCAGGAACTGCAAACCGTACGCGAGCTCCCAGATGAGCAGCGGCGCGAGCCCGTCCGCCGCGCCCGCGCACTTCGGATACGTGCGCAAGAAGGCCTGTGTGCCCGAAGCGATCAGCACGAATGGCGCGATCACGAGCAGCATGCTCGCGTAGGTGAGCAGCGCCGCGCGACTCTCCACCCAGCGCACGCCGAAGTCGCGCAGCGGGCGCTTCAGCACGAAGCGCATGCACAGATACGGCAAGAGCCCATAGTTCAGCAGCTTGAAGAGCCCCCAGTACACGTTGCCGTGCACGCGCGGATAAGGCCAGCTCGCGGTGAGCTCCGTCAGCCAGGCGCTATTGCGGATCGCCGACTCCTGCCCGAAGTACCGCGGCAGCACCAGGCACACGGCCATGACCACCAGCATCGCAGCAGCCTGCTGACTCGGCAGCGGCTCCTTGCGGTACTGCGCGTCGATCCATTGCCATTGCTCCAAAGTTGCCCGTCTGAGCAGGGACTTCCACACGGCGGTCACTCCACGCGAAATCGGCTATGCTCGCCCTGCGCGCGAACGCTCGCTCGCCGGGAACCGGCGCGGAGCCTACCATTTCTCCTGGACACGCTGTGCTTGACTCGCCGCCCTGCGCAGCCCACTCTCGGCAACCCCATTGGCTCAAGGCAGCTCAAACAAAAAACAACTCGTCGCCCAGTGCAATCGCAAGGCGCGCTCACGCAGCGCCAAGCTGCGGGTGGTGGCAGAGTTCCCCTTCGGCGAGAGCGGGCAGACAGTCACGCGCTATCAGCTCGGCAATGGGCTCACGATCCTGATCTTGGTGGATCAGAAGGCGCCCGTGCTCAGCTACCACACCTGGTACCGCGTGGGCAGCAAGCACGAGAAGCCAGGCAAGACCGGCCTCGCGCACCTCTTCGAACATTTGATGTTCAACGAGACCAAACACGTGCCGCGCGGTCAGCTCGATCGCTTGATCGAGAGCGCGGGCGGCGAGACGAACGCTGCGACGTGGGTGGACTGGACACACTATCAATCCGAGCTGCCCGCGAGCGAGCTGCCGTTGATCGTGCGCCTGGAAGCGGATCGCATGCAGCACCTGGTGCTGCGCAAGCCGCAGGTGGACTCCGAGAAGGAAGTCGTCGCCAACGAGCGGCGCTTCCGCGTGGAAGACGACATCGAAGGCCAGGTCAGCGAGCTGGTGTACGCCACGGCGTTCAAGCAGCACCCGTACCGTTGGCCCACGATCGGCTGGATGGAAGACATCGAGTCGTTCACGCCCGAAGACTGTGAGCAGTTCTATCGCACGTATTACGCGCCCAACAACGCCACGTTGGTGATCGCGGGCGACGTGGACGAGGCCGAGACGCTCGCGCTGCTGCAGAAACATTACGGCAAGATCCCGCGCGCGCGCATCCCGCGCTTCGTGCCGAGCAGCGAGCCGCCGCAGCGCAGCGAGCGCAGCCTGGAGCTGCAGCGGCCCACGCCGGCGGCCAAGCTCGCTCTGGCGTACCGCGGGCCGTCGTTCCGCGACCGCGACTATCCTGCGCTCGCGCTCGCGAGCGAGGTGCTGTTCGGCGGACGCTCGTCTCGGCTCTTCGCGCGCATGGTGCGCGACGAGGAGATCGCCACGGACTTGCACGGCTCGCTCGCGCCGTTCGCGGACGCGGGCTTGTACGAGATCTGGGTGTCGCTGCGTCCGGGGCGAGAGCTGCCGGAGGCGCTGACCGTGATCGAGCAGGAGCTCTCGCGGCTGTGCAAGCGCGGCGTGACGCAGGCCGAGCTGCAGAAGGTGAAGAATCGTATGGAGCTCGGCTTCTTGCAGGGCATGGAGACAGCGGCCGGCAAGGCCGAGCAGCTCGGCTTCTTCGAGATCGTGTATGGCGACGCGGCCGCCCTGTTCGCGCGGCTCGAAGCGCTGCGCGCGGTGCAGCCCGAAGACGTTCAGCGCGTGGCGCAGAAGTACTTCGATGCGCGCCGGCGCACGAGGATCGCAGTGTTGCCCCAAGCCGGAGCGGCAGCATGAGCCCGCGTCGTAGTCAACTTGGCTTGCGTGCCGCTGGTAGCGGCACGGCAGGTGGTCCTGTGATCCTGGTCGAGCCGGAGCATTCGCTGCCGCTCGTGCATGTGGGCTTGATGCTGCGTACCGGCAGCATCCACGATCCGCGCGGCCTAGAGGGTCTGACGCGGATGACCGCGCGCATGCTGCGCATGGGTACGCGGCAGCTGAGCGCGCAGCAGGTGGAGGAGCGCATCGATTCGCTCGGCGCACAGCTGAGCGTCGGCTGCGCTCCGAGCTACGTGCAGCTGAGCGGCGTGGTCGTGGCGCACAACCTCGAGCCGTTCTTCGAGCTGGTATGTCAGCTGGTGCAGTCGCCTGCGTTTCGCGCGAGCGATCTGTCGCGCGCCAAGCGCGAGACGGTCGCGGAGCTCGTGGGCGTGGTGGACGACGATCGCTCGCTTGCGGCGCGGCACTTCCGCGCGTTTGCGCTCGGCAAGCATCCGTACGCGCGCTCGGTCGTGGGCACCACGCAAAGCGTGCGCGCGATCAGCCGCGCTCACGTGCTGGCGCACTACGAGAAGCACTTCGTGCGCGACAACGTCATCGTGTCCATGGCCGGTGCGGTGCAGCCCGAACGCGTGCAGCAGCTCGTGACACGGCATCTAGCGATGCCGAAGGGCAAGGTGCCGAAGCTCGACGCGCCCGAGACGACGTTCGCGAAGGGGCGGCGGCTCTTGATCGTGGACAAGCCGGAGCGCACGCAGACGCAGATCATCGTGGGCACGCTCGGGACGCACGTGCTCGATCCCGATCACACGGCGCTGCAGGTGGCGAACGTGATCTTCGGCGGGCTCTTCACTGCACGGCTAACGCACGAGATTCGATCCGTGCGCGGGTTGTCTTACGGTGCGAGCTCGAGCCTCGGGCACGACCGGCAGCGCGAGCTGTGGTCGATGTGGACGTTTCCCGCGGCGAAGGACGCTAAGAAGTGTCTGGAGCTGCAGCTGGCGTTGTACGACGACTGGGTGCAAAACGGCGTGCGTCCGAGCGAGCTGAAGCGCGCGAAGGACTTTCTGGTGAAAAGTCACGCATTCGAGATCGACACGGCGCAGAAGCGTCTCGATCAACGGATCGAAGCGGAGTTGTTTGGGTTGCCGGCCGACTACTTCGAGGGCTTCGTGCGCCGCGTGCAGGCGGTCACGCGCAAGGACGCGAATGCCGCGCTGCAGAAGCGTCTGTCACGTCGGGATCTCGCGATCACCGTCGTGGCGACTGCGTCGCAGCTGAAGAAGGAGCTGTCGCAGATCGCGCGCCTGGATGACGTGAAGGTCGTGCCGTTCGATCGCGTCTGAGCTGCGGACGGTCGGCTGGACACATCGCGGCACGCGACTGCTTGCGCCGGGCGTGAGCAGCTGGAAGATTGTGCCTGTGCGCAAGCTGCAGATCGATCACCGCACGGAGTACCGCTTCGGCTCGCCGGTCACACTCCTGCCCCACTACTTGCTGCTCAGGCCGCGTGAAAGTCACGGCCTGCGCATTGCGTCCTCCACTCTGACGATCTCCGCGCCGCATCACATTCGCTGGCAGCGGGACGCATTCGACAATTCTGTCGCGCAGGTGAGCTTCAGCGCACCAGCTTCGAGCCTGAGCCTGGTGAGCGACATCCTCATCGAGCACTACGACGAAGCGCCGCTCGATTTCGTCGTGGAGGCGCACGCGGCATTTCACCCATTCCGCTACAGCCAGGAAGACGCCAACGTGCTCGCGCCGCTGTGCGCGCTGGCCTGGCCAAACGACCGCTTCGCGGTGGCCAACTGGTTGCGGGCGCTCGCGCTCGGCGGCGCGCGCATCGAAACCTTCGTGCTGCTCGACCAGCTGAACCGCGCCATCAGCCGGGACTTTCGCTATGAGGCGCGCGAGGCGCCCGGGGTCCAGTCTCCGGCCATGACGCTTTCGCGCCGCAGTGGGTCATGCAGGGACTTCGCGGCGCTCTTTCTCGAAGCCTGCCGACAGCTCGGCCTGGCGAGTCGTTTCGTTAGTGGCTACCACACGAGCCCGCCGCACGAGATCGGGCCCGGCTCGACCCACGCCTGGGCGGAGGTGTATCTACCGGGCCCGGGCTGGAAGGGGTTCGATCCCACCGCGGGCGTGGTCACGGGCAGCGAGCACATCGCAGTCGCCGTCGCGCGCCACCCCGAGCTGGTGCCGCCCGTAGCGGGCAGCTATCTCGGCGCTGGCGTACGCCCAAGCATGCAGGTCTGGGTGCGAGTTCACACCGTCGCGCCTTGAGTCGTGACCGGCCTAGGGCCGGGACGCCTCCCAGCTGTGCGCCGCGGCTGTCGCATTGCAGGCGGCAGGCGTAGCATGGTCGCAGGTGAGGGATCGTGCCATGTCTAGATCCAAGACAGCCGCAGTGCGCCGCAGCCCGATCGCCATCGGCGATGCGGACCCCCTCACACGCTACGAAGAAAGCGGGACGTGGCCGATCGTCCGCGCGAGCGCGCGCATCTTGATCGTGAACGACGGCGGGCCCAAAGGCGCCAAGCTGTCGAGCCTCATCGCCGCAGCGGGATACGAGAGCGTGACGGTGACGGATGAGTCGTCGGCGCTCGCGATGATCCAATGTTGGTCGCCCGATCTGATCATCGCAGACCTCGCTCTGCCCAGACTCGATGGCAGCGCGCTCTGTCGCCACGTTCATGCGCTCGATCCAGACCTGCCGGTGATCGTGCTCGCGACCGCGGAGCGATCCGAACTCGCGGTGGAGTGTCTGCAGGCAGGTGCGGAAGATTATCTCTGCGTTCCTCTGCAACTGCCCGCCGTGTCGTGGTGTGTCCAACGCGCGCTCCAGCGCGGCGCGGGCAAGCGCGAGCGCGAGCGGCTGCTGCAGCGCACGTCAGAGCTGTGCGAGCAGCTTCGCTCAGTCAATGAGCAGTTGCTGGTGAGCGGCCTGCGCGAGCACGAGCTGGCGGAAAACGAAGCCCAACAACGCGCCGAGCTGAGCGCGCTGCTCGAGGGCTTGGGCGAAGGCATCATCATCCTCGAAACGACGGGCCAGGTGCGCCTCGTGAACGCCGCGGCGCGCAGCATCCTCGGCACGGACGACACGACACACGACATGCCCGCGCTTCGGGTCTGCGATGTCGATGGCAACCTGCTGCCGGACGAGGCGCATCCCATGTCGCGCGCGCTGCGCGGGGATGACTATACTGAATACGAAGTCGTCTACATCTTGCCGAACGGCAAACGTCGTCAAGTCGTGACCACGTCCACGAGCCTCAAAGACACGCGTGGCGCCGTCGCGGTGGCGATCATGGTGCTACGAGACATCACGCGCCTGCGAGAGCTCGAGCGACAACGGGAGGAGTTCACCGGATTGATCTCGCACGACCTGCGCACGCCGCTGAGCGTGATCTCCATGTCGGCTCAGCTCCTCGACTCCGCGTTCGCAGAGAAAGACTTCGTCGCCGCCGCTGGCTGCGCGTCACGCATCTCCGGAAACGCCCGACGCATGGCCGTAATGCTGCAGGAGCTGACAGAGGCGAGCCGCCTGGAGGCCCAAGAGGCCGGGCTGCAGCTCGTACCCTGCGATCTACACAAGCTGCTGGTCGACATCGTAGCGCGTCTGGATGAAGCGCGCGGGCGGAGAGTCAGCATCGAAACCGCGGGCGCCGTGTGGGAACCGGTGCCAGGTGACCTGGCGCAGCTCGATCGCTGCATCACGAATCTGATCACGAACGCGCTCAAATACTCGCGCGCGCAGGCTCCGGTGCGGGTCAAGCTCAGCGACAGGTCGAGCTACGTCGAGATCGCGGTGACTGACCACGGCATCGGAATCGCACCGGAGAGCCTGCAGCATATCTTCAACCGCTATTTCAGGACCGCGTCCGGCAAAGGACGCGCGGAGGGCCTGGGGCTCGGGTTGTACATCGCGAGGCTCATTGCGGAAGCGCACGGTGGAAGGATCGACGTCGTGAGCGAGCTGGGTGTTGGGAGTACGTTTACGTTGAGGTTGCCGCGGCCGGGTTGCTGAGATGTCGACGGGTGGTGCACACGTACGAGCAGGCTGCGGGGGATGACTTGATAGCGGACCAGTGAAATGCTGGCGTGGTCAGGCTACGAAGGGTGGGAGGCTTCGTCGGATCCGGCGGGGCTCGGGGCGCCTTGAGTACCAAGCTTGCATGGGGTCGCGGGGTTCACTCCAATACCTCCGCCTGCTGCATCGAGGGCGCGTTCGCGCGCTGGAACGCGACGGAGTCACGCTCCGCGCGCACTTGCCGCAACTTGCGAAGCATGAAGTCTCGCCCAAAATCGCGCTCGGCGTGCAGCGCATTGTGAACACGGCACATGAGGCGCAGATTGTCCGCGGTGGCCGCGCCTCCAAGCGCGTACGGCAGGTCGTGATGAACCTCGAGCAATCCACGCGCCGTGCAGCGCTGACGATCCGCACTAACAAACGTGCACTGCCCGCCATCGCGCGCATAAACCTCGCGCAGCACCGCACGAGGAACATAGCGCGAAAACAAGCACGGCCGCGTGCGCAGCCCCTGAGAAGCGCCAACATCATCAACCCGCCCATCCACACCGCTCAACGAAATGCGCTTGTCCGAACCGCGCAGCGAATCAACCTGCCGGTCCGCAACGCATGACTGGTCAACGCCCGCAGTGCCCTGCTTCTCCTCACCCTCCGCATTGAGCTTCGCTGCTACCGGCTGGTCGGCGCACGCCTCGTCCGGAAGAGCGCTCCGAGCACGCGACTTGTTTGCAGCGGCGCCCTGAGCGAAGCGCTGTTTCAGCGTCTTGTCGAGCAAGTTATGGACCGAGTGATCCAGCATCCCGGCTCCGAGGCCCAAGCGCACGCGCCGAGACAGGACAAGCTCAGCGCTAGGCACAACGCAATTAGGCGCGCGGAGCGCGCCGTAAGCCGCGAGGTTTCCATCGGCAACACGCCGCCACGCGCGCCGAGGCCCGCCCACGGCACGGCGCCCAAAGGCGCCCCGACCCCGGCCGGATCCGACCAAGCCCCGCCCTTCGTAGCCTGACCACGCGGGCATTTTCACCGGCCCGCAATCAGTCCATCCCGAGCAAGCCCCCGACGCTAGCTGCTAGCAGACGTACCGAGCCCGTCCCCTGACGTCAGATCGCGCGATAAACCACCCCACCCCGCCGCCTGGCCCGCCGCGCATACGCAAGCTCTTCCAGCCGCGCCAGAGCCCGCGTCAGCGCAGCCCCCCGCAAGCGACTCCATCGCGAAAGCCCGCGTACAGACGCCTCACCCCCATCACGCAGCGCCTGCAACAGGCTCACTTCATCCTCCGTCAACCCGGCCAAGCAATCCCTGGACCCGAGCAACGGAACACCGGTAAGCAAGCTAGCCGTGCGCTGCCGCGCCTCCCCCACCACGATCCCCGACGCCTCGATCGAGTACCGCCGGATATCCAACTCATGACGACTGCTGCGCATCTTCACGACCGCGAGCACCTTCTCGAGCTTGCCCTCGAGCTCCACATACCGCTGCAGCACGAGCACATCCGCGAGAAACTCCGTGATGTGCGGCGAGAGCGTGAGCTCCGTGAAGGACTGCACCAGGTCCACGGTCATGACGACCGTCACCCCCAACCCCGTCAGCGCAGTCACCGTGCGCGAAATCGATTCGCGAATGTCGTCTCGATAGGATGGCGTGAGTGCCAGCTCGAACCCCGACAGAGAATCGATCGCGACGCGACTTGCACCCGTACGCGCAACAGCCTCGCGCACGGCAGCGAGCGCCTCGTCGGGTGTCAGATCGAGCGGGCGCAGGGACAAAACCTCCACGGCTCCACGCTCCACCATCGCATCGAGCTTGGGCCCGAAGCTCGCCGCCCGCGCCAGATACGCACCCGGGTGCTCCTCGAAGACCGCGATCACACCGCGCTCGCCCCCGTCCGCCCCAGCCGCGATGAAGTGCCGTGCAAACAGTGATTTCCCCGACCCCGACGGCCCCACAAAGAGCGCGGACTGTCCCACCGGAATGCCGCCGTCCATCATCGCGTCGAGCGCGCCAATGCCCGTCGACGCGCGCTCCGGCTCCCGCGGCAGCACCACCTCCGCGCGCGGCAAGATGCGAGGGAAGAGTCGAATGCCGTCGCTCGACATCACGAACGTATGCAGCCCCGGCAGCGGCGCGCTCGCTCTCAGCTTGCTCACTTGCAGACGGCGCACGCTGGCGTTGCGCTCGATGTTTTGCGTGAGCCAGAGGATGCCGTCCGCGATCGTAAACAACGGATTGCTGCGCGCCTCGCCAAGCTCGTATTCACCGACGAGAAACGTCGTGGCTTGCCAGCCGGTCAGGTGCAAGGCCAATCGCTGAACGAACTGCTGCAGCTGCGCATCGGAGACATTGGCATGGGTGACCGTGCGAAACGAGTCGACCACGACCACGCCCGGATGCAACGCTTCGACCTCCGCGAGCATGCGCTTCAAAATGCTCCCGAGGTCGTCTTCCATGGCTTCGGCGCTCAGGTTGACGAAACGCACGACGTTGCCGACCTTCGCGGCGTCGAAGAAGCTGTAATGCTGGGAGTGCCGCAGCATTTTGATCGACGGCTCGCCGAGCACGCTGAAGTAGAGCGCAGGCGCAGCTTCAGACGCCTGCGCAAAGGCGATCTGCTGGGCGAGCGTCGTCTTGCCGGCGCCCGGCCCGCCCGCGATCAGATTGAACGAGTACTCTGGCAGCCCGCCGCCGAGCACGGCGTCCAGGCCGGGCACGCCGCTCGGCAGCAACTGAATCGTCTGACGAGGACGCGCGATCATGAGCTTCCTTCCTCGCGAACGGGAGCTTCGTCGAGCACTTCGCTCAAAATTCGCATCGTCAGCTCCTCACCCACGAGCACGACGAGCAGCTCGATCAGCTGGGCGATCACGGCCGTGGCCGCCTGCTCGAGCGCCACGGGATCGCTCGACAGCTCGTTCAGGCCTTGCAGCAGGCCATGATCTGCGACCTCTACCGCCGCCAAACCGGGGTGCACGAGCTTCGCCAGCGAAAGAGCGCGCGCCAGCAGGACGTCAACACCCCCCGGGCCAACCAACCTCGCTAGGCACTCGTGCAGGCGCACGGCGACGCGCTCCGCATCAGCCTGCTGAAGCGAAGCGCGAACGTGCGCGGCCGCGAGCCGTACCACCGACTCGCGCGGCTCTCTCATGCAGCGCCCGCTGCATACACCGGCTCAGCTAGCACCGGCGCGGCCTGGAGTAAGCCGCGACGCACATGGAGCGAGCGTCCTTGCATGACGAAAAGTTTCTACTCGTACACAGCAACTGACGCAATCGTGCCTAGGTTGAGGTTTCGCACCCTAGCGTAGACCACGAACGACAGGATCTGACATGTCTGCCAAGTCTGTTATGTACAACACCGATGCCCGCACGCTGATCGCCAAGGGCCTCGACACTCTGGCCAACACGGTCAAGGTCACGCTCGGTCCCCGGGGGCGCAACGTGGTGATCGACAAGGCTTTTGGCCCACCCACCATCACCAAGGACGGCGTGACCGTAGCCAAAGAGATCGAGCTGGACGATCCGTTCGAGAACATGGGCGCACAGATGGTGAAGGAGGTGGCCTCGAAGACGGCCGAGGTGGCTGGCGACGGCACCACCACCGCAACCGTGCTCGCGCAGGCCATTTACACTGAAGGGGCGAAGCTCCTCGCCGCTGGCGCCAACCCCATGGAGCTCAAGCGCGGCATCGAAGCGGCCGTGACGCTCGTGGTGGCGGACCTGAAGCGGCTATCCAGGCCCACGACGCACAAGGGTGAAATCGCGCAGGTCGGCACCATCAGTGCCAACGACGATGCAACTATCGGAAACCTGATCGCCGAGGCCATGGAGAAGGTGGGCAAGGAGGGTGTGATCACACTCGAGGAAGCGAAGGGCACCGAAACCACGCTGGACGTCGTGGAAGGCATGCAGTTCGATCGAGGTTATTTATCCCCCTACTTCATCACGGACGCCGAGCGCATGGAGGCCGTGCTGAACGACCCTTACATCCTGATCCACGACAAGCGCCTGTCGCATCTGAAGGATCTCTTGCCCCTGCTCGAGCAAACAGCCAAGTCCAATCGGCCCTTGCTCATCCTCGCGGAGGACATCGACAGCGAGGCGCTCGCCACGCTGGTCGTGAACAAGCTGCGTGGCACCCTCAACGTGGTCGCCGTCAAGGCACCCGGTTTCGGAGATTACCGCAGGGAGTTGCTGAAAGACATCGCAGTGTTGACTGGAGGTCTGGCCATCACGGAAGACCTCGGCAGGCTGCTACAGAACGTGCAGCTGAGCGAGCTCGGCCAGGCCAGGAAGGTCAGCATCGACAAGGACCACACCACCATCATCGAAGGTGCTGGCCAGCCCGACGCCATTGCAGCCCGGGTCAAGCAGCTGAGAGCGGCGTTGTCGGAGAGTAGCTCCGACTATGAAAAGGAGAAGCTCCAGGAGCGCCTGGCCAAGCTGGCTGGCGGTGTTGCGGTGATCAAGGTGGGCGCCGCCACCGAGACGGAGCTGAAGGAGAAAAAGGCGCGCGTGGACGACGCACTGCACGCGACGCGCGCCGCGATCGAAGAGGGCATCGTGCCGGGCGGCGGAGTCGCGCTGTTGCGGTCGCTACCAGCCCTCGCTGCGCTCGATCTGCCTGGCGATCAGAACTTCGGGGTGAACATCGTCCGGCGCGCGCTCGAGGAGCCGTTGCGGCAGATCGCGCGCAACGGCGGCGTCGAAGGCGCCGTGGTCGTGAACGCGGTGCGTCAGGGCGAGGGTCCGTACGGCTACAACGCCGCGACGGACAGCTACGAAGACTTGATCGCCGCCGGCATCATCGACCCGACGAAGGTCGTGCGCGTCGCACTGCAGAACGCGGCATCCGTCGCTGCGCTCATGCTGACGACGGAAGCGTTGGTCGCTGCGATCCCCGAAGATAAGCCACAGACATCGCAGCCCGGTCGTGGCCACGGCATGGGCATGATGGGCATGTAGCTCCACGAAACGACATCAACGATCGTCTGGGAAAGCCCAGCGCGGTCGCCACCAGCGGCGCCGATGCGACCAGTCGAACGGCGCACCGGCGCGCCGCCGTGGACGCTGCAGGATCAACATGAATGCGATCGTCGCGCAGAGTATGGCCAGCGTGTACATACTCGAGCGTACCATTGCGCGCGCAGAAAGCTCGCACGAGCTTCATCGCGTTCTGTGAGTGGGGAGAATCACGCACCCCAGGCGGAGCTTGAGACGATCACGTCGGGACATAACGTCTCAACGGGGTGTGTTAGACGCCCAGACGCGTAAAACTGTCCCCTGACAGCGGCATGCTCCATGCACCTGTGCTGAAGGGTGTCGAGCGACTCCAGCGTGGGGCCGCCGCAATCATGGAGGACGAACGACATGTATCCGCTTGGAAAGACCATTTCTCTTGGAGTCGCTGGTGCGCTGCTCAGCCTTGGCTGCGGCGCCAGCATTCCACCTCAAACACAACAGGTGGTCGAAGTGGAGTCAGCGAATCGCAGCGCGGCCGAGCTCGGTGCGCGGACCGATCCGCGGGCCCAGCTCCACTTGAAGCTGGCAGAAGAACAACTGCAGCAGGCCAAGATGGCGCTCGAAGACGATGACAGCGAAGCCGCAGACATGCTGCTCGCGCGCGCCAAGGCGGACGCAGAGCTCGCACTGGCTCTGTCACACGACGCCGCGGCCACGCGAGAAGCAGAGAAGGCCAAGGCTCAGAACGCCAAGACCATGCCGCAGATAGGAGCAGTCAAATGAACACGCGCAACAAAATCATGGGCCTCGGGCTGTTCCTAGCGTCGGCCGGTGCGTGCGGAACCACGGCTCCGCCTGCGGAGCTGGTGAACGCACGCGCGTCGTACGATCGCGCGCGTCAGGGTGACGCCGCGCGTCAGAGGCCTGCGGATCTGCACACCGCGAAGCAGGCCATCGACACCGCGGAGCACGAGTTCTCCGAAGACGGAGATACCAAGCGCGCGCGCGACATGGCGTACGTGGCCGACCGGCGCGCGCAGATCGCGGAGGTGCACGGGCACACAGCGCAGACCACACAGGATCAGGAGCAGAACGCGGAGCAAGCCCAAGCCACTCAGGCGGAGCAGCTCGGACGTGCGACCGAGCAGCTGGCATCGCAGAAGCAGGAGCTCGAGCACGAGCGGCGCGCGCGCGCCGAGGCCGATCAGCGCGCAGCCCAGGCCGCGAGCGAGCTCGCTAAGTTCGCCTCCGTGAAGCAGGAGCCGCGCGGCATGGTGATCACGCTCTCGGGCGCAGTGATGTTTGCGTCGAGCAAGTCCGAGCTGTTGCCCGGTGCGCAGCTCAAGCTCAACAGCGTCGCTGAAGCGCTCACCAAGCAGGACAAGGACTCGAAGCTCGTCGTGGAAGGCCACACCGATTCGCAGGGTGGCGCGGACTACAATCAGGAGCTGTCACAGCGCCGTGCGCAGACCGTGCGCGACTATCTCGTGTCGCGTGGCATCGCCGGTGACCGCGTGAGCGCACAGGGCTACGGCCCCTCGCGCCCGGTGGCGGACAATAACTCGACCGAGGGACGTGCAAACAACCGCAGAGTCGAGATCGTCGTGGCTTCAGCGGCCCAACGCGCTCAGTGAAAGACTCAGAGCGAAGTGCGTTCCGCGCAGGCAGCTGGTGAGAGCTGCCTGCGCGGCGTTGCGCATCTGACAGTCAGCTCGAAAGGGTCCTGTGATGGTCGACGTCGTCACCACTGCCGTGCAGTCCGTTTTCCCCATCATCGGGGTCGGAGCAGCGGCGGGTGGCCTCGAAGCATTCACACAGCTCCTGCGCCTTTTACCTCGCGCCACGGGTTGTTCGTTCGTGCTGATCCAACACTCCAATCGAGGACAACTCGATGGGTTACGCGAAGTGCTCGCCGGCGCGACCGACATGCTCGTGTGCCAGGCGGAACAAGGAATGCGCGTGGAGCCGGATCACGTGTACTTCGTGCCGCCCGACGTCGACCTCGCCGTGCAAGCGGGCCAGCTCGCGCTCCTCGAGCGCTCGAGCCAGGGCATTGCCCCTTTTTTACCGGTGGATTTCTTCTTGCGCTCCCTTGCCGCCGAGCGCGGCAGCCAGGCGGTCGGGATCATCCTGTCCGGCGCGGCGGCAGACGGGACTGAGGGTCTGCGAGCGATTCGCGCGCGCGCCGGGACCACGTACGCGCAGACGCCGCGCACGGCGAAATTCCCTGCCATGCCTCAGCGCGCCGTGGATGCCGGTGTCGTCGACCACTGCCTGGATGTCCCCGAGCTCGCCGCACAGCTCTCGCGCTACGCGGACGCGCTGCAGAGCACGTCGAGCGAGCGCGACGCCGAGCGCGCCTCGCTGCACGACGTGCTGCTCGCGAAGCACCTGGACCGGCTGCTGATCGATCGCTATTGCCCGCCGTGCGTGCTCATTGCGGAGAACATGAAGGTGTTGCACTCCCGGGGCCGAACCGGCGCCTGTCTGCACGTGATGCCCGGCCAACTCCAGACCAACCTGCTGGGCATGGTGCGAGGCGGTGTGCTGGCTGCGCTGCAGGCTACGGTCGCGCGGGCCAAGCTCGAGCGGGTGCCGGTGCGCAGCCGAGACGTCGCCGTGGAGTGGGACGGATCGAGCCATCGCTGCGACCTGCTGGTGATCCCGGTGAGCGGGTTGCCGGAGCATCTCGACCCGCTATTCGTGGTGCTCTTCGAGGAACCGGAGCCCGCACAATCCGCCACGGAGCTCGAGCTGCCGCCGGATGATCTGCCTGCAGGCACCTCGCCCGTGCAGCGTCACATCGCCCGGCTCGAGCACGAGCTCTCGATCACGCAAGAGTACATGCGGGCGCTCATGGAAGAGCACGCGCTGGCCAGCGTGGAGCTCGAGCGCTCGACGCACGCCGGTGCAGAGCTGCTGCGCGTGCGCGAAGAGCTCGCGCTCGCGAAGCAGGAGCTGCGCTCGGCCGATGCAGCGCGGACGTCACTGCAAGACGAGCTGCGCACGCGCAGCAGAGAGCTGAGTCGCGGCAGTCTGGACCTCGAGAACTTCTCGCGCACGGTCGACATCGCTCTTTTGACCCTGGACCTGGAGCGCCGCGTCCGGCGCTTCACGCTCAAGGCCCAGAGTGTGCTGAACGTGCAGCCCGCGGATACAGGACGCTTGATCGAGGAGCTCTCGCTGCATGTCCCGCTGCCCGAACTGAATCAGCAGATCGCAGAGGTAGTCGCCACGGGCGCGATCCTGGAGAGCGAAGTGCAGGACCAGCACGGCCGCTGGTATCGCTTGCAAATCCGGCCGTATTTTGCAGCCGAGCGCGTGGAGGGGGTGCTGCTGTCGCTGGTGGACATCGACGTGCTGAAGCAGCTGGTGCAACAAGCCGAAGTCGCTCGTCAGGAGGCGGAGCGCGCGAATCGAGCGAAGGACGAGTTCCTCGGGCTCCTGTCCCACGAGCTGCGTACGCCGCTGTCGAGCATGCTGCTGTATGCCCAGCGCTTGAGCGGTGGCGATCTGACAGCACCTGCGGAGCTGCGCCGCGCCGGTGCGGCGCTAGAGCGCACCACCTCGTTGCAAGCGAAGCTGATCGACGAATTGCTCGACGTGTCGCGCATCGCCGCGCACAAGCTGCTGCTGGATTGCAGGCCCGTCGATCTCGGCGAAAGCGTGCGCGCGACCCTGGAAGAGCTCAACCCGCAGATCGAAGCGAAGGCCCTCGCGCTCACGCTGTCGCTCGCACCCGGCACACGCCGGATCTGGGCCGACCGAGTGCGCGTGCAGCAGATCATCTCGAACCTCGTCGGCAACGCGATCAAGTTCACCCCGCGCGCAGGACGGCTGACCATCAGCGTGGAGGCCAGCGAGCGCTTCGCGCGCCTGTCTGTCGCCGACAGCGGCATCGGCATCGAGCCCGCCTTCCTGCCACACGTCTTCGAGCGCTTCTCCCAGAGCGACAGCTCCATCACGCGGCGCTACGGTGGGCTCGGCTTGGGCCTCGCACTGGTGCAGGAGCTCACAGAGCTGCACGGCGGAACGGTGCGCGCCGAAAGCGAAGGCCCTGGCGCAGGCGCGGTATTCTCCGTGAGCTTCCCGCTAGCGCGCACCTCGGACACCGCGGAGCCGGGCGTCGGCATGCGCGAGCAGCGCAGCCACGCGCTCGATCGGGCCGGCAAGATGAACAGCTACGACGCGCTGTCGGGCCTGCGCGTGCTGTTCGTAGACGACGATCTGCGAACGCGCGAGGTCGTGCTCGAGGTTCTCCAGTACACAGGGGCACGCGTCGAGCTCGCCGCCTCGGTGTCAGACGGCATGCGCGCAGTAGCCGCCTTCAAACCACAAGTCATCCTGTGCGACATCGCCATGCCCGGAGAAGATGGCTTCAGCTTCATGCGCCAACTCCAGGCCTGGCAAGTCAGCCAGGGAGTCGCACCGATCCCAACACTCGCATTCAGCGCGCAGTCCTCGGAGCAAGACCGAAACCGAGCATTCGCCGCCGGCTTCCAACTTCACCTAGCCAAGCCAGTAGACATCGATCGTCTAAGAGACGCAGTGCTAGAACTGTCGAAAACCCAGACTCGCGTGGCCACCGAACTGCCGTCGTGAAGCGCTCTTCGGGCTGCGCCCGGCACCCGCATCACCGAAACGCAAGGCGTGCGGGGGGCCGGGGGGTCGCGCTCCGGATGTTCGCGCGCGTGACAAGTGCGAACACCCCCACCCCACTTGCCACGCGCGCGAGGCTCGCTTGCGTCGCGCAGGAAAACGCCAAGGGCTGCTACCGCAACCGCGACTAGAGCAAGCGAGCCGTGCGTCCGGAGCGCGACCCCCCGGCCCCCCGCACGCCGTTAACTCCACCCAAAGCGATGCGGGGCGCAACGTTCCTCACAGAGGATGTGACTTCACAACCTTGGCGATGTCCTTCACCAAAGCCGACGGCATGAACGGTTTGCGCAACCAAACGACCGGCCCAGGCAACGCCGCATGCCACTCGAGCTCATCGCGCGTCGCAGCGCTCAAAATGATGATCGGAAGACGTGCAGCCACCCCGCCGAGCATCCGAGCAGCGCGCACGAATTCCTGCCCGTTCATGTCCGGCATCATCGCGTCGGAGATCACCACGTCGAACTCCCGCTGACGCAGCTGCGCGAGCGCCTCGCGCGCCGACGTCACCACCACCGCGTCGAACCCACCCACTTCCTTCAACGTCAGGTTCAACAAGCGCAACGTCGTAGCGTCGTCGTCCATCGCGAGCACACGCAATGCTCCGCCGTGCGCTCCGAGCCCGCGCAACGTCGCCTTCTGCGCCTTGATGCGCATGCTCGAGTCGGAGCGGCGCGGTGTGTGTGAGGGTATAGGTACAGACTGTGAGGACGCGCGCGTACTGTCAGATTGTCCCGACATGCTGCGCTTGCCTACCTCTTCGGCGGCCTGCGCCAGACGCCTGGCCAATTGCTCCACGTGTGCGGGCGGCGACAAGCTCGCACGTTTCTCCAGCTCCGCTGCGAGCTCCGTCAGCTCCTCGTAACCGTAACTGCCTGCGATCCCTCGCAGCTTGTGACTCTCATGCTTCAGCACCTTGCGCGCCGATTCATCACCTGCGAGCAGCTGCGCGACGGCCTCACGCAGCGTCTGAGCGCGCGAAATCAGCCCCGCCTCCATCCGCTGCTTCAATTCTGATAGGCGGTCTTCGAATGCCTTCCGCCGATCTTCCTCGTCCTGCATCCACTGCTCCTGACTGTTCTCTGTCGCCAAACCCGTTGTAAGCTTCTGGCAGGTCACGCTTCGCCAGCATCGTCACGATCAGTGTCAAGGTCGCGTGCTGTCATGAGCCGAGACGAAACCACGCCAGACCCGCCGGACGAGGCTGAGACCAACACGCGAGTCCCGAACAGCATGCGCGCCAGATCTTCGGATGATAAGCCGGCGGATGAGAGAGCAGAAAGACCGCTGGTCCAAGATCCGACCATTCCGAGCGGCGACCTCGAGGCGCAAGCTGCTGCCGCAAAAGGGCAGCGCAATGCGGCCACATGGGAAGGCCCTGAAGTCGGCACGTTGATCGGCGACGCCTATCGTGTGGTTGGCCCGCTCGGCCAGGGCGGCATGGGTGTCGTGGTCTTGGCTGTCGACGAACGCCTCGAGCGCGACGTCGCGATCAAGCTGATTCGCCCCGCTTTCACCCGCAGCGCCAGCGCGCGCGAGCGCTTCTTGATCGAAGCGCGCGCCATGGCACGCGTGCGTCACGAGAACGTGGTCGAGATCTTCGCGTTCGGCGAGCTCGCCCAGACACCTTATTTCGTCATGGAATACGTGCCCGGCACGAACGTGGCGAACTGGCTGGACGACGGAATCCTCGAAGATCGCCTGCCTTCCATCGACGAAGCGCTCGGCTACTTGGATCAGGTGTGCCGCGGCGTCGGCGCCATCCACACAGCAGGTGCCGTGCACGGCGATTTGAAGCCGAGCAATCTGCTCATCGGTCCGGCTTCGCGCGTGGCCGTCGCGGACATGGGGCTGTCGCGTCTTTTCGATCTGAAAGGTCGGCTCGGCGACCATCCGATGGCGGGCACGCCCGCGTACATGTCTCCAGAGTTTGCGCGCACCGATCTGTCGCGCGGGCTCGTGCAGCGCGGCGACGTGTACGCGCTCGGGGTGATCGCGTACGAGATGTTGACGGGCCGCCAGCCGTTCGAGATCGAGAGCACCGCGGACATGATCGCCGCTCACCGCGGCGCTCGCCCCCCGCTGCCCAGTCAGGTGCGGCCGGAGCTGACCACCGCCTTCGACGCGCCGCTCCTGCGCGCGCTGTGCTTCGATCCCGAGCAACGTACGGCGAGCCCCGATGAATTCCGGCGCGCGCTGCTCGAGGCGCGCGAGTCGATCAAGACGAGCTACAGCGCGCTGCGCATCATCGTCGCGGACGACGACGCCGACTTCCGCAGCCTCGCCACCGAGACCCTGGCCTATGGCTTCGCGGGCGCGCGCATCGAGGCCGTGGCAGACGGCGAAGCCGCGCTCGCCGCGTGCGATCGCGAGCCGGCCGCGCTCGCGGTGATCGATCTGGACATGCCCGGTCTGAATGGCGTGGAGCTCACGGCCGCGTTGCGCGCGAACTACAGCATGCCAATCGTCGTGGTGACCGCATCGGGCGGCGCGCCAGACTGGCACCTGTTGTCGTCGCTCGGAGCAGATGGGTTCTTGGTGAAGCCGATCGATCCCTTCGCGCTCGTGGCGCTCGCGCGCAAGGCCGTGGGCGCGAAGAAGGGCCGCGTGCCAGGTCGTCGCTAACTACGCGACACGTGCGTGCGGGGCGCCTTTTTGGAGCCAAACGTTTCGTTCTACGCTTGGAACATCGACCGGCCGTCCGGTCGCCAGACGTAGATGAACGAGCGACGAACTACGGTCATGATTTTGGTGCCGGGGCGCAACGCCGTGAGCATCGCGATGCCCCGCTCCCCGCGCAAGGCGCTGGGCCTGGCGCTGCTCTTGCCGCTCTTCACGGGCGGCGTCGCGCAGCGCTACGTCTCGACGCCGAGCAGCACAGGCCGGGTAGCCATGGCGAGCCTGATGCGCGTGCCCGACCCGGTGCTCCGCGTCTCGGACAGCGTGCGCGACCGCGTGCGGCACTCGCTCACCGCGAGCGCGCCGCGCGCCGCTGCGGAGTCGCAGCGCGCGCTGCCCTTGCCGCCGACGGCTGCAGCCGTCCCCCAACCCGCGCTGCCGGCGCCCGCTGAGACGGCCACGCAGGCGGCCACCGAGCCCGCGGTCGACGTCAAAGCCATGCTGCGCAGTTTGCGCAAGGGCAGCGCGACCCCCGAGGAGCTGGACAAGCTGCCGTACACGGGCACCCTGCGCCTCGAAGGCCTGCACCTGAGTGAGATCCTGTCGGTGCGCCCGTTCGACGCGAACCTCGCGCCGGACCCGCTCGCGATGTCGCAGATCAGCCATCTGATGCGTTGCCGCATCACCGGCACCGAGATCCCGATCGATCCGCGCCTCGTGCAGGTGCTCGTCAAGCTCCACACGCTCTACAACCGACCCATCCAGCTCGTCTCGGGTCACCGTCAGCCGCACACCATCGGCACGAAAAAAACCAGTCAGCACACGCTCGGCCGCGCCGCGGACATTCGCATTCCGGGTGTGGGCATCGAGGAGCTCAAGCGCGTCGCGATGAAGCTCGGCGCGCGCGGCATCGGGCTGTATCCCGAGAAGGGCTTCGTGCACGTCGATGTGCGCGAGAAGAATCGCTATTACTGGGTGTACACGGGCGCCGGTGGCGAGCAATCGGACATGAGCACACCGCGCCCGGCACGCCCGAAGGCCGAGAGCCACGGCCATGCCGATCCCGAGTCGGAGGTCGATGGCGAGGAGCACGACGAGAGCGCGCACGCGCTGCAGCCACAAGCTGCAGTCGTGGCCCCGGTCCCTGCCGCTCCCGCGCTCGACGAAGCGCCGAAACCCTCGGTGATGCCGGCCCGCGACGCGATCCCGCGTAAGCTGCGCAGCACGCCGCCAGCCGCTGCCGTCCCGGCGTCCGCCCCGCAGGAGCTTCCGCAGCCCGCAGCGGCGATGCCCGCGAACCCATACGACGCGGCGCCGCAAGCGGCACCTGCTCCGGCCGCCCCAGAGCCCGCGGGCACGCCCTCCAAGTAGGATGCGCCGCTCTCCGCGCTCGGTAGTCGTGCTCTCGCGCTGCTTCCTGGCCCTGGCTGCGACGTGGCTCGCGAGCTGCAAGGTGTACGACACCGCCCTCACGCGGGCGAAACCAGCGCCCGACGCGAGCGTGAGCGCGCCGCAAGACGCAGGCCGCGACGCGGCCGAGCCCTACACGGGAGACGACGCCGCAGTGGGCGAGCCCGATTGCATCATCACGGAGAACCCCGAGTGCCCCGAGGCCTGCAAGGAGCGCTGCAACGGCGCCGATGACGACTGCGACGGTGTGATCGACGAGAGCGCGGGCACCACGCTGTGCCAGCTGCAGTGGGCCACCGCGGTGTGCGCCCAGGGTCAGTGTCTGATCGCGAGCTGCGACAGGGGTCACGTCGACTGCAACGAGCTCGCCGCTGACGGCTGCGAGGCCACGCTGGACTCCAGCGAGCACTGCGGCACCTGCAACAACGGCTGCGCGCTGCACAACGCACAGCCGAGCTGCGAGGACGGCCGCTGTGCGGTGGCGGCGTGTCTGCCGCAGTTCGGCGACTGCGATCAGCGCACGGAAAACGGCTGCGAGCGCTCCCTGACCACCTTGAGCGATTGCGGCAGCTGCGGCGCGACCTGCAGCATTACCCATGCAGCGGCCGACTGCGCTACAGGCAATTGCGCCTTCCGCAGCTGCAGCGCGGGCTACGGCGACTGCAACAAGGACGCGAACAAGGGCAGCGCTGGCAACGGCTGCGAGACCGACCTGAACACACGCGACAACTGCGGCGAGTGCGGCAAGCGCTGTCCCGACGCGACACCATACTGCACCGGCGGCAAATGCAGCGCGCTCAGCTGCGCGAGCGCCACGGCCGACTGCGACGGTGACAACCTGTCGTGCGAGACCAACCTGCACACCGTACAGAGCTGCGGCGCGTGCGGGGCGTCGTGCGGTGCACCGGCCAACGCCGCCGTGAGCTGCGCCGGCGGCACCTGCCAGCAGACCTGTGAGCCCGGCTTTGCGAGCTGCGACGCCGCGCTCGACAACGGCTGCGAGACCAATGTCCGCACCACGACCAATTGCGGTGCGTGCGGCGTGACCTGCACGTTCACCAACGCCGCGAGCTCCTGTGCGACCGGCACATGCCAGCTCGGCACCTGCAGCAGCGGCTACGGCAACTGCAACAACAACGCCGCCGACGGCTGCGAACAGCGCCTGAACACCAACGCTCACTGCGCTGGCTGCGGCAAGAGCTGCGCGCTCAGCCACGCCGGCTCCAGCTGCAGCTCCGGCAGCTGCCAGGTCGCGAGCTGCAACGCCGGCTACGGCAACTGCGACGCCGTCGCAGCCAATGGCTGCGAGGTCGACCTCACGACCAGCGCCGCTCACTGCGGCAGCTGCGGTCACGCCTGCCAGGCAGGCTTCAGCTGCCAGGGCGGTCAATGCGTGTGCACCGCGAGCAGCCAGTGCGGCACCGGCCGGACCTGCTGCAACGGCAGCTGCGTGGACCTGGCGAACGACGAGGCCCACTGCGGCAGCTGCAGCGGCGTGTGCGGCGCGGGTCAGACCTGCTGCTCGGGCAGCTGCAAGAGCCTGGGCAGCGACTTCAGCAACTGCGGCAGCTGCGGCCACGCCTGCCCTGGCAACGACACCGATCGCTGCAGCGGCGGGCAGTGCCTGTGCGGCAGCAGCTCGGCCTGCGACGGCTTCCTCAACTGCTGCTCGAACGCCTGCCGGCTGTTTTGCTTCTGACGCGATGACGAAGACGCAAATGCAGGCTCAACGCGCCGAGCGCCGCGAGCACCCCCCAGGCCGCGCCCGGCGCCGCCCCAGCCCGCAGCTGACAGCCGCAGCCGCCATCAGCCGCGGGCGGCTCGATCTTCTTCTCGCCGACGGGCTGCGGCTCCACGGGCAGCGCCGCCTTGCGCTCGGCGATACGTGCCTCCAGGTAGCGCACCCAATCCCAGTCCGCCGCTGACAGCAGCGGAGCAGTGTAGTTGCGGCCGGCCTGCGGGTGCGGAGGCAGACGGCGCAGCTCCTCTTCGGTGTAGAGCGCGGCGTAAGCCTTGAACACGCCGTCGCGACAGGCCTCGAGCTCGCCCAGAGGCAATGGCGCGAGGGCGGCACCGAGCGCCTCGTCGCTGATCGGCTCCACCTCTTCACCCTCCTCGGGCGCATAGAACTTGCGTCCGAGGAGCGCGCTCACCGAGCAGCCCTCGAGCGCCGTGTCGCGCGGCACGACACACGGCTCGAAGTACAGCTCGAAGTCGCGCTTCGGCAGATACTGATAGGCCTCGTACACGAGCTCGAGCCACAGCGCGTCTTCGCGCATCACCACGCGCCGGCTCTTGCGCGGCAGCTCCTGCGGCTCGACCACGAGACACGTGTACGCCGGCAGGTTGAGCTTGAGCGTGGAGCGCCCGAGCGGCTTACTCCACGCGCTCACGCCGCGCAGCAGATACGCGACGCCGTAGCCCCTCTCTGCCGCTTCGACCGCCGGTACACGGTAGCGCTGCTCGAGCGACAGCGGCTCGCCCTTCTTGACGCGCACCGGCATGAGCCACGCGGGCGGTTGCCCCGCGCCGGCGCCGCGGCTCCTCTCCAGCGCCTGCGCGCGCTCACCGACGCTCGCGCTCAGCGCGGGAAACGTGAGGCGCTGCGGATCGCAGCTTTCGTCGAGCTCGCTGCTGTCGTCACACGGGTGCTCGACGATCGCGAGGGTCGCGCTGACTGCGGCGGCCGGCGCGTCCTCCGGCAGCACGAGCTCCGTGCGCGACGTCACCGCAAACGCGTGCGCGGCCGGCTCGTACGTCAGCTCCGCGCTGTGAATCTTCACGGCGAGCGGGGTGGGCTTTTGCGGCTGCCATAGCGCGGCGCGCCCGCCGGGCTCCTCGGCGCGCACGCTGCACGGCGCGAGGCTGCTCAGCCACGCGGCCACCGCACCGCAAGCAGCGAGCCACTGCGACCTCGGTCGTGGTCTGCGCACGCCCCGGCATCATCCATCCCGCGCGGCGCCCGTCGCAAGCAGCTCGTTGCGCACTCGCCAGTGTGTCGGGCCCGCTGCGCGCCGCACGCAGCATGTGAGCACACGTTCAGCCGCCGACGCCGAATCAGCCGTCAGCTTCGGGCAGCGGTCGGGCGACATCGCACACGACCTTTGGGTACAAGTAATTACATTCTGGTGACAACCGGGTAGCGGCCGTCGGGCTTACTTTTCATGAGACATCCTGCGGCATCAGCTCCCCTGGCGCTCCCACGGCCGGCTGATGACCCGAATCGGCGTTCGAGGGCTCTGTGCAGGCGAGTTTGGATCTTTTTGTGATCGCGCTTTATCTTGTCGTGCTTTCGATCTTGGGGTTGTACGGGTTCCACCGCGGGCTCTTGCTGTACCTCTATTGGAAGCATCGCAAGGACGCTCCCAAACCGCCGGCCCGCTTCGCCGAGCTGCCGCGCGTTACCGTCCAACTGCCGATGTACAACGAGATGTACGTCGCCGAGCGTTTGCTCGAAGGCGTCGCGTGCATCGACTATCCGAAGGACAAGCTGGAAATCCAGGTCCTCGATGATTCCACGGACGAGACCGTGGAGATCGCGCGCAAGAAGTCGGACGAGCTCGCCGCTCGCGGCTTCGACGTCACCTATCGCCACCGCGAGAATCGTCACGGCTACAAGGCCGGAGCGCTCGAAGAGGGGCTGCGCGAAGCCAAGGGCGACTACGTGCTGGTGTTCGACGCGGACTTCGTGCCGACGCCCAGCATCGTGAACGACCTCATCCACTGGTTCACGAACCCGAAGGTCGGCATGGTGCAGGCGCGCTGGGGCCACCTGAACCGCGACTACTCGGTGCTCACGCGCGTGCAGTCGATGATGCTCGACGGTCACTTCGTGATCGAGCACATCGCGCGCAATCGCTCGGGCCGCTTCTTCAACTTCAATGGGACCGCCGGCATCTGGCGCCGCTCGACGATCATCGATGCGGGCGGCTGGCAGCACGACACCTTGACTGAGGATATGGATCTGTCCTTCCGCGCGCAGCTGCGCGGCTGGGAGTTCATTTACGTGCCGACCGCCATCGCACCGGCCGAGATCCCGTGCGAGATGAATTCGTTCAAGGGTCAGCAGTTCCGCTGGGCCAAGGGCTCGGCGCAGACCGCGCGCAAGCTGATCGGCGAGGTCATGCGCGCGGACATCCCGCTCAAGGTGAAAGTGGAGTGTTTGTTCCACCTCACCAACAACTTTGCTTATTTATTCTTAGTTCTGCTGGCGGCGCTGCAGCTGCCGAACATGCTGATGCGGCAGAAGATGGATCGGCCCGAGCTGTTGCTGCTCGATGTGCCGCTGTTCGCATCGACCTGTCTTTCGATCATCGTCTTCTATCTCACCACGCACCGCGCGCTGTACGGCAACCTGCGCGAGGCCATCAAGCGCTTACCTTTGATGATGGCGCTGTCGATCGGCTTGTCGATCAACAATGCACGCGCCGTGTTGGAAGGCCTCTTCGGCGTGCAGTCGGAGTTCGTCCGCACGCCGAAGCACGGCATCAAGCGCCGCGACGAGCGCTGGATCTCGAAGCGCTACAAGTCGGCGGTGGGCAGCCTCAACACCTACCTGGAGCTGGCGTTCGGCCTTTATTTCGTGTTCACGATCGGGCTGGCGGTGGTGATGGGCGCCTGGGTCAGCATCCCGTTCTTGGTGCTGTTCATGGTGGGGTTCTTGTACGTGGGTGCCCTCAGCCTGCATCAGCTGCGCTGAGCGGCCGACCGGGGCGCGAGGGCGCGACGTTCGAGCCGCGTAGTGCGCCGCCGCACCACCTTGGCTTACGCCGCGAATCGCACGGCTGACCAGGCTGCGAAAGCGCGCCGGTCAGAGAGCTGGTAGAATCGCTTCCATGCTGTTGACGCGTGCCGAGATGCGCTTCGACTTCGGTGGAGCCCGCTTCGATCCGATTCGCGATCGCGACGTCCTGCGCTGGATGCTCTCGCAATTCCTGTACGGCGAGGTCACGGGCGTGCAGGTGGGCCACTGGCTACACGCCGCGCCCGACCTGGAGTCGGCCCGTTTTCTCGCGCGTCAGGCGGTCGAGGAGCTGCAGCACGTCGGGAACTTCCTGAAGATCATGCAGCTGCTCGGTGTCAGCCCGGAGCCGGCGCACCCTGCCCTGCGCTTTCTGGCCACGGGCATGATGGGCGACGACTGGGCCGAGCACGTGGCGCTCGAGATGGCCACGGGCGAAGGCTT